>Ga0302325_10000041_pt1 | contig 352202 bp, 283 predicted proteins | sample Palsa_T0_2_FD_201948 | JGI IMG/M metagenome (GOLD analysis project Ga0302325, IMG submission 201948) | Peat permafrost microbial communities from Stordalen Mire near Abisko, Sweden - Palsa_T0_2 | ecosystem: Environmental > Terrestrial > Soil > Palsa > Peat permafrost | place: Sweden: Abisko... | reverse complement strand
CGCGCGCCTCCTAGGCGCTCGGCGCTGCGGCGTGACAACCAGGGAAGGGTCCCGCGGCCGATCACAAGGCGGCGGGGCCCTTTCCGCTTTTTGGCCGGCACGAATTGCGTGCCCATTGCGGCGCAGACCCCGTCACGAGCCTGAAGGACGACGTGTGCTCGCGGCTCCGGAGCACTTCGCGGGCACCTCGGGCATGACACTTCTCCCACTAGGCGCCGGAGGGACCTTTCGGCGCGGAGCGGCCGGACGGGGAGGGGCCCAGAGCCGCAAAGGTTCACTCAAGTCACGAGCCTCACCAAGGCCCCCTGAGCCCGAGCAACCCGGATGCGGCGATGGGACGTCACCCGCCGGACGCGAGCACCGAAAGGTCCCTCCGGCGCCGTCCCTCCGGCGCCGTCCCTCCTTAGGCTTCTGCCGTAAGCTTGCCCGGCTTGCGTGCGGGCTTCTTGTGCCCGTTGGTCACGCCGTTCGTGCGCGCGGCTTTGGCCGGCCCTTTGAGCAAGTCGTCGGCGATCTGCGCGGCGCGAGCCGTCTTCTCCCATGAGAACTCGCTTCGCCCGAAGTGCCCGTATGCGGCCGTGCGCTTGTAGATCGGGGCAAGCAGGCCAAGCTCGTCGATGAGCGCTTTCGGGCGCATGTCGAAATGGCCAAGGATGTACTTCTCGAGAACGCTGTCCTCGACGGTCCCCGTCCCGAACGTATCGACGTGAACGCCCACGGGCTGCGCGACGCCGATGGCGTACGCAAGCTGGACCTCGCAGCGGCGTGCCACGCCAGAAGCGACCACGTTCTTGGCGATGTACCGCGCGTAGTAGCAGGCGCTCCGGTCGACCTTGCTCGGGTCCTTCCCGCTGAACGCGCCCCCGCCGTGACGACCCATCCCGCCATACGAGTCGACGATGATCTTTCGCCCCGTCAGCCCGCAGTCCCCCTGCGGACCGCCGACCACGAAGCGACCCGTCGGGTTGACGTGAATCTTGGTGGCCTTGTCGAAGAGCTTTTTCGGCAGCGCCTTCTCGATGACAAGCTCGATGACGGCCTCCCGGAGCTGCTTGTACTTGACCTTGTCGTCGTGCTGCGTGCTGACCACGATCGCATCCAGACGCACGGGGACGTGGTCTTCGTACTCGAGCGTAATCTGCGTCTTGCCGTCGGGCCGCAGGAAGTCGACGAGCTTCTTTTTTCGGACCGCGGCGAGCTGGCGCGCGAGCGCGTGCGCGTAGTGAATCGGCGCCGGCATAAGCTCGGGAGTTTCGTCGGTGGCATAACCGAACATGAGCCCCTGATCGCCCGCGCCTTGCTCCTTGTGCAAGCCGTCGCCCTCGTTGACGCCCTGGGCGATGTCGGGGCTCTGGCGCTCGACCGCCGTGAGCACGGCGCACGTCGCTCCGTCGAAGCCCATGGCGGAATCGACGTAGCCGATCTCGCACACGGTCTCGCGAACGATGGCAGGCACGTCGATGCGAGCCGTCGTCGTAATCTCACCGGCGACCACCACCATCCCGGTCTTCGCGAGCGACTCGCATGCGACGCGCGCGCGAGGGTCCTGCGTGAGAATCGCGTCGAGGATGGCATCGGACACTTGGTCGCAAAGCTTGTCCGGGTGGCCCTCGGTGACCGACTCGGACGTGAAACGATAGCGGGACATACAATCTCCTTGGCCGTGAAAACAGCCTAGAGCATCTACGATCGTTTTCAACGAAGCGCCAGGAGGCCGAGAGCCTCTCCTCCCACTGGCAACGGCCCCAGGGCAGCTGTACACACCAGGGTTCCGCCATGCCAGGTCCCCTCGAGCATCCCGACACGTTCGTGCGACGTCACATTGGTCCCGATGAGGAGGACGTCGCCGAGATGCTCCGCGTGGTCGGGGCCGCGTCGCTCGACGAGCTTATCGACCAGACGGTTCCCGCCGCCATCCGCCTGAAGCGGCGTCTCGACCTTCCTCCGGCCAAGTCGGAGCACGCCCTGCTCGAGCAGCTGCACACGATCGCGTCGAAGAACGAGGTTTGGCGGAGCTATCTCGGCATGGGCTACTCGGACTGCGTCACCCCGCCCGTGATTCAGAGAAATATTCTCGAGAACCCGGGGTGGTACACGCAATACACGCCGTACCAGGCCGAGATTGCCCAAGGGCGCCTCGAGGCCCTCCTGAACTTTCAGACGATGGTGTGCGATCTGACGGCTCTCGAAGTGGCCAACGCGTCGCTGCTCGACGAGGCGTCAGCCGCCGCCGAGGCCATGCACATGATGGAGTCGTTGGCCGACCCCGCCGCGGGCAACCCTGGCGCGTCGGCGCAGCGTGCGATCCTCGTTTCGGACGGTTGCCACCCGCAGACCATCGCCGTCTTGCGAACCCGAGCCGCCGCCCACCACATCGACGTCCTGGTCGACGATGCCCTCGGCTTCGACTTCAGCCGGCGCGTTTTCGGGGTCATCGTCCAGTACCCGAGCACCGACGGCGCGGCCGAAGACTGGCGCGAGCTCGTCGTGCGGGCCCACGCGGCCGGGGCCCGAGTCGCCATGGCCTGCGATCTCCTCAGCCTCACTCTTCTCGCCGCGCCGGGCGAGCTCGGGGCGGACATCGCCTTCGGCAGCGCGCAGCGCTTCGGCGTGCCGCTCGGATATGGAGGTCCGCACGCGGCCTTCTTCGCCTGCAAGGCCGACCTCGTTCGCAAGCTGCCGGGACGCATCATCGGCGTGAGCGTCGACGCCCACGGCAAACCCGCGCTCCGGATGGCGCTGCAAACGCGCGAGCAGCACATTCGCCGAGAGCGAGCGACCAGCAACGTGTGCACCGCCCAGGCGCTGCTCGCGGTCGTGGCAAGCATGTACGCCGTGTATCACGGGCCCGCGGGTCTGCGCGCCATCGCAGAACGCGTCCACACCCTCGCCGTCGCTCTGTCGCTCGGCCTCCGGAAGATGGGTGTGCGCGTCGCTCATCCGCGCTTCTTCGACACCCTGAGAGTCGAGGGAGAAGCGGCGGACGTCGTGCGATGGCTGGCGGCGGCGCGTGTGCGCAAAATCAATCTGCGACCACTCGGCGATCGGTGCGTCACCATCGCGCTCGACGAGACGACCTCGCCGGCCGACGTCGACACTCTGCTCGCGGTGTTTCACGCGGGACAAGCCGCCGGGCCAGGCTGCGAAGAGCTCGCCCGTGAAGCCTCGCCGGCCCTCGCCGGGCTCGAGCGAAAGAGCGGTTACCTCGCGCATCCGGTCTTCAACACGCATCACTCCGAGACCGAGATGCTTCGCTACATGCGAACGCTCGAGTCGCGCGATCTTTCGCTGGTGCACGCCATGATCCCGCTCGGCTCGTGCACGATGAAGCTGAACGCGACGGTCGAAATGATGCCGATTACCTGGCCTCGCTTCGCGCGCATCCACCCTTTTGCACCGGTCGAGCAAGCGCAGGGCTACCAGGTCATCGTCAAGCAGCTCGAAGCGATGCTCGCGGAGATCACGGGGTTTCCCGCCGTCAGCCTGCAACCCAACTCGGGGGCACAGGGCGAGCTCGCGGGGCTCCTCGTGATTCGCAAGTATCACGAGAGCCGCGGCGCACCCGAGCGCGACGTTTGCCTGATCCCGGCGAGCGCGCATGGCACCAACCCCGCATCCGCCATCATGGCCGGGATGCGCGTCGTCGTCGTCGCATGTGACGAGAAGGGCTACGTCGATCTCGGGGACCTCGAAGCCAAGGCCAGGGAAAGCGGCGGTCGGCTCGCGGCCATCATGATTACTTATCCATCGACGTACGGGATCTTCGAAGAGGACATCAAACGCATCTGCGAGATCGTCCACGAGCACGGCGGGCAGGTGTACTTGGACGGAGCGAACCTCAACGCGCAGGTGGGGCTCTGCCGCCCGGCGGACGTCGGGGCCGACGTCTGCCACGTGAACTTGCACAAGACCTTCTGCATCCCGCACGGGGGCGGCGGCCCGGGAATGGGGCCCATCGGGGTGGGCGCGCACCTGGCCAAGCTTCTGCCGAGACACCCCGTGGTGGCCGTCGGAGGCCAAGACGGGATCGGTCCGGTGAGCGCGGCGCCCTGGGGGAGCGCCAGCATTCTGCTCATCTCGTGGGCATACATCGCGCTCATGGGGCCGGAGGGGTTGAAGCGCGCGACCGAGGTCGCGATTCTCAGCGCGAACTACCTGGCGACGCGGCTGCACCCTCACTTTCCGGTGTTCTACCGAGGCAAGCGCGGGCGGGTCGCGCACGAGTGCATTCTGGACACGCGCGCGGTGAAACGAACGGGGGGCATCGAGGTCGACGACATCGCCAAGCGGCTGGTCGACTACGGGTTTCACGCGCCGACGATGAGCTTTCCGATCGCGGGAACTCTCATGGTGGAGCCGACCGAGAGCGAGCCGAAAGCGGAGCTCGATCGCTTCTGCGACGCTCTCGCAGCTATCCGCGATGAAATCCGTGTCGTCGAGGAGGGCAAGATGCCTCGAGAGGACAACCCGCTGAAGAATGCACCTCACACCGCTCTGGCTGTCACGGCGAGTGAGTGGACGCATCCTTACTCGCGCGAGCAAGCGGCGTTTCCGACTGCCGCCACGCGGGCGCGCAAGTTCTGGCCCGCGGTGGGACGGATCAACAATGCGCTGGGCGATCGGCACTTGGTGTGTACTTGTCCTCCGATCGAGGAGTACGAAGAGTAGTCGGTTCGGCGTGGATGCAGTCGCGAATGATTGCGATGGATGCGCCGTTCCCAGCCGAGTGGTAAACCGCAGGGATGGCGTTTCGGCGCGCGATTGCCTCACTCTTGCCCTGGGTGTTTGCTGCGCCTCTTTCGGCGGCTTGCGCAGCCAACGGCGGGGTTGCAGGACAGAGCTGCGTCGTGGGGGGCTCGTTTCTGACCCCATCGTATTCGTGCAGCGCCGGTCTCGTGTGCAACACCAAGAGATCTTCGCCGACGTGCGAAACCCCAAACTCGAACGCGCTTGGCGGCCCGTGCGACGCAGACGTCAATTGTCAGGCGACGCTCTGGTGCACACCCGCCGGGGCTTGCGCCGCTGCGCTCGAAGCGGGCCAGCCCTGCCCGAGTGGTCTTGGTTGTTCGCCGGGGCTCGCGTGCCTGAAGACGCCCACGCCGGTGTGCACAGTCGAGGACGCGGGCGCTAGCCTCGGCGATTCCGCGGAGTCGGGCGGCGACGGGCCCTCCATAGAGGGGAGTGCCGATGGGGGGGAGAGTGCCGATGGGGGGGAGAGTGCCGATGGGGGGGAGAGTGCCGATGGGGGGGAGAGTGCCGATGAGGGCGCGGCGGACGTGGCCGAGCTGTCAGACGTCGCGGACGACGGTTCCAACGCGTGCACGGGCACCGCTCCCAACTGCTTCGGGAGCGATCTCGCGAGCTGCTGCGGCCAGGATCCTTCCGGTAGGGCTACGTGCCAGGACGGCGCATGGATGTGCGGCGCAGTCGCCGCCCCCGGATGCAACGGCAACCGCTGCCTCGCTCCGGGTGACCTGTAATGCGGCAAAACCCACCGTTTCAAGTGCTCAGGGGTGTTCGTGCGGGGGTGGTCACTTTGCTTGCTGCTGCCTGCGGCGGGCCTGGAAGCACCGCCAGCTCGAGTATCGCCGGGACGACCGACGGCAGTAGCGCGGGCAGCGGAGCCGGTTCGGGCGCGACCCGCGGTAGCCATGCCGGGACGTCGGGAGCTGCCGGAGCTACTGGAGCTCCGAACGCATCGGGCTCCGCCGACGCGGGTTTCTCCAGCACCGGTTCCAGCAGCGGGGGTTTCGTCAGCGCGGGTTTCTCCAGCGCCGGTTCCAGCAGCGGGGGTTTCGTCAGCGCGGGTTTCTCCAGCACCGGTTCCAGCAGCGGGGGTTTCGTCAGCGCGGGTTTCTCCAGCACCGGTTCCAGCAGCGGGGGTTTCGTCAGCGCGGGTTTCTCCAGCACCGGTTCCAGCACGGGCGCGTCGGGGAGCACCAGCGGGCTCGTGTCGATCACCAATACGTTCTCGGCCAACCGCACCACGATCTCGACGAGCGAAGGAGCCCCTTACGCCGATTGCGACTTCTGGACGTACGGGCCCGATTGCACCGAGCAATCGAACTTTGGCTATGGGCCGACCAAGGTCGTGCGCTTGTACGTGTGCTTGAGCGGTGAAGTCTCGGTGGGCTCATGCTCGCAGCAACCAGCCGTCACCGGGCCGCTCTCCCAAGGCATGCTCGACGACATCGATGCTCGCCTCCACGGGTTCGCGGGCAGCGGCGTGCGGCTGCTCGTCCGATTCGTTTACAACTTCGGGCCCATCGGTCCAGGCGCGATGGATGCACCCATCGACGTCATCTCTGGGCACATCGATCAGCTCGCGCCGATCTTGCTGAAGAACAAAGACCTCATCTTCTCCCTCCAAGCGGGCTTCATCGGAACCTGGGGAGAGTGGCACGACTCGACCCACGGAGACGACACGGCGGCGGCGCATCAGGTCGTGCTCGACAAGGAGCTGTCGTACTTCGGCGACGCATTTCCCGTCCTCGTTCGCTATCCGGGAGACCTCATTGAGTACGCGGGCTCGCTGACTCCCGTCGCGAACCTGGGGCTTCACGACGACTATTACGCCTCCGACGGGGATGACGGAGGTACGTGGAACCCGTGTATCCCGGCAATCGGGTACTGCCTTTCCGGCGATACCGCGTCCCAGCTCCAATCGTATGCGTCCGAAGTGTCGGCGACGAGCATGTTCACTGGCGAATTTGGCGCGGTCGACGCGGCACTTCAAGGCTGCAGCGCCCTGGCGAGCACTTCGTATGCGCTTCATCTGCAATCGCTCTCGCTGTTTCCGTATCCGACGGCCGTCGGCACGGAATTGCAAAACGAAGGGTGCGCGCTGACTTTCTACAACATGGTCGGGACTCGCATCGAGCTGCAAAAGGCGACGCTCGATGGCGCCCCGAAGGCGAACGGCGAGCTTGCGGTAGGAGTCACCCTGATCAACACGGGTTTTGGACGCGTCATTCGGCCGCGCCCCGCGTCGCTGGTCTTCGTCTCCGGCGGACAGGTGGTCGCCCAGAGTCCGATTGCTCTTTCCGCGATGGACTTGCGACAGCTCGCGCCTTCGGCAACCCCGGCTGCGCAGACGTTTCAATTCCAAGTGACGCTGCCTCCGACGTTTCCGTCTTCGGGCTCGATCACTGCCGCGCTTTTGATCCCCGATCCCGCGCCTTCACTGACCACGCTGGCGGCGTATGCGCTGCCGCTCAACAGCGTCGATCAAGGCAACGACCCCGTCTTCGACCCCACGACGGGCTTCAACGTGCTGGGCGTCTTCGACTCGGAGTGAAGCAGCCGCCGATTTGCAGGCTCTTGCGCGTGTGACCGATCAGTCATATGACTGGTCGGTCACATGCCGACGAGCACCTTCTTCGCCCTCCCCAGCGAGCGGCGCGAGCGCCTCGTACGTGAGGCGATCGCGGAGTTCTCCGAGCGCACTTACGCGGAAGCGTCGCTCTCGCAGATTGCGCGGCGCTCCCGGATCCCGAAGGGCAGCTTCTACCAGTACTTCGAGGACAAGCTCGACCTGTACCGCTGGCTCGTCACAGACGAGGCTCCGCGCCACAAGCGCGATTTCGTGGGAGCCGCAAGGCGCACCGGAGAGTTCTGGGCGGACCTCGAATCCTTCATCGAGCGGGGGATGGCGTTCCTCGTCGAGTTGCCGCGGCTGGCTCGCCTGACGGCGGCCGCCGCGGATCCCACGGCGAGCGAAGATGTCAGGGGGCTGCACAAGGCCATCTGCGAAGCCGGGATCGAGCAGCTGCGGGCTCTCTTGGAGAGCGGGGTAGCGCGCGGAGCGATCCGGTCCAACGGCCTCGATCTCGACGTGGTGACGCGGCTGGTCGCCGCCATCGTCGGCCCGGGGTTGACCGACGTGGTCCTGCGGGAGCTGAACGCCGAGCTTCACGAAGTGCTGGCGTCGGACTCGCTCCGCAAGCGCCTCGGTCCTGCGCGCCGTCGTCGGCTCGCCCATCAAGCAGTCCTGCTCGTTCGTGGCGGCCTCGGCGCGACGGACGAGAAGTCCCCCGCAGCAAGGAGAGACCATGATCACGCACAACTACTCGGGCAAGGTCGCATTCATTACCGGCGGAACCTCGGGCATCGGCCTCGCGGTGGCGCGTGAGTTCGCGCGAGCCGGAGCGCACATTGTCGTCGCCTCTCGCGGTGAGGACGCAGGGCGCAGCGCCGTGGCGTTCCTCGAGCGCGCGGGGAGCTCGGCGCTCTTCGTCCCCTGCGATGTCTGCGAGGAGGCCGCCGTCGCGCGAGCCGTGGAGAAGACTATCGATCGTTTCGGCAGGCTCGACGCGGCCTTCAACTGCGCGGGGGCGGGCGGCGACCTGGCGCCGCTGGAGAGCACCAACCAGGCCGTCTGGGACAGCGTGATGGCGACGAACGCTCGTGGCGTGTGGCTCGCCATGCGCTACGAAATTCCCGCGATGCTCGCATCGGGCGGAGGGTCGATCGTGAACATGGGCTCGATCTACAGCGCCGTCGGCAAGGCCGCGCATCACGCCTATGTCGCGTCCAAGCATGCGGTGCTCGGAATGACGCGGTCGGTCGCCCTGGAGTACGCTTCGCGAGGGGTCCGCGTGAACGCCGTCTGCGCCGGCATCACCAATACGCTGGGCGTCCGTCACGCGGAGCAGGTCGTCCCGGAAGTGGTGGCCGCGCTCGTGCGTGAGCACCCGATGGGCCGGATGGCGACCGAGGAAGAGGTGGCAAGCGCCGTGCTGTGGCTCTGTTCAGACGCCGCCGGCTTCGTCACGGGAGCGCCATTCGCCGTCGATGGAGGGTTTCTTGCGGCGTGACCCGCGCGCCGGCGACGCGCCCCGCGCGGCTCCTGCGGCCCTTGGCGCCTCGTCGGCGTAGCGCGCAGCCTTCGGCACGGGACATGACGCTTGCCTGCCGCAGAGGGGCGTCTTGGCAAGCGCGCTGGGCGTCCTGCGTTTCGCGAGCCAGGGGCCGCTCGCGATGCACATCCGTTCGAGGTCTCGACGGGTCGCTTGTCGTGCTTCGCCAGGCGCCTCGCGCTCGGCGGTGGACGCTTCTCTCTGCGCGCCAAGCGACAGGCTTCGCCTGCTGGTCATGTTTTCAGACCTACTTGGCGCCAGGAAAGCCCGCCCAATGCACTCTCGTCGCGACATGGGCGCCATCATCGCTCCACTATCGGCCCATCTTCGCCTGTGTGGCGCCTATCGTGAGACGAAAGGCGCCATTTGTGGCACGCTACGCGCCATGCGCCCCATGCTAGACGCCATCATCGCCCTCACGCTCGACGCGCGCTCGGTGCTAGGCCTCACCCAAGAAACCCTTGGCGCCCTGGTGGGCTCGTCACGCCGGACGATACAGCGGTGGGACGCCAGGCAGGCGCAGCCAAGCGAGTTGGAGCTCTCCAAGCTCGCCATCGCCGTCTTCCCACACGACGCGACGCTCGCGCAAAAGCTCGCGCATGCCGCCGATGCCACGCTCGAGAGCCTGGGCTTGGCCGCGCCCGCGCCGCAGCCCGCTCCGCCGTCCTCGCGGACACCTCATCTCGTCGACACGGTCGTGTGCGCGGCCGCCGAAGCCCTCGGAGTCGCCCCGCCTGGGGTACGTCCCGTGCTCCTCGCCGCCTTCCGTCGCGCTCGCGAGGTCGGCCTCAGCGTCGAAGACGTCGAGCAAGCCATGAGCGACGCGCTCGAGACCCGCAAGAGCAGGGCTCCACGCTGAGAGGTGGACGCGCTAGTCTCAAGCCAGGCCCCGCAGACCCCCAGATATCCCCCAGTACCCATCAAGCCGCCGCTTCCCGGAGACAGGACCATGCGCCCTCTACGCACTTTCACCGTCTTGGCTGCTCTTGCCCTTTCCACGCTGTGCACCTCGCTGGCGCGCGCCGACGACGACGATTTCGACGTCGCGGTTGCGAGCGGTCAAGTGACGGTGACCGCGCATTCGGGTTGGCACATCAGCAAGGACTACCCGTGGAGGCTCGTCGCCGGCGATCTCAAGCTCGACAAGTCGAAGTTCACGTTGGCTGAAACGACGGCCACTGTGAGCGGAGCCCCGCTGGGCAAAGCGACGCTCAAGGGCGCCATCTGTTCCGGAGACAGATGCCACAACTTTCAAAAAGACCTCACCATCCAATAGAGGCCCTTGCGCGCCGCAGCGCGGCGCGCGAAGAGTTCGACTCATGAAACCATCGGTTCTGGTGCGGGTCCTCACGGCCGCCGCCGTAGGATGCGCTAGCGCGCCGGCGCCATCCCCCGTAGCCCCGGCCCCTCCGGTAATCAGCCCCGCAGCCCCGGCCCGTGCCGTAAGCAGCCCCGCCGCCCCCGGCCCCCCAGTAAGCAGCCCGGCGCCCCGAAGCGCTCCGGACGAAGGGCTCGAAGGGCTGTCGACCGAGGCGCTCGTTCGCAAGGTGCTCGAGCTTACCGGGGCGAGCCGACTCGGAAAGCAAGTGGCCGACGGCATGGTCGACAATCTGCGCAAGATGCCGAACCTGCCCCCGGGGTTCTTGGAGCGTTTTCAGAACAACATTCGCACGGGCGAGCTCACGGATCTGATGGTGCCCATCTACGTCAAGCACTATGACCGCGAGACGCTGCTCGCCGCGATCGCCTTTTACGAGTCCGACCACGGCCAGGCGCTCATTAAAGAGCTACCCGCCGTGACCGCGGAGAGCATGGAGCTCGGTCGCACGTGGGGCACGACGATCGCCAACAGGACTCTCCACGATCTCGGGCTCACGCCGCCCGCGAAACCGTGACGCCACCATGACCGAGCCGACCACGCTTCGCCGGACCTCTCTTTACCCCGAGCACGCACGGCTCGGCGGCCGCATCGTGGCGTTCGCCGGATGGGAGATGCCGATTCAGTACACCGGGATCGTCGACGAGCATCAGGCCGTGCGCTCCGCCGCGGGGCTCTTCGACGTGAGCCATATGGGAGAGCTTCGGCTGCGCGGAAAGTACGCGACTCACGTCGTCGACTACCTCGTGACGGGGGACGTCAAAAAGCTCGTCGATGGGCAGGCGATGTATACGTGCGCTTGCAACGAACGCGGCACCATCCTCGACGATCTCATCGTCTACCGCCACAATCAGGAAGACTGGCTCGTCGTGTGCAACGGTTCGAACCGAAGCAAGATGAGCGCGCACTTCGCGCATGCGTCGGAACATCACTGCGAGTTCGAGGACCAGAGCGACTCGACGGCGCTCATCGCGCTTCAAGGGCCCAAAGCCTTCGAGGTGCTTGCGGCCCTGGGGAGCGGGGAGCTTTCGAGCCTCAAGAGCTTTCACTTTCGTGGCGCCGTGCTCGCCGGCGTCCCTACGACGACCGCGCGCACCGGCTACACCGGAGAGGACGGCGTCGAAATCTTTTGCCCTTGGGCCGATGCCCCGACGCTGTGGCGCGCTCTGCTCGGAGTGGGGACGGCTCTTGGCCTGAAGCCCGTGGGGCTTGGAGCCCGCGACACGCTGCGGCTCGAGGCGCGCCTTTCGCTCTACGGCAACGACATCGACGAGACGACCCACCCGCTCGAGGCCGGGCTTGGTTGGATCGTGGCCCTGCAGAAGGGCGACTTCATCGGCGCCGGCGCGCTGCGGCGTATCGCCGAGGCGCCCCTCGCGCGCAAGCTCGTCGGCTTCGAAATGGTCGGGCGCGGCATTGCGCGCCATGGCTATTGGCTCCGAGACGCGAGCGCGCTCGAGGTGGGGGTCTGCACGAGCGGTAGCCCCGGGCCCACCGTTGGCAAGAACATCGGTCTCGGCTATTTGCCCGCAGAGCTGTCAGGTGTCGGCACGCCATTTTTGGTCGACTGTCGCGGCAAAAACATCGAAGCCGTCGTCGTGAAAACGCCTTTTTACAGAAGGCCCAAGGTAGAAACGAAATGATGACCGAAGCCCAGGTGCCCCTCGATCTCCGCTACACCAAGGACCACGAATGGGCGCGCACGAGCGGCGCCGAGGTGACGGTCGGCATCACGGCCTTCGCCGTCGAGCAGCTCGGCGACGTCACCCTGGTGAGCCTCGACGTCAAAGTGGGCGACGTGGTCGCGGCCGGCAAGGTGTTCGGCACCATCGAGAGCGTCAAGACGCTGAGCGACCTTTTCGCCCCCATCGCGGGCAAGGTGGTCCGCATCAACGAGGCTCTGGCCACCAAGCCCGAGCTCGTGAACGAAGACTGCTACGGCAAGGCCTGGATGATCGCGCTCGCGCCCGCCGACCCGAAGGCGGTGAGCACCTTGATGGACGCCGGCGCCTACGGCGAGCATGTGAAGGCCGCAGCTCACTGAAGATCGGCGCTCGTGCCCGAGCTTCCTGACGTTTCCGTGTACGTCGAGCGGCTTGCCGCTTTTACGGTCGGTCACAAGCTCGAGTCGCTGCGCATTGCGAGCGTGTTCGTGTTGCGATCGGTCGAGCCGAAGCCGGCCGCTCTGCTCGGACGCTCGGTCACCGGCGTCGGGCGCACGGGCAAGCGCATCGTTCTTTCGTTCGACGGCGACTTTCACGCCGTCATCCACCTGATGATCGCGGGACGGCTTCGGTGGCGAAAGCGCGACGCCAAGCTGCCGGGCAAGATGGCTCTCGCCGCGTTCGACTTCGACCACGGAACGCTTCTTTTTACGGAAGCGTCCAAACGGCGGCGCGCGTCGCTTCACCTCGTTCATGGCGCCGCCGCCCTCGCGTCGTTCGATCGCGGAGGGCTCGACGTCTTCGCCGCGACCGCCGGCGATTTCGCGCGAGCTCTCCGAGCCGACAATCATACGGTGAAGCGAGCGCTCACCGACCCCACTGTGCTCGACGGCATCGGCAACGCCTATTCGGACGAGATCCTGCACCGCGCACGGATGTCGCCTTTCATTCAGACGCGTCAGCTGAGCGACGCCGACCTCGCGCGCTTGCACGGCGCCTGCGTCGCGGTGCTCGGCGAGTGGGTCTCCCGACTTCGCGCGCAGGTCGGTGAAGGATTCCCCGAAGAGGTGACGGCCTTCCGACCCGAGATGGCCGTGCACGGAAAGTATCGCCAGCCTTGTCCCGTCTGCGGCTCGCCGGTTCAGCGGATCGTCTACGCGAGCAACGAAGCCAACTACTGCGCGACCTGCCAGACGGGCGGCCGGCTGCTCGCGGACCGAGCGCTCTCTCGCCTGCTCAAGGACAATTGGCCGAAGACGCTCGAAGAGCTGGAGGAGCGAAGAAAACCGCCGATCGGATCGTGAGACCGCGGTGAAGGATTTCACGGCGCGGCTCACGTCACGGACGCGACGCCGCGCTCGGGGTCGACTTGCGATCTCATGACGACCACCGATGCCCCGAGGATCAGCGCGCCGCCGATCACCGTTCGAAGTCCGAAGGGTTCACCGTAGACGGCCGCTCCGAGAAAGACGGCGACCAGCGGCTCGACCAGAGTGAGGGTCGACGCGTGCGCCGCCGGCATTCGGCGCAGGCCCCAAACGTACGCCAGCCCCGCGAGGGCACCCGGCCCGATCGCCACGAGCGCCAAGAATCCGGCGGCGCGCGGGTCGACCGCCGCCCACGCGCCGCGAGGCACCAGCGAGGCGAGCAGCGGGGTCGCGACGACACCGTGCCAGAACATGGCTTCGCTCGGCGAGAACTCCGAGGCGACCAGCTTGTTGACGAGCACGTTCGACGCGTAGAAGACCGCGCTCCCCGCGGCGAAGATCGCGGCCCACCACGCGGCCGTCCGGTCGGCCAGGCCCGAGGCGGGGGCGAGCATGACCACGAGCCCCGCCACCGATGTCGCCACGGCGCCCGCGGTCCGGCGCGTCAGGTTCTCTCCGAGGACGAGCGGAGCCGCGACCGCGACCAGCACAGGCGTCAGATAGTGCACCAGTACGGCCACGGTGATGACCCGCTTTACCGCGGCAAAGAAGAGCAGACAGTTCATCGCGTCGCTCACCCCCAGCCACGCGACCCAGGCCCGAGCCTTCCGCGTCGCGGGCCGCGAGCTGCGATCGCGAAGCATCGTGAGCGCCGAGACGAGCGTGATGGTCGCCATGACCACGGTCGATTCGAGGGCTGCCCCCATGGGCGCGAGAGCCTCCGCTCTTCGCAGCAGCAGCGCCCACGTACCCCAGGAGCACGCCGCGAGTGAGACGGCTGCGTAGGGCAGCGCGCGCGCCCGAGATCCCTTCACGACGACGTCGTCAGCTTTTTCAGATCGCTCACGAGCTTGAGAGCGTCGAGTGGCGTCATGCGGTCGACGTCCACCGACCGAAGCGTCTCGATGGCAGGGTGCGGGGGTGGGGCAGGCGCGGGATCGAACAGACCGAGCTGCGGGCGGCCCGCTTGGGCCCGCGCCCGCAGCGGCGACGCTCCTCCCGCCGGGACGGCCGCACCCGCTTCGAGGTCGCTCAGGATCGCGCGCGCCCGCGCCAGGACCATCTCGGGCAACCCAGCCAATCGGGCGCAAGCCACGCCATAGCTCCGGGACGCCGCGCCCCGCTGAAGCTTGTGCAGAAACACGACGTCTCCGTCGTGCTCTCTCGCGCTAACGCTCCAATTCTCGCAAGTGCCCGTCCGGCTCGACGCGAGCTCGGTCAGCTCGTGATAGTGGGTGGCGAACATCGCGCGGCAGCCCACGATGTCGTGCAGATACTCGGCCACGGCCCAAGCGATGGCGAGGCCGTCGTAGGTGCTCGTCCCGCGCCCAATTTCGTCGAGCACCACGAGCGACCGCTGCGTCGCGGAGCGGAGCACGTGCGCCGTTTCTTTCATCTCGACCATGAAGGTGCTCTCGCCGCGCGAGAGGTTGTCGCTGGCGCCTACGCGGGTGAGGACGCGGTCGACGACGCCGATGTGGGCGCGGCGAGCGGGAACGAAGGCCCCCATTTGTGCGAGAATCACGCAGAGCGCCGTTTGGCGAATGAGCGTGGACTTGCCCGCCATGTTGGGTCCCGTCACGAGCCAGAACCGCGCGTTTTCGGCGTTGTCCGCGGCGGCGTCGAGCGCGACGTCGTTCGGCACGAAGCGGCCGGCGGCCGCCAGCTTTTCGACGACGGGGTGGCGCGCGTCGACGAGCACGAGCGAGCGCGAGTCGTCGATGTCGGGCCGCGTCCAGTCGTCGCGATGAGCGACGTCGGCCAGCGAGCTCGCGACGTCCCATTCGGCCAAGCGCGCGGCGACCGCACGAAGGCGGCCCTGTCCCGCAGCGAGATCGCGAACGAGTCGGGTGAAGAGCTCGGCTTCACGCGCCGCTGCGCGCTCCTCGGCGTGAGCCAGCTTGTCGGCGAGAACGTCGAGGTCCTCGCAGGTGAAGCGCTCACCGCCGGCGACCGTCTGCTTGCGTCGCCACGTCGAGGAGGCCTTGTCGAGCTGCGAACGCGTCACTTCCATGTACCAGCCAAAGACGCGCGTGAACCGCAGCTTGAGGCTCGAGATCCCCGAGGACTCCCGGAGCCGAGACTCGAGGTCTACGATCAGCCTCTGGCCGCTTCGCATCAGCTCGCGGGCCTCGTCGAGGTCGGAGTCGAAGCCGTCGCGAATCACACCGCCCTCGGTGGCGCGCGGCGGCGGATCCTCGGAGAGGGCGCGTTCGAGGAGATCGCGCAGGTCGGCGCAGAGATCGACCCAGGGCTCGCCGGGCGCGACACCGAGCGCTTCTCGCGCCGAAGGCTCGGGGCAGCCGTCGAGAGCCGCGGCCAGCCGAGGAAGCACACCGAGCGAGCGGCGAATCGCGGCAAGGTCGCGCGGACCTGCCCGCTCCACCGCAAGCTTCACCGCCAACCGCTCGAGATCGAAGGCCTCGGCGAGACCCTCGCGGAGCTCGCGCCGCAACCCCGAATGCACCGCGAAGAGCTCGACGGCGTCGTGTCTTCGGCGAATATCGGCGACGTTGGAGAGTGGGGCGAGCAGTCGACGGCGAAAGAGGCGAGCCCCGGGAGCCGTCTGCGTAAGGTCGATGAGCGCGAGAAGCGAGCCGCGCTCGGTCCCCTCGACCGAGCGTACGAGCTCCAGGTGAGCCTGCGTGGCCTCATCCAGAAGCAGCCCCTCACCCGGCGCATAGCCCACGAGACGAGCCACCGGTAGCGGCCGACCGCCCTCGCACACGCTCGCAGTCACGAGACACCGAGCCGCCGCAGCGCGCGCCACCGGGGACGGGCAAGCCGCTTGCGCCTCGCCGGCGCCGAGCTGAGCGTCGAGCACGGCGTCCACGTCCGAAAGAGGCTCGGCCAACGCCCGAATGACCGCCAGCGGCCTCGCGTTCGCAAAGAGCGGGGCCACGCTGCTCGCTCCCGGGCCGACGAGCACTTCGCGCGGGTCGAGCCGAATGAGCTCGGCCGCCGCGCCGCCCACGTCGTTCACTTCGCACGAGAGAAGCTCACCCGTCGACAGATCGAGCGCAGCGACCCCCAGCGGCCCCTGCCCTCCGGCCCCGCGCTCGACGGCCGCCAGATAGTGGTTTTGCCGCGCCTCGAGCCCGGCGTCGTCGTACGCGATGCCGGGAGTCACGACGCGAACGACTTGGCGAGGCACGAGGCCCTTGGTCTTCGAGGGCTCCGCCATCTGCTCGCAGATGGCGACGCTGAACCCCTTTTCGAGAAGCTTTTGCACATAGCCGCTCGCCGCGTGGTGGGGCACGCCCGCCATCGGCACCTCCTCGACGGCTCCCTTGTTTCGCGCGGTCAGCGTCAGATCGAGCGCGCGAGCCGCCACGACCGCGTCGTCGTAAAAGAGCTCATAGAAGTCTCCCATACGAAAAAAGAGCAGAGCCTCCGGGTGCGCCGCCTTCGCCGCGAAGTACTGGCGCATCACCGGAGTCTGCGACGCGGCCATGGGTAGGGTTATAAGAGAGTCTCGAGCCCCCGTCCCGCGTACGAGGGTCTGCGCCACCCAAAAGTCCCGAGTCCCAACTCCCGCTGGGGGGTTTTCGGGGGGAGCGGCGGCGCTGGCGGCGCGCCCCCCGGGGTCTATTGAGAATCTCTGATGCCGAACGGAGCCGAGCCGAGAGGCGAAGGCGGAGTGAGGCTCAGGTAATCTCCGAGAGTCTAGAAATACGGCGCATGCGCGAATTGCAGCGTGTGCAGATCGATCAGAATCAGACCCTGCGACGCGCCGTCGACGATGGCGAGCTGTTGAAAGTTCGGCAAAGCACGCATCGACTGCGGGAGCACGGGGGTGGACGACGAGCTCCCCAAAGCAAACGCCAGAGGCGTGAACCCGCCTTGCATCGAGAAGCGCCAGGAGAGGCCACGCTGGGAAGTCGTATGATCGCCGAAGGTCGAGCACGATTGCATGCTCACCCCCGCGTCGCCCGGAGGCTGCGCGTCGCAGCCCTGCCACATCACGAACGAGAACATCGGATTGCGGAAGGCGAGCGGGCTCGCTCGGTCGATCTGAGCCGTGGGAGGAACGCACTGGGTTCCATCCCCGTAGGGAATGTCGAACGTCCTCCCGTTGCGCAAGACATCGCGCGAGTCGCACGAGAGCACGCAGCGGCCCGAGGTGGGGTCGGTCTGCACGTGATGCAGGAAGCCGAGGCCTTGTTGTCCGACGACGGACCACTCGCCGCCCGTTCGAATCCTGAAGCCCGCCTGATTGTGAAAGCAGCACTTTGCCAGTTGGAAATAGCCCTCGTTGTGCATGTCCGGATCGCGTCCGTCACCGTTAGGCCCGACGAAGACCGAGCGGTTGGTCGTCCGCTCGGGGATGGTGGTCGGACAGCTGGGGTCGGTCGGATTCCACGCGAAGCGGCCAACCACGAGATGGTCGTCGTACGCCTCCAGGATCGGGAAGTCGCGAAGCGGATAGTTGTCGGCCTGCGAATACAGCGGCAACGTCGATGTCGCGGGGGGCTGGTTGTTCGGCTGGGTGTCCGGGGGGCCAAAGGTCTCCGAGCAGAGGCTGTATCGGGTCTGACCGGCGTCTTTGCCGCTCGTCAGGCCATCCCAGGGGACCTCTTCCCATTTGCACGAGCTCACGTCGCCCGCGTCGGTGCCGAGCCCGGTCACGCAGCCTCCGGACAGTCCGCCTTCGCCCGCCAAGCCCTCCTGCCAATAGCAGTCGTTCGAGGGGAGAATGTCGTCGGTGATTTCGACGTAGTCCGACGTCCACTGGCCAAGATTCTTGAGAGCCGCCATGGACGCCGGCGGCAGGCCCCGGACTGGGCCGACGTCCTGGTACACTTGAGTCGCGCGTTGCTGTCCGAGCGCCCAGTCCTCCACCCCCATCTCGCAGAACCCGCCTCCAGCAACGACAGCGCCTCCGTCGGCCCCAGCATCGCTGGCGGGGGGCAGCGCGGCACCCAGCGAGAACGTGAGGTCCTGATAGCCGGTGGTGGAGTAGAGACTCGCGACCAAAGGCGACGTCGCGGGCAACGGTCCTTCGTAGGTGACCCACCAGTCCTGATCGACGTGCGCCGTCGGATCATCGAACGAGACGCGAACTCCGGGAACAGTCTCCACGGAGCCAGGCTCCTGAGACGGGATCGCCGCGCCGCCATCCCCACCGGCGTCTACGCCGGTGCCGAGGTAGTTGTCGTGCGGATCGACCGGGCTCGTATACGTGCTCGGATCGACGAACCCGGTCGGGAGAACCGTTGGCAGAAGGACCGGCTCGCTCGGACTGGGCGCCACCGAGGCTCCCGTGATGTCGATGAGCTCAGGAGTGATGAGGACGTACGGAATGTGGATGCCCGAGGTCGGATCGTTACGCAGTAGGAAGTTCGAGCGAGGGCGGTTGGGCACGGACACCGGATAGAACGGCTCCTGAGTGACGCAATTCTGCAGGGCGCCCGGCGACAAGTTGGCAGGCCAGGCCACGGGCACGTGATACGGGTCGAGATCCGTCGGGCCTGTCGGGTTTGCCTCCGCCCAGTCGAGCGCACCGGTCAGCGCTGTGCTCGTCATCGGATCGGGGCGGCGGCAAGGCGCGTCCCAGTCGTCGAGATCGACGACGGCCACGTTGCCGTTGGTGAGCGTGGCGAACCCAAACCAACCCCGCAGCCGGCTCGGGAACCCTTGGACGAAGGTGCCCTCCGGGCTGATTACCGTGGCTTGATCCGCGCAATAGAAGGACCCCGCGGCGGCTCCGCTTCCGGGCGCCCCGCTGTCGAGCCGAGCGTTGGGGCTCGGATTGCACAGGAGACCGACTTGCGCCGGGGCAGCGCCGTCGACCTGGAGCGGCACTGGCCACTCGTCGTACGCGAAGGCTACAGCGGCGACGGGGGCGGCAAACGTGATGCGATCGCTTGGAGCAAACGGATTGAGCTCCGGGTGAGGACGTTGCATGGGCGGCGTAAACGGCGGCGGCACCGGATTGGTGACGTCGAACACCATCAACGACCCGTCGAGCTTGTCGATCGCGTAGAGGTAACGCTTGTAGTCGCGCGTCGTCGGGCTGATGGCAAGGCCGCCCACCGACACGCGACGCGTGGGCTGGGCCTGGCTGGTAGCCAGAAGCGAAGACACCTCACGCGGTTGAGCGGGGTTGCTCAGATCGATGATGTGGATGAGAGGGACTTCCCCATCGGCCACGTAAACCATCGGAGGTGTGCCGTCGCGCAGAATCATCGCCGTCGGCTGAGGACCGGAGAGCGGCCCATAGTTGAGGCCTGAAGCCAATTGTGCCGAGCCGGCGTCGCTCGAGCCGGAAGGCCCCGCCGCCATCGCCTCCGCCACAACTGCATCGACAGGCTCGGGCTGCGCGGGCGCATCGCTGGCCGCGCCGTCGTCCATTTCGTCGGCATCCGTCTCCACGCCCGGTGGGTTGGAATCTGCCTGCGCGTCGAACGGCGCATTGGGAGGGCCCGCGTCGGATGCGTCGAGGGCTCCGAGGCCGGAAGTGCCCGAGTCGACTCCGGCGTCGACGGTCGGCTCGGGGGACGGACCCTCGCTCGCGCTATTGGAGGGACAGACCGAGATCGGACCGGGGGGCGGCTCGGTTTCGCTCAGATCGCCCGCATCATGGAAAGGAACGCCATCGGGCCATGCCGGGCCAGGCGCCAAGGACGCTTGCGCGAGTGACGCGGAGAAGGCTCCGCTCATTCCGAGCACAGTGCACGGCTCTAGCCCGCCGAGCTGAGTCGGAGGCACGATGACCGCGATCTGAGCCGGCACTCCTGGACCTTGCCCACGCAGCAAGACCGCGAGGGCGTAGCTCGCCGAGCCCGCCGAGCCGCCATCGCTGTCCGTGCCGACACCGGCATCCCCCGCGCCCCCCGACGGAAACGGAATGACGGCCACGGCGTCCGGCAGCTGAGAAAGCCTGCACGATGCAATCTGGCTGAAGCTCGTGAGGGGCGGGAGGCGCGGCGTCAGCGCCTGGTTGTCGCCGAGGATCGTGCGACTGTCGATTCCGTAGACCGCCGGCACGCTCGGATCGGCGCTCGTAACGTAGACATGCGCGCCGTCCGGGGTGGCGGCGACGTCCGTCGGATTGGCCCCCACGGGGATCAAGTTGACGCCGGGGGTCGCGCGGCTTTCGTCGACGACCCAGCCGCCCGTCAAGTCCACCGCCGCGAGCTCACCTCGGACCGTTTGCGTGACGAGCGCATAGTAGTGATATGGAAGGGGCGCGCCGACCCATCCGGGCGGAAGCGGAGGGCACATCGCCGCAGGTTCGGGCTCGGGCACGATCGGGTTGCCGTTCGCGTCGTTGACGTGCAGGCAGACGAAGTCGACCTTGCGCGGTTGAAGAAACGAGCCGACTTGCGGCGGCGTGGGCGCGCTCCCGCAGCTCACGCCAAGCGTTGCGGCCGCGGCGGCCACGACGAGCAGCGCGCCGCCGACGATCCCTACAGGCCGCATGCGCAAGAGAGGACGCTTACTCATGAGCCCTTCGGCGCGGTGGGTTGCCCGAGAGAGAACACGGGACGCTCGAAGGTCACGTTGCAGCTCTGCGTCGGGTCACCGGGACACGGCTCGAAGACCGAGTCGTCCAAATCGATCACTTGCACGTAGGAGTACGTGAAGCTGGCCAAGTAGGCGAAGCGGTAGCGTTTGAGTGAGGCAGGGCCAGTGCCTGCCGACGACACGTCGATGCCCGTCTGCGTCTTGAGGCTCGGGTCGCTCTGCCGTGGGTCGCCTTGAACGACGCTGTTCTGGGCGACGTCGTCCAGCGAGAAGGGGTCGAATGCTATGGCAAATGGGCCTGGGCCCGTGTTGATGACGTTTTCGATCATGCCAGCCTGGGGGTCGTAGACGAAGATCTCGTTCGAATCGAAGCACGCGACGAAGACCCGCAGCGCATAGCGACCCGAAGCGTCCACGATCGGCGCGAGATAGACCTTGGACGGCCCGACTTGGAGGGGAACGTTGCCCGTGATGACGAGGCGATCGGGGTCAAAGCTGCCGTCGCCGCTGGCAGACGGCTCGCCGATCTCTCCGAGCACGAGCGACGGCGGCGTGCGGCTCGCGAAGAAAACGCGTGCCGGCAGCTGAGCGCACTGAGAAGCCACGGCGCCAGGCAAAGCCTTGCACGCGCGCCGAGGAGTGTCGTCGATCACGATCCCGCGTGAATCCGAGCCGCCCGAATTGACGGCCAGGGTGTAGGCGGCTTCGCGGACAAGAAAGGGACGCAGGAGCGACGAGCCATCGTCGTTGTAGTAGCGGATGAGATCGAGCTCGGCCGCGCTGTGGCTCGTCTCGAGAAACGCGGGGCGGACGCAAGGCGCTTGATAGCCCACGAGCTCGCAGCGTGGGATCGGACTGTCGAGGTCGTGCGGCACCCCCACGATGCCATCGCCACCGAGGGGCACGCCGGTGAGGACGAATTGCATCGAGGGATCCGCGGGCGCGGCTACCGGCGTGGGAGGTGCGGGCAACGCAGCCGCATCGGCCGACGCCCCAGCTTCGGGCGACGCAGCCGCGCCAGCTTCGGGCGACACGCCGCCATCGGCCGAAGTCGCGCTCGCGTTCGAGCCAATCGGGAAGCACGCAGGCGCCACCGAGGATCCATCGTCGAGGCACACCGGAAGCCCCGTCAGCAGCACCGAGGTTTGCTGAGAGGTCTGATGGGTGATGACGACCGCCGTGCCGTCTTCGGTTTGAGCCATCGCGAACGGCTCGCCCGGAAGAGTCACGTCCCGCGTATCGCCCAGGGTCGGTACCGCGCCCGTCTCATGCGCAGAATCGCAGCGAGCACCGCCGCAGTAGAAAGTGAAGGGATCGGGCGTGTTCAGTCCGCCCGATAGCGTCATACCCACGCCGGGCCAGTTGGGGCTGGGCGAATCGAGTCCCGCATCCGCTCCTGCATCTTGGTCCGGCTCAGACGGCGGAATGTAGTTCGCGTTGTCTGGATCGACTTCGGCCCAGGTCAGAGTCGCGTTCCCGCGGACCGGGGTAAAGAGCCGAGTCCCGTCGAGCGAGAGCTGCAAGTCCGTGGCGAAGGCACCGATGATGGTCGACGTCTTGATGTAGGCCGTCGAGTCCACCGGTGGCGAGCACGCATCGCCGAAAAGCAATCGACTCCCGTTCGTCTGGGAAATGTCGGGACTGCTCTGACAATTGGGCTGCCATTGCTCGATCTGGGTCAGAATCTGGATGTCGTGGTTGAGCTTTTGCTCGACGGCGCCCTGCGGGTAGGTCTTGCCGTCGCTGGCCACGAGCCCGCACAACGCCAACTGCGATTTCACGGTCGACTGGCAGTTCGGATCCGTAGGGCTCGGCGTCAAGAAATTCGCGCCGATGAGCTCCGCGGCGTCATGGCGCAGATGGTAGAGGTCGTAGCTCTGGAGCGTGCCGCCGTTCCATTGCAGGTCGAAGTCGGAGTTGGCGACATAGAGCACGTTTCCCCCCCCGGACACGGCGAGCCCCACCGGGAAGTAGAACGTGCTGGTCGGCGGGTCTGTCCCGCCGGCGCCTGACAGGTAGCAGGCTGGCGAAAGCAAGCTCGCGCCGGCCGCGACGGGCAGGATGAGAGCCGCTTGTAAGACAAGCCGACGTGCGGTGGCGCGCGCCGTCATAGGGCGGCGGAGCCTAGTCACCGCAAGCGTGCGTGTCGAGCGGACATGACACCCGCCAGGCATATTTTGCGCGAATTGTCCCGATCCGTGATCGCAGGATCGCGGTGCGCCCGCATCCCTGCGCCGCATCAGGCGCACCCGCGCCTACGATAGAGATTGCCGGCGGCCCCGGAAGCTCAGTCGTCGTCCCTCATCAAATCGATGATGACGACGCCGCGCTCGCCCGCCTCTTCCGGCGCCCGAGGAGAGCGCGCGGGACCCGGATCATACGGGATTTCAAGCTGCGGTTGCTCTGGGCGAGCACGTTCCTGCTCTTCCCTTCGCCGAATCTGCTCGATGATGAACGGAGGCAACATCGCGAAACCTCCCTCGTGGACAGGTTAAGCACTGCCGACATCGGAAGCGAACGTGTCAGAGCTTCTGGCCCGTCCCATAGAACATAAGTAGCAACGCGAGTGCCAGGGTCAAGATAGCTTATTACGTGGATTCTCGCATCCGCGTCGCAGTGAGGCTCAGGCTCATCTCCTTCGCGTAACTAACGTCAATTGGCCTCGGACACTTGGAGCGCATGCGGCAGGCCGCGCACTCGAGGCCGCGCCAGATTCGGTCGAACCTTGCCTGAGCCTGATCGAGCAGCCATTCGTCGTCGGTGAGCACCCCCATTTCGAAGTTGCGCCGCCCCTCGCTCTTCGCCCCGAGGCCCGCGCCCGTGAGATTGGCGCTCCCGAGGTAGAGCAGCGCCCCGTCGATCGCGATCATCTTGAGGTGCACGCGCGGGCAAGCACGCATCTCGAAGCCGGGGCGGACCAGGCGTGCCGCGCGTCGCGCCAGCTCCTCGCGAAACGGGCGTGATGGCTGCGCCGCGTGAAGCAGGCGCACCTGGACGCCTCGATCGGCCAGCGACTGGAAGGTGTCGGCGATGGGTACGTACTTGCCGCGTGCGCGCTCGCGCGTGCCGACCGGCGCCTGGACAAGGAGCTGTTTGACGTTCGCGGTCGAGATCCACACAGAGACGTTCGCGCGAGCGATGGCAAGGGTGACGCGCTCGTAGTGGGCCGAGTCGAGGATAAGCGACACCGACGCTCGCCTTGTCTCGGTGGATCCAGCCGGCACGGGAGCGACGATACCTCGTCGTCTCCCAGACGGCCCGGGATCCCGTACAATCGTGGCCCCCGGTGAAGACGGAGTGAAGACGAGAGCCGCCACCGTACGAGCCGCGCTGCGTTCGCTTTGGGCGATCGCCGTCGCGGGTTTCGCTTTCGCGGTGGCGCCGTCGGCGAGCGCAACGCCTCTCGATCCCGAGGGCACGGACTGGGAAGGCTTGGCGGACCTCGTCAGTCTCGCTCGCGCCCAGACAGCTCCGGATCGAGTCTTCGTTTCCCGCACGCTGGACTTCGAAGCGCTCAGCCCGGACGACGCGCTCCTCATCGTTCACCCAGAAACCGAGCTCGACACGGGGGAGCTCGAGAGCTTCATCGACTCCGGCGGTCGAGTCGTCCTGCTCGACGACTACGGAACGGGGAGCGGGCTCCTGGGTCACTTCGGCATTCAGCGCGTGCCCCTGCCGTCCAATCCGCTCCGGATGCTTCGCTCGAATCCGGCGCTCGCGCTGGCCGAGGTCCCCGCGAGAGCGCAGTCGCTCCCGGAGACGCTCCGGGATCTGCGCGAGATCGAGCCCGTCGTCACCAACCATGCCACGGGACTCTCGGATACCGGGCTCTTGCCGCTGCTGGCCGTCCGCGGCAAAGACGAGCCCGACGTGCTCCTTGCGGTCGCCGGAGCGTTCGGGAGAGGTCGGTTGCTCGCCGTCGGCGATGCGTCGGTCGCCATGAACGCGATGCTGCGCTACCCCGGCAACCGTTCGTTCACCGTGTCGCTCGTTCGCTACCTGTCCGGAGCGAGTGAGACGTCGGCCAACCCCGGGCGGCTGTACATCCTCGTCAACGACGCCACGCTCACGGGAGAATTCGGCGCGCCGCCCTTACCGAAGGCGGTGCGTAGCGTCATCTTTGAGCTCTTCGATACGCTCAAGCAAGGGCTGCCCTCCAAGGCGACGTACTTCGCCGCGGTTGCGGCGGGGCTCGTCATCATCCTTTGGGCGAGCTCACGAGCGGGGAGACCCTACAAAGCGTCACTTCCGCGTTTCGTCCGGCCCATTCCTGTCGCGACTCATGGAGGCTTCGCCGGACACCTGGCCTCGCTCGTCCCGGGGCCCCCTCGACGCGCGCTCATCGAGCTCCGGCGCGCGCTCGAAGAAGAGATCGGCCTTCGCTTGGGCCTCGAACGGCCCGCGCCTCGCGGCGAGCTCGTGGCGCGGCTGCGCGCCAGAGGCATGCTCGGAGAGTCCGATGTGCAAGACCTCGATCGGATCCTCGAAAGGCTCTCGCGCGAAAGCGGCGACCGGAAGCTCCGGCCGTGGCAACGCTTGAGGCGCAAGGAGATCGTCGTGCTGGTCGAGCGCTCTCGGGGGCTCCTCGCGGCTATGGAAGCGTGGCGCCGTGATAGGCTTCTTGCGTCCCCGTGACGGCCGCAGCGACCACGAACGAGATCTCCGCCGCACGCGAACGCCTCGATTACTTGCGCGGCGCGGTAGCGCGGATTTACGTCGGCTCGCTCCGCCCGGTGGATACCATGCTCGTCGCGCTCTTGGCGCGTGGTCACGCGCTTCTCGAGGGCGTCCCTGGCGTGGCCAAGACGACGCTCGTGAAGGCGTTCGCTGCGGCGCTCGGTTGCACGATTCGTCGCATTCAGTTCACTCCCGACCTTCTCCCCGCCGATATTACGGGCACCTACGTTCTCGCCCCGCGCGAGGGGACGTTCGCGCTCCGTGCCGGCCCCATCTTCGCCAACGTGGTCCTGGCCGACGAGATCAACCGGGCCCCCGCAAAGACGCAGAGCGCTCTGCTCGAGGCGATGCAGGAGAGGCAGGTCACCATCGAGGGCGACAGGTTCGAGCTTCCCGCGCCGTTTCTGGTGCTCGCCACCCAGAACCCGATCGATCTCGAAGGCACATATCCCCTGCCTGAAGCGCAGATCGATCGCTTCCTCGTGCGCGTCGCGATGACGTATCCGACGCCACGCGAAGAAGCTCTGATGCTCAAGACCCACAGCGCGGATGTCCCGCTTCCTCAACCGGTCCTCAGCGCGCAAGACGTGCTTCAGCTGCAGGCCGTCGCAGCGCGGATCTACGTCGAAGACGATTTGTTCGACTATGCCGTCGCCATCTCCACCTTCACACGGTCTCATCCGAGAGTGGCGCTCGGCGCCAGCCCGCGCGCCACTCTCGGGATCGTCCAGGCATCGCGGGCCTGGGCGCTGATTCACGGGCGGCCGTTCGTGGCCCCGGACGACATACGCGCCGTCGCGGCGAGCGTTCTCGCTCACCGCATCGTTCTGCACGCGGACGCCGAGGACGACCCGAAAGGTCGAGATCGGGTCGTCGACGAGGCGCTCGCGACCGTCAGCTATCGGCGCGGCATGCGAGCCGTTTAGGCCCGCGGCGGCGGGACGCGCGATCTTGGTCCTCTATCCCACACGGACGACTTTCCACGTGGCGATCGCCGCGGCCGGTTTGGTTACGTTGGGCACCGCCGGCAGGCTCGCGCCGGTCGCGGCGTTCGGGGGCGCCATGTTGGTGGCCATTGCGATCGGACGCGCCGCCGCGTTGATCGGAGTCACGCGCTTGCGCCAGGGGGGCTTCGAAATGATCTGGTCGGCAAACCCGCACATGCACCGAACGGCTCGCGATGCCCCTCTCGTGCTCGGATGCGAGCTCGTCAACCGCAGCCGCGAGGCGGTGCGTGTGACCAAGCTTTCCGCCATCGCGTCGAGCATGCTCGACACGTCCGTGCAGCCGGCCCAGGTGGACCTGGCTCCGGGAACGCGAGCGCTTCTCGAAGTCACCGTTCGAGGTCGACGCGTTGGACGATGGGGTGTTCATGGTCTCGGGCTTCAGGTTTGCACCACACCGTTCGGCGCGGAGGGCCTCTACGAGGTGCCGCTTCTCTTCGCAAACCCGCTCGGGATCGAGGTGTTGCCCCGTGCCCTCGCGGCATTCGGGAAGTCGGCACGGGGAGGGCGCGCTCGGCTGGCGTCCGAGCCCCAGCGGCGCGGGCGTGGGCACTCCGGCGAAGTCCGGGAGCTGAGAGATCATGCCCCGGGCGATCCACTCAAACGGGTCGCGTGGAAAGCCAGCGCGCGTCGCGGACGCCTCCTGGTCCGCGAGATGGAAGACGACGAGGGAGACGTCGTCTGGCTCGTGGTCGACGCTTCGATCGAGCTCTGGGCGGGTCAACCCGGCCATGCGCCTCTCGATCGTGTGATGGACGAAGTCGCAGGCGTGGCGACCCGGCTTCTTCGTCGTGGAGATCGGGTCGGGCTGGCCGTCACGGCATCGCGAGTACAATCGTGGGTCGCGCCCAAGGTCGGCGCCGCTCAGGGTTCGCTCATCGCCGAGGCCCTCGCTAGCGCGTCGAGCGCGGTGGACGTCGATCGCTCGGCGCTCGGCGAGGCCGACCTCGCACGCCTTGTCGCGGAGCACGCCCGCCCGCTCGAGCCCGGCTCGCAGACGCCGTTGACGCGCAGAAACTTGGACGAGCTCGCGGAGCGGGCCGACAAGCTTCGTTCTCGAGCTCCGTTCACGGCTCGCGTTCCCTTCGCGCCGACCCCGCGCGAGCGAGCGCTGAGGCTCTATCTCTCCGTCTTCGGCATCGAGTCGCCGCCACGCACTTCCGGAGAGCGCGAGAAGTCGGAATCGACGCTCGCTTGGGCTCTCGAGCAATTGGCCGTACGCAAGCCGCGGCCCAGCGTCGTCCACGTATGGGCGCCGGCTCCCGTCAACCCCGGGGTGGTGGCCAGGGGCCTGGTTGCGCTCCGAAGGGGACGCATCGAGCTCCGATGGAGCTTGCCGGCCTACGAGTGGGCCCCTGCCGACGATGCGCGCCAAGCGCCCGTCACGTCGATGATCGCGGGCGAGGTGGCTCGGATACGAGCGAGCGCGGCACGCGAGAAAGGCGCGCGGGCCTTGCGCCGGTTGGGCGTGCGGACCGAGGCCCGGCGTTGACCTCTGCACGTGACCCGAGAGTCGTCCTCCGAGAGGCGGGCCTTCGTCCCAAGAAGAGCTTTGGGCAGAACTTTCTCGTGGCCGAGTCGGTGGCGCTTGCGATCGCCGAGGCGTGCGTGCCGGAGACCGAGCGCGGACGTGCACGCGTCGTCGAAATCGGGGCAGGCACAGGGGTCCTCACGCGCTTGCTCGCGGAGCGCGCCGGGGCGTTGGTCGCGATTGAACGCGACCGCGATCTCGTTCCAATCCTGAACCAACAGATTGCCCTGCCCCACGTCCGCGTGCTCGAAGCCGACGCCGCGTCGCTGGACCTGGCCGCTTTGCTCGGCCCGCCCGATGCCGGATCGCCGCGCGTGCTTTGCGGCAACCTCCCCTACGCCATCACCGGACAGCTCCTCCGGCGAGCGGTAGAGAGCGTCGACTCGCTGGAGCGCGTCGTGTTCATGGTCCAGGACGAAGTCGCGAGGCGCTTGAGCGCGGCTGCGGGCGCGAGAGAACGCGGCGCCCTCTCGGTGTTCGTCCAGGCGGCCTTCGACCTGCGGCGAGTTCTCCGTGTACCCGCCGGCGCGTTCCATCCGGCGCCCGAGGTGACGAGCGCCGTCGTCGAGCTGACGCCCCTTCGCCCCCCTCGTGCCCGCGAGACGCTCGCTTTCCGGGCGGTGGTGCGCGCCGCCTTTCAATCCCGCCGCAAGACGCTGCGCAACGCCTGGCGAGCGCTGTCGGGCGACATGCCCTCGCTCGAGCTTGCCGCGAAGCGCGCGAGCGTCGACCTCGACGCGCGCGGCGAAACGCTCGACGTGGAGGCGTTTGCCCGTATGGCGACCGAAATCGGACCGTCTCTTCGGATCCAAACGGCGCCCATGGACGGCCCCGAATGACCGGGATGCCGCGGACGCGCCTAGCGTCCCACGCCGTACTGCGACAAAGCCGATTGGGCGTCGGCACGATCGGGGGACGTGACGGGCGCGATGTCGAGAAAGCGGCGGTAGTGCTCGATGGCCTCGGCCTTTCGACCAGCCCCGCGCAAGGCTTCCGCCGCCAGAAACTCGAGAGGCGTCAGCCACGCGGGACGATTCTCCAACTTCTCGGCGGCGAGGGCGGCACCCGACAAGTGAGGCAGCGCGCCCGCACGATCGCCCTTTTCCGTCAGCAGCTTGCCATACCGAAAGTGCCAGAACGGGTGCAGCATTTCGCCCTCGGGGCCGAGCGCCTTGCCGTCGCCCGCGATCGCACGGGCCCATGCGGCCAGCGCCTCCGCGCTCTCGTTTCGGTCCTCGTGGCACTGGGCAAGCGTCGCGAAAGCTTCGTATCGCGACGGCCGCAACTGGAGCGCGTGCGCTTCGTCCTTCATCGAATCCTCGACCGCCCCTTCCATGCGCTCGAGCACCCCGCGCTGCCAGTAGGCGTCGCCATCGGCCTGGTCGAGGGCGAGGGCGCGATCGATCTCGTCGCGAGCCAGCTCGAGCTGCGCCGGCGCCATCTCGTTCGCGGCTCGCGCCAAGTACACGTGGAACTCGGCGCGGTTCGGGTCAAGCTCCACGGCCCGCTTCAGATAGTGGAGCGCGTCGCCCATGGAGTTGCCTCCCTTGAGCAGTAGCGCCCGACCCATATAGTGATGGCCTTCGGCGCTCGCAGAGCGCTTGTCGAGAACCTTCCTCAACATGGGCAAGGCGTCGTCCGGACGCCCGATGGCGACGTACGCGGCGCCCACGCGAAGCTGCAGATCCGGGTCGTCCGGCGCGCGCGCGAGCGCACCTTTGAACTGCTCTATCGCCTTTTCGACGTCTCCGGTCTCCTCGAAGAGCAGACCGCGCTCCAACATCAGCCCCGGATAATCCGGGTCGACCGCGGCCACGTGATCGAGCTCGGTGACCGCGACGTCGTATCGATGCACGCGGCGCAGGGCGACCGCCAGGTGGAAGCGAGCGGCCAGGTCTTTGGGCTCATTGGTCACAGCGGTCCGGTAGTGCTCGATGGCGCCCTCATAGTCGCCCTGCAGCTCCGCCACCTCGCCAAAGGCGCGCTCGAGCTGCGACGAACGGGGCAACTTGGCCGCCGCAGCCTCCAGCGTCGCCCGTGCGTCCGTCAGCCTCCCGCGCGCCGACTGCAGCTTGGACAGCGCCACGTAGGGGAGCACGGCGTCCGGACGCATAGGGTCGACGTTGGCGATCGTCGATCGAAGATCGGCCTCGGCAGCGTCGTTGTTACCGAGATGCATCTCCACGTTCCCGAGAGCCAGAAGGACGGGGATGCTCTTGGGGAAACGCTCGCGCGCCGCAACGAGCTGCTGTTTGGCATCGGCCAGCCGCTCGAGGGCGAGCTTGGCGTCGGCATCGTTGGCGATCGTCTGCGGAGAATTGGGTGCATGCGCGAGCGCGGTGTCGAAGCGCGCGAGAGCCTCGGCGTAACGCCCGTCGGCCATGAACAGGCGGCCCTCGCCGTTGAGCGCTTCGACGTTGCTGGAGTCGAGCTTGACGGCCTGGGCGAACGCCTCGCGAGCCTCGGTGGTGGCTCCCCGCTCCCACGCCACCCACGCGCGCACGGCGTATGCGTTCGAGAGCTCCGAAGGCGCGGCTTTCGCGCGCGCGGGCCCTTCGAGCACGAGCGCGATGTCGGGCACGGCTTGCGCGGGATCGACGACGGCGCTCTGTCGCCGAGCCCGCAGTGTCAGCGCGCCGGCATGAAGCGGCGAGAGCGCGAGAGTGGCCGCGATCTCCTTCTTGGTATTGGCAGCATCGCCCAGGAGATCGTACGCGCGGGCGAGCCCGAAGTGGGCGCGGGCGCTCTGCGTCATGTCGAGAGCTCGCTGGTAAGCGCTCCGCGCGGCGGCTGCGTCTCCCACCGCGAGCGCCATGTCGCCACGCATGAACGCGATGTCGACTTGAATGGGATCGAGGGCGTAGTGCTTGTCGGCGGCTTCCAGCGCGGCATTCGCCTTCTCGAACGAGCCGGCCTCGCCGGCCTGCGCTCCCGCGATGACGTCCAGATATTTCGTGGTGGTGTCTCCCGGCGGAAGCTGGGCGACGAGCAGCGTGCCGCGCGAAGCGCGCGAAGCATCCGCACCGAAGCGAATCGTGCCTTCGAAGTCGACGATCGCCGCATAGGCGGTGAGGGAACGCGCCCGGGACAGCCGCGCGTGAGCCGCGAAAGTCCCCTCGATCGCCTGCTTCGCCGCGTCGTAGGTGTCCGCCTCGAACTCGACTTGAGCGTCGTGCATCGCCGACGCGGCGGCGCGCGAGTAGTCCCCCGCGCGCACGAGATCGGTTGCATAGAGGTATCCGAAAGCCCCGTACGGGGTCACCTGCAGGGCCGAACCGCCGAGGACGGCGACCACCGCAAGGCCCAAGGCGACGAGCTTCCCCGTCGACGGTTTGCGGCGCTCGGCCGTCGGACGCTCGCGCGCGGCGGGAGCGCGCGCCAGCGGCATCGTCATTTCAGCGGCCTGCGCCGCGGGCCCGTCGGACCGCAGGGCCGGATTGGTAAACGGCCCTGGCTCAGGCTGGGCCTCGCCGCCAAAAGACGCACGCGGAGGGGCCGAGCTGCCGCTCTCGGCAAGCTCCACCTCGCCGTAGCTCGTCCCCCCGCTGCCTTGAGTCGCGGGTGGCCGCGCTGGAGGGGGCGGTCGGCTGGCGAGCGCTCGAGTCTCGGTGGCCCGCTCCTCGTCCAGCTCGAGGTCCCCGAAGTCGGCCGAGTCCGATCGCTGGGCGGGCGCTTCCGACTCCAAATCACCAAAGTCGGCCGAGTCCGACCCCTTGGCCCGCGCGGACTGGAGCGGCGCTGCAGTCTCCCCTTCACGCGGCAAGTCGATTTCCCCGAAGGCACCCAAAGGCGCATCGAAAGACTGCGTAGTGGGCAAGTGATGATCGAGGGGCACTGCCGTGGGCAACGACTCGGCCACCCTCGGGAGCGATTCGGCGACTCTCGGGAGAGACTCCGCAACCCTTGGGAGCGACTCGGTCACGACAGGCAGCGACTCGGTGACCATGGGCAGATCGAGCTCGCCGAAATTGCGCCCGAACGCTGGAGAAGGAAGGACCTGCGCGGGCACCGGAAGCCCCGACGCCACGGTAGGCAGCGACGCTGAAACAATGGGCAACCCCAACCCCGAGACCAACGCAGGCAGCCCGACAGAGCCTGACCGGGACGTGGCCACCGAGGGCCGGCCTCCCAAAACCGAGGGGAGCGAAGCCGCCGCCACGGGCAGATCGGCGACGGGTGTCGGCAAGTCTGTATCGAAGGACGACGCTGAGGGGCCCGGCCGGAGAGCCGGCAGAGCGGCAGCCGCGACGGGAAGATCGCTTTCGCCCTCCTCGAACCCTTGGGCAGGACGGGGTGGCTGGGGCGCCCGCGGAAGCGGAGGCGGAGGCTTGCCGGGACGCGGAGGCGCTTTAGCGGCCGGCAGATCCGCCGGGACAACGGGCAAGTCCGCGTCGTCGAGAAAGCCCAGGGCAGCGGGAAAATCCGAAGTCACGTCGAGCTCGACGGGCGCCGGGGTGGGAGCGGTGACCTTCTTCGGAGCCGCCCCGGGCGGGGCCAGGCCGACGATCGTCTTCTTGCTCGCCTGAGCGGTCTCGCCCGTCCCGACACCGGGCGCCGTGGGCATTCGGCCTCCCGCGGGTCGTGGGGGTGCGACGGGAACACCCACGCGAGTGGGAGCGGCGGGCGGAGGCGGGGGGGGCGCGGCGGGCGGAGGCGGGGCCGCGGCAGCCGAAGCGCCCGGCGCAGAGACGAGAAACGAATGCCCACATTTGGGGCACCGCATCTTGAGGCCCGACGGTGGGACCCGCCGCTCGTCAACCTGGTACGGCGCCTGGCACGACTCGCACGCCACCTTGAGCATCGAGGCGCCTAAGGTATCACAAGGCGCCTCGCGCACGAACGAGCGGCCCCCGTGCTAGCGTTGGACGCTATTGCCTTGGATCGCCTTATTGTCGTTGGAGCGCGGCAGCACAATCTAAAGAACGTAAGCGTCAGTCTGCCCCGCGGCAAAATCGTCGTCTTCACGGGCCCGAGCGGCTCGGGCAAGTCGTCGCTCGCGTTCGACACCATCTATGCAGAGGGCCAGAGGCGCTACGTCGAGTCGCTGAGCGCCTACGCGAGACAGTTCCTCGAGCAGCTCGCCAAGCCGGACGTCGAGCGAATCGAAGGGCTCAGTCCGGCCATCGCGATCGAACAGCGACCGCTCTCGAAGTCTCCTCGGTCGACCGTGGGCACGGTCACCGAGATCGCGGACTACATGCGCCTTCTCTACGCCCGAGTGGGCGTCCCCCATTGTCCGAGCTGCGGGAAACGCATCGAAGCGCAGACCGTGCAGCAGATCGTCGATCGAGTTCTCGCCATGGCCGAGGGCACTCGATTGAGCCTGCTCTCGCCCGTCGCCCGCGCCCGAAAGGGGGAGCTCAAGCTCGAGCTCGAGCGCCTTCGTCGCGACGGCTTCGTGCGCGCCCGCATCGACGGCTCTCTGGTCGATCTCGGCGACGAGATCGAGCTCGATCGCTCGCGAGCTCACGACCTCGACGTCGTGGTCGATCGTCTGGTGCTCAAAGACGGGCTCAAGGGTCGGTTGACCGACAGCGTGGAGCTCGCGCTCAAGCTCGGCGAGGGGCGTCTGCTTCTCCAAGCAGGGGACGCCGAGCCGGTATGGATGAGCGAGCGATTCGCGTGTATCGACTGCGGCATTTCGCTCCCGCCGATCGAGCCGCGCATGTTTTCCTTCAACGGGCCGCACGGCGCTTGCGGGGCATGCGACGGCCTCGGTGCGCGCGACGTCGTCGACCCCGCGAGGTGTATCGGCGACGAACGGCAGACGCTTCGCGAGGGTGTGGTGCTCGCGTGGGGGCGTCGGGGCAGCGTGGCCATCGCCTCGGAGGTGGCGCGGGCGGTCGAGGCGCTCGGGGTCAACGCCGACGTGCCCTGGGCGAAGCTGCCCGAAGAGCAGCGCAAGGCCATTCTCTTCGGCTCGACTAGTGCAAGCTCCGGCGAGCCCGGCACACGCCGCCGAGAGGGCGCAAAGCGCAAGCGCTACGTGGGGCTCGTGCCGCGCTTGGAGCAGCGGCTCGATGCGCTGGCAGACGCGCGGTCCGACTCGAACGAGGACGAAGACCCGGACGGGGCGGAGGGGATGATCGCGGACGACGAGCTCGGGCGCTTTCTCGTCACGCGCTCGTGCGACGCTTGCAAGGGCAAGCGGCTGCGACCCGAGGCACTCGCCGTCAAGCTCGGAGGAAAGGACGTCGCTCAAGTAGGGGCGATGCCTCTGCGCCACGTCCGAAGCTTCGTCCAGACTCTTGGTGCGGAGTCGTCCGACGGCACGCCCCACCCTTTCGGGCCCCGCGAGCGCGCCATCGCCGAGCCGCTGCTCCGCGCCGTGGCCGCGCGCCTCGGCTTCTTGATCGACGTAGGGCTCGACTACCTGGCGCTCGATCGGAGCGCGCAAACGCTTTCGTCCGGAGAGGGGCAGCGCATTCGTCTCGCCACGCAGATCGGCGCGGCCCTCGTCGGCGTGCTCTACGTGCTCGACGAGCCGAGCGTCGGCCTGCACGCGAGAGACAACGCCCGCCTCATCGACGCCCAAGCGAGGTTGCGCGACCTCGGCAACACGGTCATCGTCGTCGAGCACGATCGTGAGGCCATTCTCGCCGCCGATCACGTGGTCGACATGGGGCCCGGCGCGGGGGCCCACGGGGGTCAGGTGGTCGCGCAAGGGACTCCGGACGAATTGATGGCCTCTCCCGATTCGATCACCGGACCGTGGCTTACCGGAGCGCGGCAGCTTCCCGTCCCGGCCAAGCGCAGATCACGCACCAAAGCTTGCGTGCGCGTCGTCGGGGCGCGGGCCCACAATCTCCGCGACGTCACCGTCGAGATCCCGATCGGGCTTTTCTCGTGCATCACGGGCGTCAGCGGCAGTGGGAAATCCAGCCTCATCGTCGACACCCTTCTTCCGGCCGCTCGCTCCAAGCTCTACAACGCCACGGCTCCCGTCGGCGAATGCGATCGCGTCGAGGGGCTCGACAACGTCGACAAGGTCGTCTCGATCGATCAGGCCCCCATCGGGCGTACGCCGCGCTCGAATCCGGCCACCTATACCGGGATCTTCGCGCTGCTTCGCGAGCTCTACGCAGCGCTACCCGATGCGCGCGCGCGCGGTTACAAGGCGGGACGCTTCTCGTTCAACGTCAAAGGGGGCCGCTGCGAGGCCTGTCAGGGCGACGGCGTGCTGCGCGTCGAGATGCACTTTCTGCCGGATGTGTTCGTGACATGCGACGCCTGTGCCGGCCGCCGCTACAACCGTGAAACTCTCGAAGTGAAGTACCGCGGAATGTCGATCGCCGACGCCCTCGAAGTCACCGTCGAGCAAGCTTCCGATCTCTTTGGTGCAGTACCCCGCATCGCCGACAAGCTCGAAGCGCTCCGTAAGGTGGGCTTGGGGTATTTGACGCTGGGGCAACCTGCGACGACCCTTTCGGGCGGGGAGGCGCAGCGCGTGAAGCTTGCGCGCGAGCTTGCACGCAAAGCCACCGGCCGCACGCTCTACGTGCTCGACGAACCGACGACGGGGTTGCACTTCGCCGACATCGAGGTCCTGCTCACCGCGCTTCTCGATCTACGCGACCAGGGAAATACGATCGTCGTCATCGAGCACAATCTCGATGTCGTGGCTTGCGCCGACTGGGTGATTGATCTCGGGCCCGAGGGGGGCGAGGGCGGCGGCGAGATCGTGGCGGCCGGGACGCCCGAGCAGGTCTCCCAGGTGCAGCGCTCGCATACGGCGCGTTACTTGGCCGACGTCCTGCTGCGCACCACTCCCTCCGCGAAGGCTGCGAAGAAGGCCGCGCGGGGTTAGCCGCGGGCAAGCAGCCGCAGAAGGCCGCGAATGACTGCGTGGAGAAGGGCGTAAGCGAAAACTGCCACGACCAATGGCCAGACTACGCGCACGCCATCGACGGTATCGGTAGGGACGATGCCGCTGAACGGTGCATAGAAGAAATCCGTCAGGTGACGAATAAACTCGTAAAATCCGGTATCTCTTCGCGCACGAAGAACCTCGAGCACGAAGCGCACCGCGAGAATCGCGTAGAGGATGCCGAAGAGGTAGTCGACGACGCGGGCGATGCGACTGGCGAGCGCGGCTCGAGTAAAGGCCCCACGATTCGAATGCCGACGAAAAGACGGGCCTTCGGTTTCGATGATTTCGGTACGCATGCCGACAAGTGAAAGCAGCCGCCGTGCCAAAGCGGATCAACTCGCGCGGGCGAGCAGGAAAATGCGCAAATGTTCGCGGGACCTGCCGCCGAAACGCGCGCAGGCAGGCAGAACGAGTGGCGGAATGCCTCGCTGTCTCTCTGCCTGGGGTCTCGGGAATGTGAGACACAAAGCGACGGCGCGCTGGCTTGCGGGTTGCGTAATGCAGAGACATGAACCTTCTGTCCCCTTGCAAGCCCTCGAAATCGCTCTTTTCGTTCGGCACCTTCGTGTCCGCGCGGCCACGCCGAGCGCGTCGTTTCTTCCACGCTCTCTTCGTCCTCGTGATGGCGACTTGGGGAGAGCGCCCGATGGCCGCGTGGGCGCAGTCGCCGCCGGAAGGTTCGCCCCCGGCCGCCGCGCTGGAGGCCCGCTCGGAGAACGGCTCTTCCCTGCTCTTGCCTCTCGTCAGCGAGACCCTGCGCGTCCGCATCGACGACGGGCACGCGAGCGCGAGCTACACGCACGTCTTTCAGAACGAGTCCGCCGCCCGGCTCGAAGGCAACTATCGGCTGCAGGTCGGTGAGGGCGCGACCGCTACCGCGTTTGCCTACTACAACGGGGAGGCGAAGATTGTCGGCGAGATCTTCGAACGGGAGGCTGCACAAGAGGTCTATGACGCCCTGACGGGGCTGAAGCGAGACCCGGGCCTTCTCGAGCAGTCTGGCGAAGGCGGTTTTTCATTTCACGTCTTTCCGATCGACCCGGGCGAAAAGAAGCGTATCGAAGTCACGACGTCTCGTTGGCTTGCCCGGCGCGCAGGCCGCGTCGAGTATCGCGCGCGGTTGAGCCGATCCGACGCGGGCGTGACGCTCGTCGTGAAAGACGGACGCGGAATCAAGGCATTCGATAGCCCGTCGCACGACATCGCGGCGGTCAAGGCCTCCGACGGTTCGTGGGACGTTCGCGTCCTAGCGCGCAAGAGCGCGGAGGCCGAAGAGCTCGTGATCCGGTACGAGATCGATGAGGCGCCGCTGACACTTCACGCGACGCTTCATCACGACGCCGGCGAGGCTGCGTTCTTCACTGCGACGTTGGCGACGCCGTCGCAGGCGCTGGACAAAGTGCGCCCGAGCCAAGACGTCACCCTCGTGCTCGACCGCTCGGGGAGCATGGAAGGGCCGTCGATCGAAAGCGCTCGGTCCGCCGCGACGGCGATTGTGACGCGCCTCGGGCCCAACGATCGCGTCAACGTCGTCGCCTTCGACAACGACGTCAGCTCCCTCTACGACAGCCCGCACCCGCTCACGGAAAGCACGCGCCAAGAGGCTCTAGGCTACATCCGCCGTATCCAGGCCGGCGGGGGCACCGACATCGCAAAGGCGCTCGCGAAGGCCCTGCAATCTCAGATCGCCGGGGATCAACCCAACGTCGTCCTCTTCTTGACCGATGGCCAGTCTGCAGGCCCCCCCGCGATCCAAGTAGCCAGTGAGGACAAGGGGCATGCACGCGTCTTCACGGTGGGCATCGGCACCGGTGTCGACAAGGCGCTGCTCTCTCGAATCGCGTCCATCAAGCACGGACGCTTTACCTTCATTGCCGACCCGACGTCGGTGGCCGTCGAATTTCCAAAAGTGCTCTCTCAGCTCGAAGAGCCGGTTCTCACCGACGTGACCCTGCACGCCGAGGGCGGCTCGATCGAACGCGTCTACCCACAGGCCCTTGCGAACTTGTTTCCGGATGACGAGCTGCGAGTCTTCGGTCGCGCGAGCGCCGCAGGCCCGTTCAAGATCGTGCTCGAGGGTCGCGAGGGCGGCGCTGCACGCCGATTCGAGACGACCATCGACCCTTCCGCGTCTTCGGGCGCACCGTGGGTTGCACGTGGCTGGGCGCGAGCTCGGGTGGACGAGCTACTCGAGCAGGTAGCCGCCGAAGGGGAGACCGATGAGCTCAAGAACGAGGCCATCGATCTCGGCCTCGCCTACGAGCTGGTGACGCCCTACACCTCGTTTCTCGCAGTGCCGGAGAGCGCGATGACCGAAGCGGCGAAGACCGCCATCGGGAGCGTTCGGGAGAGACGCCGGCGCATTCTCGCGGCGAGGACCGACGCGGCCTCGCTGTCGCGCATGAACATGCCGCCCGGCGACCCCATCTTGCGCGTGCAAGCTCCACGCGACGCGAAGAGCGTGACCGCAACGTTCCCATTCGGACTGACGCAGGACCTCGCTTACGACGATATGTCGGAGACTTGGATGACCCGCTTTCTCGTGCCCAAAGACGTGTCCGACGGAGCCTACGAGGTCCGCGTCGTGGTCGTTCTCCGAGACGGCAAGGTGAACGTGGCCACCGTGCGCTACACGATCGATAGCCGAGCTCCGCAAGTCGCGGTAGACGCCAAGGCAGCCGGCGATGGCGTCGACGTCCGCGTGCTCTGCGACGAGCCGGCCCTCGAGGCACGCGCCGCAACGATCGAGAGTCCGACTCAATGGTCCTCCATGAACGGGAGCAGCGACCGTCTCACGTTCACCGGGCACATGAGGTTGTCGCCGGGCGTCCACCGCCTTCGCGTCGTCGTCTCTGACATTGCGCGAAACGAAACCGCCAAGGAGATCGAAGTCACGGTACCCGAACGTCCCGCCTTCGTTCGTACGATGGTGGGCTTCAGGGGTCGCCTCTGGGTAGGCACGTTCAACGACGGGTTCTACGTCGTCGACGCGCCAAGCGGCGTCGTGGACGCCCAAGATAGTCAAGCCCCTCGACACGTCGTGGCGACGCCATTTCGCATGGTCAACGACGCAGTCGAAGCCCGAGGATCGCTCTACGTGGCCGCCAACGAGGGTCTTTTCGTGACGAGCGACGGAGCGCGCTTCCGGCGCGTGTCGCGAGTGGGTGCCCGCGGCGTTACGGGCGTCTCGTTCGACGGCAAGGCGCTTTACGCGACGACGACGGCTGCGCTTTGGCGCCTTGGTGTGAGCCCGAGTGGACCGCCGGACGCCGCTTGGTGGAAACCGGCTGGGAGCCGCTCGCTTCAAGGAGTCGTCGCGTCCTCGGGCGGTGTTTGGCTGGCTTCCGAAGATCGCGGGGTCATCCGCTTCGACGGAAAAACATTCGTCGCATACGACCGACTTTCCGGCCTCCCTGCGAGCTGGGTCGTCTCGATCGCGGAGGATGGTCATGGCGGAGTCTTCGCCGGAACCCTCCGCGACGGCGCTCTTCACGTCGACCGCGAGGGACGTTGGCACAAGCTCGGAGGGCTGCCGAGCGAATGGACCCTTACCGTGGCAAGGGCCGATGGCCACCTCTGCGTCGGCACCCAGGACGGCGCCGCCTGCTACGACGAGCGGACGGCAGCCGAGAGCGCGGGGGCGCTGCCCACCGAGCGACTCTCGGCGTTACCCGACGCGCGCGTGCATTCGTTTCTCGCCGCGAAGGGCAGACTCCTCGTGGGCACGCAGGCCGGGATGGCGGTCGTCGCGGTCACGCCTCCGTCGTGATCGCGGGCGGGGCGCATTCAACCGTGTGCGAGCGCGTCGAGCACGCGATCGATCTCTTGCTCCGCGGCGACAAGCGCGCCCTCCACATCGACCCATGCCCCACGGGCCGCCGCGCTCTCCAAGGTCCCGAGCTCGAAGCCCAAGGCGCCCGCATCGAGGCTCAACGCTTGCCCGCGTAGCCGGTGCGCTGCGTATCCCACCGCCGCTCCGTCGCGCAGGTGCACCCCTTGACGCAAGCGCTCGAGCGCGCTGACGGCTTCTTGACGAAACTGCAGGATGAGATGCGTCAACAAGTCGCGATTGCCCTGCAGTCGCGCCAAAGCTCGCTCGAGGTCCACGACCACGTGCGCCGGCCTTTTGCTCTCACGCCCTTCGAACCGCTCGGGACCGCCTTCGATCCGCGCAGACACCATATCGAGCAGGCGTCGAGCGTCGATGGGCTTGGAGATATGGTCGTCCATTCCCGCGCGTCGCGCCCGAGCCAAATCCTCGAGCGAAGCGCTCGCCGTGAGGGCGACGATCGGTAGGCGCGACCCAGTGGCCGCGCCGAACGTCTCGAGATCGCGAATTCGGCGGGTGGCCTCGTATCCGTCGATACCGGGCAGCTGGCAATCCATGAGGACCAGGTCGTAGTCCGCTTTCCTTACTGCCTCGACAGCCCGAAGGCCGTCGGTCGCGAGCTCGACGGCGTACCCCGCGCCGCGCAAGATCTCGATCGTGACTTCCGCGTTGACCGGAGTGTCTTCGACCAAAAGGATTCGACGTCGCTGCGACGGCGTAGCGAGCACTCCGCTCGTGCCACCGGACGGGGTCGTTTCGTCGGCGAGCGCGCTGGCCAGTGCGCGAAGCAACGTCGAACGCCAAATGGGCTTGGTCGCCCAAGCGCGGATCCCCAGGGTTTCGAGCTCGCTGCTCCCCACCGGGCGACCGATCGATCCGAGCATGACGAGTCGCACGGCAGCGATGCGGGGATCGGCCCGGATGCGGCGCGCGAGCTCGCTCCCGTCCATGCCCGGCATGTGCTGGTCGAGGACGGCGAGCGCATAAGGCCACCCGGACTCCGCGGCGACGGCGAGCATGCGCAGTGCCTCGTCGCCCGAGCTCGCGACGTCGCAGCGCACCCCCGCGGTCGAGAGATTCGCACGAAGGATCTCGCGATTGGTCGCATTGTCGTCGACCGCAAGCACGCGGACGCCCGCGAGGTGCGGGGCGACGTGAACCCGATCGGTCGGCACGACCGCGCGGTTTGGACGCTCGAGACGTATCGTGAACCAGAAGACCGCGCCCTGTCCCGCGCTGCTTTCGACGCCGATCTCCCCGCCCATGCGATGGACGAGCTCTCGACAGATCGCCAGGCCGAGCCCCGTGCCCCCATGCGGCCGCGTGCTCGAAGCGTCGATTTGCGAAAATGGCTTGAAAAGGCGACCTTGGGCTTCGGTCGCGATCCCGACTCCCGTATCGCGGACTTCAATCCGCGCGTAGGGGGCGTCGGTGCGCTCGGCATCGAGAGTGGCCCGGACGCCGACTTCACCGCAGGCGGTGAACTTGATGGCGTTCGTGATGAGATTGACCAGCACCTGCCGCAACCTGGCCGCGTCCCCCACGAGCGGTTCGGCGAGCGCGGGGTCGGTCTGGCACGTCAGCTCGAGCCCCTTCTCCTCTGCCGCAAGCTCGAGCGTCGTGCTCACTTCCTCGATGACGTCGGCAAACGAAAACTCGACGCGTTCCAGGTCGAACCGACCCGTCTCGATCTTCGAGAAGTCCAGGACGTCGTTGATGACCGAAAGAAGCAACGTCGCCGACGCGCGGGCCACGTCGACGTATCGCTTTTGACGAGCATCGAGGGCCGTTTGCGAAAGAAGATCGACCATGCCGATGACGCCATTGAGCGGCGTGCGAAGCTCATGGCTCATGTTCGCGACGAAAGCGCTCTTGGCCCGACTGGCCGCTAGCGCCTCCTCGCTGGCGCGTGCGAGCTCGAGCTGGGCCGCATGCCGCATCTGCTCGGTGCGGTGGCGTTCGGTGATGTCGCTCACGACGATTTGCGCGCCGATGACCGCGCCGTCCCGATCGTGAACGGGCGTGCGCAGAGACTCGACACGACGGATCGCGCCGTCTTTTCGGCGGACGGACCACTCGCGCGGAACGAGCATCGGAGCTCCGAGGCGCGCGAGCTCGACGGTCTCGGACAGCTGAGGGTGCTCTTCGGGGACCACGAGATCGAAGACTCGGACGCCGTGCCAATCTTCCGGCGAGTACCCGGCCAACTGGGAGGCCGCGGGATTCGCGAAAGTCACGAAACCCTCGAGATCGAACACGAGGATGGCGCTCCGCGAGCGCTCGACGAGCATGCGATAGCGCTCTTCGCTCGAAAGGAGCTCGCGCTGCGCGTCTTGGCGCGCATGTGCCATGGCGACGATTTCTCCGACGAGGCGAAGCAGGGCGACGTCTTCGGGAAGGACCAACGCCTCGACCGAGCCCGGTGCCACAATCCACTGGGCTACGGACTTTTCGCGCGCGCCGAGGAAGGCCGAGAGCGACTCGATGGCGAATTGCGTTCCCTCTTTCGCGTCGCCGTCGAGAAAGCGGCGCGAAATGCGTGCAACCAGATCGTCGCGTTCGGCGCGACGGCGGAGCGCGGCCTCTGCCTCCTGCCGCGCCGTGATGTCCTCGATGAGGGTCTGCATTACCTTGCGACCGCCCTCGAGCTCCAGGATCGCAATGCGTACGTCCGCCGTGAATACGGAGCCATCGAGACGGCGCGCACGCCACTCGCACCGCTGGAATCCGTTCTGGAGAGCCATCACCACGTGATGCCTCAGCGCTTGATCCGACGGCGTGCCGTCGGGCTGGGTCGCCGTCGACAGGTCGGTGGGCTTGGAAGCGCGAAGCTCGGTGATGTTTTGGGCGCCATACAGGCGTAGCGCGGCCAAATTGCAGTCGAGGAAGGATTGGTCGTCGAGCGAGCGAATGGTTACAGCCGTCGCCACGCCGCCGAAGAGAGCCTTGTAGAGGCGGGCCGAGTCAGCGAGCTCTCGCGCAGCGCGCTCACTCGTTTGGAGCCGCTCTTCCAGCTCGGCGACTCGGCGTTGATTCTCTTCCACGCTCGCCCTGGGCACTCTACGAGGGTCTGGGGTGAATGGAATGACGATCAGCATACGCCCGGCAGCGAGACGACCACGGCAGCTGCGCCTCCTGCGGTAGTGCGCGCTTCGACCGAGCCCCCGCGCGCGTTCACGATCTGCCTTACTTCGTCGGCTGCTTGAACCGCCGCGGCTTGCCGCAAGGCCCGGTGTCCGACGACGATGCGCACTACCGAGTCGCGTGTTTCGGTGGCCCGCTCGGCTTCGACTTCGAGCGAGAGTGGGCCACCGTGCCCGACGCTCTCACCGGCGACTCGGAGGAGCGCCACGAGAACACGTCGAAGCTCGGGCGCGGGCATCGTGACGATGGCCGGATCCGGTGAAAGGCGCATGGAACACACTTCCCGATCGGGCAGCGAGCTCGCGAGCTGGCGTCCGAGCTCGCGAACGACCGTCGCGGCCGCAACGTAGGAACCCGAGTCGCGATGAGCGCGAATGGCCGCCGAGAGCTTGCGAGCGAGGCCCACGGCGCGGGCAAACGCCTCGTCGAGCGAGCGCATTTCCGCCAGTACCGGCTCCTTGACCCCAACGTGTTGGCGGACGCGCGCCGCCCGGGCAGAGACGACGAGCAACGCCGCCGTCAGCTCGTCGATGAGCAAAGGAGCATCTCCGACGAGGAACTGCTCGCTCGCCTCGCGAAGAACACGACTCACGTCCGAGGACTCTTGCATTCGCTCGCGTCGAGCACAGGACGTGCCATTCGCGATCGAGGCGCTTACCGCGCCTTCGCTGGTTGGGGCGCGCTCGGAATCCGACCATCTTGCGCTTCGGTCGTTCGGATTCCGATCATTCAATGCCGTACTTCTTCGTCTTTTCCCATAGCGTCGAGCGAGACACGCCGAGCATGGCTGCCGCCCGAGTCTTCGACCCGCCCGCCAGCTCCAGAACCCGGCGAATGTGATGCTGTTCGATATCGTCGAGGCGGACGGACTCCCCTTCGGCGGCCTGGAAGGGCGGGACGGGCGTCGCGGTCGGCCCGCTGGCGACGGGCAAGCCGAGATCACCCCGCCCAATCGTGTCGGATTCCGCCACGATCAGCGCGCGCTCGATTACGTTGCGGAGCTCTCGAACGTTGCCCGGCCACGGGTACGCAAGAAGCGCCGACTCGGCCAAGCTTGAAAGGGATGCCGACGGTCGACCCAGCTCGACCCGGAAACGTCCGAGGAAGTGAGCCGCAAGCGGAAGCACGTCGTCGCGGCGCTCGCGCAAAGGTGGGATGCGGATGACGATGGTCGAAAGGCGGTAGTAGAGATCTTCGCGCAGCACGCCCTGCGCAATCATCGCCATCGGGTCACGGTTGGTCGCGGCGAGGACGCGCACGTTCATCCGCCGCTCGCGGTCCGATCCAACGGGAAAGAATCGACGCTCCTCGAGCGCGCGGAGAAGCTTGGGCTGCAGCTCAGGCTTGAACTCGCAAACTTCGTCGAGCAGGAGGGTCCCGCCCTCGGCGGTCGCAAAATGGCCGGCGCGATCCCGCTTTGCGTCGGTAAAGGCGCCGCGCACGCTGCCGAAGAGCTCCGCTTCGACCATGCTCTCTGGAATTGCTGCAAGATTGACTCTGACGAAGGCGCGCCTGCGCCGCTCACCCCCCTCGTGAATGCAGTTCGCGACGATCTCTTTGCCGACGCCGCTTTCTCCGACGAGGAGCGCCGATGAGGACGGAGTGGCCGCCACGCGAGCGGCGACGGCGAGCACCTCCTTCATCGCGGCGCTCCGCGCAATCGCCGAAGACTGCAGTTTCTGCTGCTCTTCGAAGAGCGCCAGCTTTCGACGCATGGAAGCGTGCTCGAGAGCCTGATCGAGTCGGACGCCGAGATCCTCCAGGTCGAGCGGCTTGGCGAGATAGTCGGATGCACCGCGCCGAATGGCAGCCACCGCACCGATGATCTCCGCGCGCGCGGTCATGACGATCACGGCGGGAGGAGGGTCGAGCTCGAGCGCCCGGTCCAGGACGGCGAGGCCGTCGCCATCGGGCAGATAGAGATCGAGCAGGACCGCGTCGAACGGCCGGGCCGCGAGCGCCCGAACCGCGGACTCGACTCCGGAGGCGCTAGCGAACCGATAACCTCGCCCCTCGACAAAGAACTTGAGCGCCGATTCGACCATCGGGTCGTCGTCGACGACGAGCACAGCGAATTCGGAGAGCTCCATCCCCGTTTGCTCATGGAACATGCGAGCGTGGAGGTTTGGCAAGCCGCGCGTCCGAGAATTGAACGCACGAGCACCAATCTGTCGGCTTACCGTACGTCCGGACCCTAAGGCCGAGCGCGGCAAGCGCCCGAATGCTCGCATCGCGAAGCTGGCGCGGTGGTTGCACTGGGACGGCCTTCATGACGGAGAAACCATGATGGCGAGGGTCGAAAGCCGCACCCTCCGCGTCCTCGTCGTTTGCGACGCACCCATCTTTCGCGAGCAGCTCCAGCGCGTGCTCGCAAGCCGCGAGCTCGTCTCGGCCACGGCGGTGGATTCGCGGGGAGCCATGCGCCAGATCGAGCTAGCCCGCCCCGACGTCATCCTCCTCGACCTTCCCACGTCGCGTGTGGATGGCGTCTCGCTTCTTCGCCGAGTCATGGCAAAGGACCCGATTCCCTTCGTCGTTTGCTCCGAGCTCGGCGGAAGCGACACCCAAACGGCGTTGCGGGCGTTGGACGAGGGCGCCCTTGAAGTCGTCACCAAACCCCGGTTCACGCGGTCTGGGGTCAGCGAGGACTCGATCGCTCCAATGATGGACGCACTTCGCGCGGCCGCAGAAGCGACCCTGGGCCACCATCCTTCCGCAGTTCAGCGGTCGCAAGGTGGCAAGCGCCGAGAGACGCCTTCGCAACGGGGCATCGCGTCAAGCCATCTCGTCGCGATCGGTGCGTCGATGGGCGGCCCGGAAGCGCTCGCGACCCTCCTCGGCGCGCTCCCCGAGGACGCTCCGGGGGTCGTCGTGGTCCAGCATTTACCCGAGGGCTTCACGTCCGTGTTCTCCCGCCGGCTCCATGCCGTCTGTCGAATCTCGGTCAAGGAGGCCATCGACGGGGCGCTCGTGGAGCGAGGCCAGGCCCTCATCGCGCCAGGCAACCACCACCTCGTCGTCGTTCCCGATGGCGCTCGATGGCGAGTGCGGATCGTCGACGGGCCGCTCATCTCGAAGCATCGACCGAGCATCGACGTGCTTTTTCGCTCGGTAGCCGAGGCCGCAGGCCGCCGCGCGGTGGGCGTGATCTTGACCGGCATGGGCCGCGACGGAGCCGACGGGCTTCGCGCGATGAAAGCCCAAGGAGCATGGACGGTGGCTCAGGATGGGGCCTCGAGCGTCGTCTTCGGGATGCCGCGCGCCGCCATCGCCATCGGCGCCGTGGACGACGTGCTCCCCCTCGCCTCGATCGCTCCCGCGATCGTCGAGCGAATCGGAGTGCCGAGCCAGGCGGAGGCGCGTAACCGCGAGCCTTCCAAGGGTGTCCGCAGGCGGGCCCGCCGCGCCGCTAGAGCGCGGCCTTCTTGGGGGTGCGATACCCGACGGAGATGCCGAGGATGTTGCCTTCGCCGCTGTAGGCTCCGGCCAGCGGAGGAGGGACCGTGCTCGTCTTGCTGAACAAGACGAGGAGCTGGTAGCCCAAGTCGACCCCAAAGCCCGAAGGGTGCAAGTAGCCCAGGCCGACGGCTAGACCGAGGCGGTTGGCGTCCGGTACGTCGGGCAAGAGAGTATTGCTGGGCGACGGGCTCGGGTCGTAGACCACGCCCGCGCGCACTCGCCAGGCGCCGCTCACGGTCAGCTCCCCGCCCAGGTGCACGTTGACGGTATTGCTCCAGTTCTTGGCCTCCGACGAGCTCGCGCTCAGCGTGCCGCTCGTATCGTTCGGATATTGGATATCGATCGCGTGAAACTTCGACCATCCGTACCAAACGACGTCGACGTCGAGCAGCAGGTTTTGCACCGGGCGCGACGCCACTCCCATCTGCAAAACGTCTGGATTGGTGAGTGACGTCTTCACCAGCTGATCGTGAAGCGTCGCCTGGAACGGCGGCGGCACATTGTCGAAGTGCACGTTACCGGTGAAGTCGAGCGTCACGGCGCTTCGATACGTAACTCCGAGCGAGAGGTAGCGCGGGACGGCCTCGAGCTGAGCGCCGACGTCGAAGCCCTCGCCCCACGTATCGGCTCCGAGCTCGGCGGACACCTCCGACGGGGTATCGATCTGCTTCTTCAAGTCAACCGTGGCCCGAACGAGCTGAAGCCCCGCGCCAACGCGAAAAGGCCCTATCCGATACGCCAGGGTAGGGTTGAAGTCGTACGTCGCCAGGGAAGCTTCCGTGACAACGGACTTGCCCTCCCACTCCGATGGCCACGGCACGTCCAGTCCAAATGGCGTGAAGACTCCGATCCCGACCGACAGATGATCTGTGATGCCGCCACTTTCATAGATCTGAAAGGGTGCGCTGACCCTGAAGAGGGTGCTCGTGGACTGCCCGCGCGTATCGGTGAATTTGACCGACGGCATGACGAGGGAATCGCCAGCTTGCGCGTCGACGATCCTGCCCTGCGCAATCCCCGCGGGATTGTAAAATATCGCCGAAGAATCGTCGATCATCGCGGTGACCGACGCAGCCATCCCCGTGCCTCGCGCCGACTGGATGTCGAGCGCCGTGCCCGCCGCCTCGACGGCGCGCGGGAAGAGCACGACGCTCGCCGCGGCGAGGACCGAGGTCGCTGCGACGTGCACGCTCGCGTCGCGCATCCCACTCGGAGCGAGGCGCGTCATTGGAAAGTACCCCCGCTCACGAACATCGCCGCTTGCTTTTGGGCCGTCGCCGTGAGCGAAGCGCTTTGCGCGCTCGGAGGGTCCAGCAGAAAGCCGTGACGACTTGCGAGTGGCGCGCTCACGGAGTCGAAACCGTTGCCCGCCTCCGTGAACTCGTAACAGTAAAGAGGCGGCGCGCAGCCGTAATCCGGCGGCACGAAAGTCGACCCCAGCATCGAGAGCGAAGGGCGAGCCGCGGCGGTCACGAGGGCAAGATTCGAAATGTTGGGCACGGTCTCGTCACCCTCGATGAACTGAATCAGCGCCTTTCGGTTGGGGTTCGACGGCGAGGTGCTCGCGACCACGTTCACCGGATGGGTGACGCGCCAGGCCATGTTCGCGGGATCCGCTGGGTCGAGGACCCACTGAGCGGTCGCCAAGAACTGATCGAACGCAGGCGTCCCGGGGACGACAGGCGGCGTCTGCGCCGCAAGGCTGCCGAGCAGTGAGGCTTTCTGTGCGGCAAAAGAAGGCGCGTCCAGAAAGAGGGTCGGCAGATCGCCACCCGCCACGTTGAGCACGACGTTGGTCGTATCCGGCGAGACCGCATTGAAGAGCGTCCCGAGAATTCCACCCAGGCTCTGCCCGACGTAGTTGATTTTCGTGGGGTCCACCGTCGCGGCGCCCATGGCCCCGGCGGAGGCGATGTGCATTGCGAGAGATAGAGACGTCGGCATCGTCGCGCGCATGACTTGGACGAGCTGCGCGAGGTCGATGACTTGCTCTCGGAAGTTGTCGCGCGTGGTGAAAAAGTTCGTGAGACTGAACATGTTCCAGCCGCTGATGAGCGGACGACCGCTCGCATCCCGAGCGAAATCACCTCCCTCGCAATTGCCGTCCGCCTCGCATGCGCCCATCTGCGCCGTGGAACAACCGAGGGTGCCCGTCGAGTCCCCGAGCTGGGGAGGCATCGGGCACGCGATCCGCTTCGACGAGTCGCGCGCGACGCAGCGACCTATGTGCGGATCTTCGTTGCACTTCATCGCGACCGGATCTGCGCATGCGTCATCGTCCGTCTGAACGACAGGGGCGTTCGGGTTGGCCGCCGCATAAGCGGCCGTCAGGTACGCTCCGGACCCGGTGCATGACGAGCGCTCGCCGTGAAAGGGCGCGTCGGAGGCGAGCGTGGCTTGGCCTTCGGCGGCGAGCGCGTTGGCGATCGCGAGAAAATCGTTGCGGTCACGCGTTATCCCATGACCGAAGACCGTCACGGGAAAGCCCGCCGTCGGCATCGTCCCGTTCGGGATGGCCAGTGCGAACGTGACGGGCTCGGCGATGGGGTGGAAGAGATCGAGCGTGCCCCCAGGACCGGTCAAAGAGAACGGCGTTTCGTAGATGCCGATGTAAAACTTGCCGATATCGCTGGTTGGGGTGCTCGGAACGGTCGCTGCGGCAGCCGCCATGTACTGCGACGTCCAGTCCGCGAAAACGACGATTCCCTGCGGCAAAGTCGGCAGAGCGCCCTTGAATTGTTGGCTGCCGACGTACGCATAGAGCTTGTCGAGATCCGAGCTTTCCGACTGCGTCGTGAACGCCCACGCCAGCGCCACGTCCCTGCGCGCTAACCCGCTCATGTTCAGAGCGTCGAGAGCCGGTTTCAGCGCGAGTCTCGTGGGCTCCAACGCTGCCGCTTGATCGTCGCTGAGGACATTCACCTGCGACTTTCCGCTCACGTAAAGCGGGTTGGCCAGACGCAAGAGCGCAAACATCGGATTGGCCGCAACGTTCTTGCCCTGGTCGTCGCGCACGTCGGTGGTCACATAGGCGGCATATGTCGTGTCCTCATCGAGAGGGGCCATGAGCTGCCACTGAAGCTGTTGAGGCGAGGTCTGAGGCATGCTGGCCGCATTGGCGCTCGACAGGCAGTTGAGGCATGGCGCGTAGAGCGGCATCGTCGAGATCGGCGCCGTCGACTGGAGCGCCAGGAGGCCCACGCTGGTGGTCGTGAGCGTGGACGCGCTAAGCGTAGCCTGCTGGGCGGCGCCCGACTCCTGACTGTTTTCGCTGATGGGCGGAGCGATGGTGGAAAACCCGTCGAGCGAGTTCAGACCGCAGTAGAGGGCCGTGTTCGGATCGGCAGGCGCGACGCAATCGGTTGCAGATAGGGGCTGACCCGTGACCGGGCTCGGTAGCGTCACCATCCCGTTGGCGCGCAGAAGATCGTTCGGAAACGGAATGATCCCTGCCGCGGGGTCGAAGGTGATCTCCCCGGCATCCACGATCGTGAACGTCCAGGCGATCGGAATGCTGCTCGCGTCAGGCAATCCGAGCAGTGCTTCGGCCGTCCCGAGAAGCGGCTGCGCTTGCAAGCGGATCTGCTCCAACAACACGGCCTTGGCCGTCTGATCGGCCAGCCTCTTGGCCGGATCGGTTTCCGCCGAGGGAATGACGTCTACCGCGAGCAAGCATTGCGGAGAAGTGAGATCGCCGTTCGGGCAGATCACGAGTGGGCTGGGGCTGCTGACGAGCGCCCATGCCGGTGATCCGACGACGCGCTCACCCGAGGCGCCTTTGAGGCCCGCAGGATGCGTCGGGGTCGGCGTGACTAGAATGACGGCATACTGATGCGCACGACTCCACCCTCCGTTGGGCGGGCTGATGACGAGCGCACCGGCCTGCGCGTCGAAGCTCGGCTGCAAGTTGCCCACGATCGCCGAGGAGGCGCTCTGGGCGGCGAGTGTGAGGTCGATGACGACGACGCTATGACTGTTGACCGACGCCCGGTCGAGCGCGCTACTGACGAGGACCGTCGCCGTCGATTCGAACGGGAAGTCTGTGAGGCTACCCAAGTAGTCCGCGTTGAATTCAGTCTGCGTTGGAGTGTCGGTAACCGCGGGCGGAATCTGCAGTCTCCCGGACATCGGGTCTCTCGGAGTGAGATCGTTCGGCGACGGTGCGACAGGAGGCATCGCGCTGGGGTCGAATTCCACGACGATCGTCGCGGGAGGGCCCGGATTCTGCGCGACATCGGGGACGCACGCCCCGAGCCCCAAGACAGCCACGAGAAGTTTCTTCAAGACGTGCGCCTTTCCTCGCCGAAGGATGCCCTCGGCGGGGTGGCGCGCATAGTTACACGGGGCCGCGTGTTCGAGCTACTGTCGTGCCGCGATGCCCGAAGGCGAGGTCGCGCCGCAAGAGCGTCATCTTTTGCCCGGGGCGCGGATGACTCCGTCGGCCGTACGTTTCATCGCGCAGGATCGTTCGACGGTCGTCCGCGAAGTCGAGCAAGCCGTGCTCGGAGGCGAAACCCGCCCTGACTCGACTCCCATGCGCGGTGGGCTCATACTGAGGGCGCGAGACGCGCGGCCGGCTAGTCGCGTGTCGACGCAACAGAACAGTTTCGAACCATGCGCCTGAGATCTTGGTCCTGCGTCAGAATGTCGGGGCCTCGAGTCAGGCTTCGCCCGATGGCGGTCGCGGGGGCGGCTGTCATTTTCACAGGTCTGGCAGGTGCAAACTGCGGCGTGGGCGCCAATTCTGGCGCCAGCTCGAGCGGCGCGGCTCAGCCAACGACAGCGAACGACGCTGCGCCTTTCGGAGATGCCGCAGCGCCGGACGAGACTAGGGATGGTGGAGTACACGACGGCGAGGACTCGACGAACGACGCGGGAGACGGCGCGAGCGTCGCGACCGGCGTGGTGGACGCGGCAAGTACGGACGGCGCCGACTCGTCGGGTAGCCGAGACTTTTCTACCAACAGGGCCGAGTTCTTCGGCGCCAGCCGCTGCGCCCAGGCCGGCGTGCAGCTCTGCGAAGACTTCGAGACGGGCGTGCTCGACAAGACCACTTGGACCGTCAACGGAACGCCGCCAATCATCGATGGCCTCGAGCACGCCCGCGGAAACATGGCCCTTCACATCACGCAACCCGGTAACGGGCTCTCGTACATCAAAGAAACGAAGACATTTCCCGAGTTGAACGACACCTATTGGGGTCGCATCTTCGTATTTTTCAAATCACTTCCCGCGGCGCCTTTGACCTATGCGCACTGGACGTTCATCGCGGCGTCCGGCACGGGAGTGAGTGGAGAAATCCGTGTGAGCGGGCAGTTTCAGAACAGCGCGAATTTCTTCGGCGTGGGAACCGACAACCGCGTCGACGATGCAGGCACGGGCGATTGGACGAACTCTGATCGCGACCCGCCCACGTCGCCGATGCCGGTGCCCCTCAATCAGTGGATTTGTATCGAGTGGCTGCACAAGGGGGACACGAACGAGACCCGCTTCTACTGGGACGGCGTGGAGCACCCGTCGCTTTACACTTCGGCCACGATGCACGGCGGCAACTCGAACCCGTACATCCTGCCCGAATTCACGAACGTCTGGATCGGTTGGCAGGAGTACCAAGCGACAACTGAGCCCTTCGAGCTCTGGATCGACACGATCGCAATCGACACAGCGCGTATCGGGTGTGTGCTGTAAGCGGCTAAGCTACACAGAGACTTCCTCGCGTCGACGAGAGCCATCGAGATTGACACTCGCGTCGTATGGCTTCAGAGTCCGTAGGCTGTAGCGTCGCCGCCACGGGCGGGCCTTCGTAGAATTGGGTGCAGAGCGCCGTCGCGAATGACGGGCCCACCCATGCCCAGATTTTCTTGCATAGGCGCACACGTAGAGCACCTAGGGGCGGGTCGAACGTATTCGATCCGTCGCTCGAACGAAGGCCGTGATGAGCAGCGTCAAGCCAACCCCCCGCACTACGCACCGAGTGGGCATCATGCCCCTCCTGCTCGTACCCGTCGCCCTGGGCGCCGCGTGCGTGGGCGCCATCGGCAGCGGAGTCACCGAATCGTCGCTCGGGCCGAGCGCCAGCTCCGGGCAGTCGTCATCCTCGGGGCAATCGTCGCCGACGCTCGACGGCAGCTTGGCGCAAGATTCTAACGCGACTCAGTGTTCGGCAGTTCCGTCGCCAGGGGCCGCACCTCTTCGTCGTTTGACCCAATCGGAATACAACAACACCGTTCGAGATCTCTTGGGCGACACGACGCAACCGGCAAATGCGTTTCCGCCGGATCAGCAGATAGGCGACTTTACGAATACGGCCGTCGCGCTCACGGTTCCACCCCTGCTCGCACAAGCGTACCAAACGGCAGCAGAGACCCTGGCCGCCAACGCGCTACTGAGCCCATCGAAGCTAGTTCCCTGCGATCTGACGGCCGGAACCGACGCGTGCGCGCAGACGTTCATTCAGGGGTTCGGAAAGCAAGCCTATCGTCGGCCGCTCACTTCCGACGAGCAGAGCGCGCTCTTTGCTCTCTACCAATCGAACAGCATGGGCGCGACCTTCGAGAATGGTATCCAGGCCGTGATCGAGGGCGTCCTGCAAAGCGCGAATTTCTTGTACCGAGTCGAATTCGGCGACGTGTCGCAAGCGCAGGGGAACATCCTTCCCCTCACGCCGTACGAGATGGCGTCGCGTCTGTCGTATTTTCTTTGGGACTCGATGCCGGACGCCGCTCTCTTCGCGGCTGCCGATGCGAACGAGCTCGGGACCAAGGACGAGGTCGCGGCGCAAGCTGTTCGCTTGCTGCAGAGCCCCAACGCGCACCCGGCGGTGCAGCAGTTTTTCCTCGAATGGTTGACGGTGAACGAGCTTGCCACCATCTCGAAAGACCCGACCACCTATCCGGCGTTCACGCCGACTCTGCACAGCTCGATGCAGGGCGAGACCCTTGCTTTCCTCGATTGGGTCATGTGGACATCGGACCACAGGTTGCCCACGTTGCTGACGTCACCCGTTTCGTTCCTCAACAGCGAGCTTGCCGCCGTCTACGGGGTGTCCGGGGTCACCGGCACGGCGCTGCAGCAGGTGCAGCTCGACCCGACCCAACGCGCCGGCGTGCTCACGCAGCTGTCGATGATGACGCTCCTCGGAAAGCCCGACAGGAGCTCGCCCGTTTTGCGCGGCAAGTTCATCCGCGATCAAGTGCTTTGCCAACCGATTCCGGCGCCGCCGCAAAACCTCGTCATTACTCCGCCCACAGTGACTCCGGGCGTGTCCACGCGTGAAGCCTTCGTCATGCACGAGGCAGTGGCGGCCTGCAAGGGCTGTCATGCCCTCATGGATCCCATCGGTTTTGGCTTCGAGAACTTCGACGGCATTGGCCAGTTCCGAACCGTCGATCAGGGACAACCAGTCGACGCGACGGGCACCCTGACGGGGACGGATGTCGACGGCCCGTTCAACAATGCGATCGACCTCATCAAGAGGCTCGCCGGGAGCCAGCAAGTGAGCGACTGCTTTGCGACCGAGTGGTTTCGTTACGCCTTCGGTCGTGGCGAGACCACTGACGATACTTGCACTCTTTCGTCGCTCAAGGGCGCCTTCACGTCGAACCAGTTCGACATTCAAGCGCTCCTCGTAGCCCTCACGCAGACCGATGCCTTCCGCTACCGTCCCGAGGTGACTCCATGACGTGGGACATCAGCCGCCGAGGGCTTCTCGGTGCCAGCGCGGGCCTCCTCGCAGGCTCGCTCTTGCCGCGAGCGGTCCTCGCCGACGGCGGCTCGCCGGTGCCGAAGCGGCTCGTCATCGTCTTTTCGGCAAACGGAACGATCTACAATCAGTGGCTGCCCCAGGGGTCCGGCGCGAATTTCACACTCTCGCCCATTCTCACGCCGCTCGCTCCGTTCCAAAACCGCCTTCTCATGCTCGACGGCATCAACGTGCAGTCGGCGCAGTCCGGGCCGGGCGACGACCACATGAAGGGCATGGGGCACATGCTCACGGGCATCGAGCTCCTCCCAGGCAACACGCAGGGGGGAGCGGGGACGCCCGCGGGCTTCGCGGGCGGGATGTCGATTGATCAACGCATCGTCGCAGACATCGGCAGCTTGACGCGTTTCCCATCGCTCGAGTTCGGCGTGATGGTTCAGAACTCGGATGTCTGGAGCCGGATGATCTATAGCGGCCCGAACCAGCCACTGCCCCCTATGGAGGACCCGGTGGCGGCGTTCTCTCGGTTGTTCGCGAACTCTCAAATGAATCCGCAGGCCGTCGCCACTCTTCTCAAGCGGCGCCAGAGCGTGCTCGACTTTGCGCAGGCTTCACTGAGCACTCTAGCCACACGCGTCTCCTCCGACGATCGCGTCCGCGTGCAGCAGCATCAGGCATCCGTCGCGGAGATCGAAAAGCAGCTCCTCGGACAGAGCACCTCGTGCATGCCGCCGGCCGTCCAAACCCTGAACCTTACCGACATCAACAACTATCCCGCAGTCGCCAAGGTGCAAACGGACCTATTGGTCACGGCGCTCGCGTGCGATCAGACGCGCATCGCCTCCTTGCAGTTTTCCCATTCCGTGAGCGATATCCCGATGCCCTGGCTCAACATTGGAACGGGGCATCACACGCTGTCGCACACACCCGATACCGATGCCGTCTCGCAAGCTGCGCTCGTGAGTATCAATACCTGGTACGCAACGCAGTTCGCTTATCTGCTCCAAGGGCTCGACGCCGTCACGGAATCGGACGGGACAACGCTGCTCGACAATTGCATGGTCATCTGGATAAACGAGCTGTCGAAAGGGAACGTTCACAGTCACCAGCCGCTGCCCATCGTCATCGCCGGCAAGCTCGGGGGGGCGCTCAATACAGGTCGCGTGCTTTCGTTCTCCCCCCAGCAACCTCACAATAACTTCCTCGTCACGGTCGCGAACCTGATGGGGACGAACATTACGACTTTCGGCGATCCGACTTTTTGCACCGGTCCGCTGTCGCTGGCCTAGCGACGACCGGGAGGCTGGAGCTTCAGGCGCGTCCCGCACGCGGGACGCGTCGATTCCCGGAGAAAGTCGCTACCCTCGATCCCGATGGCCGACCCGGTCACGCTCTTTATCCTCGTCGCGGCCGGAGAACGAGCCGACTTGACGCGTGCCATGGCGGGGGCCACGCGCGACGCGCTCGGCGCGAACGCCGTCGTGGTCGTGCGCGAAGTGCCCGGGGAGCCGAGCGACTCGGAAGCCCTTGCCACAGAGCGCAGCGACAGCGCGGACGCCGTGGTCGAGCTCTCGTGGGCCGACGCTCACCATCAGCAGGCGTCCGTGAGAATGCACATCGCGCAAGACCGGCGGTGGGTCGAGCGATCGATAGGGTTCTTGCGGCAGGATGCCGATGCGGAGCGGGGACGCACGCTCGGGTTCGCGATCGCGTCTATCCTCCCGCAGGCGCCAGCAGCCGCCCCTCCAGGGGTGCATAGCGGCCCGGGCCTTGCGACATCTGCTTCGAGCGAGGCCTCCGGCATCGGAGGCTCGCCGATCGCCGCGCGCTCCGACGTGGGGGGGGCCCCGCCCAACGAACCCGCGCCTCACGCGGCAACGGCCCAGGCGGCAGCCCCGATCCCGCCGCAAACATCGGCTCACGTGCCTGCACATCGGCTCAACCTGGCGATTGACGCCCTCGCCATCGGGGCCGTCGCCGGTGGTGGCGACCTAAACGGGGGTGGGGGCTTCGCCGCAGCCCAGTGGTTTCCGATCCGCAACCTCTCCCTGCGGCTAGGCGCAGGCCTACTGGCGGGAAATGTCGGTTTCGCGGCGAACACTCTCACTGTATTTGCGTGTGGGGGGATTGTCCTCCACCCTTGGAGGACGAGCATGGCTCATCCCTTTGGGGCGTCGATCCATGCCGACTTTCTGTTCGTAAATGAATGGCTTACGCATTTCGCCCCAAACCAGACGACTCATGTGAAGCAAACGCAGCTTCCGGGGCTCGGTCTCGGCGCGGACGCGTCTTGGCTATTCGCATCAGACGTCGAGCTTGTCGCCGGAGCTGGAATCGAGGAGGTCTTTAGGAGCACCGACGTGGATGTCCAGGGCGTGAACGTGGCTACCCTCTCGCCCTTGAGCGTGGTCGCAGAGGCCGGTCTAAGGGTCGACTTCTAGTCACAGGTGCCTGCGCCGCCCCGATTGGGGGTACTCTGTCCACGAATGGCCGCGAGCAGCCCCAAGAGTCCCCCGCGGCTGTGGCTCGTACCCAGCCGGCCAACGCACGCAGCGCCTCCGGCGCTCGATGACGCGGAGCTTCTCGCGGCGTTGCGATCGGGCGATACCGGCGCCGCCACCGCGCTTCACGATCGAGCGCGGCCACAGGTCGACCGCACCATTCGACGACTGCTCGGCGCTGGCGACGTCGACCACGACGACGTCGCGCAGCAGGCCATGATCGAGCTCGTGTCGACCATCGATCGCTATCGCGGTGAGTGCTCGCTCGACTCTTGGACGAGCACGATCACCGCCCACGCCGTCTACAAGCACATCCGGCGCCGCAGAACCGAAAGGCGGATCTTCGGAGCCCTCGACGCGGATCTTTTGGCCGACACTCGATCGTCGTCGAAGACTTCGCGCGAGGCCATTGCGCGAAACCTCATGGCGCGCGTAAGGACGCACCTCGACGCGATCGATGAATGCAAAGCCTGGGCGTTCGTTTTGCACGACGTCTGTGGTTATGACCTTCGTGAGATCGCCCGTATCACCGGCGTGACCGTCGCAGCGGCACAGACCCGGCTCGTGCGCGGACGACGCGAGGTGCACGAGCGCATCGCGAGCGATCCGGAGCTGGCAGACCTGCTCGAAACCATCGGGGAAGAGTCGTGACCGCGCCCAGATATGCCGAGCTGGCGGGCAAGCTTTTCGCTCGGGAGGGACGCTCCAGCGTTCCGCCGCCGGATCCGGATGCGCGCGCGAGGGCGATCACGGCGATCGCCAGCGCCATCGGCGTTCGGGCTCGTCGGCGACGCGCGGCGCGTTGGTCGGCGGCCCTGGGTATGGTGGCTGCCGCGGCTTTGGCGACGGTCGGCGTATCCCGCCACGTCGTGCGTCGCGAGAGCCTCGCATCGCGGACGCCGAGCGGAGCGGCCGATGCGGTCCAGATCGTGGCTCATTCCGTGAGCGGTGCGACGAGCGTGCTCTTTTCGGGTGCGCAAGCCCCGCTGGCCGACGAAACCCGCGTAGCCCAGGGCAGCCGCCTGATTACTCCGGCCAACGGGCGCGCAACACTCGGGTTCTCGACCGGCACGAACGTCGTCGTCGGCGAGGGGTCCGACTTGAGCTTGGGTGGCGACGGCGCTCACCAGGTCCTTCGGCTTAGCGCCGGGTCGATCGACCTTCACGTCGCCAAGCTCGCCGCGGACCAACGATTCGTCGTCGGGACCGCCGACGCCGAGGTCGAAGTGCGCGGCACACAGTTCCATGTCTCGATCGCGCGACCCGATCCGGCATGCGGCCACGGGACGCCGACGCGCGTCGCCGTAACCGAAGGGGTTGTCGTCGTCCGCCACGACGGCGCCGAGGATCGCATCGGCGCGGGTGAGGTTTGGCCGGTCGGCTGCGGGCGGGGTGCGAGCGGCATGGCTTCTGCGTCGGACACCATCCGTGCCGGCACGTCACAATCGCGGGTTGGTGGCCCAGCGTCGACCCTCGCAGAGCAGAACAACCTTTACGGCCGCGCGGTGACGGTCATGAACGCTGGCGGCGTGCGCGACGCGATTGGCGGCTTCGAGACCTTTCTGGCGAAATACCCGGCGAGCCCGCTAGCTGAGGGTGCTCGCGTCGAAATCATGCGGCTCCAGCTCAAGGTGTCCACTTCTCAGGCAGTCGCGGCGGCGCGCCAGTACCTCGCTCTATATCCCAAGGGGGCTTCGCGAGACGAAGCGGAAGGGATTGTCGCGGACGCGCCGTGAGCCGACAGGGGGCGCTACTCGTCACCGTGGCCGGCCTCTGTGGCTGCAACGCGCTGATCGTGAACTTCGAAGACGGCGACTCGGGTATCACCGCAGACGCTACGATCGAGGCCGGCGCTCCGTCGGACTCCGCCGATGCCGCGACTGACGCTGGCATGCCCCCAAGCGCCGACGGGACGATTGTCGCGAATGCCGCTGACGCGGCGCCGGACGCGACGAGCGGCGACGAGAACCGAGACGCGATTGCCGATACAGGACCCTCCGACGGCGACGAGCCGAGTGTCTCTCTCGGCCAATGCCACAACGAGAGCGACTGCGCTCGATTGGGCCTGCATTGCGCGCTGACGGATGCGTCGACAGGATCCTGCGTTCCGTGCGTGAGCAGCGCCGATTGCCTGGACCTTGCTTACTCGCGATGTGACCTCACCCTGAACCGCTGCGTGGAGTGCGATGTACCGGCCGACTGCCGAGTGGGCGAAGTCTGCCTGGCCGACGTAACGCACACCTGCATTCCTTCTTGCGTGACGTTGCCGTGTCCGCCGCGCGCTGGGTATTGCGACCCGACAAGAAATGTATGTCTCGGCTGTAGGGACGACGCGGAATGCCCAGTTGGAGAGGCTTGCGACACGGTTAGCGGCCAATGCGGCGAGTGCGCCGCTGACACCGATTGTCACCGAAAGCCCTTCCTCAAATGTGATCGAACAACCTCTCACTGCGTCGAGTGTTTTCGCAATAGCGACTGCGGCAAAGGCGTGTGCACGGCGTCTGGCTTGTGCCTGGGCGGGAGTGAACCTGGCGATGCAAGGGGGGACGAGTAAGGAGCGCTCCTACGTTTTTGGGACTCGGTAGGACAAAAGGCGCAAAGACGCCGCTCCGTTGAGTGGAGGTGCGGCTACACTTCGTTCATGTGGTTTCCGCGTGTCAGGGGGATTCCGATCGCGAGCAAAACGGCTGCCGCTTGCTTGGGCCTATTGCTCGTGGCCGTCGCATGCGGTTCCAAGTCAAGCTCAGGGTTTCCTCCCGGCTCGAACGGCGATGATACGACCGGGGGCGGAGGCCAAGGGGGAGGCGCGGGGAGCGGCGCACCTGGAAGCGGAAACGGAAAGGGGCTCGGGTTCGTTGCGACGACGGGCTCGACGGCTGGAAGCAGCAACGTCGACGACGCCGGTCCTGACGCTTTGGCGCCCGGTGATTTGCCCGACCCGAACTGTCCGGCCGGCGTTCACACGACGGTCAGCGGCCTCGTTTACGATCCTTCGTTTCAAGATCCCCTCTACAACATCACGGTCTTCGCGCCGAAGTCGGCGACGCTCCCGGTGTTGCCCAAGGGCGCTGCGTGTCTCTCTTGCGATGCGCTCTATCCGGCGTTCTACGGGAGTGCGGTTACCGATGCCACGGGGCACTTTGTCGTAAGCAACGTGCCGCCTGGAACGAACGTTCCACTCGTGGTCCAGACAGGAAAATGGCGCAAGGAGTTTGTGATTCCGACCGTCAAGAAGTGCGTTGACAATCCGCAGCCGGATAAGACTCTGCGTTTGCCGCAAAATGGCACTACCGACGGGAACTTGCCCGACATCGCCATTTCCACCGGCAAGTCCGACTCGCTCGAGTGTCTGCTGCTGCGCATCGGTGTCGACGCAACTGAGTGGACCGGCGGTCCCGGCGCCGGCGGCCACATTCACATTTTCGTCGGCAATGGCGCGAACACAGCCAACCCGGGGGCTCCTTCCTACCAAGGGCTATGGGACACGACGAACGACCTTATGACCAACGACGTCACGCTCCTCTCGTGCGAGGGCGCCGAGACGCAAGACGGACCCAATGGTGCTCTCACGCCTGCCGATCAGCAGAACCTGCTCAACTATGCGAACGCGGGCGGCCGCGTGTTCGCTTCGCACTTTCACTACGCTTGGTTCAACGTCGGCCCTTGGATGGCCCTGAATCTGGCGACTTGGTACCCGGGACAAAATGCGCTCAACGACGGGATGTCCTTTCCAGGGGACGTCTACACGACTCAGCTGAACGGCGGTCCGTTCCCGGAGGGTGTGGCGCTCGAGCAGTGGCTCGGAGTTGTCAACGCGCTCACGAACAACCAGCTGCCGATTTACTACGCGCGTCACAACTCCGACGTGCTTCCGCCGGCGGGCCCGGCGGGCACGCCTTCCCAGCCGTGGATCATCCTCGATCCAAGCGTCACGGTCACGGTGCCCGGCAACACGCCGACCGCCAATGCCGCCCAATATTTCTCGGTCGATACGCCCGTCGCGGTCGCCCAGAAGTGCGGTCGGGTTGTCTACAGCGACCTTCACGTGAGCGGAGGCGCCGGGGCCATGGAGGCAGGGTTTCCCTACTTTTTGCCTGATTATCCGAATGGAGGCCCCGGGGTCGTGCCCACCGAGTGCGCGATGCATCCTCTGACCCCGCAAGAGAAGGCCCTCGAGTTTATGATCTTCGACCTGTCGTCGTGCCTAATTCCGATTGGCCAGACCGCCAAGCCGCCGAGAGGTCCTGCATAGGCTCGCCTCGCCCCAAGCTGGCGGCCCTTTCGGAACCGGATACTCTCTCGCTCCCCGTGGCACCCAAGAGAACCCCTCCCATACGAGCTTGGCTCTCGATGCCGAAGCTCGAGCCGCTCGATTCCATTCTCCCGTCCGAGCCGGTTTTGCTCATGGGCGCGGGGCCGGTCCCCATCCCTCACGCGGTGGCGCGCGCCAATGGTGTCGTCATCAATCACATGGGCGAGACGATGGAGCACGTCGTGCGCAATCTCAAGCAGATGGCGCGATACGCGTTCCAGACCGAGGCGGACAAGATCATGGGCGTCGGAGGCCCAGCGTCAGCCGCGATGGAGATGGCTGTAACGAATCTTCTCTGGCCCGGCCGCAAGTGTCTCTGTTTGAACACGGGCATCTTCAGCAACAGGCTCGGCGAAATGGCCACGGCCGTCGGCGCGGACGTGACGTACGTCGAGCCCGAGACGGGCAAACCCGTGACCGCAGACGCGGTCGCCCGAGCGCTCTCGAGCCGGCGCTACGACGTCGTGACTCTCGCCCAGGGAGAGACGTCGTGCGGAGTGCTCAATGCCGAGCTGCCTGAAATAGCGCGCCTCGCAAGTGACCATGGTGCGCTCACGATCGTCGACGCCGTCGTCACGCTGAGCACGATGCCTCTCGAGATGGATAGATGGGGGCTCGACGCCGTCGTGACCGGGGGGCAGAAGGGCTTGGCGTCCATTCCGGGCGTTTCGCTCATCGCGTTTTCCGATCGAGCCTGGGAAGCCATCCTGACCCGGCCCAAGCCGCCTGCTCACTGGTGCCTCGACGCGGTACGCGCCCAGCGGTTCTGGGGTCAGCATCAGTACCACTACACCGCTCCCGTTCCCGGAATTCTGGCGCTCTACGAGGCGCTACGCCTGGTCTGCGAAGAAGGCCTGGAAGCACGTTACGAGCGGCATCGGGTGAGCTCTCAGTCCCTGCAGGCAGGCCTCGAAGCCATGGGGCTGTCGCTGTTCATTCCCAGCAAAGATCGGCTCAACTCCGTCGTCGCGGTGAAGACCCCGGCGAACATGAGCTCGAAAGAGGCCCTCTCGTACATGTCGCGCAAGTTCCGGGTCGAGATCTCCGGCGCGTTCGGTCTCGACATCGTCCGAATTGGGCAAATGGGAGAACAATGTCGGTCGCAGAACCTGTTCAAGGTGCTGTACGCGACAGGGATGAGCTTCCGGCACTTCGGCGTGCGGCTCGACGTGAGCGAGGGATTGGCCGAGCTCGAGCGCGCGCTCACGCGCGAGCAGGAATTCGAATGACCCGCCTTCGGTCTCACTCGGTCGCGGTCGCGTCGTCCTTCGATACCTCGTGGTCTTTACACGGCGCGCGAAGTCCCGGCCTCCAGCCGGGCGTTACATATTCGGTGGCCCGCCCGTCCTGAACGCGAATCGCGTTGTAGCCAATGAAGGCTATTGGGATCGCAGAGAGGGCCGCGAGCACGGCCTCCGCCGTCGTCACGACGGCAAAGTCTGGGCACGCGCCGGTGTTCGCCGAGCAGGCTGACTGGTTCGCACCGTACGCGAGAAACGCGACGCCCGCGCCGAGCAGCGTGGCCAAAGCGACGTTTCTGGTTTGCGCGTCATCGACGAACGAACGCCGCAAGGTCACATCTCGGACCATCGGGTAGGTTATCGTGACCTCCCGGCACGCAACTCCTCCGGGGCTCGCATCGTCGACGCGACGTTCTTCGATCGTTTCGGACTTTGACTCCACGAGCGTGCGCGGAGCGCCAAAAAGCCGTTCCTCGTGGATCTCCGCTACGCAACCACCGCCGGCAAAGCACAAGCCGCCGAGCGAGACGAGGTATCGAGCCGCACGACGAAGGATGAGCCCCGAGGCCGCGGCAGTCTCGAGCCCTGGCAGGGCGAGAACCGCGAGGTCGCGATCATGAAGGACGCGGCTTTCCATGCGGGCCTTTGTAAGAAAGGATTGGTACCCCGAACGCCCGCGCTTGACGAGATCGCCTTGGAGCACGACGGCTCGAATCGCGTGAGACGGAAGCATGATCGCCTCGCAGAGGCGTGTAACCTTGGGCCGAGCCTTGCCAGCGCGCACCATTCTCCACGTCGACATGGACGCATTTTATGCCTCGGTCGAGCAGCGCGACGACCCGACGCTCAGGGGAATGCCGGTCATCGTCGGAGGGAGCTCGCGGCGCGGAGTCGTTCTGGCGGCCTCTTACGAGGTCAGACCTTTCGGGGTGCGATCGGCAATGCCGATGGCCGAGGCGCTGCGCCTGGCACCGAATGCCATCGTCGTCATGCCGCATCGAGACCGATACGAGCAGGCGAGTGCGCAGATTCTTGCCGTGCTGCGCCGATACACTCCGCTCGTCGAGCCTCTGTCTCTCGACGAGGCGTTCCTCGACGTGACCGCGAGCGCCTCGCTCTTTGGCACCGGTAGGGCGATCGCCGCTGCCATCAAACGCGACGTGCGTAAGGAGCTGGAGCTGACCGCGTCCGCAGGAGTCGCACCGTGCAAATTCGTCGCGAAGGTCGCCAGCGATTTGCGAAAGCCCGACGGGCTCGTGGTCGTCGAGCAAGAACAGGTCGCCGCGTTTCTCGCTCCGCTACCTGTGGAGCGCATGTGGGGCGTGGGGCCAAAAACGGCTCCCAAGATGCGCGCACTCGGCTTCGAGACGCTCGGCGACCTAGCGCGAGCGGACGAGGGAACCTTGTGCCGCACGCTCGGAAGCTGGGGCTCCGAGGTCGCCAGACTCGCGCGGGGCTTCGACACGCGAGAGGTGATTCCAGACGCCCTCGCCCGATCGATCGGCGCCGAGCAAACGTACGAGCACGACCTCGTGGGCGCGCAAGCGGTGGGGCAGAGCCTCCTCGAGCACGCGGCTCGGGTTGCCCGTCGCCTGTGCCGATCCGGGCTGAGCGCTCGCTGTATCACCGTGAAGATCAAGTACTCGGACTTCACCCTTCGCACGCGCCGAACGACGCTCCCCGATCCCGTCCAAACCACCGATGCCATTCATGGCGCGGCGGTCGCCTTGGTCGCGAGCCTGCCCCTCGCGAACCGGCGTGTCCGGCTCACGGGGGTGAGCGTGAGCGGTCTAGTCGCGACGAGCGCCGCTCGGACTCTCTTTCCGGACGCCCGCGCAGACAAACGTCGCGCCTTGGAGGAGGTTACCGCTCGCATCGCCGACCGGTTCGACGACGAATGGGCGGTCACCCGTGCTTCGCTCCTCGGTAAGACGCGAGAGACGCGTTGACCCCTGCTCGCTTGCGCTTGGCTCCTGTAGATGAGACGGTCGTAGGGAGCGAGAGAAGAGCCCTTCCGTATTCATGCATCGAGCCCATGTTTTTCGACTGCTCGCGCTGTGCGCAGCTCTGAGCGCGCAGTCGTGCTCGAGCTCTACCCCCACGCCCACCCCCACGGTTTTCTCGCCGGCGTGCCTGCACTACGCGAGCCATTTGACCGGTGGCCAGTGCGGGGCCCCGGCCCTGCCTGCCGCGGAAGTGGCACGCGTGGCTCCGCGGTGGGCGCAGCACTGCGAAGACGTCCTCGCAATGCCCGGGAGCTCGCTTACCGCCGAGGCACTCGACCAATGCCTCACGCTGCTCGAGGCGGGTGATTGCTGGTCGGCCAACCCGCCGGAGTCGTGCCTTTCGGCAGGAACGCTGCCGGCGAACGCCGCCTGCAATCAGGCTGGGGTGCAGTGCCAAAGTGGCTCGTGCTTGGGGACCATCGCGCAGGCGCCCTGCGGAAACTGCGTTGCGGCCGTGAGCCTCGGGCAAGCGTGCGATCCCGCTGGTAACGCAAATCTGTGCGTCCTCGGGACGAGCTGTCCGAGCGGTGTCTCAACCGGTGGTGGTGATGGCGGTGGCGGTGGCGATGGCGATGGCGATGGCGGTGGCGATGGCGGTGGCGGGGACGCGGAGCCGCCGCAAAGCCCGGTTTGCACCACATTCACTCTGGGGGTCCTCGGTGCGACCTGCGCGCAAAGCTCCGACTGCGCAACGGGCCTCATTTGCGACGCCACGGCGCTCACATGCTCAAAGCCACCCGGCATAGGGGCGTCGTGCTCGGATCCTTTTGGCTGCGCGTATCCGCTCGTCTGCAACGTCACCGAGACCGGGGGCACGACCTGTCAGACGCCCGGCAGCGCCGGAGCACCGTGCCTCGACGACGAGTTTTGCGCGAGAGGGCTTGGCTGCTCCTCGGAGGGAGGGACATGCGGTCCCATTACCTGGGGAAGCGCGGGTCAATCTTGCGACGGAGACCTGGCGCGCTGTTTGGTGGGTGATTGCCCCGCCGTTCAGGTCCCCGTCTGCCCGGTGGTTCTCGAAGACGGCGCCGCATGTACCGCAGGCGACACGACGCAAACGTGCGACGCGGGCGCACTATGCTTCGGAGGTAAGTGCGTGCCCAACAGCCGTGTGATTTGCAAGTGAGCCCATCGCACACGCCCGCGAACGATCATCCCGGCATCGCCCCGTCGAAAATCCCCATTTCTTCCTCGCGCGCGGATAGGCAGCACTCGCTCGCCGGGGGAAACGTGCTGCATCCGTTGGGTCGAATCGCGTAGATAGCGCAGCGATTGTCGCCCTCCAGGTGCTTGCAGCGCTTGTCCTTCGTGAGCACGAGCACGAGGCGACCGTCGTCGCGTTTCGCGTAGGGCGGGCGCGCCAAGTCGCCTCGTCCCGCTTGCTCGAAGCGAGCGACGTCCTCGTCTTCGAGCTCGACGCGGTTGTCCTTGCAGCAGGCGCCGCACGCCAGGCAATCGAGCGCGAGCTGGCGGGTCGGCCCTTCGTGGACGGAGTCGCGCTCGACCCGCTCGCGAACGATCCCGTAGCCATCGTGCGACACTCGCAAGTAGGCCAACCCGGCGAACGGCCCGCGCCGCGCGGTGAGGTATCGCGAGCGTCCCAAGTCGAGGACTGACCACCATCCCAGATCGCCCTCGTCTCCCGCTCGCGGCCTGGCGAACACCAGCCGCGCCTTGCGCGGCGACATCCATACGAGCGCATGGCCGCCAGCCCGAACCCACTTGGCCGCTTGCTCGCGGTGCGGCCAGCTGTAACTTCGGACGACGGGACGAGTAAAGAGCATTGGCCGTGCTCTAACACATGGCCTTAGCACCTCGCAGGGAGGACCCACATGCGCGCGGTCGTCATTCGTGAGCCAGGCGGTCCGGAAGTTCTAGAAATTCAGGATGTCCCTGCCCCTGTGCCCTCGCGCGGTGAAGTGCGCGTGCGCGTGCGCGCCACCGCCGTCAATCGCGCGGACATCCTGCAGCGCTTCGGACACTATCCGGCGCCGGCCGGGTCGCCTGTCGACATCCCCGGTATCGAGATCGCCGGCGAAGTGGATGCCTTGGGAGAGGGCGTCGACGAGCTCCGTCTGGGCGATCGCGTGCTCGGCCTGGTCGGCGGAGGTGGCTATGCCGAGCAGGTCGTCCTGCACGCGCGAACGCTTGCACGCCTCGGGGAGGTCATGGCGTTCACGGACGCCGCCGCGATCCCCGAAGCCTTCTTGACGGCATGGGACGCCGTCGTCAGCCAGGCGCAGCTCTCGGCGGGAGAGACCTTGCTCGTGCATGCCGCGGCCAGCGGGGTTGGAACGGCAGCGGTCCAGATTGCGAACGCGATAGGAGCTAGGGCGATTGGTACGGCACGCACGCGCGACAAGTTGCAGCGTGTGCCTGGGCTAGCCGCAGCGAACGGCATCTGCGTCGAGGATGGGACCTTTGCCGCGCAGGTGCTCGCGCAGACGGGCGGTAAGGGCGTCGACGTCGTTCTTGATCTCGTCGGTGGCGGGTACGTCGCCCAAGACCTCGACTGCATCAAGACCCTTGGCAGGATCATCGTCGTCGGCGTTATCGGAGGTTCGGAGGCCACGGTCGACCTTGGAGCACTCCTTCGCAAGCGCGCTCTATTGCGCGGCACGATGCTTCGATCGCGCCCGCTCGAAGAGAAAATTCAGCTCGCGCAGACCCTTGAAAGGCGCCTCTTGCCCCTCTTCGCTCTAGGGCGGCTTCGCCCTGTCATCGATCGAGTGCTGAGGCTCGAGGAGGCTTCACAGGCTCACCGAATCGTTCAATCGAACAAGACGCTCGGGAAAGTCGTGCTCGAAGTGAGCTGAAGCGCGCGCACCTTTCAGCACCTCGCGCTCGTCAGGCTCCCCGATAGGGGCAGCTCTTGCGCTGAGGCTGCGAGGTCGAGATGCGCCCGTTTGACAAAAGGCCCGACGGCCGTCATGTTTGCGCGCCCCTCAGGCTCCACGTCACGGAGAGCGGTCCCATGGTCTCGTCGACTCAGCAATTCGAGCGCATTCGCAAGCGGAAGATGACGACGAACGGCAAGCGCAACAAACGCGAGCGCCGCCGTCTCGGCACGCCGAGCTTCCCCATCCACGTCGTGGGTTACAACGCGAGCGCGGCCGACGCCCCGCACAAGTCGACCAAAAGCTGAGCTGCGAGGGCCTGAATGCCCCGCGTGCTCAACTTAGCGAGCCACGTGTGAGCGCGTCGATCGCGCCCAAGACTTCCATTTGGACGACCCCGCGCTTTTGGCGGCTTACGGGCGAGCCATCGAGCTCCGCGATGGTGAATCGGTCGACCACGCGACCCTCTCGCGTCGTCGCCTCCGATTCGACAATCTGCACTTGCGCACGGAAGAGCGCGTGACTGATCGACAGAAGCAAGCCGGGCCGATCGAACGTCTGAACCGTGAGCTCGGTCAGCCCGTCGCCGGCGTCGTCGAAGGTGGCGTGGGTGAAAGCCCCGCGTGGTACCGGCCGTGAAGCGCGCGATTGACGCGCCACCGACTCGACGGTGAGCTCGCCCCTGACGAGCGCGCCGAGGACGTCGCCGATGCCCAAGATGTCCGCCCGCAAGACGGGCATCGCAAGGGCGGCGTCACGCCGGATCCAGAAGAAATCGACCGCTTCGGCGCCGCGGGCCGCATTGGCAGCACCCGCGCTACGCGTGAAGACTTTGGCGCCAATGACATCCATTTTGTGGACGAGAAGCGCCGCGCTGATGAAGCTGAGAAGACCCGGACGATCGTCACCGACAACGCAGAGGATCGCCCCACCGTCCGGAATGCGCCGCCAGATTTCAAGATGCGCGGGAGCACCCCCACGGCGAGAAACGATGGCTGCATGCTCGCGAGCGTCCGCCGACTCGAACGCTTCCCGATAGCGCTCGGGCATCGACGCGAAAAACGCCGATTCGGCTTCCAGGGCAAGGCTTGCGCGCATCATGTTCGCTCCACCTTGCTCGCAGTGTGCAAGCTTGCGCGTTACGCGCGCGTTTCGCCCCGATGTCGATGACAATTTGTTCGAGCTTGCGCCAATAGGAGTAGGCGTCGCACGGGTAGGCGTCGAACGCAGAAACGTGAGCAGGTCGCGACGACCAACGTGACTACAAAAGTGACTACAAGATGCGTGGGGCGAGCGCGCTCGCGCGGCAAGCGCCTTTTCGAGCGCATTGCTCATGCCTGCTCGCGCGCGCGAGCGGTCTAGCGACTAACCCGGTTCGCAAGGCCTCTCGGGCGACAGCACGGCGCGGCTTCCTTAGCTTATCGTCACCTACACCTCACTCCATTCCCGCATCTTCGGCAGAACCCTGCGCGTCCGAGATCGCTTCTCCGTCGTCGGCGGAGCCCTCCGCGCCAGAGGTGGCGGCTCCGTCGTCGGCGGGGCTCGAGGCGTCCGAGGTAACGCTGCCGGCCGCTTCCGGGGTTTGCGTCGCGAGGATCCCGGCGTCATCGTCGCCCGCGTCCGCGAGCGTTGCGTCTGCGGAAGAGCTCGGAGCGCCGGCGTCCGCTGCGACCATGTGCTGTATCCACGAGGCGACTGCCGCGACGTCCGTCGTGTCGACGAACCGCGATGCGATGGGAGGCATCTGCAGCGGACCGCGCTCGCTGGTCAGTTGGACGATGACACTCGCGGCTGGGTTTCCCGGCACGATTCGCGGCTGTCCTACGATACTCCCCGAGACGCACGGAACGTTGACGGTCGTGAGTAGCGGGGCCCAGGTCGAATTCACGGGCGACCCGTCGAGCAGAGTCGGGTCGAGCCGCAAAAACATTTTGGCCCCATATCCGTCGGAGTCTTCATTCGTGTTGTGGCAGGTGACTCCGCAGTTGATGTGTAGCCAAGAAAGCGCCGGCGCATCGAGGCCCGTCCCGTCGTCTCCGATGCGAAGGTTTACCTGGGTGGGAGGCGGGGTCACGAGCCCCTGCACCACCAGCTGCAGAAGCGTAAGCCCGGTCGCCCCGTCGAGGCCAAGCGAGACCTGCTCGAACCCGAGAATCCGATCGGTTCTTCCGCGGTGGCACGTGTCGCAATCGTCGTTCGTGGGGATGACCCATGTGCCGCCATCGTCGTCCACCGGGACCGTGGCGCCAAAAGAGATCGCGGTCGCCGTCTCGTCTGCGTTCCACGCATAGGTCGCGCGCACCCAGAAATTGGGTGCCGTCTTCTGGAACATGCGTGTTTCGACGCGTCTACCCTCGTAGGTAAACTGCTTGAACAACTTCGTGCCAACGGGAAACACCCATTCGTTGGGATCACTCACATCGATCGCTTGGCCCGGCGGAAGCTCGATCCAGCGCTCTTTGGTCGCACCATCGGACCAAAGAGGTACCGCGGGAGCGTACGGTTTCGCATCGGGTGAGAGGGTCTGACTCGCAAAGTCGGCATATAGGCCGGCGCACTCGAGCGTGGACGGCGGCACTCCGGCTTCCGCACACGGATTCGACCCATCGGACTCTTCCCCAACGTCCGCGGGGGCCGCGTCGCTCGGAGCCGGCGCCGCTTCGGCTTCCTTCAGCGAACCTTCGGCGGAAGCGGCGTCGAGGTTGACAGGCGCCGACGCGTCGCTGGAGGCGTCTCCCCCGGCATCCGGGAGGCCTGCAAGGGTGTCATCGCCGCTGCCGCAAGCGACTAGGCCGCTCGCGCAAGCGACTAGCAGGCCGAGAAACGCGAGACCGAGTCGGTTCATGGGACGTCATTCGTGCTCTGTCACTCTTCGGCCGCGTCGCGAAGGCCTGGACCGCCATCGCGCCGGAACGCGCCACCATCGCGCCGACCCCGACCGCCTCCGCCAAAGTTCGCCGCCGGAGAGCCATTCTGCTGCTCGGGCTGAAGCGAACGTAGATACACGATGATGCCCGGGTACTGGTCCGAAGTGATGTCGGCCCACTGATGAAAGCCGTGCCACGTGTCGTAGGCGTATTGAGTGCACGTAGCGCCTCCGTCGCAGGAGGCGATGACGACGCTGGGATCGAAGTAGCCCCCGTCGGGGATCTCCCCCTTGGTGATGATCTGAATGAGGTCGTCGTCGCTGAAACCGCCCGTCTGCTCGGGCGTGTGCGAAACGTTCCTGTAGGGCCCGTTCGTGGCCGTGGCCCCGTGGCAGTTGGTGCAGGCCGTCCCGCCATCTCGCTCGTAGAAGCTGCCCGAATCGGCGGTGCGCGTCAGTCGACCCGCGTCGCTCGGGCCGCCGTCAGGGCGCGCAGCCGTGAGCGAGACGCCATCGTTGTATCGCGCTTCACCGATGTCCCAGTCGCCTTCCGTGAACGAGGTTATGGTCAGCGTAGAGGCCCCGCACGAGCCATCGCTCTCGGTGGCGAAAATGGTGACCTGACCCGTAGTACCCGTCCCGACTCCCTGCACTGTGATCATGACACCGGGAAGAGCGCCAAACGTTTGAGCCGCGAGCTGGACCTGGGTCGAATCCGAAACGCTCCACGTCGCCGAGTTGCCGTCATCGGTCACGGCAGGAATCTGAAAGGTGTGCGCCGTGCTCCCAGGAATGAAACCGGAGTACATGGGAGAAAAATCAATCTGCACCGTCGGCGTGGCGCATGTCCCCGGCGCCGTCGTAACAGAGCTGGTCGCGTCGGTCGTCGGGCCGCCGCTTGCGTCATCGGCGGTACCGGCGTCTTCCGGTGTCGCGACCGCCGAGCTCGGCGCATCGCTCATATCGCTTCCGCTCGCGCTCGTGTTCGACGAGCTGCCCGAGCTCGCCGCGTTCCCAGCGGCCGAATTGCCGCAAGCGGTAAGGCAGGCCGCGAGGACAAGCACTCCGGCCGTGGATCCCAAAGGTGCGACCGCCGCGCGGAGCGTGTCCGCGCTCGCGACCGTTCTCGGGAGTACTCGCAAAACCGAGTGCATCTGTCCGCACACTTGCATAGACCTTAAGTGGAGCGACACCGGAGGTTGGCGTCACGGCTCGTCGCTCAAAACGGGCCAGTCGTACGAATCGCAGCCGGAGCTGCGCGCCGGTGACGCTCCGAGTCCCGTGAGAACGGAGCTATACGGCTTGACTGTCGCTACCCTAGCCCCCCGGCCTGGTTGCTCTAGACTGCGCGGCGATGGGCATCGACAAGCATTCTGCGTTTGCGCGAAGTCCATCGGCACTGCTCGCGGCAGCAACGACGGGTGTGCTCCTCGCGCTCGGGGCCGGTGCGCCACTCGCCCGAAGCGACGCGAGGACTCTCACGATACCGGTGGCCGAGATCAAGGGCGGGATGAAGGGCTATGGCCTCACAGTGTTCCGAGGCACCCAGCCGGAGCGCTTCGATGTGGAAGTCATCGGAGTCCTACAGGGCTTTCGCCCAGGCCAGCCCCTCATCGTCATCAAGACCCCAAACCCACGTCTCGATGTCGTGAAGACGGTCCGAGGCATGAGCGGAAGCCCCATCTATCTCGATGGGCGCCTGGCAGGGGCGTACTCCTACAGCCTGGCGCAATTCGAGACCGAGCCCGTGGCCGGGGTGACGCCCATCGATCTGATGCTGACCGAGATGCGCCGTCCGATCCCGGCGGGCTTCTGGCCGCTCGAGGGGCGCGCCGCGCTCTTGCCGAGCGGGCCCCGAGCGGCACGGTCGACCGAGCCGAGCGAGTCCCCGACGCGGTTCGAGGGCGCTCCGGGCCACTACGACATCGAAGAGCACTCGAGGCAGCTGGCGACTCGGCTCGGCGCGACGCCGGCGCCGGGAGGCTGGGGCCCTGCGGCCACTTCCCTGATGCTGGCCGGTTTCAGCGACAAAGCGGCGGTACGGCTACGCGAGCTCTTCGAGCCTCTGGGGCTCGAGCCCCTTCAGGGTGGGGGCGGAACGAATAGCGACCCGAATGCGCCCGCGCATTTCGTCAACGGCGGAGGCCTCGGCGTCCAGCTGACGCGCGGGGATTCGTCGGCCATGGCGCTCGGGACGGCGACCTACGTCGATGGCGCGGGGAAGATTGCGGGGTTCGGGCACCCGATGCTCAACGGAGGAGCCGAGGCCCTTCCTACGTGCATCGGCAGCGTGCTCTGGATCGACGCAAGTGCCGCTGCGTCTCACAAGATCGGCGAATGCGCGCGGTCTCTCGGGACTCTGGTTCAAGACCGGCCGTCCGCGATCGTCGTCGACGAGCGCGTCGTGGCGCCCGTGATTCCATTCGACGTCGACATTGCAGGAGTCGTTGGGGCGCCGCGCACGCACTGGCACTTCGAAGTCGCAGACGACAAATTCATGGCTTCAGGCTTGGCCTTGGGGGCCATCGAATCGGTCATCGAGTCGACGACGAGCGAAAGGCGCGAGCTTACTTGGAAGCTACACTCCGAGGTGAGTGTCGCGGGCCGCGGACACGTCGAGCTCGATGACGTCGGCATCGGCACGCCGGACGGGCAGGACCTGGCACACTCCAAGCTCGGCCAGACGCTGGGCGACGTATTGAACAACCCATGGGAGCATGCCCGCATCGACAAGGTGCAAGCGCGGCTTGAAGTCACCTATGCGCTCGAGGTCTGGCGCCTTCGTGGTGTCGAGGTGCTCGATCCGGTGGTCGACGCAGGAGAGCGGGCGCGATTGCGACTGCACTTGATGCCGGCGTATGGCCCAGAGGTTACGCGCGTGGCCGAGGTGACCCTTCCCGAAGAGCTTGCCGGCAAGGACGTAGACCTCGAGGTCATTCCCGGCTGGGAAGTCTCCCCAGACCTCGCGCCGCCGGAGAATCTCAACCAGCTTCTCGCGAACGAGCCCCGCCAGAGTATGGCGCCCCGCTCGGTCGTGGTGCAGTTCCGGGTGCCGTCTCAGGGCATAGCCTACCGCGGCCATGTGACCGAGCGGCTCCCCTCCTTCACGCTCGATGCCCTTCGTCCCGCGAACGACAGCGTCGGGCCCGAGTTCTTCTCTAGCTTTACGCGGACCATCGTACCTCTCGATTTTCTCGTCGAGGGCCGGGACAAGGTCAAAGTAAAAGTGCGAAACGTCCTTCGCTGAGAGCTCGTCGCTGCCGACGGCGTCCCGAACTTCCGAGCGCGTCCCCTCCCCTTGAGAAAGCCAGTCGCGCTCTTCTTGGTGCGCTGCTCGCTCGGGGCTCTCCTCGCCTGCTCGCACCGGTCCACGCCGCCGCCCGCGGAAGATGCGGGCGGATCGGCGAGCCCGTCCTCCTTTGTCGCGCCGACGACGCCGATCTCTCCCCCGGACGGGTCAATATCCTCGCGCGCGACCGGAGACGGGGGGGCGCCCTCGGCTTGTCCAGGCGGCATGGTGCTCGTGGACGGCGACTACTGCACTCGCCTGGAGCTTGTCTGCAAGGACAGCTGGTATGCGAAGTGGAACGACAAGACCATTTGCAACGAATTCGAAAAACCTTCGAAATGTATAGGAAATCGAGTTCGCAAACGCTACTGCATCGACGCCTATGAGTATCCCAACGAAAAGGGGCAGCGGCCGCGCGTGGGGTTCGATTTCGTTCACGCGCAGCGCTTGTGCGCCGCCGAGGGCAAGCGAGTCTGCACGGAAACCGAATGGACGATGGCGTGCGAAGGGCCCGACTACAAACCCTATCCCTACGGGTACGTGCGCGCGCCGAGGACTTGCAACGGCGACCGGCCTTACATCGAGCCCGCCGTGGTCGGCCACGATGCGAAGGGCCGGCCGTTTCTCGCGTTCGCCTCCAAGGACTCCGCCGTTTCAGCGGCGGAAATGGAACGCCTCTGGCAGGGAGTCGAGAGCGGATCGCAACCGGAATGCGTGAGCGACTACGGCGTCTGGGACATGGCAGGCAACGCCGACGAGCTGGCGTCGAGCGAGACTGGCGAGCCGACGAGCGGATACGACAACGTGACGACCGGGGGCCCTTGGCTTTACGGAGTCCGGAACCAGTGCCGGCCCAAGATCTACACGCACAACGAGGGGTTCGCTTACTACTACCTCTCCACGCGGTGCTGCGCCGAGCCCGATGGCGCCTTCACCGATCCGCGGTCGCCCAAGCAGATCAAGCGCGCCGTCAAATGGCGCCATTAGCTCGCGTCCGCGCGTGATATAGGGTGCGGCTTCGGCCCATGCGAGTCGGCATCCCCAAGGAAGTCGCCAACGGCGAACGGCGCGTGTCGGCCATGCCGACGACGGTGGCCAAGCTCGCGAAGCTCGGCCTCGAGGTATCCGTGCAGTCAGGCGCTGGAGAGGGAGCCGAGGCGCTCGACGCTCAATACGCAGGGGTCGGCGCCACGATCGCTCCCGACGCCGAGTCGCTTTATCGCGACGCCGACTTCATCCTGAAGGTTCGCCCGCCCCAGGAGCTGCCCGACGGCCGCCACGAGGTCGACCTCATGAAGGAGGGCGCCTGCCTTCTTGGGTTCATCTGGCCGGCCCAAAATGCGCCGCTCGTCCAAAGGATGGCCGCTCGCAAAGCGACCGTCCTGTCGATGGACGCCATGCCACGCATCACGCGCGCTCAGAGCATGGACGCCCTGAGCGTATTCGCGAACATCGTCGGATATCGCGCGGTCATCGAGGCCGCGGCCCAGTTCGGGATGTTCTTCCCGGGCCAGATTACGGCCGCGGGCCGCGTGAAGCCGGCGCAGGTCATGGTGCTAGGCGCCGGCGTCGCAGGCCTTGCTGCGATCGCGTGCGCGCGGAGCCTCGGCGCCGTGGTGCGCGCGTTCGACACGCGGCCGAGCGTTCGGGAGCAGGTCCAAAGCCTGGGAGCCAGCTTTCTGACCATCGAGCTCGAGGAGTCGGGCGAGGGCGGAGGTGGCTACGCGAAAGAGATGAGCGCGGAGTACATCGCCGCCGAGCAGAGTCTGATTGCCGCTCACGCGAAGGACGTCGACATCATCATCTCGACGGCGGTGGTGCCCGGCAAGCCCGCCCCGCTGCTCATCACCTCGGGAGCGGTCGTCAGCATGCACCGCGGTTCGGTCATCGTCGATCTCGCGGCCGAACAAGGGGGCAACTGCGCCTTGACCGAGCGAGACAAGGTCGTGGAGAAGTTCGGTGTAAAGGTGCTCGGGCCTACCGATCTGGCGAGCCGGATGGCTCGCCAGGCCAGCGAGCTTTACGCGGCGACGATCTACAACGTGGTCGCCGATGTCTTCGACAAGAGCAAGGGCGAGGTTTCGCTCAACCTCGAGGACGAGATCCATCGGGGAATCGTCGTGCTCGACAAGGGCACTCTGCTCTGGCCTCCGCCGACCCGACCCAAGCCTCGTTCCGTCGCTCCCCCGGTCGATGCGAAGGCGCCCACGCCGCCTCCACCTCCCAAGCCAAGCGCGGCGGGGCCAATCTTCGTAGGGATTATTGCGGTCGCCCTTTGCGCGGCGGGCCTTTTCGCGCACGGCGATTTTCTCGAGCATCTGACTGTGTTTCTTCTTGCGTGCGTCGTGGGCTGGCACGTCATCTGGAACGTGACCCCTGCGCTGCACACCCCTCTCATGAGCGTGACCAACGCGATTAGCGGCATCATCCTCATCGGGGGAGTCTTGCTGGTCGGAGCGGCGGGGACGGGCCCCTTCACGGCTATCGCGGCAGCGGCGATCTTGCTCGCCTCGATCAACGTCGCGGGAGGCTTTCTCGTCACACAGCGAATGCTGCGGATGTTCCGGCGATGACGGAGATGGTCGGTTCTGTCCAGCGGCTGACTTACATCGCGGCCGCGATTCTCTTCATCTTGAGCCTGAGAGGGCTGTCGGCTCAGGAGAGCGCCCGGCGCGGGAACGTCTACGGGACCCTGGGCATGGCGCTCGCCGTCGCGATGACGGCGCTCGCCGTTTTGATAGGCACCGGAGGGGCCGCCGCGGCGACGCCGGCTTCGGCCATCGTTTGGCTAGCGGCTCCGATCGCGATTGGCGCGCTCATCGGCTCGATGCTGGCCGCGCGAGTCGCGATGACGTCGATGCCGGAGCTGGTCGCGGTGCTGCATAGCTTTGTCGGCGCCGCAGCGGTGCTGGTCGGAATCGCGAACTATCTCGAACCGAACCGGTTACCCGATCCCGTGCACGACGTGGAGATCGTGGTCGGCGTTTTCATCGGCGCCGTGACGTTCACCGGATCGGTCGTTGCGTTCTTCAAGCTCAAAGGCACCTTGGGCAGTCGCCCCTTGCTTCTGCCGGGGCGACACTTGGCCAACCTCGCCATGGTCGTGGCTTGCGGCGGTTTCGCTGTGGCCTTTCTACGGGCCCCGTCCTCCGATGGCCTGACGCCTCTGCTTGTCGTCACGGCGATCGCGTCGGTCTTGGGAGTGCACCTGGTCGCCGCCATCGGCGGGGGCGACATGCCGGTCGTCGTGTCTCTCCTCAACAGTTATTCCGGCTGGGCAGCCTCGGCGGCGGGCTTCATGCTGTCCAACGATCTGCTCATCATCACGGGCGCCCTCGTGGGGTCGAGCGGCGCCATCCTGAGCTACATCATGTGCCGGGCGATGAACCGGTCTATCTGGAACGTGGTGTTCGGCGGCTTCGGAGCGGCGCCGGCGGCCGGGGCGGCCCGTGCCGGAGTGGAGGCCAAACCAGTGCAGGAGACCTCCGTCGACGCCGTGGCGGACCTGCTGCGCGGAGCCAAGAGCGTCATCGTGGTGCCGGGCTACGGAATGGCGGTCGCCCAGGCCCAGCACCCCGTTCGCGACCTGACGACGATCCTGGGAGAACGCGGAACGCAGGTGCGCTACGCCATCCACCCCGTCGCCGGCCGCCTGCCTGGCCACATGAACGTGCTCTTGGCCGAAGCGAATGTTCCCTACGACATCGTCAAAGAAATGGACGAGATTAACGACGACTTCCCGTCGACCGATGTCGTGATGATCATCGGCGCCAACGACATCGTGAACCCGAGCGCCCTTTCGGATCCGTCGAGCCCCATCTACGGGATGCCCGTCCTGCAAGCGTGGAAAGCAGGCAAGGTCGTGATGCTCAAGCGCAGCATGAGCGCTGGCTACGCGGGCGTCGACAACGCGATTTGCTACAACGAAAACACGCTCATGCTCTTTGGCGACGCCAAAAAGACGGTGAGCGCCCTGGTCGCGGCTCTGAATTCGGCGCGCTGAGTCGACCCGCGGGCGGGCTTGCGCGAGCGTCAGGCCAGAGCCGCTGTGATCGGGGTGCCCACGCTGATGAGAGACGCGATCGTGGCGGCATCGACTCCAACCGCCGCCAGCATCGTCTGCCCAAACGACCCGAGCGAGCTGGCGGGCGAGACGTCCCCGGTCGTGCTGACCAGCCCCGTCTTCGAGTCGATAGGCATGGCGCCGTAGTCCGTACCGACGGGCCCTACGCCGCCGATGACGCCGCCGCGAAAGGGCTTCCCGATCGTGACCGACACTTGATGATTCGGGTTGTGTTGGCGACCGTCGGTGTTCGTCGGCCCGAGCGTACGTCCGAAGACGTTCAGGGACATGAACGTCACTTGATCGGCCAGCCCTGCCGTCGCGAGCTGAGACATCAGCGAGGCGATGGTCGCGACGCCCGCAACGGTTTGCGTGGTCTCTGCCTGAAGGCCGATGTCGCGGTGATTGTCACCGCCGAACGGAATGTGAATGGCGATGACCGGGGAAACCTTCATCTGGATTAAGGTCAGCGCGGCAAGGATCTGCGACGCCGGCGTGTTGTCCTTGATGGACGCGAGCTGGCTGAGGAGACCCTGCTGGATGTTTCGCACCTGCTGCTGCGAGGTCACCAGCGAATCGATGTAGGTGCGGCCCGCCGCAGTCGCGCTGTTTTGATAGAGGTCGTAGAGCTGGTTCAGCGTCGCGTCGCGCAGCGATTGAAGGTTCGCGAGCGGCCCGGCAGGGGTCGTGAGCGTCGCTTTGAGGGCAAGCGCGGGAATGATGGGGAGAGCCCGGCCTTGGTAGGTCAACCCCTCCGATGGCGAGCTGGCTCCGACACTGATGGGCTCGATCTGAATCGTGCCGAGACACGAAGCGAGCTGCTGAGCGAGAAGAGACGGGAGCATCTCGTCGGACGCCGTGGTCTCCATCAGCTTGAGAACGTCGGGCTGCTTGGGATGCACGGGCGTGTCGGTCATCACGTGCCAGAAACACGTTCGATCGAGGACGGCCTGGGGCAGAGTCGCCCAGGGCGCGGCGGCGGTGTACGTCTGCCCCTGAATCGTCAGAGGGGTCGGCACCATCGTCGGATCCAGACTGTGGGCGATATTCGGATCGCTGTAGGTGCCTGGCACGCTGGCATTGATCGGATCGCCGTTCCCAGACGTATTGAGGATAATGTATTGGGGCTGGGTCGCACCGCATCCGGCCGGGGGCGGGCTGGCCAGCGCGCGGCGTGGGTTGAGCAAGACGGAGGCCGGAAGGCCTGTCGCGAGCGCGCGAAGGCCGATGCCGCCCGCTCCGAGCAGCGTCGACATGAGAGCTTGGCGCCGAGTGATCATCTCAAAGCCTCACAAACCGATCGAAATGGAAGAGGGGGCCAGACAAGCCGCCGTGAATGTGGACCTGAGCGCGTCCGTTGCGCTCGCCCCACTTTGGACCGCGGACGTGAAGTGTGAACTCAGAATCTGGACGGCCGGCGCGGAACGGGAATCGGACGGAGTCAGGCCCATCACAATCTGGACGAAATCCGCGATGGCCGGGGCGGATTGCGTGCTCGACCATTGCTTGACACCTGCGGTCTGCTGGCTCGTCGGAACGTCGACGACGAGGCTCGCCACGATCTCGCAGATGTTCTCGGTCCCGGCCCGATAGAAGAGCGTCGAAGCGTTCGGTAGGACGGGGGCTATCGCGCCGCGGCCATAGCCATCCGACGGCAACCCCGACACGATCTCCGGAATGGACGTCCGGGATTCGACCTTGGTCGTGGCGTCCAGCCCGCACACGTCCGCGAATCCGAGCCGAGCATTGAGCGCGGCGCAAAGGTGATCCCGGCGAGATACCGCGATGACCTCGCCGTTGTCGGTCTCCGTCTGCGTGGGCGCGGCGTGGGTGGTGATGGGCGACGAGAAGAGCTCACGCACGAGCGCATTCCAGGACAAGCTCGAGCTCTGGAAAACCCCGACGATCCGCTGAAATTCGGGGTCGGTCGGCACACACGGGGACGAATTGACGTAGTAGCAAAGCTTCTGCACCCAGGCGGCGGGCATGAGCGGGTGCGACGCCAGCGTCGCGCCGAGATCGCCCACGCTGCTCACGGCCTTGATGACGCCCTGGAACTCGAACAGACCGTCCTGCTGGCTAAACGCGGTCTCGTCCTGCTGGTGATAGTTCCACGAGTAGGTCGCCGCCAGAATCGAGCGCGTCGGATCCAGAGTGCGATGACAGAACGCACACGCGGGCTGCGCGGCGTGAACCAGATCGAGCCCCGGTGTGCTGGTCGGCATGGTGAGATCCGTGCCGTCGACCTGAGCTCCGGTCGCCACGATGAGGGACTGATTGATCGTCACACGCATCTGGTTGCTGGTATTGGTCTGCCAGTTGGCGAAAAACGCCGGAGTGCTGAAAAATCCGACGCGCGGTGTCACCAGCACGAGCTCGGTCGCTGTCCTCAGCGTCGGCAAGTCGTAGAACGCGGTAGGCGACTCACCCGTCGCGGGGGGCCGAATCGTCACCATCTTCCACGTCGTGTAGTCGGCGGGCGTAAGCTGGGGCGCAGCCGCCGTTCCGCCGAGCTGCCCGCAGGCGCCACCGGTCGGGTTCTTCCGGGCCAGAAGCGCGCCGGTGAGAATGTAGTGAAGGGCGTCGGCGCCCACCGGATAGACAACGGGGTCTTGAGCGCAGCCTGGCCCCGTCGACGCCAAGGTGGCGACGTCGGGGTCGTACCAGACCATGTAGTTCGGGCTTTGCGGATCGAGCGTCTGCGCGATCGGAATGGGGCCTTGAGCCGCCTCGACCGTCAGCATCAACTTGGGGTTGGCGGCCTTGAAGCGATCGGTGACCTTGCTCGCGTCGTCGACCTGCCATGTGTCCAAGAAGGCATAGAGCTCCGTGAGCGCGGGGGTGAGCATGAAGCTCTGGGTCGTCATGGCGGAGTTGAATGGTTGTCCCGCGGAGGCCATAGAAAGCACCGTGCGCGCAAAGCTCTCGCGCGTGTTCTGGACGAGGAGCGGGGTCGTCGTGCCGTTGACGTCCACCTGGCGCGGGAACACTTGATCCGCGAAGTCGACCGCCGCAACTTGCGTCTGTTGAAACGCAAGCTCGAAAAAGGTCATCATCTTCTCGGTGTATTGCGGCAGCGCCATCCACCCATCGATGAGGCTCTTGAGCTGCGTGGGGTCGGCTTCGACGGCCTGAATCTCGGCGTCGGTCGGCGGCAGGCCCACCAAGACATTTTTCACCTTGGCCACGTACACCGCGGGCGTGTCAGCCTGGAACGGAGCTGCCGCCTCCGCCTCGGATGCAGCGTCACCTCCGGCGTCTCCCGACGAAGAGGAGACCGCGGTCGAAGCGTCGAGCTTTGTCTGCGCGGGAGACGCGGGGGCGTCGAGCGTGGTTCCAGAATGCGGGCCACACGCTTGGCAAGCAAGGGCCACAGCGAGGGCTGAGCCCGGGACGGAGCCGGATAGGCGAAGCACGTTGCTCGGTACACAAGCAATTCGGGTACCAGCGCTCATCCCGACGCCGCTCGCCGATTTTGCTCGAGTAAACGGCCAGATAAACGCCGGCGGCAGCCTCTGGGATGAACCCCAATGCGTCCGCCTGACTCGACGAAGTGGACCGAGGTTCGTTCAGGCCATCCCTCGCGGCCGTGCCCTCCTTGCACCCCCAGATCCGCTCTTGGTGTGTGCGGGGATCCGCGGCCGGTGTACATAGGCATCTCATGCGCTCCGGTGCGTCCCACGTCTGTGCGATTGCGCTCGCTTGCGCATGTCTGGTTCCCGTTCGCGCGCAGGCCGTTGGCACGCGAACTTTCGAGCTCGATTCGCTCGAAAAGCTCTCAGGCGGCGAGCTGCATGGCGTTTCCGTGGGATCGGACGGCGTGGTGCGCGCGGGCTGGACGCTGAGCAACCTCGCCCTCCCTGCTGACGCCGGAACGACGGTGACCTGCGCGCTCGCGATGCCCGATGGGGCCGTGCTCCTCGGAACTGGCCCCGCTTCTGGGGGAAAGGTGGTCCGCGTGGCGAACGACCGCGCGACGGTGATCGCCGACACCAAGGAGAGCGCCGTGAGCGCTCTCGCCGCGGACCGGGCGGGGGTCGTCTATGCGGCGACGACCGGCAACAAAATCTATCGCGTCGCCGCTGGGCGCGTGGACGTGCTCGCGACGCTCCCCGACGTGGATAGCGTTCTCGCGCTCACCGTCGACAAGGGAGGGCAGGCACTTTTTGCCGGCACGGGGTCGGACGGAAAGGTCGTTCGGATCACGACGGGGGGCGTGTCGAGCGTCTACTTCGACACTGCGGCTCCGTTCGTCGTGTCGCTCGCCGTTGCTGAAGACGGAGCCGTCTACGCCGGGACGAGCGGCGGCAAAGGGCTCATCTATCGCATCACGGCCCCAGGCCGAGGCGCGGTTCTTTACGACTTTCCGGCAAGCGACGTCCGCGCCCTTGCCACGGGACCCAACCGCGCGCTTTACGCCGTCGTGAACGAAGAATCGGGGAACGCGAGCGAGGCTCAAGAGGCTGCCGCAGCTCGCCGCACCAGCGGGGGCCGCACCGCGCCTGGGCCAACGAGCGGGCCGCGATCGAAACCGGGCAAGGGGTCGCTCTGGCGGTTCGACGCGAGCGGTCGGCCCGAGCGCATGATGCACCATGACGAGTTTCACTACGAATCGCTGACCGTCGACGCCCAGGGCCGGCCCTACGTAGGCACGGGCGCCGAGGGCCGCGTCTACACCGTCGACGATACCCACGCGGTCGCCTTGATGGCCGACACGACAGAGCGCCAAATCGGCGCCCTCGGCGTCGGAGCCCGCTCAGGCTTTGCCGTGGGGAGCGACCCAGCCGTGTTTCACCGGATACTGTCGATCGGCGGCCCCGAGGCGGTTTGGACGAGCAAGCCGCTCGACGCCGGGCTACGCGCGCGCTTCGGACACCTGACGTGGCGAGGGACCGGAGCGCTCGAAGTGTCCACGCGAAGCGGGGACACGCAAACACCCGATGCCACTTGGAGCCCGTGGAGCGCGCCCGTGGATCAGGGCGGTACCGCGCCCAGCCCGTCCGGACGATTCATTCAGGTGCGGGCGCGCCTGACGGACGCCACCGCCACGCTTGCCGATGTCGTAGTTCCGTTCGTGACCGAGAATCTTCGCGCGGTGGTTACCGAGGTCGCGGCCAAAAGCGCCACGAGCCCCCACGACTCCAAAGAGGCCTTGCCGCAGAGCGGAAGCGAGATGCCCAAGCACGACAGCGTCGTGCATCTCGCCTGGAAAGTGGAAAACCCTGACAACGACGAGCTTCGCTATCGCGTGCAATTCCAGCATGAGGGGCAGGCGCGGTGGGTCGACGCTACGCGACCCGACGACGTGCTTACCAAGCCCGAGCTCGAGTGGGACACGGCGGCGCTCCCGGAAGGCAAGTATCGCCTTCGGGTAGATGCCAGCGACGAGATGGCGAACCCGCCCGGTGCGGTCACGCACAACGCGCTCGTCAGCGCGCCCGTGGTCGTAGACAACACGCCCCCGATCTTCAAAAGCATTGCGATGCAGGGACGCCGGCTTCGTGCCGAGGTGGTCGACGGCGTTGGCCCGATCGCGCGGATCGAGATCGCGGTCGATGGACATCTCGAATGGCACCCGCTCGCTCCCGCGGACGGCATTCTCGATTCGGCAGACGAGACGATCGACGTAGACCTAACACCCCTACTCGGTCCGACGGGGCCACATATCGTCGCCCTCCGCGTGTTCGACGCCGCCGGGAACCCGGTGGTCCGTGATCTCGAGGTTCCATGACGGCTGGTGCCGAGGACGCAATCGGAGCCCCCACATGTCGGAGTGTGACAGCAGCGTCATGGTCGTTGTCTGGAGTGAGCACGCGAAAATCACAGAGTCATGGGAAACTGTGCTGTCTTTCGTCTCGAACACCCGGCCGGCACGCGCCGTGAAGGGACCGAGGCTTGTTACCCTTTCCCGACGGCCCCATGAGATTCCCGACCCGCCAGTGCGCGCTCGCGCTGAGCTGCCTGGGGGCGCAAGCGTGCTCGTTGTCGAGCTCGGCGCCAGAGGGGTTCGGACCCCTCAACACCATCGTCGTCGAGGCCTCTCAAGGAGGCGACGCCTCGGAGGGCCTCGATGCGACCACGGCCCAAGTCCCCGCGGCACGCTACTTCGGCAGCCCGCTGTGTAACGCCTCGGTCGCCCCGGGTTGCTATCCGGACAATCTCCCGGCCTATCCCGCAACTGCCCAGAATTGCCTCATCGCTCCCGACGGGGGCGCGTACGACGTGGACGGCGGTTACGCCGACGCGGCTCTGGCGTGTCACGTGACTCGGACCGAGGCGGGCGTTCCCCAGTCCCAATGCACGACGTCGGGGCCCAATCAGGATGGGGCTTCGTGTCACCTGTCGACCGACTGCGCCGTCGGCGACGAATGCGTCGGCGACCCTGGGGTCTGCCGCCATTACTGCTGCTCGGGCGTCGGCCCCTGTACCGCCACCCAGTTTTGCGACATCCGCCCGAAGGCGCAAGACCCGAGCACCCAAGTCCCGGTGTGCATCCCGCTCCAGCCGTGCGGCTTGATCGGTGAGTGGAGTGACGCCGGCGAGTGCCCCGCCATGGAGACTTGCACCGTTGCGCGCGACGAAACGGGGGCCACGAGCTGCGTGCCCATTGGCGCCGCGGCCGCGGGAGAGAGCTGCGCGGCAGACCACTGCGCCGACGGGCTGGTTTGTCTGGGTCTGACGTGCTTCAAGCTTTGCCACACGGCGACCCCGACCGAGTGCGCGACGAATCAGACGTGCATGGCGGCCCTCCCACTCTTCCCGAACCCGCTCGTTGGCGTCTGCGAGGCGAGCTCGGACGCCGGCTACTAGGATCGGATTCGCCGTCCGTAGACAGGCGCTCGCGTTCCCGGACACGCGCGCGCGCTCTCCGAATGAGCCTGCGATCGCGGGGGCAGCCTTGGCACGCAGCGTGGAGAGACAGGCCCCATGAGCCTCGCCGAAACATGGGCCGGTCCTCGAGAGCGCGCGGTCGCCGTAGGCGTCGATCAGATGGGGGACGCCGACCTCGTGGCTCTAATTCTCGGCACGGGATGTCCCGGCCTTCCGGTCGGGGTCCTTGCAGCGGCTCTGCTGGAAGAGCAAGGGGGCATCGCCGGGCTCGCTCGTGCGGGCATCGGTGAGCTAGGGCAGCGTGCGGGCATGGGGCCGGCCAAGGGCGCGCGATTGGCCGCTGCCGTGGAGCTCGGGCGGCGTGCCGTTCTCGCCGGGTCGACGGAGGCGATCGCTCGAATCCCCGATCGATCCGCGGTCGAAACGTGGGCGCGTGCCCGGCTCGCGACGCTCGACCACGAAGAGCTCTGGCTCCTCGCGCTCGATGGTCACCACGGTCTTCGCGCTGCGCGTCGGGTGGCCTCAGGCGGCATTCACGGGCTCCACGTCGCGGCGCGCGATCCCATTCGGGTGGCTCTGCGCGAAGCCGCGAGCGCGTTCATTCTGGTCCACAACCACCCGAGCGGCGATCCGGCTCCGAGCGAGGAAGATGTTACCTTCACACGAGCGGTAGCCGATGCAGCCGCTGTCGTAGGGACGCCACTGCTCGACCACGCCATCGTTGCACGCAGGCGAGTTGGCTACGTGTCCTTTCGCTCCGACTAGGGGTCCGTCCCGGAAGTCGCATCTCAGCGTTCGCGCAGCTCGTCGAGGGTCGCGGGAGCGTAGAGATACGCGTAGGCGGCTTGGCTCTCGAGAACACGTTTGACGTAGGCGCGCGTCTCATCGAACCTGATGCGCTCGACGAACATGTCCGGGGGGTCGTCTGCGCGCTCGGAGAGCCAGCGGCGGACGGCCACGGTGCCCGCGTTGTACGAGGCAACGGCTTGCTCGGGTCGACCGGAGAACGTTTGGCGCAACGACGCGAGCAAGCGCGTGCCGAGCGCTATCGACACTTCGGGGCGTTTCAAGGCGAGATCGTCGTATGCCGCAACGGCGTCTCCGGCGATTTTTTTCGCGGTCGCGGGCATGAGCTGCATCAGGCCGAGAGCGCCGGCTGCGCTCCGCGCATCTGCATTGAAGGCCGACTCCTCGCGAATGACGGCCCAAGCCAGCGCCGGCGGAATCTGCGACGCCTCGCTCTCGCGAACGACGAGGTCTGCCCAGGCCCGCGGGAACGCAGCCTCCCACGCCAGACGCCACCTGCCCGCGGGCCAGTGCGTTCGGTACTGCGCGAGTCGAGATCTCGCGAAAGCGTGGCCGAGCTCCGGAGCGCCAGCGCGATCGTAGAGCCACGCGACCGTCCAGAGCACCTCCGGGTCGACGTCGTCCGCCACCAGTCCCCCGGCGCTCGCCTCGCGCCGCGCTGCATCGATTTCGCCGACTTCGAGCAGCCGAACGAATCGGTCGAACGCAGGCGAAGCGAGAAGCGAGTGCTCGTGCGTGAGAAATGGGCCGGCGGGCTCGGCCTTCACCGCGGTCTCGGCCGTCGCCCGAGCGAGCGGGGCATCGAGGCTTTGCAGACGCGCGTACGCCAGAAGCATGTAGTAGGAGAGCGGTAGCGAGGCGACGAGCGCGGCATATCGAGCCTTTGCGTCTGCCAGGTCGCCCTGACGCTCGGCGACCCTGGCCCTGAAATATTGCGCTCGCCCGGCCGAGGGCGAGCCCGGGGGATCGGTGGCTTGAACGAGCGCACGATCGAGCGTCGCTCGAGCTGCCTCCAGATCCTCGGCCCCGAGCTCGATGATGGCGGCGCGGAAAAGAGCTTCGCCCCGCAAGTCTCCGCCGGGATAGGCATCGGGCAACGAAGACAGCATCGAGAGTCCGCGCTGCGTCTCTCCTTGCTCCATGACGATCAGCGCCCCGCGCAGGCGCGCGTCGTCGGCCAGCCGATGTTGCGGAAAGCGCGCTTCGACCCCGGCGAAGCGCGAGAGGGCCTCCGCCGGACGGTTTGCCGACGCGCTGGCCTTGCCTCCAACGTAAAGCGCCGTGACGAGGGCCTCGTCTCCTTCGCAGCGGGCAATCGCCTCGCCCCAAGCGTCGGCCGCCTCACCCGACTTGCGATGCCCCGTGGCCTGGCCGACGGTGGTGGCCGCTTTACAACCGAGAGCTCGCTGGGCCTTGTCGCGGATGGGGATCGACGCGAGGACCGCAGACGCGATCTCGCGTGCCCGGGCCGGCTGCGACGCGTCCAGCCAAGCCTGCGCCTGACGCAGACGCTCTTCCGCGCTCAGCGGGGGAGGTGTAGAGGCCCCCCCCGCGTTCGCCGCCTGCATCTGAAGCTCGCTGGCTCCGAGCTTCTCGGCGACGGCCGGAGCTTCGACAATCACACGGGTGACGCGTTCCAAAGCCTCTTTGGCCCGGGAAGGGGCGGGGCCGTCGACGCCGTCGAGCAGGGCCCGACTGAGCTGGAGGGACGTGTCTACCCACCTCAGCCCGTGCGGCTCGGCCGTCAAAAGGGATCGCCAAACCGACACAGCGGCGGCTCGCTCTCCGCTACCCGACAGAGCGTCTGCGAGAACCAGTGTCGTCTCGTCTTGCCCGGAGACCGGATCGCCCACCGATCGGGCGACGACGAGCGCCTCCGAAAAGCGGCCAGCGTGTACAAGGCTCTGCGCCTGACGCAAACGCGCATAGTCGGCCAAAGGGCAGGGGCGCCCCACCGCGACGCTTTGCGTCTGCGCGCGAGCAAACCCCGAAGCTGCCTCGCTCGACTCGGCGGCGGCAAGGTGCAAGCGCGCGGCCAGATAATCCCACGCGCATGCGCGTGCCCCGTCGAGCTCCAATCCGGCGCGCACCCGGTCGATCTCTCGGGCGGCCGCGGAATCGTCGCCCAACTCTGCGTAGCCCCGCGCGGCGCCGAGACGGACGTCGTCGAGGACGCGGTCGAGCCGCGGCATCCCCTCGTCGACGGGCGCCGCTGCCGCGTCCTGCCCTCCGGCAACGGCCGACGCGGGTGGCCGCGTTTGCCGCGCTTCTCCAGCCCGGCACGAGCAGGCCAGAAGAGCGACCCCCCACGCCAAGCGACGGCTCACCGCTTGGGCCGCCAGGCCTCGGAGGACGCCTCTTCGTCGCGGGCCTCGGCGTCCTTTCGCTGCGCTTGGTCGAAGCGGGCGCGGTGCTTGTCGACCCCGTCGGCGTCGACCTTGCGCGTGGCCAGTTGCACCTTCGCTTCGCGATCGCGGACCTCAGCTTGGGTCTCTTTGTCTCGTGCGGTGTCGGCGTTGCCGACGAGCACCCGCTCCTCGGTCGCGAGTCGCAGGCCCCAGGCTTCCCCGGCAGCAAGGTCGATGGCGCGCAGCTCGCCCCTGGCCAACGCCTCGCGCTCGGCGCCGCGCAGGCCAGCCGCAGACTCGCGATGCCCCTCGAGCGCGCGCTCGGCTGCCGCGCGCGTTCGCTGAGCGCCCTCCAGGGCTCGCGTCGAGCGCCCGAGCTCACCGGCTGCAAGGTCGACCTGTTGGTCGCGAAGTCGCGAGACGGCCTCGAGCGGATACTTGCGAGAACGCATCGGAGCTGCCCCCAGCATAGCGCACGACTGCGCGCGTGATGGCTCAGCCTTGAGCCCACTCCTGGAGAGAGCGAACGCGCAGCGCGGGCTCGGTCCGCGCGACCTCGAGGGCGTCGCACGCTGCAAGAGCGGCGGCAATCGTCGTAAAATACGGGATGTTGGCCAATAGCGTCTGACGCCGAAGCGAGTAGCTATCGCGCACCTCTTTGGCACCCATCGTCGTATTCACGACCATGGCAATGGCGCCACTGCGTATGGCGTCGACAACGTGGGGCGAGCCCTCGTTGACCTTTTGTACGACCCGCACGACCACGTTCGCGCGCGCCAGAGCCCCCGCCGTTCCCCGCGTCGCCAGGAGATCGAATCCTAGGGCGTGCAGGCGCCGGGCGATGTGAATCGCGGCCGGCTTGTCCTCGTCCTTGACGCTCAGAAAGACGCACGGGCTCGGCCCACCCACGGGCGGTGGGGCGAGCTCGATGCCACTGGCCAGCATCGCCTTGCCGAACGCGCTCGCAAAGGTGTCGGCAATCCCCATGACCTCGCCCGTCGAACGCATTTCGGGCCCGAGTATCGTGTCGGCGCCGGGAAACTTCGAGAACGGGAAAACGCTCTCTTTGACGCTCGTGTAACGGGGAATCGGCGCGTCACTGATCTTCAAGTCGTCCAGCGTGCGTCCGACCATCAACATCGCCGCAATCTTCGCGAGGGGACGTCCGGTCGCCTTCGATACGAAGGGCACGGTCCGGCTCGCGCGCGGATTGACTTCGAGGATGTAGACTTCTCCCCCCTTGACCGCGAACTGAACGTTCATGAGACCGACCACGCCTAGCTCGAGCGCCAGCATGCGCGATTGCTCTTCGATGCTGAGCACGATTTCCGGCGGAAGCGAATGCGGCGGAAGCACGCTCGAACTGTCGCCCGAATGCACGCCCGCCTCCTCGATGTGCTGCATCACGCCGCCGATGACGCAGCGGTGCCCGTCCGAGAAGCAGTCGACGTCCACCTCGATGGCGTCTTTGAGAAACTCGTCGACGAGAATCGTCTGAGTGCCGCCTTCTTTGGCGGCCGCGAATGCGGGAATCGCGAAGGCTTCGACCTCCTCGCGGCTGTAGGCGATCATCATGGCGCGGCCGCCGAGGACGTAGCTCGGACGGATGAGAACGGGGTAACCGATGCTCTGCGCGACGGCTTTGGCTTGCTCGAGTGACTCGGCGACGCCGCTCCGGGGCCGCTTGAGCGCAAGCTTCGAGAGCACGGCATCGAACCGGCCGCGATCTTCGGCGCGATCAATCGCGTCGGCGCTCGTACCGAGCAGGCGCACTCCGCGCTTCTCGAGCGGGACCGCGAGCTTCAGGGGCGTTTGCCCTCCAAACTGCACGATCACCCCTTCGGCGCTTTCCTCTTCGACGATGTTGAGGACGTCCTCGAGCGTCAATGGCTCGAAGTACAACCGATCCGACGTGTCGTAGTCGGTCGAAACGGTCTCCGGGTTGCAATTGACCATCACGGTCTCGAAGCCGAGCTCGCGCAAAGCCATGGCGGCGTGCACGCAGCAGTAGTCGAATTCGATCCCCTGCCCGATACGATTGGGCCCTCCACCAAGTATGACCACCTTGCGTCGGGTCGCATCGGGCCGCGCCTCGCTCTCACTCTCGTAGGTCGAATAGAGGTAGGGCGTGTGCGCCACGAACTCCGCTGCGCACGTGTCGACGCGGGCGTAGACCGCACGAGTCCCCTGCGCCTTGCGAAGCGCGCGAACGGCGTCCTCCGTGCTCCCGAGGAGCGAGGCGATGTGCGCGTCGCTGAAGCCGAGACGCTTGTAGGAGCGAATCTCGCTCGGCCCACTCTCGCCGCGCTTCATCTGGCCTTCGGCGACGATGAGGCGCCGGATCTGCGCGAGAAACCAGGGATCCACCGCGGTCCGGTCAAAGAGCTCGCGGTCGCTCATGCCCACGCGCATGCCGTCGGCCAAGTAAAAGAGCCGATCGGCGCTCGGAATGGCCACCAGCTTCTCGAGCGCGGTTCGTATCTCCGCGTCGGTGGCCGCCTCGCTCGTTCGTGGCGCCTCCACGACGGGAGGTTCCATCGACAAATCGCGTTGAGACTTCGGCTGCGCGAGCGCGCGGTAGTCGACCCGATCGAGCAGCGAGACGAGCCCCGACTTGCCCGTCTCGAGTGAGCGCGCGGCCTTCTGCAGCGCTTCGCAGAAGGTTCGGCCCATGCTCATCGCTTCGCCGACGCTCTTCATTTGCGTGCCGAGCGTGGCATCGGCGCCGGGAAACTTTTCGAACGCGAAGCGTGGCCACTTCACGACGACGTAGTCGATGACCGGCTCGAAGGCGGCGGATGTTTGCGTGATGTCGTTCTTGAGCTCGTCGAGCGTGTAGCCGACGGCGAGCTTGGCCGCGATCTTGGCGATCGGATATCCGGTGGCCTTGCTTGCGAGCGCGGAGCTCCGCGACACTCGCGGGTTCATCTCGATCACGTGAGAGCGCCCCGAAGCCGGGTCGACCGCGAACTGGACGTTGGCTCCTCCCGTTTCGACGCCAATCTCGGTCATCACCGCGCGAGCCGCGTCGCGGAGACGTTGATACTCCCTGTCGGTGAGCGTCATCGCCGGGGCGACGGTGATGGAGTCGCCGGTGTGAACGCCCATGGGGTCCACGTTTTCGATCGAGCAAACGACGATGAAGTTGTCCGCACGATCGCGCATCACTTCGAGCTCGAACTCCTTCCATCCGAGCACGCTCTCCTCGATGAGCACTTCGCGGGTCGGCGACTGCGCGAGAGCCCACGCCACCTTGGCGTCGAGCTCGTCGATGCTGTAGGCGATGCCTCCGCCGCTACCCCCGAGGGTGAAGCTCGGGCGCAGGATGGCCGGGAACCCGGTCTCGCGCACCATTTCCCGGGCCTCCTCGACCGAGTGCGCCGCGCGCGCTTTCGGGCAGGTGAGGCCGATTTTCTCCATCGCCGCCTTGAAGAGCGACCGATCTTCGGCCTTGGCAATCGAATCGGGCCGCGCGCCAAGCATCTCGACACCGAAGCGCTCGAGCACTCCCTCGTCGCGCAACTTCATCGCGAGATTCAGGCCCGTTTGACCGCCCAGCGTCGGGAGCAGGGCCTGGGGCCGCTCGCGCTCGATGATGGCGGCGAGCGTCCGCCATTCGAGGGGCTCGACGTACGTGCGTGCGGCAAGCTCGGGATCGGTCATTATCGTCGCGGGATTGGAGTTCACCAGGACGACGTCGTAGCCCTCTTCCCGGAGCGACTTGGCCCCCTGGGTGCCCGAATAGTCGAACTCGCAGGCCTGCCCGATGACAATCGGGCCCGCGCCTATGAGCAAGATGCGATCGAGATCGACGCGACGAGGCATGTGCTTGTGGCGGATTAGCAGGACGAGGTGCGAAGCGGTAGAGGGCGCCGCGCGTTCCTAGCCCCCGGTCGCGAGCGCTTCGGCGGAAACGATCCGGCTATCCCACGCTACCCGCCACACGGCGCCGTTCGCGATAGGGGGCGGCAGCGTGCCCGTGGCCTCGGCGAGGACCGCGCGAAGGGCTCCGCCGTGGGTAACCACCAGGGCTGCCGCGTCGTCTCGAGCTACTTCTTGCGCCGCGCGACCGAGCCCCAGGGCGACTCGTGCCGCGAGGACCGACCGGCTCTCGGCCCCCTCGGGCGCAACCTGCTCGTCACGCCAGGCCTGCCATTCGCGCGGATGCAGGCGAACACACTGGTCGCGGGTCAGCCCTTCGAACGGGCCAAACGCGCGCTCGCGCAGCGCTGCATCGAGATACACGAGGTCGATCCCGAGCCGATCGGCAATGATCTGTGCGGTCTCGCGCGCTCTCGACAGGTCGCTCGACACCACCCCGGCGAGCACGGTCTGACTCATCGTCTCGGCTACGAGTCGGGCCTGCTCGCGGCCTCTCGCGTTGAGGGGGATGTCCGTGTGCCCCTGCCATCGACCGGCCGCGTTCCAATCGGTCTCTCCGTGCCGCGCGAGATAGAGCCACCTTGTCGCCATCCGGGCTCGCTAGGCTACCCCGGTTCTTGTCCGCAAAACTTGGCCACGGGGCTTCGACCTTCTTAGGTTGGCCGACATGGGCGAAGTGGTGGGCCGTTTCACCTCGGCCGCAGCCCTGCCGCTGCCGAGAATGGTCGGCCGACGCATGGTCCTCAAGCTCGCCGCGCGCGGTGGGATGGGCGACGTCTACCTCGGCGCGACCACGGGGCTCGAGGGGGCGGAGCGGCCCTGCATCGTGAAGACGGTCCGGCGCGATCACGTCCACGACGGATCGTTTCTGGCTCGCTTTCTCGACGAAGCCCGCGTGCAAGCGCAGCTGCAGCATCCAGGAGTCGCGCAGGTCCTCGAAGCGGCCAGCGACGAGAGCGGCGAGCCGTACACGGTCGTCGAGTACGTCGAGGGCCGCGCCCTCAGCGACGTGCGCCAGAGGGCTCTACAAACAGGGGTCCGGCTGGCTTGGGCGGATTGCGTCGCTATTGCCGTCGAGATCGCGCAAGCGCTCGCCCACGTGCACGAGCGCTCCGGGAGCGACGGCGCACCGCTCGGCATCGTGCACCGAGATTTGTCCCCGCAAAACGTGATGGTGAGCTACGCGGGCGAGATCAAGCTCATCGATTTTGGCACCGCCCGAGGGCACAACCGCCGCTGCCACACCGTCGCCGGAGTCGTCTTTGCCAAGCCCGGGTACGTCGCGCCCGAAGTCGCGCGGCAGCAAGTCGGCGACGGCCGAATCGACATTTATGCGCTCGGAATCGTCCTTTGGGAGCTCTGCACCGGGCGCCGATTCCTGACGGGCGATCCCCAACAGCACCTCGATGACGCGGCCGCGGGCAAGGTCGACGTGCCCCCGATCGCGAGCGAGTGCCGCGCACCTCGCGAGCTCGACGACGTCATCGCTCAGCTCACCCAGAACGACCCTGACGAGCGCTACGCGCGCGCGTCGTCGGCCGCCGTCGACCTCGGCAGGCTGCTTTCACTGGCCCCCGCCACCCAGCCCGGCGAGAGAGGCGTGCGCACGCGCATTTGTCTTCTCATGCGCAAGCTTTGGCCGCACGAGCCAGGGCGGTCGCGTGCCGAATTTGCACGCCTTCTGCGAGAGGGTCGCGAGGTGCTCGACCCCGACGCGAGCCGCGGGGCTACGCCTTCGGCGGGTCCGGTAAGCCAAGGCATCGCCATCCGAATGACCCCCGAGGATCCCCATCATCTCGCCGGAACGCCCTACCGGCTGGGACGCACGATCGGCGAAGGGGCCGGCGGCGTCGTGTACGAGGCCGAGCACCTCGACCTGGGTCGTAAAGTCGCGCTCAAAGTGCTGGGCGCAGGCGCCGGCGGGTCGACCGACTCGTTCGACCGCTTTCGGTCCGAGGCCCGGGCGGTCGCCTCGCTGTCGCATCCGAACCTCGTGCAGCTTTACGACTTCGGACGGTCCCTCGACGGACGGGTCTATTTCGCGATGGAGCTTTGCCGAGGCGAAACGCTCGACGCGCACCTTCGCGGCGGGCCGCTCGAGTGGCGCCTGGCCACCCACATCGCGATCGAGACCGCGAAGGCGCTCGAGGCCGCGCATGGGGCAAAGCTCGTTCACCGAGACGTCAAGCCCCACAACGTCATGCTCACCGATGCGCAGGGGGGCGCGCGCGCGCCGAGCGTGAAGCTTCTCGATTTCGGCGTCGCTTCCGGCGTGACCCGTGGGCTGCCGCCCGAGAGTCGTCATCGCCTTTCGAGGGGGTTTGTCGTCGTAGGTACCCCTGAGTACATGGCGCCCGAGCAAGTCTCCGACGAGGTCATCGACGGCCGGGCCGACATCTACGCGCTCGGGTGCGTCCTTTACGAGATGCTGACCGGCGTCCGAGCCTTCGATGGGCCCTCGAGCATCGTCGTGATGGGAAAGCAACTGCGAGACACGCCGCGCCCTCCCAAGGCGTGCCCGCCCGCGCGAGCCATCCCGGCAGCCCTCGACGCGATTGTCGTTCGGGCCATGGCCAAGAGCCCGGATCGTCGGTTCCAATCCGCCGCCGAGATACGTGCGGCGCTCGAGCGGGTCCTCGGGGCCCAAGGCCGAACGGCTCGGGGATGGCGGACCGTCGCAACCGCGACGCTGCCCTGCGCGGCGCTGCTTGCGGGCAGTCTGGTTTACGCGCAGGGCAGGCGCGAACCGGTCAGCGCTTCGGCTCCCGCCTGTTCCGCTCCTCAACCCCGCGCAGAGGTTCCCTCACTTTCTGCGACACACTTCGTCGCCCCGCCCGAGCGGTCCGCCTCGCACCTGACCGCGATGGGAGCGGCCCGTCCCCCGAGGACCCCGCAGGCGGAAGCTCTGCTGCGCTGACCGAAAAAAGGCGCCTCCCCGATCGACATTGGGTATAGAGGCCGCCCCCATGCTACGCGTCGTGCGGCGGAGAGGGTCGAGGTCCAGGCGCCCATGACGCGTTACCGGACCATTCTTCGCCTGGCGATTCCGACCGTTTTGGCCATGCTCTCGCAGAGCGTCGTCAACGAGGTCGACGTCATTTATTTCTCTCGGCTTCCGTGCCCCGACTCGTCGAACGGGCAAGCAGCGCTGCTGCCGTCGCTCATCTTGGTGTGGCTCTTCGGAGGCAGCCTGAGCGCCATCAGCGTAGGGACGCAGGCTCTCGTGGCGCGCCGATACGCCGAAGGCCACCGCGACGCCGCCGGCGCGGTGCTGACCAACGCGGTTTGCTTTTGCGTGGGCGCGGGGATCCTCTTTTCCGCGATCGGCATCGTGAGCCTGCCCTGGCTCGTTCGGTCCATGATCGCGGTACCGGAGGTGCAGAATGTCGCGCTCTCGTACACGCGATGGCGGCTCTTGGGCGTCGTATCGATGGCCGCGACGATGGCCATCAAAGCCTTCTTCGACGGCATCGGAAAGACTCACGTCCATCTCATGGCGGCCATCGTGATGAACGTGGCCAACGTGATCCTGTGCTGGGTCTTCATCTTCGGAAACCTGGGCGCTCCCCGCATGGGCGCGACCGGCGCGGGACTGAGCGCCTTTATCGCCACCTGGATCGGGCTGCTCATGATGATCGGCTTCGCGGCCCTGGCGCGCGACGAATACCACCCGGTTCGCTTCGGCAATCTTTCGCGCAGCCTCATTGGTGCGCTGCTCCGACTCTCGGTGCCCGCCGCAGCGGCTACCGTGGTCATGATGGTCGGGTTTGGTCTCTTCGCGCGAACCGCCGGCCAGCTCGACGTGGGCGCGGGCGTCTCAACGGTGGCGGCCGGGCGCTGCGGCGGCGTCGAAGCCGTCAACAGCGCTGCGAACACGGACATCACCGAAACGCTCAAGCTGACCTTCACCGCGTGCATGGCGTTCGGAACCGCGACTGCCACCCTCATCGGTCAGGCTCTAGGCCGCCGTCGCCCCGACGAAGCCCAGAAATGGGGCTGGGCGAGCGTGAGGCTCGGGATCGTTCTCTTCGGAATCGTTGGACTGCTCGAAGGGGTCGTCTTCACGGGCCCGATCGTGACTTTCCTCTCCAACTCGCCCGCGGTCCGCGCGGCGGCCATGTTTCCGATGCGCATCATGGGGATCGTGACCCCCGTCGTGGCCGTCGCCATGATTCTGAGCGAGGGGCTCTTCGGAGCCGGCAACACCAAGTTCGTGGCTCTTGCCCAGTTTCTTCTGGTGTTCGGCTGCTTGGTCCCAGGGGCTTATCTCCTGGGCATCGTCTTTCATATGTCTCTCGGCGGCGTCTGGATTGCGGCGTTCACCTACTGTTGCCTGGCCGCGATCGTCATGAGCGCGAAGTTCGCGGGGGGGGGTTGGAAGAAAATCAGGCTGTGAGGCGCACGACGCGCGCCGTCGTGAGCACGATCGCTTCGAGCCGGAGCCACCGAACGTCGACGGAAAACGGACCCTCATTGCCCGCCAGGTGCAGCGTGACTCGCGTGGTGCCATCGGCCTGGGGCGAGATGCTGACTTCGCCGAAGGCCACGTATCGCTGCACGAAGGGGTCGAGCGCCTTGTAGAGAGCCTCCTTGGCGGAAAAGCGCAGGAGAACCTCGCGGGCGCGCTCCCCCGGCGCCAGGGGCGAGAGCTCCTCGACCTCTTGCTGACGGAGCACCCGGCGCGAGATATCGAGCGATCCGACGACGTCGTCCTCGATATCGACTCCGAGCCGCGCAAAGGGCTCGCGCGCCACGAGCGCCGTCGCCCGCTGGGTCTTGTGCGAGATTGACCCAGAAACGCCCGGAGGGAGTAGCGGCGCTCCCCGCGCGTCCGACAGCACGGCGGGGGCATCGATGCCCGCCCGCAAGAGCGCCTGCCGAATGGCCACGCGCCCCCCGACCCACGTGCGCCGGCGTACCTCGCCGAGCCCCGCGGCGAGGGCCCTCTCGGCGGGGAGCAGGGTCTCGGCAAGCGCGTCGACTTGTGCCGGGAGCTTTGGCAGCCTCACACCGACGCAGCGTCCGTGCTCGAGGGGCAGGTCGAACGCGACGTCTGGAGCCACTCTGGCCAATCTGCCACGATGCGGCCCCCTGTGGTACGAGCGACTGCGATGCGTCGCATTCATGCAGTCGTCCTCGCCGGAGGTTCGGGCACCCGCTTCTGGCCCGCCTCCCGCCGCAACGTCCCCAAGCAGCTGTTGCCCCTGGCCGGAGAAACCGGGGAGTCGCTCATTGCAGCCACGGTCCGCCGCATCGCGCCGCTCGTCCCCTCCGAGCGCGTGTGGATCGCCACCGGCGCGCATCTGCTCGACGCCACGGCCGCGGCCCTCCCGCACATTCCGCGCGGACAGCTGCTGGCCGAGCCGGCGGCGCGCAACACCGCTCCATGCATTGGTTTGGCGGCAGCCACGATTGCACGGACAGACCCCGAGGCGCTCATCGCCGTGCTTCCGGCCGACCACTTCATTCGAGACGAGCCCGCCTTCCTGGCAGCGCTCAATCGCGCGCTCGACGCTGCAGAAGCGGGCTGGCTCGTAACCGTCGGGATCGTGCCCAACCGGCCGGAGACCGGCTACGGCTACATCGAGATCGGCGATCGCTTCGCGGAAGGGACGCATGCCGTCGTTCGCTTCATCGAAAAGCCGAGCCGCGAGCGGGCCGAAGCCTTCGTGGCCGATGGCCGCCACCTCTGGAACGCGGGGATGTTCTTTTTTCGCGCCCGCGTCATGCTCCAGGCCATCCGAGAGCACTTGCCCGAGCTTGCGGCGGGATTGGACCGCATCGACGAAGCAGCGAGAGGAGGCGACGAGGCGCGCGCCATCGCCCAGATCTTCCCTACCTTTCCATCGATCTCCATCGACTTCGGGATCATGGAAAAAGCTCCGCGCATCGCCGTCGTTCCCGGCGACTTCGGCTGGAACGACGTCGGAAGCTGGGAGGTGACCTGGGAAATGGCCGAGCATGACGCGCTGGGCAACGCGCTCCCTGCGGGGACGGTCACCGTCGACGCCCGAAACAATCTCGTTCGAGATCTCACTTCGGCTCGCTCGCCCAAACGCTGGGCGCTCGTGGGCGTGAGCGATCTGGTCGTAGTGGAGACCGACGACGCCGTTCTCGTCATTCCGAGAGAGCGCGCCCAGGACGTTCGCCTCGTGGTCGACGCCCTGGCCAAGCGCGGCGAAACCGGAAGGCTCTAAGTCACCGGTCACGATCCTGGAACACCCCGAAGAGGAGGGAACAAAAAGGTCAGAAGATCAGAAAGGTGAGAAACGGCAAAAACCGTGAGCCTCCCTCGGTTTCGTTGACACGCAACTGGAGGAATCCATGCGTGTTCGCCCAAGTTACACCCCCGAATTTCGAGCCGACGCGGTCGCTTTTCTAAGACGTACCGACCGGCCATTGCATCAGGTGGCGTCGGACCTCGGAGTCTCCAACGTGACTCTGAGGGACTGGTACAACCGAGACGAGATGGCCAAGAAGGGTAAGTCGAAGGCGGCGATCAAAGCGGTCCCAGTCGCCGTGCTCCAGGATGAGAGCGTCAAGGACCGGATGGCGCGGCTCGAGAGAGAGAACGCCGCTTTGAGAAAGGAGGTCGACTCGCTCCGAATGGATCGGGAGATCTTAAAAAAAGCAGCGGCCTTCTTCGCGAAGGAACACGAGTGAAGTTTGCGCTCGTGCACGCGGAGAAGGCCTTCTACCCCGTCGCGGCGCTCTGCCGGCTCTTGGGGGTCTCGCGGCAGGGGTACTACGCATACGCCCATCGCCCCCCCAGTGCGCGCGTCGTGTCCGACCAGAAGCTCAGCACCGAGGTGCAGCGGCTCTTTGAGGAAAGCGGAGCCACCTACGGCAGTCCACGGGTCCTTCGCGCCTTACGGGCGACGGGGCTTACCGTGGGCAAACGCCGCGTCGAACGAGCGATGCGTGGCCTGGGGCTGACGCCTCCGTCGCGTCGTCGGCATAAGGTTACGACGCAAGCCAACGCGGCCCATCCGGTGGCGCCCAACGAGCTCGCTCGCGACCTCACCGCGACACGTCCCAACGAGCGATGGGTCACCGACATCACGTACGTTTGGACCGACGAAGGATGGGCCTATTGCGCGGTGATTCTGGACTTGTTCTCACGAGCGGTGGTCGGTTGGGCGCTCGAGGCCTCACTCTCGACCGCGTTGCCGCGCAAGGCCTTGGACATGGCCATCCGACGACGGCGCCCGGCCAAAGGCTTACTGCACCACTCCGACCGCGGCTGCCAATACACCAGCGCGGACTATCGCGAGCTACTTCGGGCTCTCGGCGTGACCGTCAGCATGAGCCGAAAGGGCAACTGCTGGGACAACGCCGTCGCCGAGTCCTTCTTCGCCACGCTCAAAAAAGAGCTCATTCACCGGCGCTCTTGGTCCAACCGACTCGACCTCCGCACCGCACTCTTCGACTATATCGAGGTCTTCTACAACCGCCGACGGCTCCACTCATCTATCGCCTACAAAACCCCCGCCGAGGTCGAGAACGACTACGCTCTCGCTATCGCGGCCTAATCAGTGTCAATGCAGCCGGGGGAACTCCACCGGGCCCCAAACCGCTCACACATCCTGATCTTCCCGGTCTTTCTGTTTCCCCCTCTCTCGGCCGCAGCGATCCTGAATCGCGCTCTGTGATTTAGGTCTTGGTCGGGGAGCCGCGAAGCTCAGAGGCCCCCTAGCGAGCTAAAGACAAGGGGATAGACGACCGCGACGGTGCCACCGTCGGGCGGAGGAAACGAGAGGTCCGCAAAAGCGCGGACGACGCACCCGGTCACGGCAGGATCCGACAAGTCGCTGCCCGCGTCGGCAGATAGGGCGACGGCTCCGCTCCGGTCGATGACGAACTTGACGACCACGCGCCCCTGCAAACCCGGGTTGGCCCTGAGGCCGGACTCGTAACAGAGGCGGAAACGTCCGAAGTTCAACCGAACGACGCGCTGAATCACCTCGGGCCGGAGGTGGCCATTGACCGTCGTCAGCTCGTCGTGCAGCGGCGGCGCCGTGGCCGTGTGCGTTCCCGGATGGGGCGCCCGCCCTGCGCCGATACCGTGGTCGGGACCGCCCGAGCCGGGAGCCAGCCCGGCCATGTCGAACAAACCGATGGTGTCGGCGTGAGCTCCGCCGCCTTCACCCGGACCCACCCCATCGAGACCGCCAGAGCCAGCTGCGTCGTCGATGGTGGCGCCAAACATGCGTCCTAGAGCGCTCTCGTCGTCTCTTCCGCTCGCCGTGTCACGACCCCACTCGGCCGAGAGCGCGCGCCGCTCGCTCCCGGCCATGAGTCCGAGAAGCTCGACGGCACCGAACGTCGAGGCTTGGTGAAGAAGCTCCTCGCGCGCGAGATGCGGATCGAAGTTGTCCTTCGGGCCCTCGACGGCATACCGGCCGGCTCTCGCCGCGCGCGCGGCGCCCATGGACCCGGCGTCTGCCCTGGCCGCGGCTGCCGACGGGGCCCCCGCTATCTCCACCTGCGAGGCCCCGGCTTGGACCGCGTCTTGCGGCTGCTCGCGCGCCGCCGACGCGTCCAGGAGCTTGGTCATGGCCAGGATGTTGTCGCGATCGGCCGCGGCTTCATCGTCGGCGCCCATCTTGGGCATGAAGAACGCCAAGAGAGCCATCACGCCCGCGTGCAACAGGAAGGACGACGCCGTGTAGAAAAATCCCGCGGGCTCCAGCGTGGCGAGAGCGCCGACGGGCAGGCGTCTTCCGGCGTTTACGACCGAGACCTGAAACACGACCGAGCTGCCACCGAGCTCCACGCGCGCCGCGGCAAACGCAGCCATGTCGAGCTCGTGCGCGCCCGGCCAGTCCGAGGAAGGACGCACCTCACCTCGCGCCCTGAGCTCCTCGAACGATTCTCGGTCCCCTCCCGGCGCATCGGCATGGCCCAGCGCGCGCGGCGGAATGACCAGAAACACCGATCCGCGGCGCGGCACCACCACGGGGAGACGGCGCGCTCCGAGGAGCTTCGCGCCGACGCTGTAGTCGCAGTCGCCCCCATGACCGGCCGACTCGCCCACGTAAAACGGCCGCGGCGGGGTGAGGTGCGCGACGTGCAGAACGGTGGCCCCCCAGAGGATACGCACTTCGATGGTCGCATGCGCGGACTCGACCTCTTCGGCCGGAACGGCGGCTCCGCGGGCCAATGGCACGTAGGTGAAAAGGTCGGTGGTCATCGCACGCTCCTCATGGGCCGCGCGCGCGAGAAGCATCCGCGAGGCGGCCCAGCTGACCTCCGATCCGACTGCGGACGGGCCGTCGAAGTTCCCGAGATCGAGCTCTCGATGTCTTTCGCTATCGCGTTTTGTATCGGCGCCCCGCGCGAGCGCCTCGCGAGGGACTTGTCTTCGCCGCGCCGCGAGGGCCAGGGCCCGACTTGCGCTTACTCTTGGCCGCATAGGGCTCGAACGCCGCTGTCTCGCTCTCGCGGGTGCCGCTTCCGGCGGCGGCTTCCAGCCTCTTGAGCTCATCGCGCATTCGCGCCGCCTTCTCGAAATCGAGGTTCTCGGCCGCGGCAAACATCTCGAGCCGCATCGCCGCCATACGCTCTTGAAAGTCCCCCCCGCTCGCACCGACCGTCCCCGACGCGAGCTCGCCCTTCGCCAGCTTCGGTACGTTGAAATAGTCGAGCGTGCCATTGGCCGGGTTCATGGTCATGATGGCGCGCACGACCGTGGTCGGCACGATCCCGTGCTTCTCGTTGTAGGCCTCTTGGACGGCGCGGCGCCGATTCGTCTCCCCCATCGCGCTCGTCATCGCCGCGGTGACCGCGTCCGCGTACAAGATCACCCGACCGTTCACGTTTCGAGCCGCCCGACCGATCGTTTGAATGAGCGATCGGGCGCTGCGCAAGAAACCTTCCTTGTCCGCATCGAAGATGGCGACGAGCGACACCTCGGGAAGATCCAGCCCCTCGCGCAGCAGGTTGATGCCCACCAGCACGTCGAACTCGCCCAAGCGCAAGTCGCGCAGGATGTCGATCCTCTCGAGCGTATCGATGTCCGAGTGCAGATACCGGACGCGTACGCCGAGCTCGCGGTAGTAGTCCGTCAAGTCTTCGGCCATTCGCTTGGTCAGCGTGGTGATGAGGACTCGCTCGTTTTTGCCTACCCGAACCTTGATCTCGCCGAGCAGATCGTCGACCTGGCCGGACACCGGCCGCACCTCGACCTCGGGATCCGTCAGGCCCGTCGGACGGATCAACTGCTCGACGACCACGCCTTGCACCTTGGTGATCTCGTACTCCCCGGGCGTCGCGGAGACGTAGATCACCTGGCGCGCGTGCTCCTCGAACTCCTCGAATTTCAGAGGCCGGTTGTCGAGGGCGCTCGGAAGCCTGAAGCCGTACTCGACGAGGGTCTCCTTGCGGGCCCGATCCCCGCGGTACATCGCTTGAACCTGAGGCATCGTCTGGTGGGATTCGTCGACGACGAGCAAATAGTCGGGGGGAAAGTAGTCGAGGAGGGTGGGCGGGGGGTCGCCCGCTTTGCGACCGGACAGGTGGCGCGAATAGTTCTCGATTCCCGAGCAAAAGCCCATCTGCTCCATCATCTCGAGGTCGTAGAGCGTGCGTTGCTCGAGGCGCTGCTTTTCGAGAAAGCGGCCGGCCTTGTCGAAGAAGTCGAGACGCTCGCGAAGCTCCTCGCGCACCCCCTCGATGGCGCGACGCATTTGCGCCTGGGGCGTGACGTAGTGCGACCCGGGATAGATGGCGTATCGCTCGAGAGTGGTCTTCACCCGACCGCGAAGCGGGTCCACCTCTTTGATCGACTCGATGTCGTCGCCGAAGAACTCGATCCGAATCGCCGTGTCGTGCTCGTAGGTCGGGAAAATCTCGACGACGTCTCCGCGCACGCGAAAGCTTCCGCGATGGAAATCGATGTCGTTTCGCTCGTACTGAATGTCGACGAGCCGGCGCAAGAGCGAGTCGCGGCGCAGCTCCTCACCCACCGTGAGCTCGATGACCAGGCCGTGATAGCTCTCGGCGCTTCCGATGCCGTAAATGCAGCTCACGCTTGCGACGATGATGACGTCACGGCGCGAGAGAAGCGCGACCGTGGCCGAATGCCGCATTCGATCGATCTGGTCGTTGATGATCGCGTCTTTGTCGATGAACGTGTCGGTCGACGGGATGTACGCTTCGGGCTGGTAGTAGTCGTAGTAGCTGACGAAGTATTCGACGGCGTTCTCGGGGAAGAGCTCGCGCATCTCCCCGTAGAGCTGAGCGGCGAGAGTCTTGTTCGGCGCGAGAATGAGCGTCGGACGCCCCGAGCGCTGGATGACGTTGGCAATCGTAAACGTCTTGCCCGAGCCGGTGATGCCGAGCAGGACTTGATGCCGATCGGAGCGCTCGAGGCCCCCCGTAAGCTGCTCGATTGCCTGCAGCTGGTCCCCCTTGGGCTCGTAGTGCGACGTCAGGCGGAACGGAGGGCTCATGGGAACGGGGAAGTATATATGATTACGTGGATGATGACGTGGATGGCGAAGGAGCCTCTTCGTTACGTGGATGGCGAAGGAGATCGCCTGAGCCTCACTCCGCCTTCGCCTCTCGGCTCGGCTCCGTTCGGCGTCAGGGATTCTCATTAGACCCCGGGGGAAGCGGCGCCGCTCCCCCCGAAAACCCCCCAGCGGGATTGGGGGAAGGGCGCGCTGGAAGGTCGACCTGACAGACAGACAACCGCGTCCGTCGCTCTGGAAGGTCCACTTGTCCGACCGACAACTGCACCCGTCGCACTGGAAGGTCCACTTGTCCGACTGACAACCGCGTCCGTCGCTCTGGAAGGTCCACTCGTCCGACCGACAACCGCGTCCGTCGCTCCGGCAGGTCGACTTGTCCGACCGACAACTGCACTCGTCGCTCCGACAGATCGACTTGTCCGACCCGACAACCGCACTCGTCGCTCCGACAGATCGACTTGTCCGACCCGACAACTGCACCCGTCGCTCCGACAGATCGACTTGTCCGACCGACAACTGCACCCGTCGCACTGGAAGGTCCACTTGTCCGACTGACAACCGCATCCGTCGCGCTGGAAGGTCGACTTGTCCGACCGACAACTGCACCCGTCGCGCTGGAAGGTCCACTTGTCCGACTGACAACCGCGTCCGTCGCTCGGGAAGGTCCACTTGTCCGACCGGATGACCACGCCCGTCGCTCGGGAAGGTCGAGTTTCCGGACTAGAGACCGCAGCGATCTCGCAAGCGAGCACGCCAGAGTGACGTGAGCGCGCGCTACTCACCTCGATGGACGTATTCGTTCGACGGAAAGTGCCGGTACCACGACGCGTGGACTATGGGGGCGCCGTCGGCGGGAGACACGTCCTGTCCGATGGCTCCGACGATGCGAAGAAGAGAACGTTGGCCCACGGCGAAGGGCCCTACGTCGTCGTCGCCGCGCAGGCGCACGAGCGCCCAGATGGCGCCCTTGTCTCGGTCGCTCACCGTCACGCGGCACGAGTCGTCGTCTCCGTGGCGCTCGCAGACGTTGCGCGGTTCCAGGGTGCGCAGGCTCAGCCTCAGAAGGGCCTGGCCGCCGGGACCCGGGGCGCGGCTCTCGACGACGCCGAAGAGGACGACTGCCTTTCTCCAGCCCTCGGGGCCTTGGGAACGCGCCGCCACCGCGTCGTACTCACGGGCCGCCGCCACCACGGACGCCTCCTGATCGATGGGTACGTAGGCGGGGGCGTGCCCGTAGGCGCCCGCGCCGCCGCAGCCCAACGCCATGGAAGCCAGCGCGGAGACCCTCGAAAGTCGGAGGCACGCACGGGTCGCAACCCTGCATTCGTTCTTCATCGAGGGATGCATCCTAGTTTTGCTGGCCTCATGCAGCCAGCGACGCTCGGCGCGACGACAGGCGAAGCGCCATCTCGAGCGTGAGCAAGAGCAGGAGCGCCAGAGCCACGTAGCTGCTGACATCGACGAGCTCGCGCCGCTGTCCGAGCGCGTCGACTCCAGCGTTGCTCGCCGCGACGGCGCGCGGGCGCAAATCCACCTCGCGGGGATCCACCTGGGCGACGCGGGCTTCCGCGCGCCCGTCGACCGTGGCGCGGTAAAGCCCGAGGCAGGGGGCCGAGACCCGCGATGCCCCGCTCTCGCGAGTGACCTCGAGCGGGCCGCAAGGCCCCTCCACGCGAAGCGAGCGAGCTCCCGGAAAGCTCCAGAAGGCGCCCACTTGTCCCCGGAGCGGCGCCGCGTGGTCGAGAGCGACCTTCAGCCACTCGCGCAGGAGCGCGAGGAATGCGGGACGCAGGGTCAAGTCGCTTGCCTCGAGCGAAAAGGGGAGCGTCACGATCCAAATCTCACCGCGGCCCATGACTCGACGCGCCACGAGCGGGGCACCGTCCGTCCAGTTTGCCAAGGCTTGGAACGCGGCGGAGTCCCCGGGCGAGAGCAGCGTTCGACGCGTCGCGCTGAGATCCGAGAGGCTCTCGGCCGACTCGGCCAGGCCTCCGATCACCGTGGTCGCTTCGGCCCCCCGCAGCGTCGTGACGCCCCAGGAGACCGCTTCGCCAAGCATGGGCTCGAGGGTGGCGCCGAGGGGCGCCGCCGCGGCGTGCGGCCCGAGCGCGAGCAGCACGACCCCGCCGCCCTCGATGAAACCGGCCAGAACATGTCGCTGCTCGGGCGTGAAGCCGGGCGGGTCGTCGAGCACCATGGCGAGGCGCCCCGCCAGCTCCTCGGCGCTATCGGGAACCGCCGGCATCGGAGCGACATCGATGTCGAGCTTGAGCGCTCCCAGCGCCTGCTCGACGATCGGTGCGCCGCCTGTCGCCACGAGCTCGCTCGCCGGGTCCACCACGACGGCCAACGTCTCGCGAGCCGCCTCGGGTAGAACGGGAACGGCATCATCTTCGCGGATTGCATCGGAGCCCGAAAGCCGGACGCGCTCAGCCATCACCGCGTCGGTTTGCAGGAGGACGGAGGTTTCGCCCTTGTCGCCGCCCGGAGCCGCGGCGCGACCAAGCGGGGTCCCGTTTGCGCCCTCCACGATGACCTCCCGCCCCGCGGCGCTCTGCGCGGGACCACAAACCGTCTCGACGCGCACGCGGGCGGCGTGTTGATCCGCGCGAACGAGCGCACAATCGACGGCGGGAGCGGCGAGCTCGGGTAGCGCGACCCAAAGGGGCAAGTCCGAGCCCGCGTTGAGAGGCGCCCCGTCCGCGTGACCGTCGGCAAGATCGCTCAGCAGAACGATACGTCGGTCGGTTTGGGGAGCGGACGCCAAGAGCTCGTGGGCCAGCGCGACGGCACCCTCCAGATCGGTCCCTCGATCGCTCGGGGTCAGCGCCGTGGCGACCTGCCCTGCCGCGCCCAAGTCGGTCGTGGACGCCAACGCCACGCGCGCCGGCGTCCCGGCCAAGACGACAGCGATCGAGTCGCCCTCCCGTGCGGAAGCGACGAGCTCGCGAGCGCCCCTGCGAGCGCGCTCGAAGCGCGTGAGGCTGCCCGACGCGGCGCGCATGCTCATCGAATCGTCGACGACGATCGCCACCGCCACCGAAGCACCGGCGGCCCGATGAAGCGAGAGCTGCGAGCAGCGCACGAGGGGCGTGGCGCCGAGGACGGCAAGCACGACGACCGCAGCCGCGCGAGTCAGAAGCAGGGCGCGATCTTCGAGGCGCGAGCGCCGCCTCGCTTGGGGGGGCGCGGGCGGCACGAGGCGCGCGGGCGCGAAAATGCGTTCCTCCGCGCTCTTCCGACGCAGCCGGTGCGCCAGATACGGAGCCAGCACGAGCACGGCCATCGAGAGGGCCAGTGCGGAGAGAAAGGTCACGGCGAACCGCTAGCACGGCGGCCAACCCAGCCGCCGCAGCCTCGCTCATCGAATCGTTTGAACGATGCTCCTCACGAGGCCTGTCAGTGAGTCGTTCGTGGTCGCCGAGAGAAATTGGGCTCCGCGCTTCGCCAAGCTCTCGCGCCACCCGTCGTTGAGCGCGCGCAGAGCGGCCAGATAGGCGGTGCGCGTGGCATCGGCATCGGTCTCGACCACGCTTCCCCCTTCGAGCGCACGCAGGCGCACGGTTCCGGAGAACGGAAAGTTGGCTTCGACGGGGTCGAGCGTTTGTACGACCGCGAGGACGCGGCCGCTCGAGGCCAGGCTCGCGACCTTTTCGGCGGCTTCGGGCCCCCAATCGAGTAAATCACTGATAACGACCACGATGGCTCCGCGCCGAGCGACGCGCGCGACCCAGCGGAGCGACCGGTCGAGCATCCCTGGATCGGTAAACGCGTCGCCGCCGGGCTCGAGGGCTTCGAGGGCGGCCACGATTCGTTCGAACTGCTCGCGCCCGCTCGATCGGGCGATGGGCTGCGCGCGCTCGTCGGCGATAAAGCTCATGCTGACGGGATCGCCGTTCGCGATCGCGATCCGCGCCAGAGCCGCCGCGACGACCGCGGCGAACGCGATCTTCGAAGCTTTGGCCTCGCTGCCTCTGAAGCCCATGGAAGCCGAGGCGTCCACGACGAGAGCGAGAGCTCTGTCGGTCTCGGTCTCGAACTGGCGCACGAGCAACCGGTGATGGCGCAAGAGCGAACGGCGATCCAGGCGCCTGAGGTCGTCGCCAGCCACGTATTCGCGATATCCGCCGAACTCGACGCCCGCCCCGCGCAGCGCGCTCCTGTGAAGGCCGGCATACGCACCCTCCGCCACCTGGCTCGCGCGCAACCGCAGGGGGCCGAGCTCGCCCCAGTCGATCGCCTGCCGTATCTCGCGCGCGGCGTTCATCGAAGCCAAGGGCAAGTCGACCGACCCGTCACGGAATGACCACGTCTGGCGGAAGGCCACCCACTTGCGGATGCGCCGCGTCGAGCATGTCGCGCGCCAGCACCACCTCGCTGAGCTCGACGCCGGTGCCGGCGACGACCTGCCGGAGCAACTCGTCGCCCCCTTTCTTGTCGCCGGCTGCGCGATGATCCATGGCGGCGTAGAAAAGGGCCTCGTAGTGCTGAATGGGCGTGGTCGCCCGAGAGACGAGCTCGTCACCTCGAAGCTTGCCCTCACCGAAGCGGGCGAGAGTCGCGATCCAGCGAGGGTCTTCGGGAGTCGAGGCAAAGACGCGATCGGACGAGCCATCGGCCGCGGCGTGAAGCTGCTTTTCGAGCAACCTGACCCACAGCGCAAAGTAGACGAGGTCGTCCCCGTCCAGGTCGGCCGCGAGGGCCCGCTGCAGGCCTTCGCGAGCGGTGACGATATCGCCGCGAACGAACGCTCGACCGATGAGGACCTCGATCGTTTGGGCAGCCTGACGCTTGTCGCCCGGGGCGGCCGCGTAGGCCCGGTCGAGCGCACGCTGCGCTGGCTGAAGGGCCCCGAACCGATCGAGGACGCGGGCCAGCACTCTCTCGACTCGCGCTCGAGAGTCTCCGCCTTTGACGTTACGCGACGAGACGAGCTCTCGCAGGGCCTCCGCAAGCGAGGTGCGGGCGGCGGCGGCGTCACCGCTGTCGCGGGTGACGTCGCTCGTCGTGAGCAAGATCTCGCCGCGAAGGGCCGGATCGCGATTGGCGTCGTCGGTCGTCAGCGCCGCCCGCAGGTGGTCGAGAGCGACCTGCGGGCGCCCGTCGCGCCAATCGATCCGAGAGAGCGACAGCAAGACGCTGCCTGCCCGCTCCTCCTCGGCCGACTGAGACAAGAGCTCTCGCGCGCGATCGATTCGCCCTTCCCGCAGCTCGATCTCGCCCATGGCCGCGCGCAGCCGTGCCGCGCTCGGATGTACCTTTCCGGCCAGTACCTTTTGCCCCAGGACGGCGAGAAGGGGCTGCGCGGCCTGAAACGCCCTGCGGGCGGCGTCCGCATCACCCGCATCTTCTTCGCTCGCCATCGACGCCAGTGACAGCGTGAGGGCCTCGCTGCCGAGCCCCGCTTCGGGGTGCGCGCGCACGGCCTCCGAGAGGACCGTGCCCGTCGCCTCCGCCATCCCGAGCTCGCCAAGAGCGACTCCCAGAGCCACCGCAACCTGGGGCACGGTCGGGTCGAGGCGATAGCACTCGCTGGCCACGGTGAAGGCTGCGGCACCGAAGAGATCGCGGTCGTCCTCCAAGTCGTCATCTGCGCGCGCCCCGTCACGGACCGTCAGCGCGCGAAGCTGGCCGAGCAAATCGCTGCAGTGCGCGACGCTCTTCTCTTGAGCGATGGCGTCGAGGGCCGCGGCGAATTGTGGGCGCTCGGCCGTCAGCAGGTCCCGAGCTTGAGCTTGATCGAGCGCCGTGACGGCCCCCGTGAAATCCGCGTCTCGGAGGTAGAGAGAAGCGAGGACGACGGGGCCCACATCCATCGCTCGCCAGGCTTCGGCCCCCTCTTCTCGTGGGGGCTGGACACGGGTCTTTCGAAACTCGTCGCGCAAGACGACGGCTCGCTGGATCCAGCCCGCAGTGATGCGGACTGCCTCCGAAAGAGCGAGGGGGCTCGGCTCGAGCAGCCACCGGCGCATCGCGACGCGCTCCTGGGCCCCCGCGCTCGCCACGACTCCCCCGCCCGCCATGGCGTCGCGCGTCCAGTCTTCGATGGCATGGAGGTGAGCCGCGATGGCCGGACGCTGCGCCTGCGCGAGCGCCTGAAAGAGCAAATCGTAGACAGCCACGCTGCGCCCTTCGTCCCCGCGAAACGCGAGCTCTCGCGAAGCCGCCCCGAGAGCTTCGACCGCGGCCGGACCCCGCAACCCTTGTGTGGAGTCGCCCGCGCGCACGAGATAGAGGGCGCCGGTCACCGCAGCCAGACCCCGGTCGCCGGAGTGTGCCTTGAACCGTGCAGCAGCTCTCGCCATCTGCCGGGTCTCGAGCGCCGCGAGCCGGGCCGCGCGCTCTGCAGAGCCTGGATCGCTCAGGAGCAAGTCGCGGACCGCAGCCGCAAAACCGTCGTCGCTGACGGCTGCGGAAGGCGCTGTGGCGCGCACCGCTTGGGCGACTCGAGGTGTCTTTCCGGGAGCGGCCGCGCAGGCAAGCTGCGCCAGAGCTAGGGCTAGAACGAACGCGCACGCAGCGACTCGCCCACAGGCGCGAAAAGTCGGCCAGACCATCTTCGCGCAGAGTCTGCCATGCAGTCTCGGTTGGAGCGAGCTTCCCGGGCGCGCTTGCCGCGACCGCGCTCCGTGCTCGGCCGCGCTCCGTGCTCGGCCGTGCTCCGTGCTCGGCCGTGCTCATGCGGACTACAATGCGGCCATGGCCCGCGCTCACTTGCTCGTCGTCGACGACGAACCGTCGATTCTCACTACGCTGCAGAAGGCCCTTTCGCTCGAAGGCTACGGCGTCGACGTCGCGGGCGGCATGGCCGTGGCCGAAGAGAAGCTGAAGAAACGCTCCTACGACGTTTGTCTCTTCGACGTGACGCTGCCGGATGGCGACGGCGTGCAGCTGCTCGAGCGCATGCGGGCCGGCAAAAACGAGACACCCGTCATCATGATGAGCGGGCACGCGACGATCGACACAGCCGTTCGCGCCGTACGTATCGGGGCGCTCAACTTCCTCGAGAAGCCTTTGAATACCGATGCCATGCTCATCGCGATCGAGACCGCGCTCCGGCTCACGCGCGCCGAGACCGAGGCGAGCAGTCTTCGCCGAGCCGCCGGCCTGGCGGCCGACTTTCTCGGCGACAGCGCGCCCGTCCGGCATCTCGTGGAGCAAATCGGAAGGGCCGCCAGAAGCGGAGCGACGGTCTTGGTCACGGGCGAGCGCGGCACCGGGAAAGAGCTCGTGGCGCGCGCCATCCACCGCCTGAGCCCTCGTACGCGGGGGCCGCTCGAGAAACTGAACTGCGCGGCGCTGCCCACGGAGCTCATCGAGTCCGAGCTCTTCGGCCACGAAGCCGGGGCATTCACGGGCGCGACGCGGCAAAGACGCGGCAAGTTCGAGCGCGCGTCGGGAGGTACGCTCTTTCTCGATGAGGTCGGCGACATGCCCTTGGCGATGCAGGCCAAGCTCCTGCGTGTGCTGCAAGAGCGTGAGATCGAACGAGTGGGCGGCAGCGAAACGATCGCCATCGACGCTCGCGTGGTCTCGGCGACCAATCGGGATCTGACCGCGGCCTGCGAGAGCGGCGCGTTCCGGCCCGACCTATTCGATCGTTTGAACGTTTTGCCCCTCGCCATCCCGCCGCTTCGTGCGAGGCGCGAGGACATCCGGACTCTCGCGGCTCATTTCCTGCGGCTGGCCGCCGACACCTACGACAGGCGTGACATCCGGCTGGAAGACGGCGCCATCGCCGCGCTCACCGCTTACTCGTGGCCCGGCAACGTGCGTGAGCTCAAAAACTTGATCGAACGCCTGGTCATTCTCACCCCGGACGCCGTCCTTCGCGCCCAAGACGTGCAAGACTGCTTGCCGGGGCTCGGCCGGGCGAGCGCGACGGGCCTCTACCGTCCGGGGGTCCCGATGCGCGTTTTGGTCGAAGAGGCCGAACGCGAGATCATCGAGCAAGCTCTCACCCATCATGGGGGCCAGATGGCGGCGGCGGCGCGCGCCCTCGATCTGGAGCGAAGCCACCTCTACAAAAAGGCTCGCGCCCTGGGGCTTCGGGGGGAAAAGGGCGACGGCGAGGCGTGACCGCCTGGGTGGGGCGACACGTAGCCCCGCGTCCCACCTCTGACCGTGAAGGGTGACGTTTGCCAGCCGCGCGTGGCATCATCGCAAGACTCGTATGAATCTCAGCGACTCGCTCCGCTTCTACGCGGCAACGGACGTCGGCAAAGTGCGCGATCACAACGAGGACAATTTCCTCGTCGACAAGAAGCTCGCGCTCTTCGTCGTGGCCGACGGGATGGGCGGCCACGCGGCGGGCGAGGTCGCGAGCGCCATCGCCGTCCGAACCGTTCACGACGAGATCCGTCGCGACAAGGAGATGCTCGACGATTACGCCTCGGGAGCCGCGGGCGCGAGCAAGGTCACGCGAAAGGACATCGTGGCGCTTCTCGAGCACGCCGTTCAGCGCGCTTGCTCGAAGATCCACGAAGAAGCCCTGGGTGACGTCAAAAAGCGCGGGATGGGGACGACGCTGAGCGCGCTTCTCGTCGCGGGCGACCAAGGATTCATCGCCCACGTGGGCGACAGCCGCATCTACCTCGCCCGGGGCGACCACGTGCAGCAAGTGACCGAGGATCACACCGTTTTCAACGAGCTCATCAAGCGCGGCAAGCTCACGCGAGAGCAGATCGAAAAGGTCCAGCAGAAAAACGCGATCACGCGCGCGGTCGGCGTCTACGAAAGAGTCGAGGTCGACACGCTCGTGCTCGATCTCATCGGGGGCGACATCCTGGTGTTGGCGAGCGACGGCTTGCACGGATACCTCGAGACGGCCGAAGAGCTCCAGGCGCCCCTCGGGCTCGACGGGGGCGACGGCGTCAAAGCCCTCATCGATCTGGCCAACGCGCGGGGCGGCAAAGACAACATCACGACGGTGGTCGTCAAAGTGGGCGACGGGCAAGCCGGCGACCCCGCCCAAGCCAAGCGGCTCGCTCTCAAGCGCGACGTGCTCGCCAACATGCCGCTTTTCTCGAGGCTTTCGGAGCGCGAGCTCCTTCGCGTCATGCAGGCCGTTCAGGTTCGCGAGTGCAAGGACGGCGACGTCATCATTCGCGAGGGGGACAAGGGCGACGAGCTCTTCATCGTCCTCGAGGGCAAGGTCCGAGTGAGCCGGGGCGACCAAACGCTGACGCACTTGGGCCCGGGAGAGCATGTCGGAGAAATGGCCCTCATCCGGAGCGCTCCGCGATCGGCCAGCGTCACGGCCGTCGGGCCAGCCGTTCTCATCGCCATCCGCCGTGCGGACTTTTTCGAGATTCTGCGAAGAGAGCACGAAGTGGCCGTCAAGATGCTCTGGCAGTTTCTCGGTGTGCTCGCGGACCGACTCGACCAGACCAACAGCGAGCTCCACCAGATAAAGCGCGAGTCGATCGCCGAAGACGTCACGGCCGAAATCTTTCCCGAGCTCGAGGAGGAGTCTCTCCCGCCGGCGAGCCTCTCGCGGTAGCCCGTGCGACCGCGTGCCGTCGTAATCGCGTGCGCCCTGTTGGCGGCGTGCCGGCCTGGCCCGGCAGGGCGCGCAGCTCCGATCGACGCCGCGCCTGGCGACGCTGCCACGCCGGCCATTCGACCTTCTTCGAGCCTTTCGGGCGACCGCCCTGCGGAGCGGCGTAACGAGGTCGCGGAGAACAAGCGCATGGACTGCCGCGCCGTCGGAGCGACGGGGGATATCCGCGTCCTATCGGAGGATGACGCAGGGCCGGGCCAGACGCTCACCACCGACGCCGAAATCCCGACGGACGTCTGGCTTTCGCTCGGCCGCGGAGCAAGGCTCGTGGCCAAAGACCCGCGCACCACGCGCGAGACGATTTTCGCCGGACCTGCGCACGTGAGACCCTGCGTCGGTCATCGCGAGGACTCTTGGATCTCCGCGGGCGTCTTCGAGAGCACGCCCGGCGCGGGCGAGACCCCGGGGTCCGAAGAGTGGGTCGTGACACCACTTGCGGTCGTGCGGTACGCGTCGGCGAAGGTTCGGGTCACGGTCCGTCCCGACGCCACCATCGTCACGGTGCCCGGCGGCGTCGCCTTCGTTCGATTGCAGGACGATGCGCGCTTGTCCGGCCCCCTGAATACGCCCCTTGCGGACGCCGGGCCGCCCCCGAAAAGCCAAGAACCCTGGCAGCGCGTCAGCGAGACGACTTTGGAAATTCGGCCACTGGGACGCCGATCGGCCATGGAGGCGGCTCGCTCGGCCGTCGACGAATGCGCGACACTAGCGCAGCGGGCGCAGGCTCTGGCCCAGCTCATCTTGCCGCACGAGATCGGCGATGGGGGCAACCCCAATCTGAAAGACACGATCGTCGCGCAAGTCACGACGCGTCGCCTCGCGCGTGCCGCGTGCGCGGTGGCCAAGCTCCGAACCCGGGCGCTGCCCCCGTCCCAGGACCGGTCGACATGGGAGGCTTCGCTCGGGCAGGACGAGACGCAGTGGAGCGCGCTCGCGGCTCCGCCCACCGCGCGCTGACCCCCGGAAGTGGCCCCGATGCGACTCTTTCTGTCGACCCTGGTCGCGATCGCTACGTTGGCTTTGTCGCAAGAGGCTCTGGCGCAATCCAAGTCGCCGGTCGTCATCTGGCCCACCCTGACGCCGGCGGGTGACGCACCCGCCGGAGCGGCCCTGCACCGCCCGGAACCGCTGGTGGACAAGGACGTTTTCGATCGCGCCCAGGAGCTCGACGCCACCCTGCGCGATGCCGTGCAAGATCTCGGCTTCACGCTCTACGTGGCCGACGCCGGACCGGTCGCCGGACACGCTCGAGACGAAGATCTTCTGGCTCGAGCCGCTCGCTCGGCAGTGGGCGGCGAGGACGTCGGCACCTGGGTGGTCAGCCCGCGGATCGAGTCAGCCGGCGGCGCGGGCTACCTCGTCCGAATCGTCGTTGCGCCCCCCAACGGACGCGAGCTGCGCGTCCGAGTCGAGACGGCACCTGCCGAGTCGGTAGGAGTGCGGGGCTTGGTGATGCTGCGCGATTTGCTCTCACCCTCCGCGGCCGCGCAAGCGGCGACCGAGCGAGATCGCGAGCGTGCGGAGGCCGGCGAGCCCCGAGCCAACGCCACTCCCCCACGGTCGGGCGGCCGCGCCGTGCTCGCGGTCAACGCGGCGCTCTTCGGTGGCTTCACGAGCTTCAGCCTTCAACGGTCGAGCGGGTCGACCGACCCGCGGGTGCTCTATCCACTTCTAGCCTTGGGCGCGGGCATCGGGGTGGGCAGCGCGCTTCTCGTGTCCGACGAATGGGACATCACGACTGGCGACGCCTGGTACCTTTCCGCCGGAGCTTGGTGGGGAGCGGGGGCCGCGTTTCTCATCGCCGACGGGCGACACTTGCACCCGTTCGATGACCGCTACAGCGTGGGCGTGGCCGGCGGTCTCGTCGGAGCGTCGCTCGCCACGGCCACTCTAGCGCTGACGCATAAGCCGATGGACGACGGGGACGCGATTCTCACGCATTCCGGAGCGGCTTTCGGGCTCCTGTTAGGCGGCGCGGGCGAGCTTTTCTACCGCGGCCTGTCGACCATGCAGGTTACGCCCTACTCGGGAATGGGCTACGGCACGGCGATCGGGCTGGTGAGCGCCGGCGCCCTCGCCACACGCGTGTCGATATCCCCGTCCCGCATGCTTCTGATTGACCTGGGGATCGGCGGCGGAGCCTTGATCGGCGCAGCACTGGCGAGCCCGCTCATTTTCGAGAACGCCACTCCGACCAACACGCGCGGCTGGCTCACAGCCACCGTGGTCGGAAGCGTGGCCGGAGGGGTCACGACTTGGTGGCTGACGCGCGACGGTGCGCCGGGCCGAAGCAGCGCTTTTCTACCCGGCACCCCAACCGCTGGCGTGATCGGCGAGACCCCCACCGCGCGGGGCTCACGCCCGGTGTATGGGATTGGGTGGATAGGAACGATGTAGCGGCGACGGGTAGCGGCGACGGCGCCGGAGGGACCTTTCGGTGCTCGCGTCCGGCGGGTGACGTCCCATCGCCGCATCCGGGTTACTCGGGCCCAGGGGGCCTGGGTGAGGCTCGAGACTTGAGTGACCCTTGGCGGCTCTGGGCCCCTCCCCGTCCGGCCGCTCCGCTCCGAAAGGTCCCTCCGACGCCTACTTGGATTGAGAGGGGGTCATGCCCAGGGTGTTGCGGCTGAGCGTCCGGGAGACCAACGCGCCCGCGATCGCGCTCTACCAGCGTCATGGTTTCGAGCCCACCGGCGAGCGAGCGACGGACAAGGATCACACCGGTGCCGCCGTGGTGGAGCTGGTGTTCCGAAAGCCGCTGTAATGTCGCAAGTCGCCTCTTGAGTCATGACGACGTTTGCGGCATTCGACCGGCGCTCCAAAGATCGTCACGCCCGCGTGAAGGGTTCGCGTCCGCGCCTTGGGCATGACCCAGTCTCAATCCCAATAGGCGTCGGAGGGACCTTTCGGAGCGGAGCGGCCGGACGGGGAGGGGCCCAGCGCCGCAAATCGTCACTCAAGTCTCGAGCCTCACCAAGGCCCCCTGGGCCCGAGTAACCCGGATGCGGCGATGGGACGTCACCCGCCGGACGCTCGACTCCGAAAGGTCCCTCCGACGCCGTCGCCCCCTTTAGGGGAAGATCTCGCGCTCTCGATAGACGGCGTCGATGCGTTGCAGCGCGATGGCATAGGCCGCCACGCGCATGTCGCACTTTCGCTGCCGCGCGAAGTCACTGACCTCGCGATAGGCGCGCTTCATGGCAAGCTCGAGGCGGGCGTCGACCTCTTCCTCCGTCCACATCTCCGAACGCTTGTTCTGGACCCACTCGTAGTAGCTCACGGTCACGCCCCCCGAGTTGGCGAGAACGTCGGGGAGGATGTCGATGCCCTTCTCGAGCAGCGTGCGCTCACCGGCCGGGTTGCAGGGCCCGTTGGCGCCTTCGACCACGACCTTGACGTCGAGCGACTTGGCCTCGGCGGGACCCACCTGGTTTTCGAGGGCGCACGGCGCGAAGATGTCGGCCTTGGTCGCAAAGAACTCTTCGCGCGTGATGGCTTTGCCGCCCGGGTATCCGCCGATGCTGCCGGTGGCCTCGACGTAGTCCTGAAGCTTGTGGGCGTTGAACCCTTCCGGGTTGTACATGTAGCCCGTGTGGTCGCCGACGGCGATCGTCGACACGCCGAGCTTGGCCAGAATGACGGCGGTATTCGACCCGACATTGCCGAAGCCCTGCACCAGCATCGTCGCGCCTTCGAGATTGAATACCCTCTCGGCGGCCCACTCGAGCAGGCAGAAGACGAGCCCTTGACCGGTCGCCTTCTGGCGCCCGACCGTGCCCCCGCTCGCGACGGGTTTGCCGGTCACCACGCCCTTGACCATCTGCTTCTGAGCCGACCCCACCATGTTCGAGTACGTATCCATCATCCACGCCATGATCTGGCTATTGGTGCCGACGTCGGGCGCGGGGATGTCGTATTCGGGACCGATGTTTTCGCCGAGCGCGTGGGTGAACCGTCGCGTGATGCGCTGCAGCTCCTGCCGGGAGACCGCGTGCGGATCGAATTTGATGCCGCCCTTGCCGCCGCCGAAAGGCAACCGCAGGAGGGCGGACTTCCACGTCATCATCGCGGCGAGGGCCTTCACGTCGTCGAGCGCGACCTGCGGGTGGTAGCGGATGCCCCCCTTGAAGGGACCGAGCAGGTTGTTGTGCTGGACGCGGTAGCCTTTGAAGAGGCGAACCTCACCGCTGTCCATCCGCACCGGGAAGTTCACGATGATCTCGTTCTTGGGCTGGGTGAGGATCGTCTGGACGTAGGGCTCGATCCTCGCCACCTTCGAGGCGCGGTCGAGATAGTCCTGAATGGCCTTGTAGAAATCGTATTCCTTGGCGGCCGAACCTTGAGTCTTCGAGGGCGGGATCGACGACGACGAGAGCATGTTGTAATCCTATTTTGCCAGAGAACACCCGGCGCGGCCATCCCATGCCCACTGGGCGTAGAGGAAGACCACGACGGAGGTCACAATAACGGCATCCACGCGGTCGAGCACGCCGCCATGGCCAGGCACGAGTGCGCCCGAATCCTTGACGCCCATCGAGCGCTTGAGCAGCGACTCGCCGAGATCGCCGGCTTGGCCGAGGGCGCCGGCCGCAAGCGCCAACGGCACCGTGTGCGCGATGGGCAGCGTACCGCGCAAATAGGTCTGCGATGCCAAGACCGCCCAGAAGATGCTGGCGGCAAGCCCTCCGAGCGCCCCCTCCACGGTCTTGTTGGGCGACACGGCCTCGTAGAGCTTGTGGCGGCCCAGAAACCTGCCGGCGAAGTAGGCGCCGGTATCCGCGAACCACCCCAAGCCGAGCGCGAGGAGCACCGCCCCCGAACCGACTTGACCCAAGGTTTCGCGCAAGACCGCCAAAAGCGTGAGAGGAACCGCCACGAAGAGGGGCGCAAAGCCCATCGCGCACGCGCGAAGCCCTGCCGTCTCGATGGGACGCACGCGGGCGAGCGTGAGAAGCGGCCCGCTCACCGGCACAATCACCAAGACCGCGAGAAGACTCCGCGAGTCGTCCGGACGGAGATAGACCGCGAGCGATGCGGCCGCGGAGCTGAGAACGCCAAGGCCCTGCGAAAGCCGATCGTTCGGATGGGTCATCGCGAAGAGCTCGTGAACGCCCACGAGCGCCGCACCGAGGACGAGCAGATAGAAGGCCCAGGGAGGCGCCGCGAACAGGAGCCCGAGAATGACGGGTACGCTGATGCCCGCGGTCGCCAGGCGGAGCGCCAAGTTCGAGCCGGGGCTCATGACTAAATCGCGATGCGGGTAATCGGCCCCAGAGCGCCGTCGAGCGCCGAGGTGATGGGAGAGCCGTCGGGGTTTCGCGCGGGCCCCTCTCCGCCCTCTCCGACCAGACCGAAGCGCCGCTCCCGACGCTGGAAGCTGGCGATGGCGTCGAAGAGGTCTTTCTCGCGAAAATCTGGCCAGAGGACGTCGGCGAAGTAGAGCTCCGCGTAGGCGAGACCGTAGAGCAGAAAGTTCGAGATGCGCCGCTCGCCTCCCGTGCGGATGACCAAATCGGGGTCGCCGACCGAAAGGCTCGGCATGTGGGCGCGCAATGCCTCCGGGGTGACGTCGTCCGGGCGAATGCGCCCCGCCGCCACCGCCTTGGCGAGCTCGCGAGCGGCGTGCGCAATCTCCTCACGACCTCCGTACGACAAGGCCAGCGTCAGAGTCATCTGATGGTTTCGTTCGCTCTCGTGCCGCAGTGGGTCCAACACCGCTCGGACGAGCGCCGGCAGGCGACCGAGATTGCCGACCGCGTTGAGACGGATGCCGTTTTCGAGGATTTCGTCGCGCTCGCTCAGAAGAAACTCACGCAAAAGGAGCATGAGGGCATCGACTTCTTCCTCGGGGCGCGCCCAATTCTGCTCGCTAAACGCGTAGAGAGTGAGCGCGCGAAGGCCGAGGCGGCGTGCTGCACGAACGGTCCTGCGCACCGCGACGGCACCTTCCCGGTGACCGCCCGAGCGCGGTTCGCCGCGAACCTGCGCCCACCGCCCGTTGCCATCCATGATGATGCCGACGTGCCCGGGGAGATTCCGGGCTTCGACGAATTCCATCCGCGGCTACCAGCTAACACGGCGATCGGGCTCGGGCAATCACTCCGAGCGCGCTCGCGCGAAGGCGGGTATGCTGCCTGCCCATCTTGACGGCCGGAGCCCTCTCGCCAGGCGAGGCCGCAAGGCCAGGGGAGTCGCAGGAGCTCGAGGCGACTTTTCTTCGCATCCGGGCGGCCGGCCGCGCGCGGGGCGCGTCACCTCTCGCCGAGCGACTCGACCTTCTCGAGCGGCTCGAAGGCGCGCTCGTCGCCCACAAGAACGCCATGGCCGACGCCGTGGCGCGCGATTTCGGTCATCGCTCGAGATACGAAACCCTCCTCGGGGAGGTGCTCGAGGTCGTCTTTGCGATCCGCCATGCGCGGGCGCACCTGGCCGATTGGATGGCCGTCCAGCCCCGGGAGGCGAACGCGATCTTCTTTCCGTCCAGCGCACAGGTCGTTTTCCAGCCGCTAGGCGTAATCGGCGTCATTTCGCCCTGGAACTACCCCCTGCAGCTGGCGCTCAGTCCGCTCGTGTCGGCACTGGCGGCCGGCAACCGGGCCCTCATCAAGCCTAGCGAGCTGACGCCGCGCACCGCCGAATTGCTCGCCGAGATCACGTCGAAAGCGATGCCCGCCGATCACGTCGCCGTCATTTGCGGTGACTCGGATGTCGGAGAGGCCTTCAGTCGACTCGCGTTCGACCACCTTTTGTTCACGGGCTCCACCCGCGTCGGAAAGCTGGTGATGCGCGCGGCGAGCGAAAACCTCGTCCCGGTCACCCTCGAGCTCGGCGGCAAGTGCCCGGTCATCGTCGGGGCCGAGGCCGGTGTACGCACGGCGGCCGAGCGCATCATGGCGGGCAAGACATTCAATGCGGGCCAAACGTGCGTCGCGCCGGACTACGCGCTGGTGCCGTCTGCCATGAAGGGCTCCTTCGTCGACGCGTGCCGCCACGCCGTGGCAACTCTCTACCCGACGTTCGCCACCAACCCCGACTACACGGCTATTGTCAGCGACGCGCACTACAGCCGTCTGCAAAGTCTCGTCGAGGATGCAAAGTCCCGAGGCGCCGAGACAATCGAGCTCAATGCGTCGGGCGAGACACTTGCCGCGGCGCAGCGCAAGCTCGCCCCAACGCTGGTGCTGGGCGCCACGGCGGGCATGCGGTGCATGACCGAGGAGATCTTCGGCCCCATCTTGCCCATCGTGACCTACGTGCATCTTTCGGAGGCCATCGCGTACGTCAACGACCGCGAACGGCCGCTAGCCCTCTATTATTTCGGCCACAGCGACGCCGCGATTGACCGCGTTCTGGCGGAGACGACGTCGGGTGGCGTGACGGTCAACGAGACCTTGCTTCACCAGGTTCAGGACGACTTGCCCTTCGGGGGGGTCGGCAAGAGCGGCATGGGCCACTATCACGGCCGCGATGGCTTCGAGGCCTTCTCCACGAAGAAAGCGGTATTCAGACAGTCTGCGTTCAGCGCGACGGGCCTCTTCAAACCCCCGTACGGGTGGGCGACGCGCGCGCTCTTGCGCCTCCTAGTCGGCAAGTGAGGGCGAGGTGCCCGTCTACGAGCTCGGACGCGCCCTGGTCTTCCCCCCTCCCAGCGAAGCGGTCGACGGCTTGCTCGCCGTGGGAGGCGACTTGTCACCGAAGCGTCTGCTGCGGGCATATCGCTCGGGCATCTTCCCTTGGTACAGCGAGGGCCTCCCCATTCTCTGGCACTCGCCGGATCCGCGCTGCGTTCTCGACGTCCATCGTCTGCACGCGGGTCGCACTCTTCGTCGGGCGATGACCAAGGGCATCTACGAAATTCGCTTCGACACGGCATTCGAGCGAGTCATCGAAGCGTGCCAAACGACACCTCGGGTGGGCCAAGACGGTACGTGGATCACCGAGGACATGTTGGCCGCCTACGTGGAGCTGCATCGCCTTGGTTACGCCCATTGCGTCGAGGCCTGGCGCGAGGGCGAGCTCGCGGGCGGCCTGTACGGGGTGTCGCTCGGGCGGGTCTTCTTCGGCGAGTCGATGTTTGCCTCGCGCGCCGACGCGTCGAAGGTCGCCCTCTTGAGCCTCGCGGCGCGAATTGCTCGATGGGGGTTTCGCATCATCGACTCTCAAGTCGCCACTCCGCAAACACTCGCGCTGGGCGCCGAGGAGTGGCCGCGAGAACGCTTCCTCGAGCTTCTCGCCGCGGACGTCGCGTTCCCGACGCGCAAAGGGAGCTGGGCTGACGAGGAGCCGCCTCTCGAGCCCTAAGGATGTGGGCCATGGTGCGCGAGGCGCGATCGCACCGTCGCACCCCTGCCCCTCGAGATCGAAGGCGGAGGACGCCAAAGATTGACGAGGCGTGCTCCAAGCAGCCAATCTGCGAGGTCGTATGGATCCGGGTCGAAGCCGCCTGCCGGCCAGAGTCGACATGGGCGTCCACGGCCACGCGATGTTGAGCGCCGCCGACGCTGCACACATCGGCGTGACCGTCTCGGTGATTGAGCCCGAGGGCCCGCGCTACGTCTACGTCAGCGAAGTGGCCGCGGAGATCGTCGGCTGGACCGCGAGTGAGCTCATGTCGGGGGATCCGATGGTCCACGTGGCGCCCGAGGACGCGGCGCGCTTGCGCGAACGCTTCAGCGTGCGAAGGGGCAGCGAGGCCCGCTCCAATTCATTCGAGACGACAGCCGTCCGCAAAGACGGGACGCGCGTGCCCCTCGAAGTCTCGACGACCGACATCACTCTCGACGGTCACCGCGCGGTGCTTTCGCTCGTCTTCGACGCCACTGCCCGCAAGGCTGCCGAACAGACCCGGCTTCGCTCCGAGGCGCGCTTCCGAGAGCTCATCGAGAGAGCCCCCGAGGGCATCTGTATCATCCGCGACGGTTACATCGTTTATGCCAACGCGGCCCTCGTAGGGACACTCGGGTTCCGAAGTGCGCAGGAGCTCTACCAGGTCGCGCTGACGCGCCTTGTCAGCCCGGTGGATCTTGCGGCGCTCGAAGCTCGCCTGAAAATATTGGCCGAAGACCGCGTCCCGGGTGTGCCGAGCCAGGTCTATCGTGGGCGTCGACCCGACGGGACTGCCTTCACGGTCGAGGCGAGCAGCGTCCCCTTCGAGTACGAGGGCAAACCTTCCGTCTTGTCGCTCATCCGCGACGTGACCGAGCGCCGGGCGCTCGAGGCTCGCCTGGTGCAAGCCGATCGCCTGGCCGCTCTTGGAACGATGGCCGCGGGGGTCGCGCACGAGATCAACAACCCCCTCGCCTACCTCATGCTCAATCTCGACTGGATCGCGCGCAAGCTCGCGGAGGGAGCGACGGATCCCGCTTCGCTCGAAGGGATGGCCCAGATGCTGCGCGAGGCGCGGGGTGGGGCAAGCCGAGTCGCCACGATCGTTCACGAGCTGCGAAGCTTCTCCCGGTCCGAGGGCGAGGCCAGGCATGCGGTGGACCTGGCCGAGGTCGTACGCTCGGCCATTCGCATCGCGTCGCACGAAATCAAGCCTCGTGCGCAGGTGACCACATCGTTCTCGCCCGTGCCACCCGTCTGGGCCAACGAAGGGCGCGTCGAGCAGGTCGTCCTCAACTTGCTGCTCAACGCCGCGCAGGCCATGCCGGAAACCCGCGCCTCGACCAACGAGATCCGCGTGTCGGTCCGAACCGATGGCGGGGGCCGGGCAGTCCTCGAGGTCGCCGACAACGCGGACGGGATCCCGCCCGACATTCTTTCGCGTATCTTCGATCCGTTTTTCACGACCAAGCCACCTGGGGTGGGCACGGGCCTGGGCCTCTCGATCTGCCACGGCATCGTAGGGTCGCTGGGCGGCCAGATCACCGTCCACAGTGAGGCGAAAGAAGGGACGACGTTTCGCGTGAGCTTGCCGACGGCTTCGCCGGACGCGACCGAGCGCCCGCCGTCGTCCGACCGGCCCCCGGCGCTAGACGGACTTCGAGGGCGCGTGCTCATCGTCGATGATGAAGTGCACATCGCCAACACCATGCGTGAGCTTCTGGGCGCCGAGCACGACGTCGTCGCCGTGACGGGAGGGAGCGAGGCACTGGGCGCGCTACGCTCTGGAACCGAGTTCGACGTGATCTTCTGCGATTTGATGATGCCCGGGGTGACGGGCATCGACCTTTATCTGCGCATTCGGGCCGAGAGGCCAGGGCTCGAACGCCGCATCGTGTTCATGACGGGGGGGGCCTTCACGCCTCGGGCGGCCGAGTTTCTTGCGTCGGTCGACAACCGCCGCCTCGAAAAACCCTTCAGCATGAGTCTCGTCGAGCGCATCGTTCGCGAAGTGCTCTGGGCGCGCGGGGAGCGAGAGCGCCATTCCCAAGCGCCCCCATTTGAACAATCCTGACCCTCCAAACCCGCAAAGGAGCACGCCCGCCATGTCCCTACCGATCCGCCGCGCCGCCGTCATCGGCGCGGGCGTCATGGGAAGCGGCATTGCCGCCCACCTCGCGAACGCCGGAGTCCAAGTCCTGCTGATGGATATCGTTCCGCCAGGGCTGAGCGAACGCGAAAAGAGCGATCGAAACGCGCGAAACCGATTCGCCGCGTCGGGGCTCGACCGGGCCCTCAAAGCGAAGCCGGCCGCGTTCTTTCACAGGGACCGCGCCCGCCTCGTCTCCGTCGGCAACGTCGAGGACGATCTCGGCCGCCTCGAAGACCGCGATCTGGTCATCGAGGCCGTCATCGAACAACTCGAGCCCAAGCGCGCCCTCTTCGAAAAGCTCGAGAAGGCCACGAAGGATACGTGCGTCGTGGCGTCCAACACGAGCGGCCTGCGGATCGCGGAGATGACCGAGGGGCGGTCGGAGTCGTTTCGGCGACGGTTTCTCGTCATGCACTTTTTCAATCCCGTCCGCTACATGAAGCTCCTCGAGCTCGTCGCTGGCCCCGACACGGCTCCCGCGGCTCTCGATCGAGTTCGACGCTTCGGACAAGAGGTGCTCGGCAAGGGAGTCGTCCTCGGCAAGGACACCCCCAACTTCATCGGCAATCGCATCGGCGTCCACGCGATGCTTCTCGCCATTCACCTCATGCTCGAGGAGGGGTTGAGCCCGGAAGACGTCGACGGGCTCACCGGCGAGCCCCTCGGGCGCCCAAAGAGCGCGTCGTTTCGCACCGCGGACATCGTGGGTCTCGACACGCTCGTGCACGTCGCCGAAAACTGCGTGGCCTCTCTGGCCGAGGACGAGGACCGCGCTGTCTTCCAAGTCCCGCCCTATGTGCGCGCGATGGTGGACAAGAAGCTGCTCGGCGACAAGGCCAAGGGCGGCTTTTACCGAAAAGGCAAGGATGGCGCCATCGAAACCCTCGATCCCAAGACTCTCGATTACCGCGCTCGCGGGGGCGACAAGGAGATTCGCGCCCTCTGCAAGGAGCTCGCGGCGGTCGAGGACCCGGCAGAACGAATCCGACGCCTGCTCGCCATGAGCGAGAGCGCCCCACCCGCCACGCCTGCCAAGGCCGTCGCGCGGCGATTTGCCTGGCGCCTCGTGTCGCGATCGATGGCCTATGCCGCGAGGCGCGTCGGAGAGATTACCGACGACATTACGGCCATCGATGAAGCGATGCGCTGGGGATACAACTGGGAGCTCGGCCCGTTCGAGACTTGGGACGCCATCGGGTTCGAAGCGGTGCTCGAGCGCATGGCGAAAGACGGCGTCGCCCTCCCCGCATCGATCGCGCGAATGCGCGCGGCCGGGGCGAAGAGCTTTTACACGTCGGACGGTCGGGTCTTCGATTTGATCCAGGGGCGATACAAGCCGATGGCTGCCGACCCCAAGCTTGCGACGCTGACCATTCTTCGTAAGGGCGCGGCACCGGTCCTCAGAAACGATGGCGCCGAAGCGTGGGACCTTGGCGACGGCGTGCTCGGCCTTACGTTCAAGAGCAAGGCCAACAGCATCGACGCAGACGTGATCAAGCTCATCGGCGAATCGGTGGGCAAGGCGGAGACCGACTTCAGGGGCCTGGTCGTCGCCAATCGAGGCGAGCACTTCTGCGTCGGCGCGAACCTGTTTCTCGTGGCGATGGCGGCAGGGCAGAAAGCGTGGGGTGAGCTTCGATCGATGGTCGGCAATTTCCAGAACGCATGCCAAAAGATGAAGTATTCCGCGGTACCGGTAGTGGCCGTACCCTACGGAATGACGCTCGGCGGCGGGCTCGAGGTGTGTCTCGGGGCGGGCCACGTTCAGGCGGCCGCCGAGACGTATGCGGGGCTGGTCGAAGTGGGCGTCGGGCTCATCCCTGGCGGAGGGGGGAACCTGAACTTGTTGTGGCAGGCGTTTGCGGGCGTGCCGGAAGGAACTTCGACCGACCCGTACGCGCTCGTGACTCAAGTGTTCAAGAACGTCGCGTTGGCGCGTGTGGCGATCAGCGCCGAGGAGGCCCAGGCCCTCGGCTACTTGCGGCGGGAAGCCGGCGTGAGCTTCGACCGCGCGCGCCTTCTCGCGGATGCCAAGGCGCGGGTCATCGGGATCGCCGAGAGCGGCTACCACCCGCCCCCCCCTCGCGCTTACGTGCTCCCCGGCGAGAGCGGGATTGCGACGCTCACCATGATGGTGGACACCCTGGTCGCCGCAGGCCAGGCGAGCCTGCACGACGCCAAGATTGCGACCAAGCTCGCCGAGGTGCTCTGCGGAGGAATCGGCGGATCGTCGCGTGAGGTCACCGAGAGCGAGATGCTCGAGCTCGAGCTCGAGGCGTTCGTGAGCCTTTGCGGTGAGCCGAAGAGCCAGGAGCGCATGCAGTACATGCTGATGAACAACAAGCCCTTGAGGAATTGACCATGATCGAAAACGTCGTGATCGTGGACGCCGTACGCTCCGCCGTGGGCCGAGCGCACAAAGGTACCCTCGCCCTGACCCGGCCCGACGAGCTCGCCGGGCAGGTCATCGCGGCGCTCTTGGCCCGCAATCCGAAGGTCAAGCCCTCGGACGTCGAAGACCTAGTCCTCGGCTGCGCGATGCCCGAAGGCGAGCAGGGCCTCAACGTGGCTCGACCGGTCGGTCTTCTCGCGGGGCTGCCCGTCGAGACGAGCGCCATGACGATCAACCGGTTCTGCTCGAGTGGCCTTCAGGCCATCGCGATCGCAGCGGGGGCGATCGCCACGGGCGCCAACGACGTCGTCATCGCGGGAGGCACCGAGTCGATGACGATGGTGCCGATGACGGGCAACAAACTGAGCGCATCCCCGGAGGCCATGCGCCACTATCGCGAGGTCTACACTCCGATGGGCATCACCGCGGAGAACGTCGCGAAGCGATTCTCGATATCACGAGCCGACCAAGACGCTTTTGCGCTGTCGAGCCAGCTCAAGGCGTCTGCAGCCCAGAAGGCGGGCGTGTTCGATGCCGAGATCGTCACGGTCAAGGCCACGCGGTACGAAGACGGCAAGCGCCTCGAGGTCGATTTTCGCCGAGATGAGCTCGTGCGAAGCGACACGACCCTCGAAGGTCTCGCCGCGCTCAAACCGGCGTTCGCCAAGGACGGTAGCGTCACAGCGGGCAACGCTTCACCCCTGTCGGACGGTGCCGCCGCCGCTCTGGTCATGTCTGCGGGCAAAGCCGCGTCGATGGGCCTCGAGCCTCTCGGTCACTTCCGCGCCTTTGCCACCGCGGGGGTCGATCCCGCCATCATGGGGATCGGTCCGATCCCGGCTGTCCGCAAGCTCCTCGACAAGACCGGCCTGTCGATGCGCGACATCGACCTCGTCGAGCTCAACGAAGCCTTCGCGAGTCAGGCGGTCTACGTTCAGCGAACGCTGGAGATCCCCGACGCGAAGCTGAACGTCCACGGCGGAGCGATTGCGCTCGGTCACCCGCTCGGCTGCACCGGCGCCAAGCTTGCCGCCACGGCCTTGTACGAGCTCCGGCGCCGCGGAGCGCGCTTCGCGATTGTCACGATGTGCATTGGCGGCGGCATGGGGGCCGCGGGGCTGTTCGAGCGAGGCTGACAACTTCCGCGCTCGCTGTCTCACCTCAAGCGGCCGCGGGCAGCGTCTGCTCAGGTCCATCGCCGTCCACGTCGCCTCCACGACCACCGACGTCCTGAGGGTTGGGAAATGGTGCCAACCAAGCCGCGACGATGCTCGGGATGGAAACGACCACGACAAATAGAAAGAACGTTCTATACCCGAGCTTGTCCGCGAGGGGGCCGCTGATCATCTGGGTGGGAACCAGGACGAGATTCATCAGCGACGTCGCGAACGCATAGTGGGTCATCTTGTATTTGCCGGGTGCAATCTGTTGCATCATGTAGAGCATGTTGCCGACGAAGCCGAAGCTGTAGCCGAACTTCTCGATGCCCACGAGAACCTGAATCATCCGCATCGATAGCGGAGCGTGCGGCGATACGGCCTGGCTCAAGAAGACGTAACAGAGGTGCGGCACGTTGAGGCAAACCGCCAAGAACACGAGCGTGCGCTTGAGCCCAAATCTGGATACGAACGCGCCGCCGAGCAAGCCACCGAGGATGCTCACCGCGGTGCTCACAGTCCCGTCGACGAAGGCTTTCTGTCCGAGCGTCAGCCCCAGCCCGCCCGCACCGAGGGGTGCCTGCATGAACAGGGGGGCCTCGACGAGCAGAAAGCCCTCTCCAGTTCGATAGAGAAAGACGAAGACGAGCATGCCCACGATGGACTTTTTCCGAAAGAACGATCGCACCGACGCCGAGAATGTCCCGATGACGTCGGTCTCCTCGCCGATGCGCGGCGGCGCCGTGCCCGTGGGCAGGACGAAGGCATGGTAGCTCGCTATGAGAAACATCGTCAGCGCGCCCACACCCAATGCGGCGGACCAAGCCATCTTTGCGTCGCTTCCGGCCACCTTGAGCCTGCCAGCGAGCCACACGACGAGGGCAGTTGCAAAAATGCGACCGACGTTCCAGCACATGCCTTGCACGCCGATCCACGCGGCCTGCCGCCGCTTGTCGAGCGACGTGATGTAGACCCCATCCACACAGATATCCTGCGTCGCCGATGCGAACGCGAGCACCCAGAAGATCAAGAGGATGGTGGTGAAGTAGCTTTGCAGGCGTAGCGCGAGGGCCGCAAGAAGGAGGAGCGCCGCGATGGCGAGCTCGGCGGCCAACACCCAGAATTTCTTCGTCCTGTGCGAATCGAGCAGGGGCGCCCAAAACGGTTTCAGCGACCACGCGATGCCGATGCTCGCGGTGCCGAGCGTAATCTCGCCGTCCGAGTGCCCCAAGTCTTTGAACATGGTCCCGGCGACCCAGATCACCATCGCGAAAGGAATGCCCTCGGCGAGATAGGACGTGGGCACCCAGGTCAGGGGGTGACGGCCGCCTTCACCGCTCATTCGCGAACGGCTCCCCCACAGGGCCATGGGTGCCCTGCCTCAAGGACAGCCGGTGAATTGAACGCCATCCACCCATACATCATAGTTTGCGCCCGGCTGCGTCACTTGCCATTGGAGTCCGAAGAGCTTCGATTTGTCGAGCGCCGCCGGATGCGGCGCGCCCCACCCGTCCATCTGTTTCATGCTCGCAAAGGGCACGACGTACTTCTGCCATTCTCCCGTGAGCGTCAGATCGGCACCGAAATCGTTGAAGCATTCAGAGCACACTTTGCCGGCAGGATCGGTGTTGCCGTCGGGCACCTTGAGGCGAACGCTCGCGGAGCCCGCGCCCACTTTCGCGTAAAACAAGACTCCGCTATACGCGCTCGCGTCGTACGCGGCTTTGGGATCCGTGAAGCTCAGGCCCATGCCTGCGAAAAGGGGCTGACCGGAGGCTGACATTTTGCCCATCATTCGCGAGGCGTACTGCGAACCGCGCGCGCCACCCGGAGACATCATGAACGGGCTCTGCGACGGCGGTGTGATCGTCGACCCCGCCTTGTCGACGAACGTGTACCAATAGCCGCCTCTGCCCGCACGAACGAGCACCTGGTTATTGTCGTCTTCCGCGTCGTCGACGACGAATTCCGGAGGACAATCCTTGTCGGACACGGCCGCGTTGCCAACCGCCGGCGCGCTGGCAGCGCCTCCCGAGGTTGCAGAGGCGCCGCCCCCACACCCCGCGACCGCCAGAGACGCCATCGTCCAGGCCGCCCATACGAAATGAGATCTCATGGGGTCTCCTTGGTGCTGGCGGCCGAGCGCGGAAAGAGCCACCCGAAGATCGCGTTCGCGGTCGCGATTTCGGACTGAGCCCAGAACCGGTGATACACAAATGTCGGCGGCTGCCCTCCGCGAAGGTAGGCGTCGACACGCGCCCAATCGGGGTCCGCCTTGAGCTTGCTGCGGATGCTGACGAAGGTCGACGACCCGTCGATGGGGTCTCCGTTGGGCATCCGGCCCTTCCACCCCGCGGGCACGAAGGTGTGCTCGGCAAAGCGCTTGTAGTCTTTGCGCACTTCGGCTTGTGCGACACCTTTCGAATCGCGATACTTTTTCCACATCCGATCGAGCAGCTCTTTGGCCAAGGCGCGGGCAGGCCCGTTGCCCGAGCGGGCCGCATAAAACGTCAGAAGCTTCGCGAGTGAGGCCGCCGTGCCGACGTCGTCCCCTCTGGAGGTCACCGTCACGTGAAGGCCCGCGTTCACGACGGGGCTCTTGGTGTCGGGGTTGGAGCCTTCGCCAAACGAAGCGGCCGGCTGCCCGCTCCATTGAAGCGTCGAGGGGATCGAGTACGTGTCGCCCGTAAGGGTCGTGCTCTGGATCGCCCACGCGACCCACTTGGCGAGAATGGTCTGCGCGCGGACGTCTGCGCTGACGTAGTAGTATTCAGCCATCCGCTCCATCGACCAAACCTGGAAGCCGAACCACTCGTTGCTCGGTGGATCATGGAACACGGGAGCCGGGTCGTACGCCATGCCATAGAACGTGGGGGTGCCGGCTGGCGGCGTGCCGTACGAGCCGCCCCATGAGTTGGTGACACCGCCTGCGATGGCGCCCTCTTGGGACTGGAGCCATCGGTAAAACTCGAGCTGCCGTACGAGACCGCGCGCCCAGTCTCCCCACGCGGAAGGAGAGCGCGGCCGCATGTCGACGGCGCTGCTGAGGGCGTATGCCGCCATCGGGTTCTGGTACCCCTGATGGCTCGCGCTGGACCCGATGCGCCATGCCCAATTGCCACCAGGCGGCACTGCGCCTCCCCACGCATAGTACCAGGAGACAAGATAGTGCGCGGAGGCGCGGTTACTCGCGCCCGCGCACTCGAGACTCGTGCACCCTATCGGCTTGAAGTACTTGTCGAACATTGCATAACGCAAATAATCGCCGAGCTTCGCGGCCTTGTGCACGACGCCCTGGACAGCTTCGCTCGCGCCACTGTCCTCGGCCCAGAGCTTGGCCCAATAAACGGCCTGTATCGCGCGGGCGTCGGCATCCGGCGCGTCCGAGTAGCGCCACTGCGGCGTGTCGGAATCTTTCACGAACAAGTCGAGAAAGCCGTGGGGCCCGCCCCACTTCATCTCGTCCCACGACGGCTGCGCGATGGTCTCGAACACCGACTCGTCCGGACCACGCTGAAACGTGTTGATGAAAGAAGGCGACGTCTTGCCGTCGCCCCGTCGTCCGAATCCGTACCAGTCGTCCACATCCAGGAGCCAATGCATGCCGTAGACGGCTGAATTCCCGTAAGCGTCGTGCAACTCGGCAGCCAGTGGATCCTGCCCCACCGGCACCTCCGTCTGGAGGGGAGGAGGATACTGGGTCAGCTGGGCGAGCTCGGCGACGAACGACGATGGCTTGGCCGGGTTGTAGGCCCCTGCGGTAGGCTGGTCCGCAGAGCCGGGAATGATGTACGCCTCCGCGTTCGCCCAAGCGTCTGCCAGATGCGACCAGTCGCCCGTGACTCGCCCATAAACGGCTTCGAGCCAGATCCAGTAGCTGTACGCCTCGGACGTGGTCTCATGTCCGAAGTCGGGAGCCTCGCAGAGCAGAGTCTCGACAGCATGATACGGGATGCCCTTCGAGCTGAAATAGCCGTTCTTTGGATTGTGAATGTCGTTCCACAGCGACGTGAATCGATCGAAATATTCGTTACCGGTTCTCTTGTCGAACGCCACGAAGGGGCGAGGCGACGCTCCTTGCGCGGCTTTCGACGGAGCGCGCGCGACTTGCCCCGAAGCCGCAAGAGCCGGCGGATCGACCGCGATCGGGCCCTCGGGCTGCCGGCTCGCGCACGCGCAGGCGGCCGCGGGCGCGATCTGCAAAACCCACGATGCCCACAGCCGGAGTTTCATGGGTCGTTAGTATCCGCCGCCGAGACGAGAGGCTCACCCTTCTCACGGACCATCGCACGCACCTGAGAGCTGTTCGCCGGTGTCGCCATCCCCCGAGACCTGGATCGTCGTCGAGTGCCCCTCGACGTCCTGCAAAGTCAGCGTCGAGCCCGCCGCAGACATGCCGTTCGCGAGCTGCCAGGCGCCATACGAAAGGTGATGCGCTTGCTGCCCGCCAGACGTGACCGACACTATCGGGAACGGGGTGTTCTCGATGTAGAGCTGATCCGTGTTTCCGCTTTTGAGGCGTGTGGTGATCCCACCGGTGATTGGGCACGAAACGAACCTCCACGTTGTCCCCGAAGGGTCGCCGCTCGAATAGCCAAGCGCCTTCCAGGCCGCATAGCTAAGGTCGAGATGCCCAGCTCGAGAACAGAGCGGATTCTGTCCGTTGTCGGTCGGGCATTCATCCACGATGGTCGCCACGATGGATGTGCCCCCGTTGACGATCTCGACGCACCCGCCGCAAGAGCTCACGGTATTGAAACCGGAAGAACCAGGGATGGCTGCGAAATAGCTGCTACTGGCCGGGCTCGTGCTCGCGATGTTCTGAACCGTGTCGATCATGCCGGTCTCTCGCCCTTGATACCCGCAAGCCGTCAGGTACTCGCCATCCTGCTGAGACGTTCCCTGACCAAAGTAGTACCACGTGAAAGAGCCAGTTCCGTTGGTCGGGGAACCGTACGTACAGAGGCCGCTACTTCCCTTCTGGCCTGCATCGTCGGTGGCCGCGGCATCGGTGCGAGCACCACCGCTATCGCCCGCGACGCCGGTCCCATCGGCGTCCACATTGCCGCCAGCGCCGCGGGCGGCACCGTCGCCGAGCACCTCACCGCCGTCGCGACTCGGGGGCAGCTCGGTCTCACCGCTTTCCGACCCGGTTTCATCGTCTGCGGCGCTCCCCGCATCCTCGAGAGCCGCTGCGTCGGAGCCGGGTGGCGTTCCCGCGTCGCTAGCCTCGTCGACTGGGCTCGGTCCCCCGTCGAGCCCAGCGTCGACGTCGCCGCTTGGCCCGGCCAGACACCCGAGCGGCACGAGCGCGAGCGAGACAAGAGCCGCCCAGGGTTGCTTGGGGAAGGTCATGCGCATTCTGTCCGATAGGATTCCAATGAGTCTTTGTCTCTCCTCGGCCCGCTCCCGGGTCAACCAAAAGTCGCGCGGTAAAATGGTGAGCCTTGCGCGCTCGGATAGGGCTACCTAGAGGCCGTGATTCACCGGAGCCGTTGGACGTGGGCCTTGGCCGTCGGAGCCGTCCTGGCCTGTGACCATGCGGCGACCGCGCCGGACGCGAAGAGCACGCCGGAAGGCCACGGAGGCGCGAGCGGGAACCCCTTCGTCGGCGCCACGTTTTACGTCAACCCCGACTACGCCGCGAAGATCGAGGCCACTGCCGCGACGCATCCCGCGCAAGCCGAGCGACTTCGCAAAGCCGAGGCGTTTCCAACGGCGGTATGGCTCGATTCAATGGCGCACGTGCGTCTGCCATCACGCCATCTCGACGAAGCCCTGGCCGAGCAAAAGCGGACCGGCCGTCCCGTCGTTTCCGTGTTCGTCGTTTACGACATTCCGGGGCGCGACTGCGCTGCCGAAGCCTCGAGCGGTGAGCTCGATCTGGCGACGGGTATGGGGCTTTACGCAAGCGACTTCATCGATGTGATCGCCGCGCAGTTCCACGACCATTCCTCGCAACGAATCGTCGCCATCCTGGAGCCGGACTCGCTCGCCAACCTCGCGACCAACCTCAACATGGCGCGATGTAAGGCGGCGGACCGAACGTACCGACAGGCCATTGCCTATGCGATCCGCAAACTGGCGATGCCCAACGTGTCCCTTTATCTCGACGCCGCGCACGCCGGCTGGCTCGGTTGGGACGGCAACCGAGCCAAAATCGCGCACATCTTCCGAGAGGTGCTCGACGACGCAGGCGGCGTCGACACCATCCGAGGATTTTCCACCAACGTCTCGAACTTCGACACGCTGAGCGATGGCGATGGGAAGAGACTCGAGCCCTCCGCTCCCTGTCCCGACGAGCTCACCTACGTCGAGAAACTCTCCGCGTCGCTGGCGGACGTTGGCATTTCGGGCAAGGGCTTCATCGTGGACACCGGCCGGAACGGCCGCGGAGGGATTCGTTCGAAGCGGGGCGTCTGGTGCAACCTCAAGGGCGCCGGCCTGGGCGAGCGCCCGCGCAGCGCGCCCGCTCCCGGCGTCGATGCCTATTTCTGGGTGAAGCCTCCGGGCGATTCCGATGGAGCGTCCGAGCCATCCGCTTCGGGCTACGATGCCGCTTGCGCGGGAGAAGACAGCGCTTCGGGTGCACCGCCCGCGGGACACTGGTTCGCCGGATACTTCATCGAGCTGGCCGCGAACGCGACCCCGCCCCTTTGACGGAGCGGCATCAAGCCGTCATGGCGGGCAGGTCCGTCACCGCTCCGTCGCGCGACAGTCGTCTTTGCACCAGGTGCGCGAGCGCCGGCTCGCGCTCCGCCATGGCGAAGAAACACGCCGACGCGCGCGCGAGATGCCGCTTCGCGGTCGCAAGCGAGATCTTCATCGCCTTGGCGACGTCGGTCAGCTCCTTCTCTTCGACATAACGGAGCTCGAAGACCCGACTGCTATGCGGGCTCAGTCTCCCGAGAACGGCCAGCAACCTTGCAAGGACCTCGCGAACATCGCTGCCGTCGTCGCGCGAGGGCGGCGGCTCGGGGAGCTCGCCCCTGGGGGTGATGGTGAGCCACCAGCGGCAGCGGCGACGCCTCAGCTCCGTTCCGCCCACGCGAAGTGTGATGCCGATGATGAAGCTTCGGAGCGCGCCCGGGTCGCGAAGCTGCGGCAGATGCTCGAAGAGTCGCAGAAATACCTCTTGAACATGATCGTCGACGTCCTGGCCGCCCACGGAGCGCCCGATCTTCGAGCGCACCAGAGCCATGTACTTTCGCCAGATGGCGACGTGAGCTTGCCGGTCGCCGGCCCATGCCGCTCGAACGAGCGCTGCGTCAGCGGCCGACGAGTCGGTCGCGTCGGCGATCTGTCGCGGCCCAGACGGGGGCGGTTCACTGACCGGCAGCGCTGCAGAATCGTTCCACCCCGCGTTGGCCACCTGCCGTGTAGCCGCGAGCGCCTCGAGCAGTCGCGAATCCCGGTCGATTCGTTCTTCGACCTCAGCCATCTTGAAACGGTCGAGCCGTTGCAGGGGAACAATCGGCTCGAGGAGCGGGCGCGCAGCGAATACCGACGAAAGGCTATGCATGCCGGTTCATGTCCGGGAGGTTTTCCCGTGATCATCAATTCGTCCGGGACGCGGTGTCGCACCGGCCCGCGCCCGAGAAGCCCCACTACATTTTCACCACGGCGGCAAAATTACTCACGCACAACCTCGTGGAGTCCGGGATGGCGATGGCGGCAGCCGTGTTGGTCGCAATATGAAACTGGATCGATTCGACCTGAGTCGCGTCGAACGGTGGCTCCATCGCCATCGTGAATGAGGGTTTCAGTGCTGTCGAGGTCAGGTCGATCGTGTAGGTGCCGTCGCTCGAGACGCCGAGGGCCCACGAGTCCCCGCTCGGATCCGTAGCAGGAATGGGAAGCTCTACGCTTACGGTGACCCCTGCCGGGATGCCCGTGATTTGAAACGAAAACCCGACGACGTTGGCCGCAGTCGCGTTGTAGGGCATCTTCGCGCCGCCCGGATTGTTGAAATCGAGGCCGATGCCGATCCCGAACATGTCGCTGTAGTCCGTCCCAATCACTTTGGCCGCGGTGCCGCTCAAGCACATGGTTCCCGGGGTCGTCTGAGGGAACGTGGCCACGTAGCCGCCTTCGGTCTCCACGGCCGCAGGCGGAAAGGTTATCGACGAGCACTCGCTCGGCATGTGCATCCCCTTGGTCTCGCAGTCGCCCGGCGGGGCCGCGTTGGCTCCCCACCCGTCGCCATAGGCGTACCAGCTGCCTTGGACTCCCACCGAGTTGCTGCTCGCGCCCACGAACCCATTCGCATCCGGGGAGATCGGCACGAGCGTCGTCCCGGCCGGTGCTCCGGAAGAGGCCCCCGTCGTTCCCGCGCCACCCGTCGTTGCCCCAGCACCACTCGCGCCTGCCGAGCTGCTCGTCCCGCTCGAGGTACCTGGGCTGCCCGACGCCGAGCTCGAACCTGAGCCGCTCCCGCTCTCGGGCGTCGATGTGCTGCTCAAACAGCCCGCCGACGGCAGGGCACAACAGGCCAAAGCCATGAGAGAAAACGCCTGGCGCATGGGGATGGTCACGAGCGCACCTCGAGAGTAGCAGGGGAAAGAAGCGACGCCGGGGTGCGCGACCTTGGCGCTTCCGGCAAGCCAATAGTGCCCTCAGGGCATCGAACGAAGCTCACGAACTTCACCTCGACGGCTTTTTTCGGGAAGGCGAAGGCTTAGGTGGATTCGGGGGCCTTCTCTTTTGCGAGCTGAACGTGGCGGCGCATTGCCACTAGGTTTGAGTGCACTTGCGCTTGACCCCTAAGGGCCTGCTTCCGATGCTGGGGATCGCCGCTTGCGGCCCAATCGGCTCGAAGGCCGTTGCGGTGAGCGAGCCCGCTCCGCAGGAGATCACCGACGCCGAGCCGAATCCCCCCACCGCTGCCGACTCCGAGGGCGGAGCCGCCGCTTCGGGCGCGGCCGCACCGGGGGGCTACTCGGTGGAGGGGCCCACCGTCTACGACTCGAATCACGTCGCGCATCTGTTTCACGGCGTCGATCGGCCATCCCTCGAGTGGAACTCGGCCGGTGAGTTTCTCTCGGCGCAAGACTACGCCGCGATGGCCAGCTGGAAGGCCAACGTCGTGCGCATCTCCCTCAACCAAGACTTCTGGCTGCCGGGGGGCACCCAGTATTCGCCCGGTTATCCTGCTGTCGTCGATCAGCAGATTCAATGGGCAGAGGCCGCGGGGCTGGACGTTCTCGTCGATCTGCACTGGTCCGACAAGGGGGACTTCGCCACGCCCGCAGCCCAGCAGCGCATGGCCGACGCGCACTCGATCACGTTCTGGGGCCAGGTGGCCGATCGATACAAGGGCGACGGGCGCGTCATGTTCGAGCTCTACAACGAGCCGCACGACGTTCCGTGGGGCGTTTGGCTGGACGGCGGCCCGAGTGGCGATGGCTTCACGGTGGCCGGGATGCAGCAACTGAACGACGCCGTTCGCCAGACGGGCGCGATGAACCTCGTGTTCATAGCCGGCCTCGATTGGGCGTTCGACCTCTCGGGCGTCGCGACAAACCGCGTGAAAGGGCCCAACATCGTCTGGGTCTCTCACCCCTATGCGCAGAACGCGCAGCAGCAGCCGGCCAGCTGGAGCGACGCCTTCGGTTATCTGAGGGCGACCGATCCGGTCATGCTGACAGAGTTCGGAAACACGAGCAGCTGCGACACCACCTTCGATTCGCAGCTCATCTCGTACTCGGACATGCTCGGCATATCTTGGTCGGCTTACGCCTGGTTCGTATCGGGCTGCGCGTTCCCTTCACTCATCAGCGATTGGACGGCGGTGCCCACGGCGTCGGGCCAGGTCGTAAAGAGCGCGCTCCTCTCGTACTGACCTTGGCTCGGATCAAAGCCCGATCGCATAGCCAAGCTCGACCTCTCCGCCCAAGCCGGCCGTTGGGAACATCTCGAGCGCCTTTACATCGAGCACCACGCCCGTGCTCGGCGTAAGCGCAACCATGGTGCCGAGGCCCTCGGCTGCGAACCCGAGGCCGGTTTTCTTCCAGGCGGTGTAGTTCTGCGATTGGCCCATTCTGTAGGCCTGCAGCGACGCATACACGTCGACCTGGACGCCTGCGTCGACCTCCGCCGCACCGGCGGCGAGTAGCGCGAAGAATCTGAATCCGGAGCGCCTCAGCGGCTCGTGACCAAACCAGAGCGAGCCCCGCGCTTCGGCGTGAAGTGGCAAGAAGCTGGCCCCTCCAGGCCTCTGCGGGCCCCCGTTGAACGCGAAACCTAGCCGGCCACCAAGCATCACTCGTTCGCCGAACACCCGATCGTAGCCGACGAGCACCCGCATCGTCGCGATGGCAGGCCCTCCACTGACGGCATCGTCGGCCCCGACGAGCGGGAGAGCACTGTAGTAGCTGCCATGGCTGTCGAAACACGTGTACCCCGTACCGCCCGTGCACGCGTCGGCCACGGAGGGCAGTGACAGGATGTCCGCCTCGATCCCAAGCGACAGCCAATTTCTCTTGATCGACCTCGCGGAGGCTTCGGACGATTCTTCGCCGACCGCTTCGCAGGCTCCCTCCCGGCACGATTGACCCTCGGCGCATTCATCGTCCGATGAGCACGCCCTTTTCGCGGACCCGTCGTCGCATCCGGGAAAACCCGGAGGGCAATCGCTCTTCTGCGTACACTGAGCGGGGGCCTTCGCGCCGGGAAGATGCGGTGGCTCGCCTTCGAGGCGCGCCACGATATGCACGACATGCGGCGCGACGAGCCTGCCCGACGCCGCGACCAGATCGCCATTTTCGTCCGTGGCCTGGATGAAGTACTTGAGATCACCGGTCGAGTCCCCGACATCCAAGCACGGGATCTCGCCGCCCCAGCCCGGGCCGCTCTTGCGCAAGATCGCCGTCTTCCACTTCTCCATGCCGAAGGCCTTGTATCGGGCGATGACCTTTACCGCCGTAACCCCGTCGGGCACGGTCGCATAGAGGGGCAGCGGTGTGAGGACGGCTTGTGCCGACGGAGGCGTGTGGACGACGTCCTCGGATGGCGGCGGCGCCGACTCCGCATGAGCGGCGGCAGTCGGCTGGCCGGCGTCCTTTGCCGCCGCAAAGACGCGCTGCATCTCCGGCGACGCCAGATCGTCATCGATCGTCACGGCCGGGTCTTGTTTGAGCGCCAGGGTGAAGTGCGCCTGTGCTTCGTCGATTCTTTGGTCGCTGAACAAGACGGCACCGAGATCGCACTGGATGCGGGCGATGACCGTAGGGGCGCAGTCCGAGCTGTCCTTGCACTGCGCGAGCGCTTCGGCGAGCTTGCTCTCGGCGGCCTTGAAGTTCGTAGCGAGATAGTCCTTGTAGATTGCCTGTTCTCGCAACTTGAGCGCGTCCGCATCGTTCGGCGCACCCATCGCCACGGCGGTCCACAAGCTGGCGGCCGGCAGCACAGCGGCGCTCAACGCCGAAAAACGGACGCATCGAACCATGGGGCGATCTCCTTGTCCGTCACGCGCCGCTAGGGCGGCTCCACGCCCCAGACGAGCGTGCCGTTGCGATAGACCGTCACGTTGTTCCAGTCGGCGTATTGCGTCGCGCTGGCGCCGAACGAGTAGTCGTTGGTCTGGGTGAAGGTGACCTGATAGTTGCTGTCGTGAAACCTGACTTGGATCTCGCCCGAGTCGCTGGCGGCTGGAATCGAGCCCCCGGTGAACGAGAGCTCGAAATAGTGGTCGGCGTTGGTCTTCGCCGGAGTGATCGCCACGAAGGTCGCCTGAATCAACGCACAGCCGATCGCGGCGTAGTCGCAAGCGTACGCTTGCATGGTGCTGCCGTCGGCGGTGAAGTAGTAGCGGACGGTCAGCTCCGTCAGACTCTGCGGGCTCGTTCCGTTGTTCGAGATCTTGTAGTGCGGTCGAATGTCTTGTGTCGTGGCGGTCGTGGTGCTCGTCATGTACTCGAGCTCGATGGCGCATGTCGGACACGACGGCACGTCCTCGGTCGAAACCGCATCGGACGACATCGTCCCATCGAGCGTCGCGCCGGCTTGCGCGTCGCTCGACAGCGAGCCGTCCTCGGAAGGCGACGCGGCTTCGTCGGCGCCTGTTTCATCGACTGGAGGCGGCGCGAAAGAGTCATCCGACCCCAGGCCGCTATTCCCACCCGAGCCGGTGTCGGGCGCTACGGAGCCCCCGGAGCTCGACCCACCCGCGATTTTCGGCGGATCGCCCGCGTCCGCGGCGCATGCTGCGGGCAGAGACACGAGCAACGCTAAGGCCGCGATCGAAGATCTCACGTCTTGACGTAGTTGGGCGGATCGCGTTCAGCGGCTCATGTTGCGACTGACTGGCCCTACCACCAGAACGTTCCTTTGATGCCGACGACGTTCTGGTCGGGGGGAAACGGCCCCGCCACACCCATTCCCATATTGGGGTTGACCACGCCATTGGGCGGCTGCGGCAGGACCGAGCTCCCGTACGAGTAGTGCGAGTACCACAACGTAATTTCCTCGTGAGTCACCCACCGGGTGTGAAACATCACCTTCGGAGATATGACGAAGAAATTCTGACTGGTGTCGACGTTCGTCGGCTGCACGAAGTCGGCGCGCACGCCGAAACCAAACCACGGCAGCGGCGCGACGACGAGATCGCCTCCGTATTTGAGCTTTTTTACGCCGTCGCCCTGCAGCGCCGACCCCGTCTGCTGGGTCGTCAAGGAGCTCGACACGGCCGAGTACATTCCGAAAAGACTGAGGTTCACGTCCCAGCCGTCGCCCCAGAAGCCTTCACCCGTGGTGAGCTTTCGGTAAAGAGCGCCGAAGCTGTAGTCGTACTGTACCTCCACCGTGTCGATCGAACCGCGGGTCGCGCCGAGAGAGTTCTGAGTCGTCTCGCAGAAGCCACCAAACGTGTTGGTGGTCGTCGTCCCTACGGCCGGCGCGCTACATCCCAAAAAATTGTCGAGAATGCCGTTTCCACTTTCATAGTTGCCACCCCCGAGCGAGTGCACCGTTTCCACGACGGGTCCAACGGCTTGCGGATTGGTGGCCTGGATGTGTGAGTAGGCCGCGTAGAGGCGGCCGCCTGCGTCGCCCGGTTTCAAACGAACTTCGGCGCCGTACACTTGGATTTGCCCGTCCGACAACGCTCCGTCAGCCACGCCAACGGCGCGATAGTCCTGGGCCCACGAGGAGATATAGTGGGCGTTGACGTCGAGCATTTTCTTGTAAGAAATCCCGACGTGCAGATGCTGCAAGAGGGTGAAGCCGGGATAGTTGTTCTCGTTTCCGGCCGGCAAGGTGGGGTTGCCCGCTTGAAGTTGCGTAAAGGCGATCTGCTCGGCTCGAGTGCCGATGCCATGCGAAAGGCGCAACGTTACATTCGATACGTCGTACTCGGCCTCGATCGTTTCGCCGGTTTGATGGGTTCGGCCGAACATATAGGTGTCGTACTTTCCGGCGTCGTATTCTCCCGCCATCCCGTACTTGTCCCAGAAAGACCCGATTTTCGCCTTGAGACGCAGGCTCCGCAGCCCCAAGTCGGGATGCAGAGTCACGTACCCCTGCGCGATGCCGAGCTGAGTCGATGCATTGCTGTAGGCGATGTATTCGGCGTCGGAGAATCCGAAGCCCATGATGGCCACGGTGGCGGTGGCGAGTGAGTTGCCGTAATTGAAAAAGAGCTCTGTCCAGTCGTATTCTTGCTGGCGATCGTAACGCCAATCGAGATATTGGCTATCGGGCACGAGCGGCGAGTGGAGAGCCGTCGTGCTCTGCCCGGGCCCGGCGCACGGGACTTGGGCCACACCTGCGGCAGGGTTGAGCGCGCCGCCGGCGGTGACGGGTGTCCCGGGCGCGGCTCCGGCTGGGCACTGCGGACGGTTCCCGATGCCAATTCGCATGGGTGACCGCGTGAAGCCATGAAAGCTGAAACGCCACGCGTCCCCTGAAGAGGCGTCGAGCGCCGAAGGGTTTGGCGTGCCCGTGAGGTCGCCGGCCTGCGTAAGATTGGGGCCCGGTGCAGTGGGGCCGGCGGCCGGAGCCGGAGGCGGTAGCTGAAATCCGCCCGAGGCCCCAGTCACGGATGTTTCGATGGGACGGGCCGCTGGCTCGGGCGGTGGGGCGACGGCAGGCGCGGGGGGAGGGAGAGGCCGCTCCGCCGAAGACCCGCTGTCCGAGGCCGCCGTTTGAGCCTGTGCGGCTAGAGGCGGGAACATGAAACCGGCCACGAGAATGGCCCTCAGCGTGTTTTCGCGCATTGCCAGTCCTTCGCACGCGTTCAAGGCGAGACATCGACCCGGCTCGCAGCGCGAGCCAGGCGCGGCGCGCGAGCGCCTCCGCGCTTTGGGTCACACGAGCTAGAGGCGGGCATGCGCAATAGTCGCGCGCCTTCGCCCTCAGGGCTCACACAAAAATAGTCGAGTGGTCGTGCGACTTTTCGCGCGCCGTGCCGAAAGGCTGCCGCGACTATCCGATGGCTGAGGCAATTGATGCGATTCGGTCACTTCGACGACGCCCGCCGTGAGTACGTAGTCACGACGCCACACACGCCGTACCCGTGGCTGAACTACCTCGGATGCGAAGATTTCTTCTCTCTCATCTCGCATCAGGCCGCCGGGTACTGCTTCTATCGCGACGCGCGCCTTCGCAGGCTGACGAGATATCGCTACAACAACGTCCCGACGGACGCGGGCGGGCGCTATCTATACGTGTGCGACGGCGACGATTTCTGGTCTCCCACGTATATGCCGGTGAAGGGGCCGCTCGACTTCTTCGAGTGCCGTCACGGGCTTGGCTATACCCGTATCACGGGCGAGCGAAGAGGCGTGCGCGTCGGCACCACGTTCGTCGTCCCGCTTGGACAGACGGCGGAGGTTCACTGCGTCGAGGTCACGAACACGAGCCCGGCGACCAAGACTCTCAAACTGTTCTCGTACGTGGAGTTCTGCCTGTGGAACGCCTACGACGACATGACCAACTATCAGCGCAATCTCAGCACGGGCGAAGTCGAAGTCGACGGAAGCACCATCTACCATAAGACCGAATATCGCGAACGGCGCAACCACTTCGCCTTTTACAGCGTCAATGCGCCGGTCGTCGGGTTCGACACGGATCGCGAGCGATTCATCGGCCTCTACAACGGGATGCACGAGCCGCGAGCGGTGAGCGAACGACGCTCGGGCAACTCCATGGCCAGTGGGTGGGCGCCGATCGCGTCGCACTGCATCGAAGTCACGTTGGCACCGAGCGAGGCGAGGACGTTCGTCTTCGTGCTCGGCTACGTCGAAAACCCGCCTTCGGAGAAATGGGAGCGCCCAGGGGTCATCAACAAAGTACGCGCGCGCGGGCTCATCGAGCGTTTCTCGACGGCGGAGCGGGTGAAGACCGCGCTCGACGAGATCGGCGAGTATTGGAGCCGCCTGCTCTCGACGTTTCGTTTGGACTCGCAGGATGAGCGCCTCAACCGGATGGCGAACATCTGGAACCCGTATCAGTGCATGGTGACGTTCAACATTTCCCGCTCGGCGTCGTACTTCGAGAGCGGAATCGGCCGCGGGATGGGCTTTCGCGACTCGAACCAGGATTTGCTCGGTTTCGTCCATCTCGAGCCGGCGCGAGCCCGCGAGCGCATCGTCGACGTCGCGTCGACGCAGTTGCCGGACGGCAGCGCCTATCACCAGTACCAGCCGCTCACGAAGCGCGGAAACAACGAGATCGGCAGTGGCTTCAACGACGACCCCCTTTGGCTCATCTTCGGGGTCGCCGCCTACGTCAAGGAAACGGGAGACTTCGACGTCTTGAAGGAGCTGGTCCCCTTCGACAACCATCCCGCGGACGTGGCGACGCTTTTCGAGCATCTCAAGCGCGCCTTTCATCACGTGCTCTCGCGCCTTGGGCCTCACGGGCTGCCGCTCATCGGACGAGCCGACTGGAACGACTGCCTCAACCTGAATTGCTTCTCCGAGACCCCCGACGAGTCCTTTCAGACCACGGGCAACCGCTCCGGGCGAACCGCGGAGTCTGTCTTCATTGCGGGAATGTTCGTAGCTGTCGCTGCGGACTACACCTACCTCGCGAAGCGCTCTGGTTTCCTCGAAGAGGCTACCAGCGCCCCCGTACACGCCGAGAAGATGCGCGAAGCGGTGCTACGCGACGGTTGGGACGGTGAGTGGTTTCTACGTGCGTACGATTTTTTCGGGAAAAAGGTGGGAAGCCGAGAGTGTCCGGAGGGTCAGATCTTCGTCGAACCGCAAGGGTTCTGCGTGATGGCAGGCATCGGCAAGGACACCGGCCACGCGCGCAAGGCACTCGACTCGACCAAAGAGCTCCTGGACACCAAGTACGGGGTCGTCCTCAACCAGCCGGCGTACACGAGCTACCACGTCGAGCTCGGAGAGATCTCTTCGTACCCTCCTGGTTACAAAGAAAACGCGGGGATCTTCTGTCACAACAATCCATGGATCGTGATCGCGGAGACGGTCATCGGCCGCGGCGACCAGGCGTTCGACTACTACAAGAAGATCGCGCCCGCATACGTCGAGGAGCGCAGCGACGTTCACCGTCTCGAGCCCTACGTATACGCCCAGATGATTGCGGGCAGAGATTCGCCGCGACACGGGGAGGCCAAAAACTCGTGGCTGACGGGGACCGCCGCTTGGAACTTCGTCGCGCTCTCGCAGCATCTTCTGGGAGTCCGCCCCGACTTCGAGGGGTTGCGCGTTCACCCCGTCATCGGCAAGGAGATCGACAGATTTACCGTGACCCGCAAGTGCCGAGGAGCCGAGTACGTCGTTCGTGTGACCAACCGGGGAGCGGGAGAAAGGGCGCCCCGTCTCACGGTCGACGGAGCTCTCATTCAGGGTGATCTCGTGTCGTACGCTCCCGTCGGAGCGCGGGTCGTCATCGATTGTGAGGTGTGACGTGAAGCACACTCTCGCGTTCGACAACACGTACTTCGAGGTCGACCCGCAAGTGGGTGGGCGTGTAACGTCCTTCCGCTTGGGCGATCTCGACGTGCTCTCGGGCCCCGAGATCGATGCCGCCAACTATGGGTCGACGTTCTGGACGAGCCCGCAGAGCGACTGGGGATGGCCGCCTCCCGGGGAGGTCGACTGTCATCCGTACCGCGTCTCGGCGGCCGAAGACGCGCTGACGCTCACGAGCTCGCCCCAAGGTGAGCTCGGGATTCGCGTGACGAAGCGCTTTTCGGTGGACCGCGCGAACGGGGCCATCATCCTCGAATATTGCATTCACAACGTCAGCTCGACGCCCAAGCTTTACGCTCCCTGGGAGGTCTCGAGGGTTCGCTCGCGCGGCCTCACGTTCTTTCCGACCGGCGCCTGGTCGGCGGGCGCGCTCCGGATGCAACGGTGCCGAACGGCCACCTGGTTTCATCACGATCCGAGCGTGCTTTCCGACGCGGGCGAAAAGTCGACGGCGGACGGCGCTGGGGGCTTCGTCGCTCACGCAAGCGGGGGGCTGCTTTTTTTGAAGAGCTTCACCGACGTCCCGCCCGAGCTTCAGGCGCCGGGTGAGGGCGAGATCGAGATCTATGCCAACAACCGATACGTCGAGATCGAGGTGCAGGGCCCCTATGCTCGCATCGACGCTGGAGCCTCGGCCTCCTGGAGAGTGACGTGGTACCTGCGGCGACTTCCCATAGGGCTGGTCGCGACCTCCGGGAGTGAAGAGCTTTTCGCGTTTACCGCCAGCGTGGTTCGCTAGACGCGCGGCGCCGCCCCCGCTCACTCGATCGCGTTTTTCGCGATGACGGTCCGATACCAAAGGGCGCTGTCCTTGGGGAGACGCCTTTGCGTCTCGTAGTCGACCCAGGTGATTCCAAACCGCTGCGTATATCCGTGCTGCCACTCGTAGTTGTCGAGCAGCGACCACACGAAGTAGCCCTTGAGGGGGACCCCGAGCACGATGGCCCGCTGCGCTGCAAGAAGGTGCTCGCGCAAGAAGCGAAGACGGCTCGCGTCGAGCACCCGCCCTTTCGCATCCGGGCCGTCCGAGTAGCTGGCACCGTTTTCGGTGACGTAGATCTTCTGAGGACCGTATTCGAGATGGACGCGCATGAGGGTCTCGAACATGCCCTCGGGGTAGACCTCCCAGCCCATTTCCGTGCGCGGAGCTTCCGGCACGACCAGGACGGGGTCCGCGGTGGCGCCGCCGCTCCGGAGCACGGATCGGCTGTAGTAGTTTATCCCGAGAAAGTCCGTGGGAGCTGCGATGGTGCGGAGGTCACCCGGCTGAACGAACGTGAGCCCTTCTTGCGGGAGGTACCCTTTGGCGACGTAGTCGCGGACCATGTCTGCGGGATATTCGCCTCGGAAAATGGGATCGAGAAACCAGCGATTCATGTAGCCGTCGTAGTGCCGCCGCGCGTCCGCGTCCGCGGCGTGAGCCGAGGCGGGTATGGCCGGAGAGAGATTTAGCGTGATCCCGATTTCGGAGGCCGAGGCGTTGCCCCGAATGATGTCGACGGCCAGACCGTGCGACAAAAGAAGGTGATGGCTGGCTGCGAGCGCGGCACGCCCGTCGCGAAGGCCCGGCGCGTGGTGCCCCTTTTCATAGGCCACCATGCTGGCGCACCATGGCTCGTTGTGCGTGATCCAGTGTTTGACGCGGTCACCGAGACGTCGGCTCACGATGTTCGCGTACTGAGCGAACGCGGCCGCGGTGTCGCGCCTCACCCAACCGCCCTCGTCCTGCAGGGCCTGGGGCAAGTCCCAATGATAGAGCGTCAGGTAAGGCGTAATTCCGGCGTCGAGCAGGCCATCGACGAGACGCGAGTAGAAATCCAGCCCCTTTTCGTTGACGGGAGCTCGGCCCGTCGGGCAGATGCGGGGCCACGCCACCGAGAATCGGTACGCGCGGTGTCCAAGCTCCTGCATGAGCCGAATGTCGTCGCGCCAGCGATGGTAGTGGTCGCAGGCGATTGAACCGTTCGAGCCATCTTCGATGTGAGAAGCCGTCTTGGCGAAGCGATCCCAGATCGATTCGCCGCGTCCGTCCTCGTCCACCGCGCCTTCGATCTGATAGGCGGACGTCGCCGACCCCCAAACGAAGTCTTGCGGAAAAATCGCGCGAGGCATGAGTCGTTGCGCTCCTGTACGGGCGCCGACGGGCCGCCCAGCACGTGCAGCGAGACGCCGCTGTCCCTACATGGTCGTCGCGCGCGGGACACGAAGGCTCACAATAAGAAGCCGCGACCCGACGACAGTGAGAGCAGATCGTAGTGCGCGCGAATGGCGTCAGCGACCGCGCCCGCGTTTCGATCGCGAGCAAACGCGCCCATCGCGGTATCGAGCGCCTGAGTGAACGTGCTCGATGCGATGCTCGCGAGGCTCGGATACCTAGGGCTCGTCCAAAACTCGCGGGCGGTCGCTTGCGCGAGCGGATCGTAGCGGGACAGGTCGGCGTCGGTGCGCGCCGGAATCGACCCCTTGAGCGGATTGAAGGCGTCCTGTCCTTCCTTCGACCCGAACACCTTCAAAAGGTCTATGGCTCCGGCCCGCTGGCTCGCCCGCCTGGGGAGTCCAAAGGTATCGGTCGCAAAGACGAACGCGCCGGCGGCTCCCGGCGACGGGATCTCGCCCAAGTCGAAAGGAGAGCGACTCTTACGGAGGTAACCTCTGGCCCAGTCGCCCATAATCGTCATCGCGGCGCGGCCCGTGACCACGCGCTCGACGGCGCCATCCCATGCAAGCGAAGACGCGTCTGCGTTGGAATAATCGAGAATCCGAGCGACATGGCTGAGCGTCGCGTAGAGCTCTTTATCGTCCGCGCTGCGCTTCCCGCTGAAGAAATCACGATAGTAGTCACCTCCCGCAACGGCGACCATCACGTTTTCGAACGCCAGCATCGTCAGCGTCCACGGATCCTTGTATCCGATGCTGAAGGGCACGATCCCACGCGCGCGCAGAGTCTCGGCCACCTGATGGAGGTCGCCCAAGGTCGTGGGCGGAGCGAGACCATGCTCCGCGAGGTGCTGACGATTGTAGAAAAGCGTATTGGTCCGGTGAATGTCGACCGGGACGGCATACAAGCGGCCGCCGTGGGTCACGAGCTCGAGCACGTCCGGCGGGAACACCGCGCCCCATCCTTCCGACGAGAACAAAAAGTCGAGCGGCTCCATCCGTTCACGGACGGCACCGCAGCCGACCCATGAGAAGAGGTCCGTGCCCCCGTTGACCTGAAAGGTGTCCGGAGGTCGACCCCGCGTCATCCTCGACCGAAGGTGCTGCCTGGCGAGCGGGGTTCCGGAGACCGCAGCACTGACGACGGAGGTGCTCGGGTGAGCTCGATTGTAAACTCCCAAGAGAGCTCTGAGCGCCTCACTCTCTCCTCGGCTCACCCACCAGCTCAAGACCTCTGGGTCACCCAACGAGGCGGGGGCTCCAGACTCCGACGAACCGCGCGGACGCGTGTGCTCGAACGATGCGGTCGCCGCGAACCGGACGCCCCACTCCCCGAGGATCTGCCGGGCTCGGCGAAGCCTGGAAGCGACTGTGCCTTCCGGTACGCCCAAGCGCTCGGCAATGTGCGCCATCGGCATCTCTTGCAGCTCGAAGAGCAGAAAGACGAGCCGGGCGTCTCCGGGCAACTCGGCAAGGGCCTCCTCGAGCATCGTTCGACCGCGAAGCTGATCGGTCAGGTCCTCGGCATTGGGGAGAGGCTCGCTCGGCAACTGGAGCAGTTTCTCGGTCGCCACCTGACGGCGGCGCACACCCCTTCGTATGTTTCGGGCCAGGCGCAGCGCGGTCGCGTAAAGAAACGCGCTCTCGGAGCCTGCGGGGAGTTGCGGGAGCCTAGACGCGACCACGACGAGCGCCTCTTGGATCGCGTCGTCGATATCTGCGGGAGGAACGCCGATGCGGGCGAGGTAGCGAGCGAGCCCGGGGCGGGTGCGCTCGGCGATCCGCCGCAGCCGATCGTCGCACCCTTTGACCTGCGGGCGCGGCGGCGCTCGAGGCAGGCTGCGAGGCGTCGAAGGCGCAGAGCTCACGCGCACAAGTCTAGCTGGCGCAGCACTCGACGGCGACCCGCGATGTTTGCTGAGCCGCTGCGCATGCGACCGCGCGTCTATGCGAGAGCTCGGGCCGACCTCGCGCGGAGGGAAGTTTTCCATGCCTCTGTTTCGCACGCTGCCGTTTCTTCCCGTCGCCTTGGGCGCGACCCTCGGGATGTACAGTTGCGCCACCGGCGCTGGCCCGGGCGGCAGCCCCAGCGCGAGCGGCAACTCGAGCTCCTCAGACGCGAGCGGCTCTGCGGGCGGCGGGAGCGGCTCTACGGGCGGCGGGAGCGGCGCCACGGAGAGCGCGAGCGGCTTCGCGGAGAGCACGAGCGGAGGCGGCAGCGGCAGCCCTCCGAGCACCGGAGTTGCCAGCACCTCCGTGAACAGCGGGAGCGGCGCCACCGTAGGAAGCCCTGGCGGAGCCGCCGGAGCCGCCTCGGGTAGCGCACCGGTCGCGTCCACCGACGCGAGCGCAAGCCCCGAGCCCTGCCCCACGCCGTCGACGCTCATCGACGACATGGAGAACGGGCTGGGATCCATCGCCCCGATCTGCGGCCGAACGGGCTACTGGTACACATACAACGACATGACGGCAGGGGCCGTGCAAACACCCGCGGCCGGCAAGGCGTTCACCGACAGCGCGATTGTACCGCCTCGAACGACAGAGGATGGTGGCACAAGCTCGATGGCCGCGCGGACCACCGGGAGTGGGTTCACGGCATATGGCGCCGGGATGGGATTCGACCTCGACGATCCGGGAGCGGGGGCCGCAAAGCACACGTACGACGCGAGCTCCTATTCGGGCGTCACGTTTTGGGCGATGGGCTCGGCCGGCGGCAGCGTACGGTTCAATGTAGCGGACAAAGCGACCGATCCCTCCGGGGGAATCTGCATGGGATCGACCGGCACCGATCAATGCAACGATCACCACGGACACGCGTTGATGCTCACGACGACGTGGCAAGAGTTCACGTTCACTTGGGCGCAACTGACTCAGCAAGGCTTCGGCTACGCGGAAGCAACTCTCGATACGAGTGACCTCATCGGCATGCAGTTTCAGGTGGGCGCGCCGACCGGGTCGTTCGACGTCTGGATCGACGACATCGCGTTCACTCCGTAAGCGCTACTTCCTTCGCCTCGGAGTCTCTGGCCTTGGCGGTGCCGAGTGCGGCGCGGGCGCGTGGGTGACTTGCGGACTTGGCGAGTGCTCGGTGGGCCCATGCGTCTCGGTGTGCTTCTCGGGGGGCGGCGAGGGGCGCGGGTGCTCGCCTTCCTCGTTGCGAGGCGCGGGCTCTCCGTCGCTCGGATGCCGAATCGCGGGCGGATGGGCTCCGAGGCGCTGAGCGGTGGAGGGATGGGCGAAAGCCTGGGCGCGGGCGCACCCTGGCTCTCCGCCCGTCGCCCGCACAATCCTCTCCGGCGCGATGTGCAGGGATGCAGGGGGAGGCCCATGCCGGAAGTGCCCATTGACTCCCGGCGGGGCGAAGACGCGCGTCCTCCCGACAATCTCGACCGCGCGCGGTCCCATGAGCACGACATGCGCGGGTTGAGGCGAGAAGAGATCGCCGTGAGCGCAAAAAACGAAGCGCGGTGAGGGCGGCGCGAAGCCGACGGTGATGGCGACCCCTCCCCGCCATACGAAAAGCGGAGGCGCGGGCGCCCAACCCAGATACGCGTCGCCCGTCCTCCACTCGACCCAGGCGGGCGCGTACTCGCGCCCAGGAATCCACGACCATCCGCGCGCCTCGAGCTGAACCCAGCGACCGTAGTGAAATGGCGCCCAACCCCAGGCAAAGTCGCTGGTCCAGACGTAGTCGTCGCCATAGACCCAGTGACCCGCGGACACGTAAGGAACGAAATCGGCGCCCGCTTCCGACGTATTCGGCGTCCAGACGGTCCCGTACGTCGGATCGTCGGCCCACGTGCCGTGGGTGTCGAGCGCCGGATGGAAATCCTGAAGCGCCGTCGGATCCTTGTCGTCGTAGGAATCGGTGCTCGGCTCCGGTGCAGCGGAGTCCGCATCCGCGGCCGGAGCAGAAGCTGCCCCCGAGGCGGCCGCGGGCGGCGTGAGCGTGGTCGTCGAGCCGCCGCTGGCGCCACCTTCCGGAAGCGACCGACCCGCGTCCGCGGAGTCCGAAGCAGCGTGACTGCCGCAAGCCACGCCGAGCGCCAAAAGCGCAGCGCCGAGCCACCGTTCGATCCCCTCGCGCACCCTCTCTCGCTTCGCCATGCGTCCGCTTCATAGCGCGGCTGGCGCCCGCGGCTCCTCGGGGAAGTTTCGAGGATATACTCGCGCCCCATGACGCGCTTCGAAGGGTTCGCCGACAACGACGGAAGGTTCTTCAAGGCGCTCGCGAAGAAAAACGAGCGGTCCTGGTTTCAGGCGCACAAGAGCGAGTTCGAGGAGGGGTGGAACGCGCCGATGAAGGTTCTCCTCTCCGAGGTGAAGGAGCTCATCGACCGAGCGTATGCCCACTGCGAATTGGACGAGCCCAAGGTGTTCCGAATCTTTCGCGACGTCCGCTTCTCGAAAGACAAGGCGCCGTACAAGACGCACGTGGGCGGGTTCATTCCCGTGAAGCGCAGCCAGAAGGTCACCGAAGTACCGATGGCGCTTTACTTTCACGTCGGCGCAACCGAGACGTTCGGCGCGGCGGGACACTACATGATGGACCCCGCGTCGCTCGATCGCTTCCGCTCGGCCATCGCCGATGAAAAGCGCGGCAAAGAGCTCGAGACGATCGTCGCCAAGCTCAAAAAGAAAGGCTTCGCGCCGAGCTCGCACGAGGCGTTGAAGCGAGTACCGAAGGGCTACGATCCGGATCACCCGCGCGCCGAGATGCTCAAGCAAAAGGGGCTGGTCGTCCGCTTTCCGAAGCTGCCCGCTGGGATCTTGGCGACGCCGAAGCTAACCGCCTGGCTGGCGAATCAGTGCAAGATGGCTTCGCCCCTTGTCGAGTGGCTCGTGTTCGCGACCGCGTAGAGCAAGCGCACGAGCGCGTGCGGGCCGAGGGGCTAGGTCCCGAGCAAGCTCTTCGTGAAGACCTCGTACCCCGCTCTCCACCGATCGAAGTCGCCTGCAAGCCCTTCGGTGATCCTCACTCCGAAGCCCGCCGGCACGGTCGCGCCTCCGATGTTGCCGAAGGGACGTCTCCACGCGACCGAGCCCGCGAGGCGAACGCGCCGCTCGGATCGGGGTGGCCACATCTCGAGCCATAGCTCTTGTCCTGGATCGAGCGGGGCCAGCGTCCGAATGTAGAGACCCCCCGCGCTCACGTTGTACGCAAAGCCAATCTCGTCCGCATCCCGACCCGCGGCGCGAAAAGCCACCGCGGTCCCATACAAGAGACGCGCGCTTGCACGCTTGTCGACACCCCTCGGTGCCAAAAGCTCGTTGACCAGAAAGAGCACGTTCTCCGGCGGTGCGAAGCCGTCCGCCACGGACATGTGGCCGAGAGATTTGACCGCGGCGGTCGCTGCGGCCATTCGCTTCGGCGGCGCCACCAAGACACATGCGGCCTTGGACCCCCGCAGGCGCACCGCAGAAAGGGCTGCGTGCGCCCCGCCGGCCTCGAGATCGTCGGCCACGACCGCGACCGATGCGCTTTCGTTGAGCGTCTCGCTCACCAGGCCCTCCACGCTCACCGCGAAGCGCACCGCGAACCCACCGTTATAGAGCGCACGGCCCATGACCGAACGCCATGTGGCGTCTTGTCCAGCGACCACGGCCTGCGGCTTCTCGGCCGAGGCTCCGCCGGTGCGCTCGCCGCCCGCCCTGAGCGCGCGGAGACGGCGCGTGAGGGGTTGCGCGCTCGCGAGACCCACCAGATCGTCGCCGCCCCAAACGAACAGCTCCGTGAACGCCAGATCGCTCAGCTCATCGGCGACGCCAAAGACCGGCACCTGCGCGAGACGCGCCTGCGAGCGCAAGTGCGCGAATGCCCTCGCGGCACCCGCCCCATCGAGCCGAAGAAGGATGGCGAGCGGCGTGTCGCCCTCGATTTCATACGCCGCTTTCTCGCTCTCCGGGAGCACGACCACGGGAACGCCCGCAGCCTCCCCGGCTTCGCGCGCGCGCTCGAGCGCCGCGTCGCGTAGGCCGATGACGAGAAGTGGGCGGCTTGACACGAAGGGCCTCCCTTGGGCCTACGGTATGAGAGCTCTCGAGCTTAAGCCATAGACGCGTTCACGCCGACTTCCTCGGCGGAAATCGCAGCAGTCACCAACCTGACCTCGCTGCCATCGGGCGGATCGTAGGGGGCACGGCCGACTTGCTTGGTGCGGAAGCGTGGGCTGAACATCCCCAAAATATACGCCCTGAAGATGTATCCCCCCAGGCTCGATTCGTTGAGGGCCGGATCGATGAAGGCCGCGATCTTTGCGTGCGCCACGCCAAGCTTGCTCCAGTGGAGACCCGCGCTCTCGTGATGGGCCGCATGATAGCCGTTGTTGAACACGAGCCAGTTGCCGAGCTTGGACACGAAATTGCGCGAGTGGTTGTGCTCCGACCAAGGGTCGGTGTGGGCGTGCTGAATATAGTTGATGAAGATCATCGAATAGTTCGCGAAGAGCGCCGGGAGCAGAACCCCGAAGGAATAGACGAGCGCACCGAGCTTCCAGCCGTAGACCACGATTCCCAGGGTGAGGAGCGACGCGTGCGTACCGAACACCGTCACCATCTGAACGATGATCTGTCGGAATAGCTTCGGATTGCTCGTTCTCGCTTTGGCGAAGTACTCGTCCAGCACGGGCTTCTGCCAGAACGCCGAAACGAAGTAATACGTGCTCGAGGTAAAGAGCGTGTTCTTCTTCGAGTAGCGCCAAGTAATCGTCGCGTCGCCCGCGCGGTTTACATACTTGTGGTGATTGAGGTTATGAGACGGGATCCACACCCACGTCGGATAAAAGTAAAAGATGCTGAGCCACGCCGAGTAAAAGGCGTTCATCGAACGGCTCTTGAACATCGGGCAATGGTTGTGATTGTGGCTGAAGACGCCCGCGCAAAAACCGAAGTAGAGCCCGAGCGGCAGTAGCCAGGGCACGAAGTGGTGCCCGATGTAGAGCACGCGAGGCTCTACGTAAGGGAGCAGCCCCATCACGGGGAAGAAGACGAAGGCCCAGAGCGCCGTTCGCCAATCAGGACTGTGGCGGAGCATGGCTTGCGTTGCGACCTCGATGGCTGAGGGGGCAGGCTAGACTGTTGGTGGCAAAAGGCGCATCACTTTTCGGTCACAGCGCCTGCGCACGGGTTTTCGCAGCAAAATATCGTGCGAGACTCGCCTATTTGGGGGTTGGGCCACCGTCCGCGGTCGAGAGAACGCCGTACAGATCAGGGCGGCGATCGCGGAAAAATCCCCAGGCCGCACGCGTCCTCGCGAGCGCATCCAGGTCGAAAGTCGCAAGAATGGCACCTTCTTCCGATCGGTCGAGCTCCGCACGCTTGTCGCCACGGGCGTCAGCGACAAAAGACGATCCATAGAATATTTGCCCGTGCTCGTCGCCCACGCGATTGGCCGCTACGACGGGTACGAGGTTGGACACGGCATGACCAATCATGGCTCTCTGCCACGGATCGCGCGTGTCGAGGTCGGGTTCGTGGGGCTCGCTACCGATGGCGGTCGGATACAAGAGCACTTCGGCCCCAAGAAGCATCATGGCTCGGGCCGACTCGGGGAACCACTGGTCCCAGCAAATGCCCACGCCGATCGTGCCGAAGCGTGTCGGCCACACGCGAAACCCCGAGTCGCCGGGGCGAAAATAGAACTTCTCTTCGTACCCTGGGCCGTCCGGAATGTGGCTCTTGCGATAAATCCCGAGAATCGAGCCGTCTGCGTCGATCATGGCCACGCTGTTGTAATACGCGTGCCCCGCGCGCTCGAAGAACGAGACGGGGATGACGACGCCGAGCTCCGCGGCGACATGCCGCATGCGTGAGACAGCCTCGTCTTCGCCTACGGATCTCGCCTCCGCAAACCAGTCGGCGTTTTCCTCGCGGCAAAAGTAGGGGCCTTCGAAGAGCTCGGGCGGCAGAATGACGCCGGCTCCGCGCGCGGCCGCGTCTCGGACAAGACGTTCGACTCGGGCGATGTTGTCTGCGCGCGCCCCGCCGAGCGCGCACTGAACCGCGGCGACGGTGACCGTTCGGCCACTCATGGAGCCACCGCTCTGGCGCCGCGGGGCTGCTGCTGCGTGATGCAATGAAAAGCACCTCCGCCGCTCAGCACGGCTCGCGCGTCGATCGACACGGTGTGGCGATCCGGAAAGAGGCCGCCGATGACGTGCACGGCCTCTTCATCGAAGCGAGAGCCGTACGTTGGAACGACGACGCACGCGTTGGCGAGATAGAAGTTTGCATAGCTCGCGGGCATCACGCGTCCATCGGCATCGGTGATTCGCCCGGGCGATGGAATACGCACGACCCGCAGTTTTCGCCCGCGAGCGTCCACCATGGCCTCGAGCTCCCCGAGCAACGCGCGAAGGACGTCCCGATTGGGATCGTCCGGCGCTCGGCTCTCCATCGCTACGACCACGCCCGGCCGGACGAAACGCGTGAGCGTGTCGACGTGGCCATCGGTGTGGTCGTTCTCGAGGCCGTTCTCTAGCCAAAGCACTTTGTCGCCGCCGAGCGAATCGCAGAGCGCCCGCTCGAGCTCGACCTCGGACATGGCGTCGTTGCGCTGGCCGCGGAGCAGGCACTGCCGGGTCGTGAGCACGGTGCCCTCCCCGTCGACTTCGATTGCCCCTCCTTCGAGCACGAACGGCATCTTGAACGCACGCGCTCCCTGAAGAGTTGCAATGCCCTCCGCCACGCAGTCGTCGTGCTCGAGGACGTACTTGCCGCCCCACCCGTTGAAGGAAAAGCGCACACTCGCGAGCTCGCCCTCGCGGCCCACGAGAAACAAGGGAGCCGTGTCGCGGAGCCAGATGTCACCGAAGGCCATGCGGTGAACCCTCACCCGCTCGGACCCGAGGGCGGCCCTTACCTGCGCTTCGCTGACCTCGTCCGGGGCGAGCACTTCGACCCGTTCGCCGGCCGCGACGGCCATGGCCAGGCGAACGAAGGCCGCGCGCGCAGGCTCCAAGTGCGGCCCCCACAGATCGGCATGGCTTGGCCACGCCAGCCACGTCGCCTCGTGTGGCGCCCATTCGGCGGGCATGTGAAAGCCAGCTTGGCGCGGCGTCATCGCCACGGTCACAAGCTGGCGGGCGCGATCCAGACGATGTCGCCCGTCGAGTCGTTGGTGAGAAAGAGCCGTCCATCGGAGGAGAAGCCGACCGCCGTCGGACGGCCGTGATCGTTGCGACCATCGTCCCAACCGGTGGCAAAGTCCGTGAGGGCGCCCATGTCCGCGCCTCCCATGTAGTTGGTTCCGGGCATCGGCAGCCCGGTCGTGGGATCCATCGCGATGGCCACGACGCGCGCGCCCGTCCACGTGCCGGCCGCGCCATGGTTTGCGATAAATACGCTCCCGTTCCAGGCGGCCGGCCAAAGGCCCGGTTCGAAGTCGAGACCGAAGGGGGTGTCGCCGATCAGGAAGGAATCGTTCACCGGGGTAATGCCAGAGCAATCGGCCAATTTCGTGACCCCCGCGTCCGTGAGGTAGGGAGCATCGGCGTAAGGCACACCCTGCGTGGCGCAGCAGGGAAAGCCCCAGTCATCGCCCTGGCGAATCGGAAGGAGCTTCTCGCGCCCGGCTTCGTCGGCCGAGTAGTCCTTGGCGAGCTCCGTCGCGAAACACAGGTTGTGACCGCGCGCGCAGCGAATGGCGATCGGATTGCGCAGCCCTCGCGCCACGATGCTGCCACCCGGTGTCCCGTCGAGCTTCAGAATACCCCCGAGAAATGGCCAGGGCGGCGCCACACACTCGTCGCCCTGGCTACCCCCGTTGCCAACGTAGATGGTTCCGTCGTCCGCAATGTCGAGGGTCTTCGCCCAGTGAAGCATGTCTTGATGATGATTCGCGCCAATGTCGGCCACCAGCTCGCTCGCGCTCGACGGCGCGCGCTGACCAGGCGTGTACGCGACGCGGCGGATCGTGGCGGAGTCCTGGTAGTAGAAGTAGCCGCCCGTGAAGAGCAGCCCTTGCGTGTAGACCAGGTTGCTCATGAAGGTGATGTTGCGATCGGCCACTCCATCGTTGTTGTCGTCGGGCAAAACGAGGATCGCCGATTGACCGTTTTGGCCACCGCTGGTGGTCGCACCGGTGGGGGAGGCGACGAACGCTTCGCCGCTGGGCGCGAACCGAATCTGCCGCGCATTGCCGACGTTGCCGAAATAGTGCACGCAAAAACCGGGGGGGACCTTGATGTAGCTGACGTCCGGGAGCGTTCCCCCGTCGGCGGCCTTGCCACCGGCCACGGTGCTCGTTCCGGTAGCGCTGGTAAGCACCGAGCCCGGCAACGTGCACGGATGAACGAGCGACCCGCTGACGGGACCGTCGTACGGCGTGCTGGGAGCGTCATCGACCGGCGGCGAGGTCGTGTCGTCGCCCGGCGGGGTGGTGGCATCGGCGCCTTCGCTCGGACCATCACCCGCCGCCGACGACGACTCGGCGGCCATGGTGGCGTCGGAGGCGTCGGGCCCGGGCGAGCTTTGCGGCGAGCCTCCGCAGCTCGTCGCGACAAGCAAAGCCACGGACGAAAGTTGGAAGCGTCGTAGGATCACTTGATTCACCGACAGGTAGCACACGGATAGCTCGGGGCACGTCCGAAACAATTTTCCGGCCCGGCTATAGGCGAGTAACACGCAAGTTCGTGGACACGCTTCGCGAAACGGCCGAACCGCTTCGCACGCCGATCGAGACGCGCGCGTTGGGCAACACCGTCGAGGGGCAGATGCCCATACCGCCGCTCGACTGACTCCAGCTTACTGTCGAGCCGCGGCGCTCCACATGAATCGACAATGACGCGTCCGGCGACCGAGCGACGGGGCACGACACGCCTCCGACTTCGAGCTCGTCGCCGAGTTGGTCGCGAAGCACCACGACCACTGGCTCGCCCGTCGGCGCATCGACGTCGATGTCCACGTCCGCGTACGTCCTATCGGTGACGAACGCGCTTCGACTGGGCGGAAGGACGAGCCCAAGCGATGGATCGAACGCGGCTCCCGCGAGACCCGCGAGCGCGTCGGGCGCCATGTCGGACGTGTCGGTCACCAAAAGGGGCCCCGAAAGCGGAGAGTACGGGCCGTCGGTGTCGAAGCGCATCAGAGTCAGCGCCGACGTGGAGGGGTCGACCCACAGCGCCAAGCCGGGATCGGGCGATGTTCCAACCGACCCCATGTCAGGTGGCGTTTCATCGAGGGAGATGAACGCCCCGAAAGAGCCGCTCCACGGCTGCCAGCGCAACCATCGGTCTCCCGTCCAGAGGACCGGAGCGCCCCCAGCGCCGCCAAAGAGAATGGGCGTCGTCAGCGCGCCAGGAACTGGAGTCGCGGCTTCGAACGTGCCGTCGGCGTCGATGACCCAGACGCTCGGGTAGCTCGGGGCCGCGCCGGGAGGCGGCGCGAATACCGCGAGCGCACCACCGCCTTCGAGGGCGATATAGGCGCGAGCCGTGGCGTCGTCGACGAGTGGGCGCGCAAGCTTGCTCACCTTGCTTACGTCGGGCAAAAACCATTCGACCGTAGCGACCGGACTGCCCGTCGCGTCGATCCCGCCCGCCACCAGGATCTCGCCGGACGCCAAACGCAGAACGTCCGGTTGTCGCCTTGCAACCGCGAGGACGGCGACGTTCACGGCGCGCACGGTCCGAGTGACCGGGTCGACCGTCTCCATCGACGCGAGCACGTTCGTGCCGTCGGTGCCTCCAACGAGCAGAGTCTCTCCCGTCACGAGGACGGCCGCGCCGTGATCGGTTCGCGCTGTGCTCAGCAAGATGGGGTCTTGTTGATCGAACCCTCCGGTCACACTCGAATAGACTTCTGCCGTATTGCGCACCGCCCCAGCGCCCCCCGCGCCCGGCGCGGACCCACCGGCCACGAGCGCTCCATCGCCGAAGGGCGTCACGCTCGCGTGCGTGCGTGGATACAGCAGGTCATATTCGGTACCGATCGGCTCGACCGAGTCGACAGCCAAATGGGCCACCCGAGACGGGGCGGGCAGTTGGCTCGCTTCACCGCCCACGACTCCCCCCGTGATCAAGACGGTCGCCGGGTCGATGGGAGCGACCGTCGCGCCCGAGCTCGCGATGGGCTGCGCCAACCCACAAGACGCCATCCACGGCAGCAGCAGCACGTCGAGATTGCCCGCCGCGGGAATGAGGGTGACGCCCAACCATCGGCCGGTGCCCTCGGAGACATCGACCACGAGCGCCCGACTCGCGGGGTCGATCTCGGAGAGCACGTCGCCCGCGCTCTTCAAGGGATGGCCGGCTGCGGGCAGCGTGGGCTCGAAGTCGCCGGACCCGTAGAACTTCGCGTACCCCTCACCATCGAGCGCTTGACCTGCCGACACACAACCGAGGGGCACGTGCGTGGTGACCACGCGCGTGGTGACCGTGCCCCCTCCGTGGCAGGCGCACATCGTCGCGAAACCTAGAGCGAGGCCCAAGGCGCATTTGCTACGATGAACGGGCCTCATCTGACCCAGAATGTACCCCCAAGTCTTTGGCAAGTACGTCCTCGAGCGGGAGCTAGCGCGCGGAGGCATGGCCCGCGTGACGCTCGCGACGCTGCGCGGCGCGGGTGGCTTCGAAAAGAAACTCGTCGTCAAACAGATACGCGACGAGCTTGCGTGCGACGACGAGTTCGTTCGGCGATTCGTCGACGAGGCGAAGACCACGGTCGCTCTCGCACACCCGAACATCGTCCCCGTATACGAGCTGGGCGTCGAGCGCGGAACGTATTTCCTCGCCATGGAGCTGGTGGAGGGCGCGAGCGCTTCTGAGCTCTTGCGTGCGCGCAGTCCCGCCGGGCTTTCGCCCGAAGAGGGGGCCTACATCGGCGTGGAAGTGTGCCGTGCGCTCGACTACGCGCACCGCCGTATGAACCTCGTGCACAGGGACGTCACCCCGCGCAACGTCATGGTGGACGAAGAGGGCCACGTCAAAGTCATCGACTTCGGTATCGCGGCCCCGGTCGCGACCGCTCCGAGCGGTCACGGCATCTTCGGGTCACCCGGGCACATGCCTCCTGAGCAGATGGAAGGCAAGGAGCTGACGCCTGCCGCGGATGTCTTTGCGGTGGCCGCGCTCCTCGTGGAGCTCTGGAGCGGCAAGGCGCCTTTCCGCCGCCGCACCACCGCGGAGATCGAAGCCGCGATTCGCGGAACGCACCCAAGACCGAGCGACACCGACCCGCGGCTCCTTCCGCTCGACGAGGTCATCGCGAAAGCGCTGTCGCTCGATCCCGCTGACCGCCCGCAGCAGGCCGATGACCTTGCGCGGACTCTGCGACGTTTCTTGGGCGGGGTCGACCTCGGCGATCTTGCGCACCAGCTCGGCGATCGCGTGCGCGACGTTCGCGCTCAGCCCCGAGTCCCGTCCGCGGAGACCGGGCCGGTTCTCCAGAGGCCGCCATCGCGTCCCGTAGCCACGGCGATCGGAACGAAGACCTTTGCCGCCCGCGAGCCACTCGGGTCACAGGGAGCCGCGAGCGGGGCACTCGAGCCCTCCACGCGCAGAACCGCGAGCCAACAGCCGGGCGGCCTCGAGAAGGAGGCTATCGCGACGCGATCGGTCTCGACCGGAGCGCGCACGGACGGGCGGCGACGGCGGCAGCGGTGGCTCGGTCTGGGAGCGCTCGCGGCGGGCGGAATCGCCATCGGGTCATTCTTCATCGGGCGCGGTCTCGCCAGCCCTCCGGCGGCGCAGCCGCAAGCCGCGGTTCGCCCGCGAGACATCGTCCTCCCCAGCCTCGCGACCGGCGACACCGCTGTCCCAGGCTCACCTTCGTCCAGCGCAGCGCCGCCCGCGCCGAGCGTGAGCGCCAGCGCTTCCGCCCAACCGAGCGCGCATGCGGAGCTCGCCCTGTTGGGCGACGGCGCACGCGTGCGCGTCGACGGAGTCCTGCGAGGAAGCTGCCCCACCCGGGTCATTGTCGTCCCGGGCGCCCACGCGATCGAGTTCTCTTTTCCGGCGACGGGCGAATCGGAAGTCGAGACCCTGACGGTTCAAGCCGGGCAAAAAGCCACGCTGCGCGCCGACTTCACCGGGGCACGACCCACCATTCGGATCGAGCGCTGAGCCGCGCGCCTTACCCCGTGAAGGTCTCGTCGAGTGATCCGAGCTGGCGCAGAGACTCGTAGAGCGCGATGGCGACGGCGTTGGCAAGATTCAGCGAACGCACGGCTCCGAGCGTGGGAATCCCGAGCACGCGATCGGCGTGTTCGTGCAGCAGCGCCTCGGGCAGCCCCACGCTCTCTTTTCCGAACACCAGGGCGTCCCCCGGGGCATAGCTGGCGCTCAGATAGCTCACCTGGGCAAGGGCGCTGAAGAGATGCAGACGCCCCTGGGGGCTCTCGCTCGACCAGGCGCGGAGAAAGCCCGCGAAGTCCGGATGCGTCCGAACGTCGACCAGATGCCAATAGTCCACGCCGGCGCGCCTGACGCTGTGCTCGTCGATGCGGAACCCCAGCGTTCCGACCAGGTGCAGCGGAGACGCCGTCGCGGCGCATAGCCGGGCGATGTTGCCCGTATTGGGCGGGATCTCCGGTTCGACCAGGACGACGTGCAGGGGCACCGCGAGCGCTCTGGCGCGAAGGCGTTTGGGCGAAGGGGGCGCTTCGGAAGCCACGCCCTGATCTATCCCATCGCGGGCAAGAGCCCATCCCGATACGGTGGCGTTGTTGCGTATCGCTCTTTCGTTCCTCGTTCTCAGCGCATGCGCCGCGGCCCTTGCCGCGGGATGTCACGACACGCCGGCCGCAATCGTCGGCGTCTCCCCTCCTCGAGCGCCTGAGCGAAGCGATCGCGCCGTCGACGCGGCGGCCCGCGAGGCCTCACCCGTCGCGGAGGATTTCCGGGCAAAAATGACACGGATCGGAGACCGTTTCCTCTCGCAGGGCCACGCCCAGCGGTTCGAGGCCGTCGTTTGGGCCAACGCCCCCGCCAAGAAGCAATGGGACGCTCCGGAGGAAATGCCCGTCGGATCCATGCTGGTCGAGGAAGCCGTCGTGCGCGAGGCGGACTTCGAGCAAGCGGCGGGCCTTCTCGTCATGGAGAAGCGCGAGGCGGGCTGGCGCTTTGTCGTGGTTACGGCCCAGGGCGACGTGGTGAGTGATGCGCGGGTGGCCGCGTGCGAGACGTGCCACCACGAAGCCAAGGGCGAAGTCTTCGCGCTCGCGCGGGAAGCTGGAGCCCCGCAGGGCGCTAAAGAAACGCAGCCCAACCGATAGCGGCGACGACGGCCCCGGCTCCCACCAACGTCACGACGACGGCCGAGACGAATGAAGCGCGAAGCGCGGGACGAGCCGCATCCCCGGTCAGGCCGTAGCACCCTTTGAGAAAGGCCTTCGCGCTACGAGTCGGAAGCCCTTGGGCGAGGCCGACGATGGAGATCGCCGCCCCCGGGCCCTCTTTGATCGCCGCCACGATGGCCCCGAGGGGGCCGATGACGAGATCCCAGCCGGCCGCGTAAAGACCGAAGCGCAGAGCGCGCCGCACCGCACCGGGGCGCGCTCCGTGTCTGGCGCCGTAGTGAAGGGCCCCGCCATGGGCTACGTGCGCGGCCACGAGCAAGAGACCGACGAGCGGCGCGCCGGCGACGAGCAGCCTGAGGAGAAGAGCCCATCGATCGACGAGCACGTGCTTCATCCAGACCGGCGCCAGAAAACCGAGCGGCAGCATCAGCGCGGCGGCCATGGTGGTGACGGCGATCATTTCGCTCGCGACGGCGAACCCCAAGGCCGCGTCGATGGGCCCGTCGGGGAGCGATTCGAAGAAACGCTCCGCGTCGAGCGTCGCGGCACGTGCGGTGGCCCACAAGCGCTGGTGAACGGGCACACCCAGGCGCTCCCAGGGCACGACGGCAACGATGCCGGAGCGATAAACCTCGTACGCGCACCCCTGGCATTCGGCGTTCCCGCAACGCGCGCATACGACCGTCGCAGGCACGTCGTGGTCGACGAGCTCGTCGCCCTCGACACGGGGCGGAGGGACGGGGCTGCGTGCCGCTCGCATGGTCGCGCGGGAGATTGTGACACGGCCCCCCCCGCCGCGCACGGCATGCGTCTTGACACCACGGTGCGCGGCGCTCCTATTGGAGGCAAGAAGCCGTGGACGACGCGCTGAGACTTGGGGTCGATCTCGGAGGTACGAAAATCGAGGCGGTCGTCGCTCGCGTAGGGCGCGACCAACCGCAAGTCCTGGCCAGGATTCGCATTCCGACCCATCGCGACGAAGGTTATGACCACATCGTCGAGGCCACCTCCAAGCTCATCGCCGACGTCGCCGCACAGGCCGGCCTCGGATCGCCACCTCCGATTGGAGTGGGGATGCCCGGCAGCGTGACCCTGCGGCGCAGGGACGGCGAAGCCTCTCCCGTACCGCTCATCAAGAACTCGAACACGACGTGCCTGAACGGTCGCCCCTTCCACTTCGACCTCACGGGCGCGGTCGGTCGTCCTATCGCGTTTGCCAACGACGCGAACTGTTTCGCGCTCGCCGAAGCCACTTATGGCGCCGCGCGCGACGCGCGTGTCGCCTTTGGCGTGATCCTCGGAACGGGGGTGGGGGGGGGCGTCGTTTTTCGCGAAGCGGGGCGAGCGCGCGTGTGGGACGGCGCGCAGGGCATCGCGGGCGAGTGGGGGCACTTGGTTCTCGATCCGGCGGACGGCCCTGCCTGCTATTGCGGGCGTCGCGGGTGCGTCGAGCAATACCTCAGCGGGCCTGCGATCGAGCGCGCTTACGAGGCGCGAACGGGCACGGGCCGGCTCCTGCCTGACATCGCGGCCCGGGCGGCAGATGACGCCGACGCGCAGGCGATCCTCGAGCAGGTCATCGAGATGTACGGACGCGCGCTCGCCACCGTCATCAATATCCTAGACCCCGACGCCATCGTCCTCGGCGGCGGCCTGTCGAACTTGGACGTTCTCTACAAGCAGGGGCCCGCTGCAGTCGCGCGGTGGATCTTCAATGACGAGGTTCGCACCCGGATCGTCAGGCACGCGCTGGGGGACAGCGCAGGGGTGATCGGAGCGGCTCTCCTGCCGTAGCTCGGTCAAGTCTCAGTGGACCGTTTGGCCTTTGGACGTGCCCCGCTTGACCGCGATGTCGTCCACGCGCCCTCCGAACATGACCCCGACGACCATGGCCGCGATCGAGACCACCGCCGTGGCGAAGAGCCCGGGGCCGTAGGTGAATCGCAGTGGGACGCCGTGACTCCCGTGCGGTGGGCGAAGGACGAGAACGAGAACGGTCGCCCCCGGCACTGCGCCCAAGAAAGCGGCGGCCAGCCGCGCGCCGCGCATGGTCATGATGCTCCGGCGACTGACGACGGTAGGCACGAGGACCACCCAAGCCACTCCGGCACCCCAAGCCCAACCCAGGCGCTTGGCCAGGTCGAGACCCGAGTAGCTCACGATGTCCGGAAGCGTGACTCTCACCCAGGGCAGAAGAAACGCGGCCAGCCCCACGAGCGCGAGCGCGGCGAGAAGCCCTCGCCCGCGGCCCAGGTAGGCGGCCGGAAGCGGCTGATACTCGGGCGCGTCGGGGATACCGTCGTCGCCCGTCGCCTCGATCGACGGCGGCAGCCGTTCGAGCGCCACGAGGGGCATGCCGCACACCGCACACGATTTTTCCTCGCGCCGATCGAAGAGCTCGCGGCAGAAGGGGCACGCCAGGAGCACCCCAGAAGAATAGATCGGCCCCTCCTCGGATGCTGCATCTCGCGACGTCTCGCAGTAGAACAATGCCCAAAGCATGACTCGTCCCAACCGATTGGAAGCCGCCGCCCTCGACTCGTGGCTCAAGACGCACCCCGGCTGGGAGCGCACCCCTTCGGGAGCCATCACCCGTGCGTTCAAGCTCCCGGATTTTGCGACCGGCCTGGGCTTGGTCGTTCGCATAGGTTGCCTCGCCGAAAAGAAAGACCATCACCCCGACATCGAGCTCAAGTGGGGCAGCGTTCGCGTCACGTGGTCGACCCACGACGCCGGCGGCGTCACTCAGCTCGATGTCGACGCCGCACAAGCGACCGACGCCATCGCCGGATGAACGACGCCGATCGTCTCTCGCAGGCTCGGAGCGAGCTCCTGTCTCACCTCGAGACTCTCGTCGGCCCGGGCGAGATTCCGCGCTTTGAAGAGGCGCTCACCCACGCAAGCTTCGCCAACGAGACCGGCGCAGCCGACAATCAGAGGCTCGAGTTTCTGGGCGATTCGGTGCTGGGCCTTTGCGTGAGCGAAATGCTCATCGCCGCCCATCCCGCAGCCGACGAGGGCAAGCTCACCCGCATGCGCGCCGCGTTGGTCAACGCCGAAGCGCTCGCGGCCTGGGCACGGCGCATCGACCTAGGCGCATGCGTCGCTCTCGGCCGGGGGGCCATGCACGGCTCCGAACGCGACCAGACCAACGTTCTCGCCGATGCGACCGAAGCTCTGGTCGCCGCAGTCTACGAGGCTCTCGGCCTCGCAGGCGCCCGCGCGGTCGTGCGAGGCATCGTGGGAGACGGGATCGAGAGAGCGGAGGCGCTCGCAACCCCAGACCCCAAGAGCGCTCTTCAAGAACGCGTCCAAGCCGTCGCCCGCCCTGCGCCCACCTATCGCCTCGTCCAGATCCACGGCAGCGCGTCGGATCAAACCTTCGAGGTGGAAGTGCTGCTCGAGGGTTCGGTGATCGGCAGCGGCCAGGGGCGCACCAAGCGCCTCGCCGAACGGGCGGCCGCCAGCGCCGCTCTCGAGAAGCTCGAGTAAGGCGGCGGCGTCAGTGGCCTGCGTCGATGTCGGCGGTCTCGAGTGGGGCTTCGTCGAGACTGCGCAATCGCTGAGAGCGCAGGCGGGCCACGAGCTTGTCGGTTTCGTCCTTGATTCGTAGCTTTCGGATCGTGTCGCGAATCTGGGCGGAGGCCTCGCTCACCGAGCGCGTGAAGGATGGACGCGTGCCTCGGCGCCAAACCACTGCGAAGTAGTCACCCTCCGCCACCGGCTCAGCGACCAAGTCGCCGTCCCTCACCTTGCCGACCGCCTGGACGACCCCGAGGCCCGCGCGCTGCCCGGGCTCCGCCGTCGAGCCATCTTCCGCGACGAAACCGAGGTTGCCTCCGCGCAAGAACGTGCCCTTGTCCAAGCTATGGTCGCGCGCGAGAGCCGAGAATGTGGCGGGCGTCGGCTTCTCCTTGCACGCATCGAGCACGGTCTGCGCCTCTTCGCGCGTTTTGCAGAGAATCCACCAGATCTGGTAACGCACGGGGGTCGAGAACCGCTCGCGGTTCTGCTCGTAGTACGCGCTCACCGCGTCGGCCGAGATGGCCGAAGCTTCTCCGACGCGTGTGCGAATCGCTCGGACCGTGGCCGTCGAACGAGCCCGCTCGATGGCATAGGCGGCGGGGGGCCGACCTGCGACTCCGGTGGCGGCGGCCCGAAGCTCGAGGAGGGCTTCAGGGACGATGATGTCCGCGACGAACTTTCGCACGATCGCGGAAGGGGTTGCCCCGAACGTCGCGCGCTGGAAGCCCGGCATCGCGGCGATCCGGTCCTCCACTTCGCCTACAGAAAACGAGCTAGCGCCCACGCGCACGAGGACCTGCGCGCGCCTAGTGGCGTCCGCCCCCGCGTCTTGAGCGGAGGCCTGCGCGCTACCGAGGAAGGCTCCGACGAGAAGCGAGAGCCAAGCCACCGCGCGACGCATCGACGGGGCACACGGGCGACGCATCGACGGGGCATGCGCGCGACGCATCGAGGGGCCGGTAGACCGCGCCCGCGCCGGGGCGTCAAGAGCTTGCTTCGTGCCCACGCGCCCTTAGCCGCCGGCTTCGCCGCGCTTGCTCGCGGCGACGTAGACCCCTCGAATGAACTCCGCGCGATTGCGCACCCCACACTTCGAATAGATCTGGGTCACGTGCTGCCGGATCGTCTTGGGACTGTTGCGCTCGATCTCCGCGATCTCGCCGCTCGTCCGACCGTCGATGAGGTGGCGAGCGACGGTGGTCTCCTTGTCGGTCAGGTTCGCGTGCATCAGCGCCTGATCGATGGCGCGAAGCAAGTCGCCGCCTTGCGCGGGAACGCGCCCGATCACCTCGATGAGCTCCACCGCGCGAAACGGCTTCTCGAGCAAGTATGCCGCCCCATGGTTCAAGGCAATCTTGACCTTTTGCACATCGGCGTAGGCCGTGATGACGATGATGGGGGCGTGCACTCCGACGCCACGCAGCTCTTTCATGAGCCCGAGACCACGCTGGTCACTCCCCCCCATGACGACGTCGGTGACGACGACGTCGATGGGGCCCGCGCCGGTCGCCAGCGCGAGGGCTTCGTCGGCGCCACCGGCCGTGAGGCATCGATACCCGGCGCGCTCGATCGCGGCGCCGAGCATCTCGCGCGTGTCGACCTCGTCCTCTACAAGCAGCACCGTGCGCTTCACGTCCTCTGGACCCTATTCGAGCCGACCCGTTCGGGCCACCGTCCGCTGCCGCAAGCGTGCGTCGATGCCGTCCGACCAACGTCGGATATTGTCGGTCGTGACGAAGGCGTCAGGAGTTTTTGCCATGCTCGCGCTGGCGTCCCCTCGGGCGGCTTGGGCCGAAGAGCCGGGAACGCATCCCCCGCTGCCGGAGCCGATCCTGGCGGAGACCACGACCGACATCGACGGAACGGCACCCGGCGAGATCGAGATCGAGGCCAACGCCATCGTGCTCCGGTCGAGAGTGGGAGGAGCGGTCACCTTGCAGCTCAGCTCCGAGTTGGAGTGGCTCGTGACCCGTCGCTTCGGTTTCAAGGTCGAGCCGTTCTTCGAGCGCGACGCCGATGCCGCAGCGTCACCCACCCACAGTGGAGGCGTGAGCGCCGGTGTCTCGTGGAAGCTGATCCAAGATTTCGAGCACAATTTTCATCTGCAGCTCGAAGCGTTGGGCCGCGTCCCTTCCGACGTGTCGACGACGCTGGATCCCGGAGAGTCGCCGCTACCGTTCTCCTTCTCTCTCCAATCGGGCCTTCAAGAGGGGCCCTGGACGCTGCGTAACTCCTTGGGCGTATCCGTGGGCGGGGAGGGTGCCCATTTGCCGCTTCGCGGGAGCGTGGCGATCCTCAGAGGCTTCGAGCCGACGAGCCGGTACGGGTTCTGGGGGATCGAGGTCGAGGCGGATGGCGCGCGCACGAGCCCCGTCGTCGTAGCCCTCGATCTGGTGCCCGATCTGGTGCCTGCGGGGCTACCCTTCGCGCTTGGTTTCGTGCTGCCCTACTCCGTGGCGGCCGACGCCAGGGTGCCGTCGTACGGGTTTTTCGTCCGATTGTTCGTCGAGAGCGCCCGAGAGGCGGCGTATGCCCGAGGGGAGCCGCCGAAACCACCCTGACAGCGTCACCTCGGCTCGGCCCAAAGCACGGTGCTGCTCGGATGTGCATCCGACATGTGTCCGATACCGCGCGTAGCGGCACGCGCCTACGCTCGCGCGCATGAACTACGCAACTAGCCGGTTCGGTGTGGGCGCGATGCTAGGCCGCCACGCGCATATCGCACTCTCTCTCGTCGGCGCATCACTCGTCCACTGCAGCTCGAGCTCGAATGGCGTCAGCTGCACCAGCATCAGCCCCGATGCGGCTGCGACCATGAGCCCCAGCGTTTGCTATCCGGACAACGATGGCATCAACGGCGGCTACTACGTCGTCGATCTCGTCGTCACCGACACCGGGTTTCTGGCCAGCGATGTAGACGGTGGCGCGATGGCCTCGAAGAACATCATCGGAACGCAGAACGATGCGATGGTCGCCCTCACCCTGACGAACATGGGGACAACGCCCCACGGCTTCGCCGTCGGATGCACCAGCGTCTGCCCTTCCTATGCGAGCTTGCCCGCCGGGTGCTCCCCGGTGGCCTGCTTCACGAACGCGGCCATCGCCCCGCTCCAGCCCGGAGCGAGCATGACGATCGTGTTCGACACGCCAACCCCCGACGGTCTAATTTATCCGTTCACGTCGAACGAGCCCGCCGACGCGAACGTACCTGGCTTGAACGACGGTCAGTGGACGTTGATGTGACCGCGTGACCTGGGTCGACCTCTCTGTGACCACGCGCCGGCGAAGCGCGAGACGCACGGTCTCGCCGCTGGCCTTTATCGCGGTCTTGCTCGTCGCGAGGGTGGCGGCAGCCCAGCTCGTGCAGGCCGAGGCGCTCGCGCCCATCGTTGCGGCATTCCCGCCGAACGTGCCGCCTGTCGAGACGCAGATAGCCCTGCAGATCGTGATCGACCCGGCCGGTGACGTCGAGTCGGTGGCCGAAATCTCACGAGTGCCACATGACGCACCCGACGCGTTTGCACGGGCCGCAACCGAAGCGGCAAGGGCGGCCAAGTTTGCACCGTCATCGCGAGACGGTCGCCCGATCCGCTCGCGCATCGAGTACGTCGTCGTATTCAAACCGCCCGCGGCAGAAGGGGCAGCGCCCCCAAGTCCAACCGCGACTGCGCCCACGGGTCCAACCGCGACTGCGCCCCCAAGTCCAACGGGGGCAGCGCCCACGGGTCCAACCGCGACTGCGCCCACAGGTCCAACGGGGGCAGCGGCCGCGGGCCCAACCCCCATGACGACAACGCCCCCGAGCCCAACCGAAACCGCGGCTCCCCACCCTGCGACGCCCATCCAGGCAGGCGTGGAGACGGTGCAGGTCCGGGCGATTGCCTGGGCCTCTCCTCGTGGCCTCGGCGATATCCGCGTCGACCGCGAGACCCTGACCGCCTCGCCGCGCCAGCAAACGAGCGAGATGCTCTCGGCCGCGCCGGGCTTCTTCGTCGACCACGAGGATGGCGAGGGCCTGGGCAACGACGTCTACCTTCGCGGCTTCGACCTCGACAACGGCTCGGGCATCGAGATGAAAGTGGGCGAAGTCCCCATCAACATCCCGCTCCATATTCACGGACAGGGCTACGCCGACGTCAACTTCATCATCCCCGAGGTCGTCCGCAGCATCCGCGTGCTCGAGGGTTCCTACGATCCGCGTCAGGGCGACTCGGCCATCGTGGGGAGCGCCCTCTTCGACCTCGGCGTTCCCGAGCGAGGCTACCAGCTCAAGACGACCTACGGCTCGTTCGGCCAGGCACGGTTGGTGGGCATCGCCGCACCTAAAGAGGCCAACGAAGAAACGTTCGCAGCCTTCTCGATACGCGAGACGCAAGGCTTCGGCGAGGACCGCGCGTCCCAGTCCGCCTCGGTCAACGCACAGTACGGCATCGACCTCAACGACAGCGATCACCTCCGAATCCTGGCGACCGCGTACGCCGCAAGCGGGGCTCTTCCGGGTGTCGTGAGGCTGGACGACGTGAACGCGGGGCGCATCGGCTACTACGACGCGTACCCGTACTTCAACTCTTACTTACCCAAGAACTGCGGCTCGCCCTCGTGCGCCAGCCCGGCGCAGGGCGTGCAGGCATCGCGCATCCTCGTGGGAGCGGAGCTCGATCATGCGACGGGGGCAGGTGCACACTTCGAGATCGCCCCCTGGGTGATGTGGACCAACTTCCTTTCACGCCAGAACTACACCGGCGACCTCGATAGCTCGAACCTCCAGCCCGGGCTCGCGAGCCTGGGCGACCTCTGGCAGCTCACCAACGTCGAGACCGCGGCTGGCGTCACGGCGCGCTTCCACACGGCGCCCGTTCGCGTCGGGACGTTTCTCGAGGTCGTGGTCGAACCGGGTGTCTCGCTGCGGGGCGGTCACACGGAGCAGAGCAAGAGCTTGGTCAACCCCGCAGACCTGGACCCGTGGGATTACCGCGAGAACTACGGGCTCGATACTCTCGACCTCGCGGGGTACGTCGACCTCGACCTCCGCTTCTGGGAAAAGCTTCGCATCTCGGGCGGTGCGCGCGCGGACTTTCTCGACGTCGTCATCAACAACAACCTTGCCGGTGTCGTGCCTCCGATCCCCGCAGGTGCGCTGCAGGGCTCGGTCGCGAGCATCGCAGGTGTGGCTCCGGGGCCGCGAGTGACGGCGGCCTACGAGCTCATCCCGGAGCTCACACCGGTCATCTCGGCGGGCGAAGGCTTTCGATCGCTCGACGCGGGGAGCCTGACCTTGTGCAACGCGCCCACCCTCAAGCTGACAGGGGTGCCGGCCTCTCAGGTGCTCCCGTGCGCGCCCGGCTCGCCCTTTTCGCGGGTCACGAGCTTCGAGGCAGGGGTGCGCTCCGACGTGGCCAAGGGGCGCTTCACGACCACTCTGACGGCCTTCCAGACCGATGTCGCCAACGAGCTGGTGTTCGAGGTGGCCTCGGGCGGGCTCACGACCGAAAACGCGAGCACTCGGCGAGGCATCGTGGGCTCGCTCCTGGCCAAGCCGACCGAGTGGCTGCTCGCGTCGACGGCCCTGTCCTACCAGAGCGCCACGTTCAACACCCTGGTCGTCGGCAGCTCGCACTTCGTGCCGAACGTTCCTGCGGTTCTCTGGCGCACGGACGTGAACGCGCACGGAGTGATCGCTCGCCTCCGTGGTGCCCCTTTAACGGGGCGCATCGGCGTCGGCTACACGGTGCTCGGGGGCCGCCACGTCAACGATGCGATCATCGCGCCCACCAACAATGTCCTGAATGCGCTCGCGTCGGTTCGCTACCGCTGGGTCGAGGTCGGGTTCGACATGTACAACGTGCTCGGCCTCAAGTACGCCGACGACGAGGAGTACTACGTGTCCAACTGGGGGTTCAAACCCGGGCAGCCGCCGGCGTCCCCAATGACGCACATCGTGGCGGCGCCTCCGCGCACCGCTCTCGCCACGCTGTCGCTCTATTTCTGACGCAGGGCACGTACACTGCGCGGGGCATGGTCGACGCCGTCGCTCGCTCCCCACGGATGCGTCCGTACGCGATCGCTCTTCTCGGTGCGGCCGCGGGCATGGCCTATGTGGTCTTCGATCTCGTGTCAGAGGCGCGGATCGGGCGCGGCACGCTGCAAGGCCCGCTCGCGCAGGCCCACGCCGTCGTCGATCACACACTGCCCGTTCTGGTGGGCGCCCTTCTCGGAGTCTGCGTCCACTCGATCCGGATCCACGCGCGCCTGCGCGCCGCCGAGGAGGCGGCGAGCCGGGCCGACGCCCTAAGGAGTAGGTTGCAGCGAGTCGAACGCGATCAGGCCGTCTGGGTCCTTACGGCGACCGTGCTTCACGAGCTCAATAACCCCTTGCACGCGCTCGGCTTGCTCCTCGACGAGCTGTCCGCGACCGAAAACGACGGCCGACGCCAGACCGAGCTCGTCGAGCGCGCGCGCGCACAGGCCAATCGCGCCCTCTCTCACCTCGAGACGCTTCGCTCGATGCGCTCGGTGCAAGAGCCCGAGTTCGAGTCCATCGCGCTCGACGAGGTCGTCCACGCGCTGGCCGCGGAGGTCGGTTCGCTTGCCTCGGAAGAAGGGTTCGCGGTGCACATCACGAGCCAAGGCCCCGTGCGGGCACACGCCGACCCGACGTATGTGCGCACCATTCTCGAGAACCTCGTGGACAACAGCCTGCACGCGCTGCGCGGCATCGGCCGCGGCTCGATCACCATCGAGCTCGGGCGCGAGCAAGAGCGAGCGGTCATCCGTGTGCGCGACGATGGGCCCGCGCTCGACTCCGGAGTCCGCGCGGCCCTCTTCGAGCCGCTCGGAACCACCAAAGCCCACGGCCTCGGCCTGGGCCTGCCCATCGCGCGCGCCCTCGCCCGCGCGATGCGTGGAGACCTCGTCTTCGAAGACGCGCCGGGCAAGGTCTTTCGTTTGGACCTTCCGCTCAAGAGAGAGCCGTGACGTGCTAAAATAGCCTTGCCGTGCGCATTCGAGTCCTGGGCTCTGCAGCAGGCGGCGCTTTGCCCCAGTGGAATTGCGGGTGCCCCAATTGTGCCGCCGTGCGCCGTGGCGATCCGCGGCTGCGGGCGCGCACCCAAGACTCTCTCGCCTTCTCGTCGAATGGCGACGACTGGCACCTCATCAATGCCTCGCCCGACATTCTCAAGCAGATAAGCGACAACGCGCCGCTTCACCCCCGACGCCCCCGGCACTCGCCCATCCGCTCGGTGCTGCTCAGCAACGGGGATCTCGACCACGTGCTCGGGCTCTTTTCGCTGCGCGAATCGTGGCCGCTCGTGCTTTACGCGACTTCGGCGGTACGCCGCGGGCTCGAAGACAACAACGTCATCTGTCGCACGCTGCATCGATTCCCCGAGCAAGCGATCTGGCGAGACCTCGAGCTTTACCGCGAAGTGCTCGTCGAGCCAGGCCTCACCGTCGAGGCGCGTCCCGCTCACGGCAAGCTGCCTGTTCACTTGATGAGCTCGTCCGCGCCTTCGCCCGAGGACAACGTGTCGCTCTGGATTCGTGACGCCCGCACGCGCAAGACCGCGGTCTACATGGGGGCCACGTCATCGGCCGAAGGCGTCGAGGCGGAGGTGCACGGCGCCGACTGTCTTTTCTTCGACGGTACGTTTTGGTCGAGCGATGAGCTCATCGCTCTTGGGCTCTCCAAGGCGCGCGCCGAGGACATGGCGCATCTGCCCATCGGCGGCCCGGCGGGAAGCTTGGCTCGGCTCTCGGGCGTGCACCTGTCGCACAAGATTTTCACGCACATCAACAACTCGAACCCGATTCTGGTCGAGGGCTCTCCCGAAGAGGTCGCCGTCCGAGCCGCCGGATGGGAGATTGCCCACGACGGAATGGAAGTCTCGCTGTGACGGCCGCGCCTCCGCTCAGCCGCGACGAGCTCGTGGAGCGCATCCGATCGGAAGGCGCGCACCGCTACCACGACAAGCACCCTTTTCACGTGGCCATGCACGAGGGCAAGCACTCGAAATCGCAAATTCAAGCCTGGGTGATCAATCGCTATTACTACCAAACCCGTATCCCCATCAAAGACGCGATCATCCTTTCGAAATCGGAAGACCCGGCATTTCGGCGGCAGTGGATGCATCGAATCGTCGATCACGACGGGCGTGCTCCAGGCGAGGGAGGGCTCTCTCTCTGGCTCCGGCTCGCCGAGGGTGTAGGGCTCGATGCGGCCGAGGTGGCGAGCCTCGAACGCGTCCTTCCCGCGGTACGATTTGCTTGCGATGCCTACGTACAGCTCGTCCGCGAGCGGTCGCTGGTCGAGGCCGTGGCATCCTCGCTCACGGAGTTTTTTGCACCCGACATCATGGCCACGCGCCTCGCGGCGTGGGCGAAGCACTACCCTTGGGTGGACCCAGGCGTGCAGGAGTACTTTCGAAGCCGGGTTTCGCGCGCCCGGAGCGATGCCCTCGAGGCCATCGATTTCGTCGTGACCCACGCGACCTCGCGCGAGCTTCAAGAAAAATGCGTCGAGGCCTTCGTCACCAAGTGCGACGTCCTCTGGTCGCTGCTCGACGCGGTGGCCTTGGCGCATCCGTCGTGAGCGGGCCGCGGCTCACTGCAAAGGCCCGCCTCAAATGGGATGGACGGGACAATAGATACCTCCTGCTCTATCCGGAGCGGGGCCTGGCGCTGAGCGACACCTCGGCCGAAATTCTCAAGCTGTGTGACGGAGCCCACCCGGTAGACGCCATTGTCGACGAGCTCGCGCGCAGCCGGCCGAATACGCGTCGCGATACCATATTCGCCGACGTCACGTCCTTTCTCGACGAGATGCGAAAGCGGGGCATCGTCCGAGACACCTAACCGAACCGGTGGTAGAGACGTGGCCCATGCGGGACATGCGATGTGGCTTGTTTTCGTTGGTGCTCGCGCTCGCCTCGGGCTGTTCGCGTGGCGAAAAGACCGCCGAGCACAACGCAGGTTCGGCGCCGGTCATCTATGCCAGCGACGAAAGCCGCGGCGACATCGCGGTCATCGACCCGGCGAGCGGGCAGCTCGTCGCCACCATCCCTGTCGGCAAGCGGCCGCGAGGCGTCAAGCTCTCGCGCGACGGCAAGCTCCTCTATGTGGCTCTGTCCGGATCGCCCCAGGCGGGTCCAGGCGTCGACGAGTCGAAGCTACCGCCGGGCGATCGGAGCGCCGACGGCGTGGGCGTGGTGGATCTCGCGGCCCGCAAGCTTTTGCGCATCCTCCCGAGCGGACAAGACCCGGAGTCGTTCGACCTCTCACCCGACGGAAAGGTTCTCTACGTCTCCAACGAGGAGACCGCCGAGATGACGGCTCTCGATCTGGACACGGGAGTGATCCGCGGCAAGGTCGGCGTCGGCAGGGAGCCCGAAGGAGTGACCGTGCGGCCCGACGGCAAGGCCGTCTACGTCACGTCCGAGCAAGACGCCGAGGTGACGGTGGTGGACACCGCGACATTGGCGGTCGTCGGGCAAATGCACACGGGACGAAGGCCGCGATCGATCGTTTTTGCCAAGGACGGCGTGACGGCGTTCGTGACCAACGAGCTCGAAGGGACGGTGACGGTGCTCGACACGGTGGCCCAGAAGCCCGTCGCCGAGATCAAGACTTTCTTGAACTCTCCCTTGCTGTCGGGACCGCGCCCCATGGGCGAGGTGCTCTCAGCGGACGGCAAGCTGCTGTACGTGTCGACCGGTCGCGGCGGCTCCGTGGCGATCATCGATGTCGCCACGCACCTCGAAGTGCGCTCGATCGACGGCGTGGGCGACCGCCCCTGGGGCATCGGCCTCAGCCCCGACGGAACGCACGTCTATACGGCCAACGGAACCTCGCACGACTTGTCGGTCACCAGTCTCCGAACTGGCAACGTCGAAAAGCGCGTGCACGTCGACGGCTCACTCTGGGGTCTTGTGGTCGCAACGCCCTAACGGTCTAGAGCCCGGCGTCGGCGCTCGTGGGGCACGTCTTGATCGAGTCGATCCAGGTGGCGACGAGGCTGGTCGCCTGGGAGTCGACGACGTAGCTCGAGACCGAGGGCATCCGTCCTACGTCGATCATGCCGGTAGGATCGGTGGCAATCGGGATGGGTGTGTTCATGCGGATCCACATCGCCGACAAAGAGTGGTCGCCCGGGTTGAAGTCCTGGTACTGCGTCTGCGGATCGGCCGGGATGCCGTTTTGCTCCATCAGGCCGCAGATATGCGTGTCGTAGAGCGACAGGCCGGCGCGAAGATCGAATCCCTGGTCGTTGACGTCCGGGCGATGGCAAAACCCGCAGTTTGCGCTGAGATACGAGCGGGCCATTTGGTCGACCGTGGCCCCCGCCGTGGGGTGCGTGAGGCCCAGAGCCGTGTTCATGTAAGGCTCGACCAGAGCCGTTGTGTACGGCTTGGTCGGCGCCGTGGAGTCGAAGAGACCCATGCCGACGAAGGTGTCGATCTGGTTGGCGCCGTTGACCGTCCGATTCATCTGGGCCGTCTCCGGACCCAATGTGGCGACCGCGGGGCTATGACACCCGATGCAGTCCGTGAAGCTCGGGTAGACCCAGTTGACCGTTCGAGTGCCGGTGTTGAACGCTACCGGAGTACGCGCGTTGGGGACGATGGTCGCTTCCGTTTGCTCCTCGTTCCACTGGTAGTTGTAGCCGACCCACTCGCTTCCGTACCCGTCCATGATGAGGGCCGCCGTGGCCGTGTCGACGTGCATGAAGAGGCGCGTCTCGACCAACTTTCCGTCGAAGATGAAGTTTTTGATCATGACCGTGCCAACCGGGAAGAGCCATTTGCCGTCGTCGGCCGTACCGGAGGCAACGCCCATGGGCGATGTGCACTCCGCGCTCGTGCCGGCGTCCCCGTCGCAGTTCTTGACGTGAATCTTGCCTCCGGCCGGTAGGACGAACGCGCGCGTCTTGGAGGCGTTGTCCGACCAAAGCGGGCTATTGACCTCGTAGTACACCGCGCTCGCCGTCACGCTCGTCAGGTTCTTGGAGTCCATGCAACCGGTTTGACTGAGCTTGCATATCGGCAGCGCCGTCCCTACCGGTGCCGCGCACGTTTGCGGCGTCGTCGGCGTAATGCAGGTCGCGGCGGTGGTGCCACCCGAGGCGCCGCTGCCTGGGCTGCCCGATCCGCTCCCGCTGGCCGCCGTGCCACTTGCGCTGCCGGCGCCCGCTCCGGAGCCTCCGGACGATGCCCCGCTCCTTGCCCCGGAAGAGGAGGTGCCTGACGCACCGGACGAAACCCCCGCCGTCCCACCGGACGATGCTCCGCTCGACGTGCCTGCCGACGTACCGCTCGGGGCGCCCGCGGACGTCCCGCTACCGCTCTCGGCGGTGCCGGAAGGAGCGTTAGAGCCACTGTTTGGCGAACAGGCGACGGCCAGCGATGCCGCAGCCAAAAAACCATAGGAGAAGCGAAGGTGGATGGGGCTCATTTCCAAAGGTCTCTCTGCTCAATCTATGCGACCCGGCTCGCTCGGGCCAGTCTCGCTGACAACTTGGAGACGCGCATCCGGCAGACGTCGGAACCCTGCGTCACGGTGAGAGCGCGCTGGCGCGCCGCCACCGGCGCGGGGATGTGAACCCGCGATCGGCGCGGGGATGTGCACCCGCGATCGGCGCGGGGATGTGCGGCGCGACGATCAGTTGCCGCCGGGCGACCAGGAGCAGAGATGCCCGAGGGCCGACACCACGATGCGGTTCTTGACGGCGATGGGAAAGCTCATGCTCGGGACCGTGTTGCAAGCCGCGCCGGTCGTGGTCACGACTTCTGCACCGGTATCGCCGTCGACCGCCGTCAACTGCGAGCCGTTGATGTACCAGACGAGCGCGTTGGCGCTCACCCCGTCGGTCGTCGTCGAGATCGGCGGGAAGTTGTAGTGGCCGCCCATGCTCCCCTGAGCACACCACACGATTTTCGCGATCGGCGTTTGCCCTGGCTGGATCAGCGTCGAGATGACGACCTCGTTGTTCAATCCTCCACCAGGGCAGCCATTGAACCCCCCACCCACGTTGATGGTCGCGTGAAGGCCCGAGGCCGACGTGTAGATGGTCGGCGCGGTGTACACGGTCTCGCCGTTGGTGCCCGAGACCACGATGTCGGCCAGCATGCCCCCTGGCGTCCGCGCGTTCGGGTCGTAGGTGCCCTGGCTCAGGTTCGTCCCGTCGAGGATGAAGAGCCGGCCGGCCTTGGCAGGAGCCACCAGAAGGGCGGAAGGGGTCGACCCCGCGGGAAGCGGGACATAAGCCGGCGTGGAAGCGCCGAAATCGAGGTCGCCCGCGGGGCGGTCCCACCCCTCCCACTCCTCGGGGACGAAAACGTTGGCCGCACATCGGGTGAAGGCGGACATGCCCGAGACACGGACCACTTCTTGGGAATCCGAAACATTGCGCGCGACCGACGTCGTGTCGCCCGTCACGCCGAAGACGCTCGTTCCGTCGGACGCCAGACCGCCCGAGCCCCAGATGCCCGACCTCGAGCTCTGCGTCGCCCAACCCTTGACGTCCGTCGGATTCGTCGTGTCGACCGCGATGATCCAACCGAGATAGTCGCCACCGTCGCCGTACTGGCCGCCAAACGGGATGTAGAGGATGCCGTTCGTGAGCAGCGACGCGCCGTGTTGGTTTTCCGCGCCCGAATTGAAGCCGGTACCGTTGTAAGACACCGTCTGCGCCGAGAGCGTGACCGGCCAGCCGCCCCCCGTGACTTCGACCCCGGTGTCGACCGACACCGCGTGAACCACGTGGGGGTTGCCGCCGCTCACGACGTAAAGCCGACGAGCGGTTGCGTCGATGACCGGGGTGCCCCGGATCCCGTCGCCTCCCACCGTCAAGTGCGCGGTCCACACCGGCAATCCCGACGTCTCATCGAAGGCCACGATGTTGGGATTCGACCCGAGCGGGGGGAATGCAAGGAAGACTCCGCCGCCCGCGGCACGCGCCGTGGCCGTGCATCCGGTGGCCCCTGCGGGACACCCGGCGGCCGTCGGACCGTTCTCGAGATAAAGGACCGATGCGGTGCCCTGATTCTGCGTGCTGCCATTGGCCGGGAACGTCGCGTTCCCATCGAAGGTTGCGTCGGGGGCCATCGTCGCCGCCGCCGCCTTGGTCAGCATCGCTTCGGTGAACGTCGATTGACGGTAGAGGTCGCGCCCCCTTTGGAGCACCGAGCTCGACCCGGCCGTGACGCCATCGCTCGGCGCGGTGGTCACGGATGCACACGTGGTCCCGCTCGCGGCTGTGCCACTGCTCGCCGTTCCGCTGCTCGCCGTCCCGCTGCTCGCCGTTCCGCTGGCTGCAGTGCCGCTCGAGGCTCCCGTGGAGCTACCGGTCGCGGCCGCGCCCGAGGACGTCCCACTCGCTGTCCCGGTCGAAGCACTACCGCTCGCTGCCCCGGTCGACGACGCGCCGCTGGTCGCTCCAGCCGAAACGCTACCGCTGCCGGCTCCCGTCGACGACGTGCCGCTCGCGACCCCCGCCGACACGCTCCCGCTGCTCGCTCCCGCGCCGCCGGTGCCCGTCGTCGCCGACACGGCGCCGCTGCCCTGACCCGTGGATGATCCTACGCCCGACGTGCTGCCCGACGAGGGCTCGGATGTGTTCCCGCTTGCCATGTCGACGTTCGCAGGCGCGCTCGTTTGCGAGCACGCCGCCGCCGTCAAGGTCGCAGCGACGCCGGCAAGAAGCCGAATTCCGGCGCGCATCACTTAGAGCCCTCGGTCGCTTCGCTCAAGTTCCGCCGGGCGACCAGGAGCAGAGATGCCCGAGGGCCGACACGACGATGCGGTTTTTGACGCCGATGAGGAAGCTCATGCTCGGTACACCGTTGCAGGGCGCGCCGGCCGTCGTGAGAAGCTTCGCTCCCGTGTCGCCATCGACGGCCCGCAGCTGCGAACCGTCGATGAACCAGACCACCGCGTTGGCGCTCACGCCGTCGGTGGTCGTCGAGATGGGCGGGAAGTTCATGTGGCCGCCGCCGGCCGCAACGCCTGCGCACCAAGCCGGCTGGGAGATCGGGGTCTTGCCGGGCTGGATGAGCGTCGAGACGATGACCTCGCCGCCCACGTTTCCGCCGGGGCAGTTGCCGTCGCCCTGACCCACGTTGATCGTGGCGTGGAGACCCGACGCCGACGTGTAGATGGTGGGGGACGTATAGACCGATTCGCCTCCGGTGTTGGACACCTGAATGTCTGCCAACTGCCCCCCGGGCGTCCGGTTCGCGTCGTAAGTCCCCGAGCTGAGGTTGGTGCCGTCGAGGATAAAGAGGCGCCCTGCCTTGGCCGGGGCCACGAGGAGCGCCGCCGGAGTCGACCCTGCCGGAAGCGGAACGTAGGCCGGCGTAGAAGCGCCGAAATCGAGATCGCCCGCGGGACGGTCCCAGCCCTGCCACTCGGGCGCGACGAAGACGTTGGCCGCGCTGCGCGTGAACGTGCCCATTCCGGTGATCCGAACGACCTCTTGCGAATCGGATGCGTTGCGGGCAACGCCCGAGGTGTCGCCTGTCACCGCGAACACGCTCGTTTGGCCGTCGGACGCCAGCCCACCCGCACCCCAGATGCCGGACCGCGAGCTCTGCGTCGCCCAACCGTGAACGTTCGCCGGGTTGGTGGTGTCGATCGCGAAGACCCAACCGTTGTAGTTGCCACCGTCGCCGTAGTGACCGCCGAACGGAACGTAGACGACGCCGTTTAGCAGCATCAGCGCGCCATGCTGGTTCTCATCGCCGTCGTTATTGCCGCCGAACGGGCCGATGGTCGCCGGCCAGCCGCCCGTCGTCACTTCGACGCCCGTGTCGACCGACACCGCGTGAAGCTGATGCGGGCCAGGCCCCGAGGCGATGTACAAGAGTCGATTGGCCGCATCGACCACCGGAGTGCCACGAATCCCGTCGCCCCCCGCCGTGACATGACCGGTCCACACCGGGAGCCCCGTCGTCTCGTCGAATGCCGTGATGTTCGGAGTCGAGCCGAGCGCCCCGAAGCCGAAGAAGACCCCAGCCCCCGCGGCCCGCGCCGTCGCGGTGCAACCGGTGGCGCCCGTGGGGCACCCGGCAGCCGCCGGGCCGTTCTCCAGATAGAGGACCGAGGGCGTCCCTTGATTCTGCGAATTGCCGTTGCCCGAGAACGTCGCGTTCATGTTGAACGTCGTGTCAGGCGACATCGTCGCGACCGCGGCCTTCGTGAGGCCGGGCTCCGCAAAGGTGCCACGATGATAGAGGTCTCCGCCGGCCTGAGTCACCGCCTGGGCCCCTCCGGTGAACGCGCCCGACGATGTCGTCCCGCTTGCGCCCGCACCGCTACCGGTACCGCCGCCGGCAGACCCGGTCGTGGCTCCAGTTCCGCCGCCTGTCTGGCCCGCCGATGCGCCGCTCCCCACGGTAGTCCCCGTCCCGCTGCTGCCACCCACCGAGCCGGATGTTCCGCCGCCCGCGGTCGCACCGCTCATCGTGGTTTGCGAGCCGGACCCTTGGCCGGTGCCGCCGCCCTGCCCGCCGCTGGAGGTGGACCCGCTCGACTCGTTGCCGGATTCCTCCCCCTCGCCCGAGCCAGCCTTGTTTCCGCTGGAGCTGCAGCCTGCAAGCAGCGCCATCGAGATCGAGGTCGTGAGTGCCACGGAAAGTCGACAAGAGTTGATGACTCGCGCGTTCATTTGGATGAGCCTTTTTGCACGACGAAGACGTCAGTCGGCGTCGGTATGGTAAATCCGGACGGCAGAACGCAGGGCTTTTACGATGGGCCCGCTGCAGGCGCCGGGCTGTAACGTACCGCGATGCCGTCCATCGTCAACGATCGAGCCCTCGCCAACCGCGTAAAAGTACGTCCGTTTCTGGTCCCGTTGTGATTTTTGGACCCCAGCCGAACCCACACGCACACTTGAGGCGAGCCGCCGACGAGTGGGCAGCCCTTGGCAGCAATGGGCGCGCTAGGCCCCGGTCGCCCAAAGAGCTACGGACGCGCTAGCCCTCGATAAATGAGGGGCAAGGCTCGCGGGATTGCCGAAGCCGATACGCGCGCCGCTTCGATGATCGAATGGTGGGGCGACAGAGAGCAAGCCGGGTCGGCCGCGGCGGCGTCGCCCGTGAGCAAGAAGGCCTGACAGCGGCACCCTCCGAAGTCGAGCAACTTGCTCGGACAGCTGCGACACGGCTCTTTCATCCAGCCGTCGCCGCGGAACGCACGCATGCCGGGAGAGCTCTGCCAAATGTCGCCGAGCGCCTTGTCCTTCAGGCTCTCGAAGGTGAGCCCCGGGATCGACTGGGCCGCGTGACATGGGAGCACTTTGCCGCTCGGCGTGACGTGGACGAAGCGACGCGCCCAGCCATCCATGCACGCGCGCGGACGGTCCGAGTAGTAGTCGGGCATGACGTAAAGGACATCCATCGTGCCTTCGAGCCGTTTTCGCGCACGCGATGCGACCTCTCTGCCGCGATCGAGCTGCTGGCGCGTCGGCATCAGGGCCGCCCGATTGGCGTGGGCCCACCCCAGATATTGAGTATTGGCGAGCTCGAGGCGATGCGCGCCCAAACGCTCGCCGAGCGCGATGGCCTCTCCGACGCGATCGAGGTTGTCCCGGTGCAAGACGATGTTGAGGGTCAGCGGCAGCTCGAGCTCGCGTACCCAGGCCGCGACCCCCATCTTTTCGTCGAAGCAGGCGTAGCCGGCGATGCGATCCGAGCTCTCTCGATCGACGCCCTGCACGCTGAGCTGGACGGCGTCGAGGCCCGCGGCTTTGAGCGCGGCGAGCCGGCCGCGCGTGAGGGGCACGCCGCTCGTGATGAGGTTGGTGTAGAGGTCGAGCTTTCGCGCCCCGGCGACGAGGATCTCGAGATCCTTTCGGGCCAGGGGCTCGCCCCCCGTCAGGTGAAGCTGAACGACCCCGATGCCCTCGGCCTGCCCAAACGCGCGAAGCCAATCGTCGGTCGTGAGCTCGCTCGTGTCCGACGCATACTGAAGCGGATTCGAGCAGTACGGGCAGTGCAGCGCGCAGCGGTACGTGAGCTCGGCGATGAGCGTGTAGGGCCGCGGCGCCGGGACGATGTCTTGCGAAAGCTCGGCCCCGACGGACGTCATCGGAGCCAGAGCGTAGCACCGCGCGGCGCGGCGCCTATTTGTGCTCGCCTCGCTCGATGGCCACGTAGCGCGACTGCTCTCCGCGGCGCACGCGCATGAGAATCGGCCTATCCGCGGCGGCCCCGTGCACCTTCGAGGCGAGCTCGCTCGAATGGTGAACGGGCTCGCCGTTGACCTCGTCGATGACGTCGCCCGGACGAAGCTTGCCGTCGGCAGGGCCGTCGGGCAGCACACGCTCGACGACGACGTGACCCTCTTGCTCGTCGACGCCGATGCCGAGCGTCGATCGCTCGGGAGCGCCCGAGCTCGGGCCGGCGGCACCCTGTGCGGCCGTTTCGCCTTCTTCTTTGAGCGCCATGAGCGCGATGTCGACGTCGCGCTTCTGGCGCTCGTGCAGCACGGCAAGCTTGACGTGCGACCCAGGCGCGTGGCGCGCAATCATGCGCGGCAGCTCTTCGGAGCGAGGCACGTCCTGGCCGTCGACGGCGAGGATCACGTCTCCCGCCTTGATTCCGGCGGCCTCCGCGGGGCTCGCGGCCTCGACTTGTTCGACCAAGGCTCCGCGCGGGTGCTCCATGCCGAGAGCTTTCGCAAGGTCTTCATCCATCGGCTGGATGACCACGCCCACGCGCCCTCGGGCCACGTGGCCGCTCGCGATGAGCTGCGGAAGAACGTCTTTCACGGCATCGATGGGGATGGCAAACCCGATGCCTTTGCCGTTGGGATTGATCGCCGTGTTGATGCCGACGACCTGGCCGCGAAGGTTGAAAAGAGGGCCGCCGCTGTTTCCCGGATTGATGCTCGCGTCGGTCTGGATAAAGTCGTCGTAGGGTCCGGCGCCGATCGAGCGACCTTTGGCGCTGACGATCCCCATCGTGACCGTGTTGCCGAGGCCGAACGGATTGCCGATGGCGACGACGTATTCGCCGACGCGCGTCACCTCGCTCGCGCCGAGCGCGGCGACGGGCAAATCGTTCGGCGCGCCCTGCAGCTGCAAGACCGCGACATCGAGCCGCTCGTCTTTGCCCACGACCTTGGCGCGAAACTCTCGATCGTCGGCGAGCTTGACCTTGACGACGTCCGCTTCGCTGATGACGTGAGCGTTGGTCACGACGTGTCCCTGACCGTCGATGAGAAAGCCGGACCCGAGCGCCTGCTGCTTCATCACGTCGTCGCCCTCGCCCCCGCCTCCGCCGAAGCCCGGGTGCCCACCGGGGTGGTGGCCGGGGCCCTGGTTGAGGAACGGAAACATGTCGCCGAAACCTCCGGGAAACCCGAGCTGACCGCGCGGGACGTGCATCTGCTGGACTGTGGTGATGTTGACCACGGACGGACGGACCTTGGCGACCAAGGTCGCGACGTCCGGCGTTCCCGCGAGAACGGGCGGGGTGGCGAACGGCGCAGGAGCTTGCGAAGCCGGCTCAGGCGGCGAAGCGGCGGCCGCCGTATGGCAACCAGTGCCGAGAAGAGCGAGGGGAACGAGCGCGGGGAGGAGGGTTCGGAGCATCATGGCGTGCCTTAACAACAAGGAAGGAGCCCGCCGATTCCCGGAAGCGGCGCGTGCGGCGGTAAAATATTGGCAGGGACGCCCCCCTGCCCGCCCGGATCCTCGCGGCTCCCCCACGCGATCCCCGCGCCTCCCCTGCGGGGACGGGCGCCTCCCCACGTGGATAGCCGCGCGGCTCACAAGGGGACGCGCGCCTCCCCACCCGGATCCGCGAGCTTCACCGCCGGGGACGCGCATCTCCCCACGCGTATCGGCGAGGCGCAGCGCGGGGGACGCGCGTCTCCCCACGCGCACCTGTGAGGCGCAGCGCGGGGGACGCGCACCTCACCACGTGGGGAAGCTCGGGGTACCGCGTGGGGAGACTGACCCATCCGCATGGGGAGACTGACCCATCCGCATGGGGAGACTGACCCATCCGCATGGAGAGGCTGACCCCACCGCATGGAGAGACGGACCCAACCCGACGAGAAAGGCACCCGAGCTGCATGGGGAACGCGCCCCAACCGCACGAGGTGCAAACCATCCCCATGGCGTCTGAAGCCTCATCGCGTCGGGGACGCGCGGCTCCCCACCGCGATGGGCGGGCGTTGCACGCGGGGAGGCGTGCCCATGCGTGCGGGGACGCTGCCGAGACCGCGCTGGTGGGGGCGCTGCACTTTGCGAAGGCCGTCGGCGATCTCGGAAATCGACGGGGCGGTGAAAAATAATCGCAAGACTCGACCCCCCTGCTCGCCACATAGGAACCGAGGGCGATGGGTCCCGAGCACTTCTGCTCGATCTCCGGAGGCCTCGGTCGACAGGACAGGCCGGAAAGGAGGTAAGTCAAATGCGTAAAGGAAAGGACACTGCCATGGTCCTCGCCCAGAAACTCTTGGCGGGGACCCAGAAGCATCTCTCGAACGTCAGCTCGCTGATGCTCGAGAGCGGGTCTTTCACGCCGGCTCAGGTCGAAGCGTCACTTCAGACGCTCATCAATCTGCGCACGGCCGTGAACGACGCCAAAGCCGTGACCCAGGCGAAGCTTGCCGACGAGCAAGCCCAAGCGCCACTGCTGCAAAGCCGTATGGCTGCGCTCGTAGTGTTCGTGAAGGCTGCTTTCGGTAAATCGCCCGACGTTCTCGCCGACTTCGGTCTGCAACCGAAGAAAACGAGCACGCCGCTGACGATCGATCAGAAGGCCGCGGCAGCCGCAAAGCGCGCAGCCACTCGCGCGGCGCGGCACACGATGGGCACCAAGCAAAAGAAGAACGTGAAGGGAACGATCACCACGATCGTCGCCCCCGCGCCTTCGAATGCGCCTGTCGTCACGGGTCCCGTCGCAAGTGCGCCGACAGCGGCCACGAGCGGCGGAGCTGCACCTCGCGTCGCATAGGGGGCTCGAGGTGAACAATCAGGGAACACGGGGGCCGCCGCCATTACGGGCGGCGCCCCCCGGTCCCGCTAAGACGCGGTCCGCGACGCGAGATGGGACGACACGAGACCGACTCACCTCTCGTCGGTCGCGAACACCACTTTGCCGATTCGCGCTTCGTCGTCGGCCGCGGCCTCGCGCTCAGCGGCAACCGCCGCGGCCTCGGTTTCGAAGTCGGCGAAGCGCCAGCGGGTCTGACCTTCGGGCTCGATCGCCACGTCGCCGCCTAGAGCCACGAGCTGGCGGTCGAGGCTCTTGGCAGGAGCGGGTGACCCGCTCGCCGCGGCCCACGCTTGGGCGACGGCTTGATCGGTCACCGGCTGCTTGGCGCGAACCCGCTCGATCACGGTTCGAAGAACCGCCAATCGACCCCGCTCTCGCGCGGCCGCCCGCGCTCGCGACGGCCGCAGAGCCCCGCGAACGGCGGGCACGATGAAGAGCAGCGCGGAAAAGACGAGCGGGATCACACCGAGCGCGATGGGGGTTCCCCCGGCCACGAAAGGACGCGGGATGCGATCGAAAAGGTGAACGAGGCGCTCGATCGTCATCGAGTTCTCGATGCACCACCAGGCCATGAGGAGGTTGAAGCCGTTGATCGCGATGATCGCCGCGTTGACGCCTCCCGGGTTGCCCGTGAGCGGCTCGAGAGGCTTGGAGCGGGCCCAGGCGGGCGAGGGCTCGGGTTGCGGCCCCTCGGAGGCCGTCTTGCGGATCTCGGGGAAGCGATAGACGATCCCGCCCTCCTCGCTCACTCCGACGTCCCCGTCGTAGTCGAGCATCAGCTTGGCCATGAGCGGATCGGCCAGGTCGCGCTCGAGGCCCGTGACGCGCATGACGTCGGCGAGCCCGATGCGACCCTTGCCGGCGCGAATGGCCGCAATGACCCGGCGCTCGTCCTCGAGCGGATCGACGGCCACGGCGTGTGGGCCGAAGAAAAAGCGGTTTACCCGCTCGTAGAGGGGGATGCGCGGCTCGCGTGGGCGCGAGCGCTGCGGCGCATATCCACGTCCCGCACCCTCCCAGCCACCCGCATATCCATATCCGCCGTACACCGAGAACGGCGACCAGGGATGAAACGTCCAGAAGAGAGCGTCGCTGACCACCCGCAGAAACGCGTAAGCCATCGCGCCCCCCGGAAGGCCATCTCCATCTCGGCGCGAATCGTTGCCCTGGCGCGCGAAAGTCATCGCCAAGAGCAGACCCACGAAGATCGCGGCGTAGCCGACGAGGACGACGGCGACCCACGCGCGCACCACGAATCGAACCGCGCCGGCCAGCGCATGCCCCGCCGCGTGAAGCACTCTTTGGCGGGCGTCGCGCGGTGCCCACGGCTTGGTGAACCCCGAAGGAAAGACGTGCACGAGCTGGCCGTCGGTCGTGACGCGGAGCATTCCGCGATACTCCTTCGAGAGCCACTTGAGCCCGGTTTCGGCGTCCCGCAGAGCTAGGCCTGTGGCTGCGGCCGCGTCCGCCACGGTGAGCGGTTTGGTCGGATCGACGTGGGTTTGAATCGTTGCGGCCGCCTTCGAGGCCTCCATGAACGTGGGCGAGGAGGTCGGCGGCACGCTCCGTAAGCTAAAGCGGGTCTCCCATGCATGCCAGCGGCGGGCGCGATAGCATCCTGCTCGTGCGCCTCGCGGTCATTGGCCCATGCCGTGGTGACGTGTCGATGCTGGCGCGCATGGCGGACGTCGTTCTCAACGGCGCGGCCGTCAGCCGAGCCATCTATCTTGGAGCCGACGACGCGGTCGACGAGACCGTCGCGCTCTGGGCCAAGGCGCTCGTCGGTCCCGATCTCAGCCATGATCGAATTTGGGAGCGCGCTCTCGAGGTCGCGCGGCGCGAACGACCCGAGGACATCGACGCCTTCCTTCGGGGCGAGCGCGCTCGGCGGCGACTGAGGTCCATCGAAGGCCTTCCGCCACCGGAGCGGCGCTCCGTCGAAATCTTCGGCGATCGTCTCGCCGTGCTCGTGCACGACCGCGCGAGCCTCGACGAGGACGACATCTTCTCCGCGTCGCTCCTCATCTACGGAAAGAGCGACGCGCCGCTCGCCAAGCGAATTGGATCGCGCTGGTTTCTCACGCCGGGCCCGATCGGCGAAACGGGGGGCGGAGCCATCGTCGTCGACGATTCCGGGGGCGAGCTGGAAGCGTCGTTTTACGATCTCGGCGGTCGCCCCACCCACACCGAGAGTCTGTCGCAGGCGCGCGAAGCGCACGTGAGCGTCCAGTCATGATGGCGCCTCCGTGAGAGTCGCCGTTTTCGGGGGCAGCTTCAATCCGCCCCATGTCGCGCACGTGCTCGCCTGCGCGCTCCTGCTCACGGTCGAGGACATCGAGCACGTGGTGGTCATTCCGGCCTACAAGCACCCTTTCGCGAAGGCGCTCGCGCCCTTCGAAGATCGCATGCGCATGTGCGAGCTTGCCATGGCCTGCATGGCGCAAGTCACGGTCTCTCGGGTCGAAGAGGAGATCGGCGGCGAGAGTCGAACACTGCGGACGCTGGAGCATCTCGCGTCGACGCGCCCCGAGTGGACGCTTCGACTGGCCATCGGTGCCGATATCCTCGCCGAAGCGCCGCGATGGTACGGGTTTTCGGAGATCACCAAGCTTGCGCCCCCCATCATCCTGGCGCGCCAAGGCGTCAGCGCTCCGGGGGCCGGGCCGCCTCTCTTGCCCGAAGTATCGAGCTCCCAAGTGCGTGCCGCCATCGCGCGCGGCGCTTGGGAAGAGGTCGCCCCGCTCGTCCCCCGCGCAGTGCTCGCTCACGTGCGCGCGAAGAACCTCTATGCGACGCACGCGACACCCTAACAAGCGAGAATTTACAGGAGATCAGGAGATCAGGAGTTTTTTGGGTTGGTGCCGGCTCTGGACTCAACAAAAAACTAACTCCTGATCTCATGATCTCCTGTGGATTCCCCTGGCGGCCCTGGCGTCCTGGCGGTTCTCTCCTCTGACGGGTAGCACTGTTGGGTCGTGCAGGACCTGCGACCGAAGACGATTCTGTTTTGCGCGGTGCTCGCTCTCGCGATCGCGCTCAGCGTCCTCTTGCGCGGGCGCCGCTCCGTGCACTGGCTCTTCGCGGCGTTCGCCACCGACATCGCCCTCTGGTACGGCAGCCAATCGCTGGCCGGCTTCTTTCGAGCAGACCTGTGGGAGCGGGTGACGGGAGTGCTCACCGTGCTTTTGCCGCAGTTTGCCATCCCCCTCTTTCAAAATATCGTTCCCCTTGGCGGAAGGACGCCGCGGCTCGCGCGCTTCGCCGCGATCGTTGGCGTACCGGTCCTTGCCGTATCGGTCTCCCCCTATCATGAGCGCGCCTTTGCGCTGGGTGCGGTCTACACGTATTTCTTCGGCCTGCTCGCGGCCGCCCTGGTGGCGCTGGCCCGGCGCGGGCGACGCAGCCCTTCGCGCGCGGTGAGAGACCGGGTCCGCTTTCTGGTCGCCGTGGGCGGGGCCGCCACCACCTTCTCGCTCGCCGACTTTCTCTCGTATCTCGGGGTGCACTTGCCGCCGATCGGCGCGGTGCTGGCCATCGTCTTTCTCTTCGTTCTGGCCGAGTCGGTCACTCGGGCGAGGCTCGCCGACATCTACGAGCTGGCGGGCCGATTGCTCGTATCGACGGCGCTCGCGTTCTGCCTCGCCGCCATCTTCTATCTGTTCGTGATGGTGATTGGCGGCTTCGAGACGATGTACCTCAACGCCGTCCTCGCGGCGATCGTGTTTCTCGTCCTCTTCGAGCCCTTGCAGACCGAGGTGGAGACGCGAATCCATCAGTTCTTCTTTCGCGAGCGCTACGATCTCGAGACGAGCGTCGCGGAGCTGAGAAACCGGCTCGCCCACGTGCTCGAGATCGAAGAAATGAGCGAGACGCTCATGCAGGGGCTCGATCGATCCCACCGCGTCACGACGGCGTCTCTCTACATGCGCGATCAAGACGGAGACGGGTTCGACCTCGTCGGGTCGTTCGGCGCCGCCGTGCCGAAACGCGTCGAGTCGCTGGGATCGCGCCCGCTGCTCGATCGGCTGGAAAAGCACGCCTCGCTCTCTCTCGAAGAAATCGCCCGCGAGGCCCACAACTCCGACGCCGCCGTGCAGGCTGCCGCGGTCGCGCTCGGAGCGCTGCAGAACTCCGTGGCTCTGGCCGTGCGCGGCGAGGAAGAAGGGGTCGTCGCGCTCCTTTTCGTGGCAGACGACCGAGTTCGCGACGCGTTCGCGCCCGAGGAGATCGCGCTGCTCGAAACGATCGCGGCTCAGATTGGCGTCGTGGTCGCCAATAGCCGCGTCTACTCGCGCATGAAGGAGCGCGATCGGCTCGCCGCGCTGGGCTCCATGGCCGCCGGCCTCGCGCACGAAGTGAAAAACCCGCTGGGGGCCATCAAGGGCGCCGCGCAGCTGCTCGAAGAAGTGGGCGCCGCCGGCCAGGACGACCCGGCGGCGCGAGAGTTCGTCGGGATCATTCTCGAGGAGGCCAACCGGCTCGACCGGGTCGTCGGGAGCTTTCTCGACTACGCGCGTCCGCACGCCGGCAACCCGATTCCCCTGGATTTGAACGCGGCCGTGCGCCGAACGGTGCAGATCTTGTCGAGCCAGATCACCGATGGCGCCGTCGACGTGCAGCAGGATCTCACCGAGCCCATGCCCCACACTCGGATGGATCCCGAGAAGTTTCGGCAGGTGCTGATGAACCTGATGCAGAACGCGATTCAAGCCATGGACGGCCAGGGCAAGATCACCGTGACCACGTCGGTTCGCCGGGCCGCACGCGGACGCATTGCGGGCTCCGACGGAGCCTCGATTTCACGCCGATCCCTGGCCGAGGAGACCGAGCTCGTCGAAGTGAGCGTGCGCGACACGGGGCCAGGCATCTCGCCCAAGGTGCTGCGCAACCTCTTCATCCCGTTTTTCACGACGAAGTCGCAGGGGACGGGTTTGGGCCTGGCCATCAGCCAAGCCATCGTTCAAAACGCGGGCGGCACCATCGAGGTGCACTCGCAGCCGGGAGACGGCACGACCTTCACCATCGTTCTCCCGGCGGCGGGGCACGCTCTATCGAGCCCCCTGCCCGAGCCCCTGGTCCCCGCACCCAGCATGTGAGAGAAGCGCCGGGGGGCCAGGGACCCTCTTTGAGAATTAACAGGAGATCAGGAGATCAGGAGTCTTTAGGGGGTCAGAGCCCAGAGATGGAGCCATCCCCCAGAAACTCCTGAGCTCCTGACCTCCTGTAGATTCTCTTCTCTCGCCCGTTTCTTAGCCATAACGTCGCTCGAAGAGCGCAAGGAGCGCGGGCACGCTGCGAAGGAGCTCGAGAGTGTGCTCGGCGTGGCCGACCGCGTAGCCGTTGCCGATGAAAAGGTCGACGTCCTTGCTCACCCCTTCGGCCCCGAGGGCGGCTCGGGTGAAGCTCGTCGACATCGCGAAGAAGTAGACCACGCCGCGCTCGCGCGTCGCGAGCACCGCGGCAAGCTCGGCATCCTGGACGTTCACGCACGAGAAGGTCACGTCCGCCTCCCGGCCGGCAGACTGCACCACGGCCCGCCGAATCGCGATCGGATCGCGCGCATCCGCCACGACGACCTCGCTGCAGAGGCCCAGCGCGCGAAGCTCGTCGGCGCCCTCGGCCCTCGATTCGACCCCAATGATGTGCGCTGAAGCGCCGCCCGATTGCCTCGCCTGGGCCACGCTGAGCGCGCCGCTCTTGCCGCCGGCTCCGAGCACGACGACGACTTGCCCCGGGCGAACGAGCCGGGCCACCTGCGGCGCCGCCCCCGCCACGTCGAGAACGGCCAGAGCCAACCTCTCGGGGAGGTCTTGCGGAAGCTTCGCATAGGGGGCGCTCGCGAAGAGCACCGCCTCTCCCTCGACGTCGATCTGCGCGCTCGCTCTTCGCACGGCGCGCACCCGATCGATGCGAAGGGGCGTGAGCGTCAGCGAAGCCAACGTGGCCACGCGATCGCCCGGGCAAGGAGCTTCACCCGCGCGGCCGGGAGCGACTTGGATCACTCGCCCCACGAGCATGCCCCCCGAACCCGTCACAGGGTTGTGCTGCTTGCCGCGCTCGGCGACCGTCCGTAGGACGATGTGAGCGATGGCGTCGTCGAGAGCGCCATCCCCCACGGGCTGCGCGGGTCGAGCCCCCTCCCCGCGGCCCGCCTCCTCTTCAATCTGGGCGAAACTGGCCGCATCTATGTTCAGGGTGCTGACCGCGAGCAGCACCTCGCCGCCAAAAATGCGATTGAAATCATTGTCCAGACGCAAAGCAGGCTGCGGCATGACCCCCGCGGGCTCGAGGGCTCTGTGAGCTCCATATGGATCGCCCCCCGGCCAAACAGGTCGTCCGCCCTCTCGGTCGCGCGACTTGTCGTGCTCTGTGGTCATTTCAACTCTCCCGCCCCCTCTCGCGCTCGCGTAGGGGCTTTTGGTCTGTCGTTCACTTGACCACCCTGCTTCGCACCCATTAATCTATTTTCCTTAGCGTTTCAGCTTCGTCTGCAGTCCCCGAGCCTGATCTCCTCTGCGGCCCGCCACGCTCCCAAGCACGTTACGAACCCCGGCCTGATCGCGGGGAACGTACGTCGGATGAGAAATGCAAGACACGTCACCGAAACCGACATCACCCGTACCGCGGGCGGGCGGGCGGTCGTATGTGCTTCGTTTCATCAGCGGAAAGTACCAGGGCGGCGAGTTTCCGATCGTTCCTGACCGGCAAATCGTCGTAGGGCGATCGAGCGATCTCGACATGGTGCTCGTCGAGGACATGGTTTCTCGAAAGCACGCCCGCATCACGATGCAGTCCGACCAGATCTGGATCGAGGATCTCGGCTCCACCAACGGCACGTTCGTCAACGGCGAGAAGATCAAGCGCGCTCATCTCAAAGAGGGCGACCGGGTGCTCATCGGGACGAGCATCCTCAAGGTCATCGCCGGAGACGCCCCGCGAGAGGGCCTCGACGCCAAGAGAGAGCTCGAGAACGTGGCGCAGCAGCGGCGCACGAGCCAGCAGCGCACGATGAGCGGCAGCATCGAAGAGGTCCCGCTCCCGGATCTTCTGCAGCTCTTCGGCACGTCCAAAAAGAGCGGCGTTCTCGTCATTCGCACCGACGACAACATCGGCCGCATCTACTTGAAAAAGGGCATCGTCGCCTACGCCATCATCAACGAGCTCGATGACGTGCAGCCGCTCAAGAGCCTGTACCGAATGCTCACCTGGCCCAAGGGCCTCTTCGACCTCGACCCGGCCGAAGACCGCGTCTTCGCGAGCGAGATGACCCAGGGCGTCCAGGAGATTCTCATCGAAGGGATGCGCCAGCTCGACGAGTTCAACCGCATTCGCGACGAGCTGCCGGAGCTCTCGGCTCGCCTCTCGGTGCCCGGCCCGCTCATCCCTCCGCTTCGCGACCTCCGCCGCGAGGACCTCGACGTCCTTCAGCTGGCGCACAACTACGGCGCGTTCGAGACGGTGCTCAACAAGAGCCTGGCGACGGATCTCGAGACCGCCGAGATTCTGCTCAAGCTGCTCAAGGGGTCGTACCTGCGCGTCGATTGATCCGCTAGCGTACGGCGCCATGAACGGTCTCACGGTCATCGTCACGGGGGCCTCGAGCGGAATCGGGCGAGCGCTCGCGCTCGCGTGGGCAGCGCGTGGAGCCGATCTGGTCTTGAGCGCGCGAGACGCCGTCGCCCTCGAGGACGTCGCGCAGGCCGTGCGAAGCCGCGGGGGACGAGCGTTCGTGCACAGCGGCGACATCACGGTGGAGGGCGATCGGACCTCGCTCATCGAAGCGGCTCGTCTTTCGACCGGTCGGCTCGATGTCTTGGTGAACTGCGCGGGCCAGGGTTACTACGGCAGCGTCGCTCTCATCGACCCGCAAGAGCTCGCGTCACTTTTCGCGCTCAACGTCGTCGCGCCCTTGCGCCTTGCCCAGCTCGCGATCGACCCGCTCACCCGCACGAGCGGATGCGTCGTCATGCTCTCTTCGGTCGCGGGCGTCGTGGCGTCGCCGCGCATGGGGGCCTATGCCGCGAGCAAGTTCGCCCTCGAGGCCCTGTCGATGTCGCTTCGCGCCGAGCTCGGAGCCGCGGGCATCCGCGTCCTCGTGGTGCGACCTGGGCCCGTCGACACCGCGTTTCGCGCGCATGCGGTCACGACCGATGGACGGGCCGGCGTCCGGCCACGCGCGGCGCGCGTCCAGTCGCCCGAAGAGGTGGCCGAGCAAACCGTGGTCGCCGTCGAGCGCGGCCAGGCCGTGGTGGAGACGACGAGCTTCGTCCGGCTCGCATCCGCGGCGGCTCGATGGACCCCCGGCGTCGTGCGCTGGGTCACGGCCGCGATGGCCACCCGGAGGGCCGACCCATAGGCCGGCTCAATACGTCACGAGGAAGGCGCCGAGACACATCTCGTCGAGCGTCGTTTCGCCGAGATTGACCGTCACCGGCGACGAGAGCCCCTGGTCGAGGAGCGACTGCACCACGAAGGGGTTTGATACGGTGTTGTTGTACGTGCACTTGATCTGCACGACGTCTCCCGGCATGGCCACGGGAACCTGGTCGAGCGCGGCGTTATAGGCATAGATGCGCTGCCAGTTGAAATCCCACCGAGGGATCGAGAGCAAACACTCGTTGGCGGGCTGCTCGGCCGTGGGGTTGGCGCGCTGGATCGTGATTTCGACCGACGTTCCCACGTAGTGCTCGTGTCCCGCGATGGCCGCAATGTGCATGGCCGGAATAATCGCGGGCACGGTGAACTGCATCGTCTCGGTATGATCGCTGACGTTGGGCGGGATCGAGAAGACCGGACCGCTAGGCGGATCGTCGGGACCCGGAAGCAGGCCTGTGCCATCGACCACGGCGCTGTCGAAGTTTCCGATGAGGTACGTCGCCGCGATGTGCGTCGGGGTGGTGGTCGCAAAGCGCATCTGAAACGAAGTCTGGTCCGGACCGAGCACCGCGGTCGCCGAATGCGGATGGTAGTGCACCTGCATGACGAGGAGCGTGCCGGGATCGATCGATGCGCCCGAGTCGGGCGGATAGTCGACGGGGACTCCACCGGGCGCGAAAGCGGCCAAGAGCGCCGTGTTCGAAACGTTCGGGCCGCCGAAGCAATCGTAGCTTTGGGTGACCGGATCGGTCACGAGCGCTTTGCTGGCGCCTGCCGGGTCGGTGAAGACGAGCGCGTGGTGGACGATCGTCGGGTTGCCGGGGATGAAAAACGTCCCGTTGACGTACTGAGTGGCCGTGAGCTTCGGGTCGAGCACGAAGCAGCGAAACTGGTCGCTCGTGCCGGACGTGATCGAAAAGGGCGCCGGAGGCTTGAGCACCAAACTGGGGTCTTGGAGCGTCGTCGGCGTGGGGACCGCCGGAGGTGGGGCATCGGCCGGATTGCCCTCGAGGGTGCCTGCCATGTACCAGGCCGCGAGGGTCGCGATTTGCCCGCTGGAGAGCTCCGCGTCGTCCTGCCAACCGAAGCGCGGGGTACAGGTCGGTGTGGCCACCGCGCCCCAGGGCGGCATGTTCCCCTGGCTCGTCTGCGCGACGATGTCGCCGGCATAGAGCTTCGCGTCTTGATAGGTCACGAGCGGAAACGGAGCGATGCCCCCCGTGACGTGGCAACCCTGACAGCGATTCTCGAGAATCGGATCGACGTCTTTGTAGAACGTGGGACCGCCCGCAGCGCCATCGCCTCCGGTCCACGCCGCGGCGTCTGCAGCGTCCGCCGCAGACGAACCCGAGCCTGTCCCCTGGAAGGCTCCGCCAGAGGCTGACCCCGTCGAGACCGCGGCCGCGGAGCCCGTAGAGGCGCCAGAGACCGCAAGGCCGCCAGGCCCCGACGGCGGGGCTCCCCCGCTGCACCCGAGAAGCGCCGCCGCAAAGCCACAGATGAAGGCAGAACGCGGAAGGCGGCAGGGCATCACGTAGAACGGTAGCTCTACTGCCCTGGACCGCAACACGGACCGCACGAACCTCCTGGAACACCCCGAAGAGAGGAGGGAACAAAAAGGTCAGAAGATCAGAAAGGGGAGAACGGGCGGGGAGAAACGGCAAAAACAGGGCCCAAACCGCTCGGTCATTCAGTTGGAGGTTTGGACCGGAACGACCGGCGGGGTTTCACCGGACGCTTGCAGCGGGCCGTAGCCGAAGAAGAGCGACAGCTGGCGAACGGTGTCGATGTTGGATGCGTAGCTCTTCAGGATGGCCGCGGCGTTCTGCGCCGTTTGGCCGGCCAGGGGGATCGGGTTGCCCTGCGCGTCGGTGACGTAGGTAAGCTCGCCACCCGGCCCGGGCGGGCCGGCGACTTCATAGGCCTGCTGGGCGAGGATATTGGCGTTCTGGAGCATCCTGGCGCCCACGGTCTTGGCCACCGCAAAGCCGACGTTCGAGTTTAGCACCTCGGTCCCGTAGTTCTTGGCGACGTACTCGATCCCCGTCAATGGATCGCGGTAGCTGACGAGTTGATCGGGCGGAATCGAAAGGCTCGCGGCATCGCCCGGCGAGAAGATGCGCATCTGATCGACCAGATCCATGTTGAGCGAGGTCGGGCCGTACCAGAAGAGGTTGATGAGCGCCGGGTACTGCGTTTCCCAACCGACGAGCGGGTCGAGGAGCACGGCGCCGTCGGGATATTGAAGCTGAATCGTCGACGGCGTGGAGGCATCGTACTTCTCCCACGGGAGATATTGGACGTCGGTCACCGGGTTTGGCTGCGAGCTCGAGGCCGCCACCGGCATGGCGTACGGCGCGAGGGTGAAGATCTGCGCGACGGTGCCCTGATTGTTGACCTGCGTCGCGCTCTGGTTTGCCATGAAGTTTGCAAAGAGGCGACGGATTTGGTTCGGATAGAGTGAGGCGTAGCTCAGGTTCTTGTACCGGCCGTCGACGTAGTCGTCCTCCGAGTTGGAGATGAAATCGTTGTAGGCCTCGGTCAAGTAGTAGGGGGCCGCGAGCTTCTCGTAATAGCTACCGACTTGCGTCTGGTACTCAAACCACCAGTACCCTTGCGTGTAGTCGTAGTTGTTTTCGATAAACCGCCCCTGGCCATTGCCGAGCGCGATGTTCACCGAGGTGGCCGGCGTCGACAAACTGCCCGCGTTGCCGAGCTGCCACGCCCCTCCCCACGGATTGGGTGGCCCGCCCGGGGCCGGACCCGCGGGATTGACGACGTACGCCCCGGGGGCCGGCCGCGTCATCACGCGAACGAACATGGCCAGGCCGTCGGAAGACCCGAGCGCCAACGGCATCAGATTGCCCGGATCTTGCGTCGGATCGGCCGCCCCCTGGCTCAAGAGCTCCACCCCGAGCGCGAGCGCCTTGGTGAGCCCTTGCACCTTTTGGAAGTACCGAGTCTGCGTGTAGTTATCGACGTAGTCCGACGTGAACATCACGCGATTGCGCCGGAAGTTGTTGAAGATGTATCGGTCTTCGTAGGTTGAAATGAGAAACTGCGCCTGCTCGTAGGCGTCCGCGCCGGCGTCGAAACGGTAGACGGGCGTGTTGCCGAAGTCGGCAAACTCGTCGGACCCCATCGCGTAGGGGTGCCGTACGCGACCGGTCTTCGGATCCACCGCAAAGTTGGCGACGAGATCGGGGCGCACCGCGGTGACGGCGGTGTCGATCTTGTTCACGGTGGTCATGTCGCGCTCGGCGACGGAGTCGAGGTTGGAGCCACTGCATTGAAGCGCGAGCGGGTCTTGGGGGTCGCCCGTCCACCCGGGCCGCGGCGAGCACGTCCCGAGCACGTCGTACTTGTCGTTGTACGTGCTGTAGTGATTGCCGCCGATCGGGCTTCCCCAGATGCCGCCGAACCCGTCGACTGCATTGATGAAGTCGGCACCCGTCCCCGGGGTCGACCCATCGGCCTGGACGAAGACCTTCATGTTGTTCTCGACGTCGACGATGTCTGCATACCCGAAGCGCATCGCGGCCTTGTCATAGAGACCGATGTCGTTGGTGTCCTGCGTCTGGTCTCCGGGGTAGTCCATCACGGTCGTGGACCCCCACTTCCAGATGAGATCGTTGGCTTCCTGGTCGGTCACCGGGTCGACCCAGCGAGGCCCGACGCAGTCGGCCCCGTTGGTATGCGGCGTCGTCGCATCGAGAGCGCCCGCAGGAGTCGCGCAATAGTGCTCGGCGCCGTTTCGGGTTCGAAGCTGCCAGTATTCCGTGTGGTAGTTGAGCGCGTCGAAGCTTCCGACGAAGTTGTGTCGGAGCCCCATCGAGTGCCCCATCTCGTGGGCGATGACCGACAAGTGAAATTGCTCGCGAAGCCACTGGTGAAGCGATTGGTCGCGCTTGTAGAGGTCTGCCGCATAGCTCGGGTCCGACATCGCAGGCGCCGGGAACAGTTGACGCGCCTGCCTCGCAAGCCCGACGAGCGAATCGGGCTCCGGCTCGTCCTGCAGCACGCACATGTTCTTGAGGATGAAGGCGTTCGTGAGGATGTTGTTGGTCCAGGCTTGGAGCCTCGGATTCATCCCTTGAAGCGGCGACGCCAGATTGAGCGTCGTCGGGTCCCCTGCAAAGGGTTGCTGCGGGCTGAACCCCGCCCGCTGCATGACGTCGGGCGTAATCAGCTGGGCTTCCCACGAGCTGCCCAAGAGCTGCGTGCGAGTGGCCTCGAGCGAGGCATCCATCGAGGGTCCGAGGCTCGTGGCGAGGTTCTGCGCGGCCAGATGCGACGCGATGGTGGGAGGCAGCTTGCCCGTCGACAGGCCGTTTTGTGCGGCGATCGAATGGTCGATTGAGGCCAATCGCGATTGGATTTCTTGCGTAGACAGGACGCTCGGCGAGTAGCGCCCAGCGCCGAGCTTGTCCGCGGCGAGCCACTGCTGCAGGGGCGATGAGCCCGCGGGCGCAGAGATGGACAAGTCCGCGTACTGTCCATTGGCAATCTGGGCGTTGGTGATCTCGCCGTCGATCCAACGAATCAAATCCTCCACCTGCTGCGACGCGATGTCGAGGACGTAGGCCCACTCGTTGATGCTCGCCTGGACCTTCTCGCCCGTCAGGGGATCGTTGAAGTCGGTCATGATGCCCCACGCCGACGGAAACTGGGGGTTTTCGATGATGTCGACGAAGTTGTAACGGAGGTCGCCCAGACGCACGGCGAGCCCCGGCGCTCCGCACGCGGCGTCGTCTCCGACGATGACCGGGTTGTGGCAAAGCACGAAGATGTCGGGCAGGCGGTTCTTGGGATTGGGGTCTTGCTGGTTGAGCAGGAGCGACGCTTCGCTCGAGATGTACGTGGTGGCCTTTTGCCCGATATCGATATTGACCCGAGTGGCCTCGACGCTCTTGCCGAGCTGGACCGAGCGCTTGACGGCGATATTCCATTCGTTGAGCGCCTGCGCGGTCGACGGGAACAAATCGGGGGGCGCGGTCGGCCCATAGTAGAGCGGCGTTGTCTTGGTCGTGCGCTCGTAGAGCGGGATATCGCACTGGTAGGTGAAAATGTCGCACTGCGAACCAGGGTCCACGACTCCCGGCTGTCCGTCGGGACCTATCCCCATGAACTCGCACTCGTCCTCTGTGCCATCCCCGTCCGTATCTCGGGTCGGGTCTTGGCCGACGGCGCTCTTGGTAAACGGCTGGCCGTTCGGATCCGGGATGGGAAGGCCCGTCTTCGGATCGAGGACGTACTGCCCTGCCGAGTCGACTTCATAGTTCTGGACGTTGCCGTTCGCGTCGCGCCATGCGTCGACGGCGCACTGCGTGCCGGGGACGTGGGTGGCGGCGCCCGGGTAGCGCGAGCCCGCCGGGCCTCTCTGCCAGATTTGGTACTTCGCCGCGAACCGGTGCCAGTCCTGGTCGACGATGCCGTAGTCGCGGTCGTATCCGTAGCGGTCCTGGGTGAACCACCCGAAGGCGTTCATCTTGTTTCCGTTCCAGTCTTCGGGCTCGTAGTCGTCGTCGACGCGTACTTTGAAGCTGAGGCGCACGGTGACCTCGGCCGGGTCGCACGTGGTCGCCGGGAATTGGTACTGGCCGTTCATCGAGTAAAACCAGCAGAGCGGGAAAGTCCCGTACGGGGTGGCCACCGTTTGGGGGTTGGCGAAGACCTTGGTGGTGATGTCGAAGTAGCCGTTGGCCTGGTCGAAGACGGGCGCGTTCGGATCGCTGGGGTCTTGAACTTCGTACGAGAGCGGGGCGTACTGAATGCCGTCGATCGCGGCCGCCAGCGCAAAGTTGTCGAAGTCGTAACCGGTCGTGACCAGGTTCTGCGACCAGTCGACCCGAAAGTATTCGCGCTCGTACCAGGGACGATCGGTCGTGTTCTCGACGATGACGTTGAGCAGCTCGCCGGTCTGCGGGTTGTAGTCCTGGATGATGTCGAAGTGGCTCGTGATGTTGAACTCGGCGACGACCTGCCCGTTGTTCGTGGTCTGCGACCCGTCGCCGCCCGTATTCTGAATGCGCTCGTAGGTAAGGCGCGCGATAAGGACGTTCTCCTGGATCTCGAACTTGACCCGCGCGAGGCCGCCCAACGACTGAAAGAGAAAGAAGCCCTCGCCGACGCCGTAGGGCTCGTCGATGATTCTGTGGCCCATGTAAAACTCGGGATCGTCGGAGGGATCGCTCAGGTTCGGGCCGACGAAAAAGTGCTTGGAAAGAGCAAGCGCCTGTACGCGATTGATGGGGGGCCTCTGCTGCGCGCATCCGATCGGGGCGGCCAGGGCAATGCACGCCAGTGCGGCCAACCCCAACCATCGAAAAATTCTCATGGCTCTCCTCACGCGATCATCCAGGGCGAGCCCGAGTCGTGCGCGTCCGCTTTCGCGAATCCGCTCGACTGGACTGTGTCTAGTCTACGTCAAGGGCGCTAGGGTACTCCTCTAGAGCGCCCCAGCCCAGACTCGGACGCCGACAGTAAGAGCAGATTGTTCGGGTGAGGGTGCCCGTGAGGAGCCTCAGGATGAGCCGCGGGGGGCGAGCCTCGTCTCCACCGCGCGTGCGTGACCTTCGAGCTCCTCGAGGCGGGCCAGCACACACACCGCTTTGGCGTCCCGCGCGAGCGCTTCGGGCGAGTAGCGAATCACCGAGGTGCGCGTGACGAAGTCGTAGACGCCGAGCGGGGACCCGAAACGTACAGCCCCACCGGTCGGGAGCACGTGCGAAGGGCCGGCGATGTAGTCTCCCAATGCCTCCGGCGTCGACGTCCCGAGAAACGCAGCGCCAGCTCGGCGAACTTGCGCGAGCAGGGCCTCCGGCTCGGCAACGTGAAAGGCCACGTGCTCGACCGCCAGGCGATCGGCTACGGCGGCCATTCGTTCCCGCGAGCGGACCACGAACGCCGCGCCATTGGCGACGGCGGGACGCGCGATGGCGGCGCGCGGAAGAGCCGGAAGCTGCACCTCGAGCTCCCGACGAACGGCGTTGGCCATCAAGTCGGAGGAGCAGACGAGCAGCGGGTAGGCCGCTTCGTCGTGCTCGGCTTGAGAAAGAAGATCGGCGGCAACCAGCCTGGGGTCTGCGCCGTCGTCCGCGATGACGAGGATCTCGCTCGGCCCGGCGATGCCATCGATGCCGACCGCCCCGAGGACGAGCTGCTTGGCGCACGCCACGTAGATGTTGCCCGGGCCGACGACTTTGTCGACGCGCGGCACGCTCTCGGTCCCGTACGCGAGCGCGGCAATGGCCTGCGCGCCCCCTGCGTCCACGATGGCCGTGACGCCCGAGACGTGTGCCGCGGCGTACATCGAGTCGTCGCTGGCATCGCCCCTTAGAGGCGTCGCCAAGATGATCTCGGACACGCCCGCGACGTGTGCCGGCACAGCCGACATGACGACGCTCGAGGGGTAACGCGCCTTTCCCCCGGGAGCGTAAACCCCCGCCCGCGCGACCGGCAAGACGCGCATCCCCAGGGTGACGCCACCCGATTCGTAGCGAAAGCCTACGTCTCGCTCGTGCTCGTGAAAGGCCCGGACGCGCGCGGCGGAAAGCTCCAAGGCCTGCCTGGCGTCGTGAGGCAGCCGCGAAAGCGCGTCCGCGCCCGGATAGTCGCGAACGAGCAGGCTCGGGGCACGCCTTCCGAAGCGTTCGTTGTAGCGCTGGACGGCGGCGTCCCCTTCGGATCGCACCGCGGCCAGAATCTCTCTTACGACGGGCTCGACCCGCGCAAAATCGGACTGCCCTCGCATTTCGAGGCGGGAAAGGGCCCGCTCGAATTCCGGCGTGCCATCGAGAAACGTCGCGAGCATCGCCGGCAATCAGTAGCATCGCGCCCGATGCGGCGCCTGGCGAGGGAGCTATGCGCCAGGGGCGCGGTCGCTGCGGCGACCCTTGTCGCGTGCGCTGCCCCGTGGCGGGGGGGTGCCATCGTCGCCCCGATAGCCGCGTGCCCCCGCGACGCGCACCGAGCCGCGACGAGCCGCTGCGTGTGCGACGAAGGCCGCCTTGCGCTCATGGGCGCATGCGTCGCGCCTGCTCTCGCCGACGCCTTCTGCGGTCCCGCGGCGCGCGCGGGAGCCGAGGGTTGCTCGTTTCGAGGTTGCCCGACCGGCCAGCGGCTCGACGTGGTCTCGGGCGCCTGCGTGGGCGTCGCCGCGCTCGAGTTTGCGGCGTGCGGCGAGCACGAGCGACCTCTCGTGGAAAGCGATCGCCTGTCGTGCGTACCCCTCGACGCCACGTGTCCTCGAGCCACCCGTCGAACGGGTGACCGCTGCATGCGGCCGACGGCCTGTCCGCCTGGGACCCTGCCCGACCAAGACTCGTGTCGTCCCGTGGTCCTCGCAGGCGCTCGGGGTCGATCGCGCATCGACGTGGGGGTGTGGACCGCGCTCGCCCTGGGGATCGATGGCGGTCCAGGGACCCCGGCGCTTTGCCAGCCGCTGTCTCAGCGGCCCACCCTTTTCGGGGTAACGCCCGAGAGCCCGCTGCGCGTCGACATTGGCGTGACCATGACCCTGCCGGATCAAGACGTCAGCGCGCTGAGCGCGCAAATCACGGCGACCGATTCCCGCGGTTTACCCCTTTCGGCCGACGCCGACGCCGCAGTAGTGGGGGCGACGATGGCGCTGCTCGAGCTCCTGCGCGGTCTCGGCGGCGAATCGAGCGCTGCGGCCGTGGGCGTGCACGTAAGGTGCGAGATCGGCGCTCGCTAGCGAGACGGGAGGAGCCCGCTTTGGCTACCCCCGTGGTATACGTGACCGGTCCGCGGAGCGGCGCACCCGCCCGTGTTGCAGAGCATGCTTAGGCAGCCCCTGGTGAACAAGTAATATGGACAGCGATCTCGCCGAGGCCGTAGAGGGCCTGAAGGCCGTATTCTCCAAGCGCAAGCTCCCTTGCACGTTCGGCAAGGCGCCGCCCGCGCTGGTCGACGAGCTCCGAAAGCAGCTTCGGATCCCTTCGCGCTACCGCAACTTCTTGCTCGCCGCCAATCCCGAGAAGGTCGAAACCGTCACGCCCGTCGAGCGCATCCACCTCATCCCCGCCGAGGAGCTCGTCAAGGCCCAGAAAGTGAGCCTTGCTCCGAGCGGCGGAGGCGCGGCACCGGCCGATTGGAAGGCTTCATGGGTCGTCGTGGGCGAGAGCTCCCTGCTCGGCGATCCCTACTTTCTCGACGTGAGCAAGCCGGACCCGGAGGGCGACTGCCCCGTTTACACGGCCATGAGCGGTCAAGAACGCTGGGCACCCACCCTTGCCGCATCGACGTTCGCCCAGTTTCTTCGCATCGTGTCGACGGCCATGGAAGTCGCCGCCGGCTTCGGCGACGCGATCATGGACGACGAGGACGAGGACGCGTTTCGCGAGTCGCTCGGTCCGAAGGTCAAGATCATCGACTCCGCCGCCCTGCGCGCCGGCCACTGGACCTGAGCGGGATTGGGCGCACGGGCATGCCCGAAACCGCCTACGCGAAGAGCCGTTACCGCCCGCCCGAGATCGATCACCGCTACGGGCCGAACGTACATTTGCTCGACGACCCGGTCGCGTGGACGCTTCTCGCACGGCTTTGCTCCATCGCCACGCAGCAGCCGGAGATCGGCAGGCTTACGCGCTGGCTCTATGAGGCCCTCGCGCACGCAGTCCTTGCGGCGGAGCTCGAGCGCGCGAGGCTCGACGTTCCGACGCGGATGGTGACCTCATCTCCCGAAGCGGTCGTCCGGTCCACGGGGATAGCGAGGCAGGCCCGGGTGGTTACGGTGGGCATCGCGCGCGCGGGGACGATGCCCTCCCAGGTCGTCTACGAGCTGCTCAACGAGCTAGTCGACCCCGAAGGCGTGCGGCAAGACCATCTTTTCATGTCGCGTGCGACCGACGCGGCCGGACACGTAACGGGCGCCACTTGGCACGACGCCAAGATCGGTCGGGACGTCGACGGACGAACACTGCTGCTGCCCGATCCCATGGGCGCGACGGGGACGTCGATGATCAGCGCTCTCGACCACTACAAGACTCGCCTCGACGGCCGTCCGGGCCGCTGCATCGCCATGCATCTCATCGTGACCCCGGAGTACTTGCGCAACGTCCTGCGCGCGCACCCGGACACCGTCGTTTACGCGCTGCGGGTCGACCGGGGGCTGAGCCCGCAAGACGTTCTCGCGACCGCTCCCGGAACGCGATGGGACGAGGAGCGCGGCCTCGATGATCGCCAGTATATCGTGCCGGGCGCGGGCGGCGTCGGCGAGATCCTGAACAACGCCTGGGTCTGACGCCCGTTCTGACGACGTCTAGGGAAGCAGCCTTCCGCGCGAGGTTGCGGCGGACGACACGGGCTTGTGAAGAACGATGGAGCGGCCGGCCTCGCGGCCTCGGGCCCACGCGTCGGTGCGGCGCCGCCCGGCGTAGCGGACGTTGCGCACATGGGGATGACGCTTCCGAAAGTAGCCCTCGAGGTCGCCGCTGCGCACCCACACGAGCCCTTCGCTTCGACTTTTGGATGCCTGTCGATCGAGCGTGTCGGCGAAACCAGTCATGACACCCGCGAGGTAAGAGCGCCGCTCGCGATCGGAAGCGATGCCGTGAGAGCGCTTGTGCTCGCGCCAGAGCCGGTGCCCTGTCTCGAACAGGAAGCCGTGGACGTACTCGGCGATGGCCGTGTTGCCGCGGGTACCGCAAATCTCGAGGACGCTTCCGCGGCGACCCTCGAGAGCTCGGTAGACGGGGATCCAGATCACTTCGACGAAGAAATGCTTGCCCAGAATCATGGCCACGAGCCGCTCGTGCTCGCTCACCCGGCCCGTGGGTCGTCCAAGATGCAAAAACACGAAGTCTTGCACGCCTTGGGCGCGATCGGTCTCCAGGTTGTGCCTGAGCATCAGGCGCTGCGCGACGGCCATCGCCGCTTCGGCTTCGTGACGGTTGGGGCTTTCGGCGAGGGCCAAGAGGCGCGAAATGCGCTCCACCATCTTCTCTTCTGCGGCAGGAGCGCCGACGGGCAAGCCCGTCGCGCGAGCGTCGATACCGAGGCGGGCGCAAGCGGCGCGAAAGGCGCTCCCATGCGGAGTCTCCGACGTCTCACCGAGCACCTCGTGGACGTACTGGTGCGCCATCTCGTGCTTGACGACCTCGAGGGTGACGGCCCAGGGCTGCTCGACGACCAGCGAGCGGGAGATCTCGAGAGTGCGCGTCCCCGGAACCCACCGACCCAGGGTCGCGCTCGCCGCCACGAGCTCGAGAGTCGGAGGGGAAAGGCGCCCTCGAAAGTGGGCATCGTTGAGCTGGCGCCACGCGGCGCGCAGCTCGCGGACGAGCGCCCTCTCCAGCGCCTCGGTCAATTCGGGCGTGGCGCCCGACCCGGGGGGCCGCCGCCGGGTCATTTAGGGGTGCCTCGTGCGCGGGTTGTGTCCGCTGACGAGATTCAGATAGTCGGGCACGGCTTGCGCCTCCGCGCGCCACACCGAACGCGCGACATCGGCCATCCACGCCAGTCGTTCGACCATCACGCGAAGCTCGCTTGTCGCAGGCAGCGAAGGTTGGGCAAAGGAGGTCTCGAAAGCGTCCACGAGCGGAGCGGTGGTTTCGCCCCTCAAGTGTCCCCGTCGGGCGAGATCCAGATAGCTTCGCGCCAGCGCGTCGCCCCCGAACCGGTGCTCGGTTGCGAGCTCCACCGCGACCCGAAGCACGGCCTGGGCGCCGAGTCGGCCATCTTCGAAGAGAACGAACGCGGCCTGCAGATAGTTGTAAAACGGCACGATTCGCGGCCCGTATGCTCGAAAATCTCCCGGCGGCGTCTGCTGCTCTAGGTGAATGAGGATGCGCTCCACGACGTCGGTCGGCTCGAGCGCGCGCATGGCGCTCAACACGTCTTCTACGACGTCCTCGTAGAGGCGTCCGCGCTCGAGGACTCGCTCGAGCACGTCGCGCTGGACCCGCCCCGCGACGATGTCGGCGTACAACGAATAGACGTAGACGTCGGCTTCGGCGTCGTCGCCAAATAGCGTTTCGCGGCCGCCGGTGCCGACGTCGCCGGTCTCGGTCGCCTGGACGCGAGCGCGCAGCAGCGCGGGCAACTTGTAACCGAGCTGATCTCGCACGGCTCGAAAGCGCAGATGGAGGAGATTTCTGAGATTGGGCTTGAGCGTGAGGGTGTCCCAGCGGACTCCATCGAGCCGGAGCTTTTCCTCCAGTCGCCGCCGCATCTGCTCGGGCGAGCCCGAAAGAATGTGAACCTGGATGCCCGCCCGGACCATCTCGCGCAGCAGCGTGGAGGCACCAGGATTCGTGCGTTTCTGCTCAGGCCGCTCGAACGCGGTCCTCACCAGATCGCGCAGCGTGTCGAAATCCGTGCGCAGATAGGTTTTGTCGAGATCCCAGCGTGCGATGTGCGTGGCCAAGCCGCCCGTCTTTCGTTATCACATGCGGGCTCGCCAAAGCGCGCTCGAAGCGATCGATGCCCTGCAGCGGGTCGCGCCGCGACTAGGACGCAATCGCACGCCTGAGGGGCTCGAGCGACGAAAGAACGTCGCGGTCTCCCGACGACGAGGCGAGGTCGACCGCCTCACGCATGTACTCTCGAGCCTCTTGGGCACGGTCGCGCCCGTAAGCCACGTGGGCCAAGGCCGCGAGCACGGCTGCGCGATCGTTGCCGCTTGGACCCGCGACATCGAGCGCCTCGCGGAGCACTCCGTCCGCGTCGTTGAGCTGGCCGCCTTTGGCGAGCGATTCGCCCAGCTTGCGACTGAAAATGAGCACGGCACGCATCGGGTCGTCGAGCTCGCCGCGAAAGAGCTCGCGCCGTGCCAGGTCAAGGCCCTTGCGAAGGGCAAGGATGGCTCCCCGATGATCGCCTCGAGAGCTCGCCGCGGCGCTCACCTGCTCGAGCAAGAGGAGCGCCTGGAAAGCCGTCCCGCCCCAAGCTTCGTGCAGCGCGCGCACTTCGATCGGCGAGCCTCGCTCGCCACAGACCAGCGAGGCTGCCGCATGAAGCTCTCGCCGAACGGCGGCTGGAATCGTCGCGAGTGTAACCTCGCGAACGAGCGGGTGCGATGTTCGCACTTGGTCACCGGTCAGGTGGACCATTCCGGCGCGGCGTAGAAACCCGAGGGCCTCCACCATGTCGACGCCCTCACCCAGCATCCGAAGCAGCACCCTATCGTCGGCGTCGTCTCCCCAGACGGACGCCGCCTGCAGAACGCGCCGCGCATCCGACGGCAGCCGCTCCACTCGCACCGCGATGACGTCGGCGAGCGCCGGTGGAACCCCGCCGGATTCTTCTCGGAGAAAGCGCAGGAGCTGCTCGACATAGAGCGGGACCATCGTGCGGGATCCGGTAAATACGGGGGGGCTTGGCTGGCCGGCCTTCGAGAGAGCCCGCAGGATTTCGCTCGTGGGTAGGCCCGTCAACACGCGCGCAGCCGCCATGTCGGCCGCCCATCCGGGATCGAACCCGGGCGGATATGCGGCGACGAGCAGGGCCGGCACAAGAGGGGGATCGGCCAAGGCGTCGGAGAACGCGTTACAGCTCGCGCCGTCGATGGCGTGAAGATCGTCGACCGCGAGCACCACCCGGTGACCGCGGGCGCGCTCGTTGGCTCGCACGATGGCCCACTTGAGCGCCTCGGAAGCCGCAAAGCGGCGCTCCTCGGGCGACAATCCTTCGCCCCGGTCGCGGGCCTCGGTGGCGAAAACGTCGGCCAGCCCTTGCCGGGCCTCGGCCGTGGCCGCCACCCAGTCGCGGGGCTGGCCGCCCGAGGGCGGGAGCGCCGCCAGATCCACGATCGCGGTTCGGAGGGCCCAATAGCCAACCTCCGCCCAAGCCGGGTCGGGCCCTGTCTGAACGACCACGTCCCCCGCGGCGTCCGACAAGCTGAGAAACTCGCTGAGCAGCCGACTTTTCCCCGCTCCGACGTCACCGACGATGCGGGCGCCGAGCAGGTTTCGCGCTTCGGAGCGGCGAGCCTGGAGCCACACCAAATCGTTCTCGCGACCGATGAACGGAAGAAGTGACGCTTCGCGAGAGCGTTCGAGAACGTTCGGCGGAGGCCGCTCGCTCGCACGCGGCGACGTGCCGCTTGGCCGCACCGATCGCTGAGGCGTCATCCGTCCTGCCGGCGCGAGAGACGTCGAAATCCCGGCGCCGCATTCGCCGCAGAACTTCTGCGACTGCGGATTGAGGCTTCCGCAAGAGGCGCAACGAACTGCTCCGGCCGCCGCGCCCGGAATCTGGGAAGGCCGATCCTCGACCTGAGTCAAGGTGCGGGCGAGCTCCGCGGAAAGCTCGTCGGCATCCTGGAACCGGTTTGCCGGGTCCTTCGCGATCGCCTTGAGCACGAGCTCGGCAAAGGGCGCGGGGATTTGCCGATCGGGAGCCATTGCGCGCGGGTCTTTGGGCACCTCCGTGAGGTGAGCCAGGACGACTTGCGTCGGCGATTCGGCCTCGAAGGGAAGGCGCCCGGTCAGCATCTGATAAAGCATCACGCCGACGGCGTAGATGTCGCTGCGGGCGTCGAGCGCATCCCCTCGGGCTTGCTCCGGGCTCATGTACTCCGGAGTTCCGCAGACGATCCCCGGCATCGTGATGTTGGCCTGCTGCGTCTCGGTCACGCGCATCTTGGCGAGCCCAAAGTCGACGACTTTGACGAAGTCCGCTCCCGACCGGACCGGCTCGAGAATGACGTTCTCGGGCTTGAGATCGCGATGGATGATGTTCTGGCTATGCGCCTCGGCGAGAGCCGCCAACGTCTGGCGAACCACGTCGACGATGCGACGCAGCGACAGGGCCCCCTCCTCCGAGAGGATGCGCGCCAGATCGCGCCCTCGCAGGAATTCCATGACGAGGTAGAGCTGGCCGTCGTCGGTCTTGCCGAAGTCGATGATCCCGACCGAGTTGGGGTGATTCAGGCGGCTCGCCGCGCGTGCCTCGGTGATAAACCGCGCGGCCGCGTTCTCTTCACCGACCAGATGCGGGTGAATGATCTTCACCGCGACCGTGCGACCCAGAGTGGTCTGTTCGGCCCGATAGACCCGGCCCATGCCGCCCACGCCGACGAGCTCCAGGATCACGTAGCCCCCCGGCAGCGTGCGACCGATAAGCTCGTCGTCTGGATTCGCGACGAACTTGCCTACCGGAAAGCCGCAGGACGGACAGAACTTGTTGGAGGGCTCGCAAGAGCTCGAGCACTGGGGGCAGAGCCGCATGGGGACGACCCGCCCAAGGCTACCACGCGGGAGCGCGAGGGGAATCAGGCTGGAAAGCGTGCTCGCCGCTGTCGACCCACCGAGATTTCGCCCGGCGCCCTCATACCGCGTTAAGATTGGCGGACATTGGCCAAGCGCATCGGCGAGCTGTTGGTCGAGGGAGGCGTGCTTTCGCAGTCTCAGCTCGAACAAGCGCTCTTTGCCCAGCGCAAGGACGGACGCAAGCTCGGGCAGCTTTTGATCGAGCTCGGCCTGGTCAGCGAAACCCAGCTGACACAAACCCTGTCACGACAACTCAGCGTGCCGTGGGTCTCCCTTTATCACGTCGATTTCTCCCGTTCCCTCTTGAACCTGCTCTCTCGCGAGGTCGCGGAGCGCTACTGCGTCGTGCCCATACTCGTTCGAAGGGTCCGCAAGCAGGGGGACACCCTCTACATCGCCATGGATGACCCGACGAACGACTCGGCCATCGACGAGATTGCGCGAGCCGTTTCGCTGGCAGTCAAGCCCATGATTGCCTGCCCGAGCGACATCCGTGCCGCGATCCGCGTCTATTACTTGGGAGAAACGATGCCGGGTCCGACGGCGGTGCCCGCCCTGCCGCAACCCCTTGGCCCTCGGTCCGTGCCGAACGCGCCGCCGAAGAAGGCGCCCACCTTACGACCGGCCAAGGCGCGCGAGGTCCCCGCGGCTCCCATGCCGGCAGCCGAGGGCGCAAGCGAAGAACAGGCCCCCGAGGTTCGGGCCAAAGTCGAAGAGATCGGTCCCGCCCGCCGGATGAGGCCGAAGATGATTTCGCTCACGCTCCTCGACGGGACCAGCATCTCGATCCCGGCGCCCACCCGCCGGCCGTCACGGCCCGACGTGGAAGCGACGCCAGGAGAGGAGTTTAGCGACCAGCTTACGGCGCGCGACCTCGTCAGCGCGTTGCGGGCCGTCGCTCACGGAGCCGAGGCCGGCGAGATTCTTGGGGCCGAGCCGCGATGGGAGGCCATGTTCTCGGCGCTCTTGTCGATCCTCCTTCGCAAAGGCATCATCGCGGATTGGGAGTTCGTCGAAGAGTTTCGAAAGATCTGAGACGGAGACGCGGCAACGTCAAATCTCGTCGGGCGACGCCAAGCGCCCGACCACCGCGCTCGCGGCAACGACCAGCGGACTGGCGAGGTACACCTTGCCGGGACCGCTCCGGCCGGGATAGTTGCGATTCTGCGCACTGACTGTGACTTGCTCGGGGCGGCGGCTGACGCCGGGGCCTGCGTTGATGCAGGCGCCGCAAGAGGGCGCGAGAATCTGAGCTCCGGCCGCCTCGAAGACGCGCGCATAGCCTTTCTCTTGTGCATAGCTGCGAATCTCTTGGGAACCGAACTGGAGAAAGAGCTGCACGCCCGGCGCGACCCGCCTGCCGCGTGCGAGAGCCACGCCGAGGACTCGCGCATACATGTCCATGTCGACCTTCTTGCCGCCGGTGCACGAGCCGCCGTAAGCGATGTCGATGTGGACGCTGCTGCCGAGATCCGCGAGCGCCACGCCGTTGTGCGGATCGCCGGGGGTCGCGACCATGGGGCGCACGGACCCGAGATCGATGACGACCGTCGCGGCATAATGGGCGTCGACGTCGCCGCGTACAATCCGACTGCGCACGTCGGCGGCGCTCAGTCCTCGCCGCACGAGGTGCGCCACGACGGCCTCGTCGGCCTCCACGATACCCGTGAAGCCTCCTGCTTCGACCGCCATGTTGGTGAGCGTCGCGCGTTCATCGAGGGGCATGCCCATGGCGCCCGGGCCCGCAAACTCGAGCACACGCCCTATTGCGTGGCCCGATTTGAAGAACGCTTGGCTCAAGAGATGGAGCATCACGTCCTTCGCGCACACGGCCGGGGCGAGCTCTCCTTCCAGCAGGACGCGCACGGTCTCGGGCACTTTGACGCGCACGTCGCGCGTCCTCCAGGCATTCGCCATATCGGTCGACCCGACGCCAAAGGCGAAGCATCCGAGCGCTCCGGCCATACACGTGTGGCTATCGGTGCCCGCGACGACCTGGCCGGGCAGTGCGATTTCTTCGATGATCTTGTTGTGACAAATGGCTTCGGAGCCGATCACCTGGCCGTCTTGGTACACCTCGCCATAAAGCTTGATGCCCCGGCTCTCGGCAAAGTCCCTTTGCACCGTGGCGAGCCGTCGCGTCTGAGCTTCGAGGCCCATTTCGCGGTGAGCCGGGCTCATGACGCGATCGACGAGCGTGAGATGATCGCGAAACGCGTAGACGTCCTCCGGACATTCGACTTGCGCGGCCGCACCAAACCCGGCGCGAAAGAGCGCGTCGGCCATCGGCGTGACGTATTCGTGCGAAAAGCGGACATCGGTGCGCACGAAGAGCGGATCTCCGGGCTCGACCGCCGCGACGCCCACCGGGCCTCCGGGGCCATCGACGACTGCGTGGCGAGCGAGGATCTTCTCGGAGAGGGTCATCGGACGCGGCGCCGTCACGACCGCAGGAGCCCTCGCCGAGCCTGCAATCCGCGCCTTGCTGTAGGCGAAGAGCCCACCGCGCTCGACGATCTCACGGCTTATCGGATCGAGCCCTTGCGTGAACTCGCTCATCGAGAGCCGTTCGCCCTTCAAAATGCGCGCGACGATGCCGAGGTCGGTGCTCGTGAGCAGGCCGATGTTCTGTGCGTTTTGCCGGTAGATCTTCTCGAAGCTCTCCGCGACGACGAGCTTCACCCCGGCCGCGACCTGGCTATACGGTGCGGTCTCGCGCGACGAACCGCACCCCATCGAGGCTCCGCCGACGATGACGGAGAACCCCCCGTCGCGGACAGCGTCGACCGCGATCCACCCGCCGCGCAGGCCGACGAGCGCATAGCGTCCAAGCGTCTCGTCGTAGTGGTACGAAGCCCAACCGGGGGCCATCTCGTCGGTCGACACGTTGTCGAGAAGGCGCCTCTGCCGATCGTACGGCAGATCTTCACCGGCCATCTGCGCCCGCAAGAGCGCTGCGTCTTCGGTGAGGTAGAGAATGCGCCCCGAAAGAACGACGGATCCGGCTTCGGCCACCACAGACCCTGTACCACTGCGGGCGCGTCGCGTCCTGGCAGGAGGCTCGCACGCGGATCGGGCCAGCCGCCCAAACCCGCGCGTGGTGCCGTGAGACTGGCGCTGGGCGTCGCGCGGAGTAACCCGAGTGGCTCCGCATGCGCATCGCGATAGTGACCACGAGCTGGCCGGCCCACGAGCACGACCCGGCCGGCCATTTCGTGAGAGCGCATGCCCGCGAGCTCGAGCGAAGTGGAGACGTGGTCACGGTCGTGGCGCCGCAACACGGACGCGCGTTCGGGTGGCCAGGCGCGCCCGCGCGCATTCGCGAGCGACCGGTGCGTGCTCTAGACGCTCTTGGGTGGACGATCGCAGCTCGCAGGCGAGTCCGCCGGCTCGATGTCGATCGCATCGTCGCCCACTGGGCCGTACCGTGCGGGTGGCCCATAGCGGTCGGCGCGCGCGCTCCGATCGATGTCGTCTCGCACGGGGGCGACGTGCGCCTGCTGGCGGGTCTTCCCGGCGCCGCTCGCGGGACGCTGGTGCGTTCGCTGAGCGCCCAAGTGGAGGCCTGGCGGTTCGTTTCCGTGACCCTGCTCGAGGGGTTGCTCGGAACCCTGGACTCGGAAACACGTGCGCGTTTGCAGAGAGTGGCCCGCGTCGAAGCGCCCGCGATCGAGATACCCGACGTGGCGTCCGCCATCGCCGAGCTTCGCCGTGAGCTCGGGACTCGACGGGTCGCCGTCAGCGTCGGCCGCCTCGTTCAATCCAAGCGCGTGGATCGGAGCATCGAGTACGTGTCGCGCTCGAAGGACATCGAGGGGTTGGTCGTAGTAGGCGACGGACCCGAGCGAGCTCACCTCGAACGGCTCGCGAGAAATCTCGGTGTCGAAGCTTCGTTCCTGGGCGCGCTGGGCCGACCTCGCGCACTCGCATGGATCGGCGCGAGCGATGTCCTTCTTGTCGCGTCGGAAGCCGAGGGCTTGAGCACCGTCGTCCGCGAAGCTCAGGCCCTTGGAACGCGAGTCGTGCGGGTCTGACTCACCCCTCTCGCGCCTGCGTCACCTCGGCTTGCGCTGAAACGCCGGGACGTCCCAATCGTGATCGAGACTCGGGAAGCCATCTTGCACCGCGACGCGGGGGGTCGAGCGGGGCACTAGCGCCGACGCCATGGCGCGCGAGTCAGGCCGCCCGTCCGCGCGCATCGCGCCTGGCTGCGAGGGAGCCGGTCGCCGCGCGGGCGCGCTTGCGGATTCGCTGTTGTTTCGCGCCAGGGCCGCAGCGGCCAGCGAGCGCGGAGGTGCAGAAGAAATAGTCTGGGGGATGAAGGACGAGCGACCCGCCATCGCTTCCACGGCTGCTTCCCGCTCGGCACCGTCGAAGCCCGTGGCGATGACCGTGACCTTGACGTTTTCGCCGAGCGTCTCGTCGATGCTGGCTCCGAAGATGATGTTGGCGTCCTCGTGAGCCTGCTCTTGGACGAGGCTGGCCGCCTCCTGAATTTCTTTCATCTTCAGGTCGGGCCCGCCGACGATGTTGATGAGCACGCCCGTGGCCCCCTCCACGCTGATGTCGTCGAGAAGAGGCGAGGTCACGGCCATTTCCGCGGCCAGGCGCGCTCGGTTTTGTCCTTTGGCGACACCGGTGCCCATGAGCGCTCGACCCATGTGGCTCATCACCGTCTTCACGTCGGCGAAGTCGACGTTCACGATTCCGCTTTGCGTGATGAGATCGCTGATCCCTCGGACGGCCTGGTAGAGAACCTCGTCGGCCTTGCGGCAGGCGTCGATGAACGTCAGGTCGTCATCGCCGAGGAGAACGAGCTTTTGGTTTGGTATCGTGATGAGGGTGTCGACGTGCTCGGCGAGTAGCGCGAGTCCCGTTTCGGCGCGACGCGCGCGTTGGCGGCCTTCGAAGAGAAACGGCTTGGTGACCACGCCGACCGTGAGCGCCCCCTCCTCGCGGCAGATCTGCGCGATGACCGGTGCAGCGCCCGTCCCGGTGCCGCCGCCCATGCCTGCGGTGACGAAGACCATGTCGGCCCCGCTGATGAGCTCTTTGATTCGCTGGACGTCCTCCAGAGCCGCCTTGCGGCCCTTTTCGGGATCGGCGCCCGCGCCTAGACCGCGAGTGATGCTCGAGCCGATGGGCAGCTTCGTCGCCGCAGCGCTCGCGTTGAGCGCTTGAGCGTCCGTGTTGACGACGATGAACTCGACGCCTTCCAGGCCGAAGTTGATCATCGTGTTCACGGCGTTGCCGCCTGAGCCACCGACGCCGATGACTTTGATCCGCGCCTCGTATGCCTGGGTTTCGTCCGCGAACTCGATCGAGAAAGTCATCGTGATCCTCCAGGTTTGCCCTAAAGCACTCCGCGTCTCACAGCCAAGTTCCAATCAACGATTCGTAGGAGCACGTCTCACTCGCAATCAAAACGCCGCTTTTATCCATTCCCAGAAACCCGACTTGTTGGGCTCGGGAGGCTCAGAGGGCGTCGCCGCGCGCGAGCGCTGTTTCAGAGGAGCCGCGATCGCACCGGGCAGGAGTGCTTCGGCACAAATCGCGTGCGCGCCGTATCTCACGAGCCCCACCCCTGTCGCGTACTCGGGCCCGCGCACCAGCTGGGTGATGCCCTTGATGGCCGTGGGCATCCCGACGCGGACGGGCATCCCGAGAATCTCTTCCGCGAACTCCGGCATTCCCTGGAGCAACACGGCGCCTCCCGTCAGAACGACCCCGGCGCTCAGCTGTTCGAGGAGGCCCGTGTCTTCGATCCGCTTTCGGACGGCGGCAAACATCTCTTCGACGCGAGGCTCGATGATGTCGCTGAGCACACGGCGCGCGGCCTTTCGGGGCGTATGGCCACCTACGCCCGGCACTTCGATCTCTTCGTCGTCGGCGACCATTCGCCCCAGCGCGCAACCCGACAGGCGCTTGATGCGGTCGGCCTCGGCCATCGGGGTCCGCAGACCCGCAGCGATGTCGCTCGTGATGTTGTTTCCGCCCACGGGAATCGAGCTCGTGTGGGCGATGCCTCCATCGACGTAGAGCAAGATGTCGGTCGTGCCGCCGCCGATATCGACGACCGCTACGCCGATCTCTTTTTCGTCGTCGCTGAGGACGGCTTCGGCGCTCGCAAGGGGCTGCAGCACGACGTCGGCCACGGTCAGCCCGCAGCGCTCGGCGCAGCGAATGACGTTCTGGACGCAGCTCGTCGCGGCCGTGACGAGGTTGACTTTGACCCCGAGGCGCACGCCCGCCATCCCGATGGGATCGCGTATGCCGTCCTGGCTGTCGACCATGTATTCGCGCGGCAGCACGTGAAGGATCTGCCTGTCGGCATCGACGGGAATGGCGCGCGCCCCCTCGAGCACCCGCTCGACGTCTCCCCGCGTGACTTCTCCGCCGGCGATGGCTGCTACGCCGTCGCTGGCCGACGAGCGCACGTGGCTGCCGCTGATGCCCGCGTAGATCGTGCGGATCTCGACGCCCGCCATGGTCTGAGCGTTGTCGATGGCGTCGCGGATCGACCGCACGGTCCAATCGATGTTGGCGACGATGCCCTTGCGCAGTCCGCGGCAAGGCACGACACCTACGCCCAATATCGTGATCTCGTCGCCCCGTTCGACCTCCGCCACGACCGCGCAAATCTTGGTCGTACCGATGTCCAACCCGACGACGATTTCGCCCTGCGAAGCTGAGAGGCCCACGTCTCCGCAATCGCACGCCGTGAGGGGCTGGGCCAAATCTTCGGCAGGATCTCGGCAGGCGCCCGAGTCACCGCATTCGAACGACGACGCGATCGGGACGCTGGTCGTTATCGAGCATGATGGCGCCCGCCTTCGCGCCTCGCCGATCGAGCTCGGCGACGACGCGCACGGCTTGATCGAGCTTGCGCCGGAAAGGCGGGTCTCCCAGCACGAGCTGCATGGCGCCACGCCCGACCACCAGGGCGAACGTGCCGTCCTCAGCCACATGAACCTCTTGCAGCGGTAGACGCGCTCCGAGCCCGCATCGTTCCACCTCGGCCGCAAGATCGATCGCGCGTCTTATCGTGCGCGTCGCGCCCTCGGGATCCGTCGCGAGATCCTCGGGATGGATCCCCGTGACGACCGGGAGATCGACGGGATCGCCGGGCTCGGCCTGCTTGAAGGGCCTGCCGTCGGACGTGGCGAGGAATGTGGCGCCGAGGGCGACAAGCGCGACCGCTTTGCGCTCGCGTACGCGGATCGAGATGGTTCCGGGTAGCCTGCGCGCAAGCGACACGTCGGCGACCCAGGGGTCGGCTAGGATCCTGGCTCGCGCGGCGTCGAGGTCGGCCGCGAACACGTTCATGCCGGTGGTAAGGCCACTCTCGGCGGCAATCGCGGCGGGCTCGCGCCTCTCGCTACCGGACACCTCGAGGCTTGTGATCGTGAATCGCGAGCTCCCGAGCACATGCCGGCGCGCGAGCCATGCCACGCTCGTCGAGGCGGCTACGACAAGGCCCACCCCGACGAGCGTGCGAAGGATCGAGACGACCGGCGCCCAGAGGGCCGAAGGGCGCGGATTCGAAGCCGGGGCCTGCCTCGAGCCGTCGCGTATCGAGGGGTCGCGACGTCGGTTTGCCTGGCTCACGGGGCACGTTCCGGAGTGAGCATGGCCAGCAGCTCGCGGGCGCTTGCGTTGATGTCGCCCGCACCGAGGGCCACGACGAGATCGCCTGGCTCCACGACTTCGAGAAGCGCGCGAGCCATGTTCTTCTTGTCGGCGATGAACGATACGGCGTGGTGGCCGTGCGCGCGGATGGCCTCCGCCAGCGCCTCGCCCGTGGCCCCTTCGATCGGGCGCTCGCCCGCGGCGTATACGTCCGTGATGAGGACGACGTCGGCTTTGTTGAACGCCCGCGTGAACTCGTTGAAAAGAAGCTTCGTTCGCGTGTATCGGTGCGGCTGGAACGCGACGACCACTCGCCTGTCGAACCCTCGCTGCGCGGCGTCGAGCGTGGCTTCGATCTCGGCCGGGTGGTGACCATAGTCGTCGACGATCATCACGTCCCCTCGCCTGCCACCTCTTTCGATCTCGGGACGACCGAGAACGGTGAAGCGCCTCTGCACGCCGTGGAAGCTCGCGAGCGCCTCGCGCGTCGTATCGAGAGGAACCTCGAGCTCGTCGGCCACGGCGATGGCGGCGAGTGAATTGAGGATGTTGTGCGCCCCAGGCATGTGCACCGAGAAGGCCCCTAGCGGCTCGGCCCGCCGGAAGGCCTCGAAGTGCGTGGTGGTCCCTTCGAAGCGCGCACCGGTGGCGCGGTAGTCCGCTTGTTTCGAGATGCCATAGGTCACGTGTCGCCGTCCGATGCGCGGGAGAATCTCCTGCACCGTCGGATGATCGAGGCAGAGCACGCAAAGGCCGTAGAACGGAACAGCGTTCGCGTGCTGAAGAAAAGCGGCCTTCACAGCGTCATAGGTCCCGTAGTGATCCAGGTGCTCGGCGTCGATATTGGTGACGACCGCAATGGTCGGCGTCAGCTTCAGGAAGGACCCATCGCTTTCGTCAGCCTCGGCGACAAAAAGGTCGCCCTTGCCCAATCGCGCGTTGGTACCGAGAGCGTTGACCTTGCCCCCGACGACGACGGTGGGGTCGAGCCCGGCGGCCCGAAGAATGGTCGCGACGAGAGAGGTCGTCGTCGTCTTGCCGTGCGAGCCGGCGATGGTCACCGCGTAGCGCGTTCGCATGAGCTCGGCGAGCATCTCCGCTCGAGGGATCGTGGGAATCTCGGCCGCTCGCGCCCTCACCATCTCGGGATTGGTCGCACCGATCGCGCTCGAATAGACGACGACGTCGGCTCGAGACACGTGGTTGGGGTCGTGTCCGAGGAAGATGCGGGCCCCGAGCGATTCGAGCCGGCGCGTGTTCTCGTTGGGCTTGAGGTCCGAGCCGCTCACGTCGAATCCGAGCGTACGCAGGACCTCGGCCAGACCGCTCATTCCAATGCCGCCGATTCCGACGAAGTGGACGCTCCGGACTCTGCCGAGAAACATCAGGCCATCCTCGCTGCGGGCGCTTGCATGGCCGGGGCGGCGATTCCGTTGGTCTTCGTCCCCTCGGAGCGCTCGCGCAGGCCGACGCCCGCGAGCGCGAGCAGGTCGGCCGCGACGTCGTAGGCGGCCTCCGGACGGCCCAGATGCCTCGAGGCGTCCGCCATGGCGACGCGTGCAGCGTCATCCGCGAGCAGGCGATGGATCTCCGTCGCCAGGCGATCGACATCGGCGTCCGCCTCCTGCAAGCGGATCGCGGCGCCCCGGCGAGCGAGCGCCTCGGCATTTTTGGCCTGATGGTCGTCCGATGCGTGGGGGAACGGCACGAGCACGGCCGCCCTTCCGATCGCGGCGATTTCAGCCAAGGTGATGGCGCCGGCACGCGCGATGACCATGTCGGCGTCGGCGATGGCCGAGGCCATGTCGTCGACGAACGCAACGACGGTCGCGCTCTCGACGTTCAGTCGCGCGTACGACTCGCGCACCGAAGCGTCCCGTCCGCGGCCCGCTTGGTGGACCACGTGCACGGGGAGCGAGCGAGCGACCCGGCTCACGACCGCCGGGATACGTTCATTGAGCCCGGCGGCGCCCTGGCTTCCCCCAAGGACCAAGAGAACGAGCTTGCCCCGAGGGGTGTAGGGCCGGGGCCCAAAACCGGCACGCAGCGGCACGCCGTAGCGGCGCACGGAGCGTGCGCGGAACCCCCCAGCGGCCTCGCCCCAGCCGAGATATGCGCGCTTCGCGAAGGGCGCGAGAAGACGATTGGCCAGGCCGGGGACGCTATTGGGCTCCAGCAGAGCGAGCGGCGTTCCCACCAGGGCCGCGGCGAGCGAAACGGGGCCAGACGCATATCCACCGACGCTCAGAACGGCGCTCAGGCGCAGCGACCGTACCAAGGCGAACGACTGAGACGTCGCGCCGAGCGCGACGAGCGCACCTCGAAGGGCCCGCGGAGCGCCTCCACCCTTGATGGGCAAGACGTGCAAGCGCTCGAGCCGAAAGCCGCGCTCGGGCACGACGCGATCCTCGAGCCCGCGAGCTGTGCCGCAAAAGACGACATCGACCTCGGCGAGCGACTTCATGGCTTCGGCCACGGCGATCGCAGGAAAGACGTGACCTCCGGTACCTCCGCCGGCGAGGAGAATCGTCTTGCGGATCAAGCGGGAGACTCCGCAACTACGCCGTCGCCGCCTTCGCCATCCGAGCGTGCATGCGCCACGGGGCGGGGTAACGGCTGCGGCCCCTGCGATGAGATGTTGAGCAGGATCCCCGCAGCCATGCAGTTGACCAGCAGCGACGAACCGCCAAAGCTCACGAGAGGCAACGTCAGACCTTTGGTCGGAAGGATCGCGAGCGCGACCGACAGGTTCACAAGCGCCTGAACCCCGAACATGGTCGAGAGCCCGAAGGCCAGAAAGGCGCCGAAGTCGTCGGGCGCACGAAGAGCCGCGCGCACCCCCCTGGCCACGAGCAAGAAGTAGGCTCCGCAAAGCGCGGCCACGCCGAGGAACCCGAGCTCTTCTCCGACGATCGCGGCAACGAAATCCGTGTGCGCCTCCGGCAGGTAAAGAGTCTGCAACCCTCGCCCGAGCCCCAACCCGGTCGGCCCTCCCGATCCGAAGGACATCACGCTCTGAAAGGGCTGATAGGCGAGATCCTGCCGGTGCTGGTCCATATGGAGCCAGGCGAGATATCGCTCGTAGCGATATTCGCGAAAGCGTATGGCTGCCGCGCCCAGAGCGCCGCCGAGGATGGACGCGCCAAGGATGTAACCGATCTTCGCGCCCGCCACGAAGAGCATCGTGAAAGTAAGCAGAAGGAGGACGACCGCGCTCCCGAAGTCGGGCTGCTTCATGCAGAGAAGCATGAAGAATCCAGCCACGATGAGATGCGGGAGAAAACCGACGGTGAACGTCTTGACGCGCTCGGCCTTCTTGGCGAGCGAGTAGGCGAGCCAGATCACCAGGGCCACCTTGGCCAACTCGGCTGGCTGAACGTGAACGGGCCCAATCGAGAGCCAGCGAGCTGCGCCGCCCCCCGAGTGCCCCAGCCCGGTAACGCAGGCCACGAGCAGTAGCCCGACCACTCCAAGAAGGGGATACGTCATCTTGTAGAGGCGGTGGTAGTCGACGTATCGCACGACCCACATCACGGCGAGCCCTGCGGCTGAATAGGCACACTGCCGCTTCAAGAAGAACTGCGGGTCGCGATACTGCACCGTCGCAAGCACAGCGCTCGCCGTGTAGACCATCACGATCCCGAACCCGACGAGCGCCGTCACCGTCGCCGCAAGCACCGCGTCGACGCTTCCGCGCGGGGCTCCGTCGCTCGGCCGCGCATCGAGCGGCGCGGCGAGGCCTGCGCCCACGGTCCGGCGCACGTTGCGAAGGGCCGCGGCAACCGTCATCGGGACCCCTCCAGAGCAAGCTCCGTCACGGCGCGCACGAACTCGTCACCGCGGTGCTTGTAGTCTCGAAACATGTCGAAGCTCGAACAGGCGGGCGACAGGAGCACGGCATCTCCGGGGAGCGCGAGCTCGGCGCTCGCTCGAACGGCTTCGCTCATGCCGGCCGCGCGACGGACGGGAATGCGGTCGGCGATCGCGTGCGCGATGGCCTCCGTGGCCTCGCCGATGAGCACCGCCGCCCGGCCCTTGCGAACGAGCACGTCCACGAGCGGCGAGTAGGTGCCGCCCTTGTCGCGCCCGCCGGCAATGAGGACGGCTCGGGCCTCCGCGAGGCCGTCGAGCGCCGTCACCGCCGCGCCGACGTTCGTGCCTTTCGAGTCGTCGTAGTAGCGCACACCGCGCACTTCGGCGACGAGAGCCGTGCGATGAGGAAGCCCCGGAAAAGCGCGCAGAACGCTACCGATCGTCGCGACAGGAATCCCGAACGGCGCCGCGCATGCAAGGGCGGCAGAGACGTTGAGCGCGTTGTGGCCGCCGCGCAGGGTCATCTCGGCCCGGGCAAAGCGCACCCCGCGTTCGGTGTCGACGACGTGCTCGGACGTTACGTCGTATTGGCCCCCAGGACCAAACGTAAGCGTGCGGGCGTGGCCGCGGGCGGCCTCACGCGCGCAGACGGGATCGCCCGCCGGGACGACCGCCCAGTCGCTCGGGCTCTGCCTCGCGAAAGCGTTGCCTTTTGCGCGGGCATAGGCGCCAAAGTCGGCATAGCGATCGAGGTGGTCTTCTGTGACGTTGAGCAGAGCGCTGACATGCGGCCGAAAGCGATCGACCCGCTCCATCTGAAAGCTCGAGACCTCGAGGACGACGACGTCGAAGGTGTCGTCGGCGCGACTCGCGAGCGGCTCGCCCAAATTGCCGCCAACGAACACTCTCTTGCCACTCGCTTCCAGAAGCGCGCCAACCAGGGACGTGGTCGTGCTTTTGCCGTTCGTGCCCCCGATCGCGACGACGGGGGCGGGATGCGTCATCGAGCGAACGGCAAGCTCGACCTCACCCCAGACGGGCACTCCCCGCGCCTCGGCCGCCACAATCTCGGGGAGTCCCGGGACCCCTGGAGAAACGACGATGAGCTCCGCCGCGGCCAAGGGTTCGCCCACGCCAGCCCCTGTGAAAAGCCGGACGCCCATACTCTCGAGCGCTCGCGCCTCCGCGGAGAGGGCTTCACGAGGCTTCGCATCCGTTGCCAAGACGTGCGCCCCTCGCCGAGCGCAAAGAGCGGCCGCCGCGACGCCGCTTGCGCCTAGCCCGATGACCACCACTCGCCTGCCGTACAGCTCTGACACGGTTCCTCAGCGCAACTTCAAGCTCGAAAGGCTGAAGAGTGCCAAGAGAATGGAGATAATCCAGAAACGAACGATGATTTTCGGCTCAGCCCAGCCCTTCTTTTCGAAGTGGTGATGAATGGGGGCCATGAGAAAGATTCGCCGCCCCGTAAGGCGAAAGCTTCCGACCTGGACGACGACACTGACCGCCTCCAGAAAGAACACGCCGCCGAGAATGGCCGACAAGACCTCGTTCTTGGTGAAGACGGCACACATCCCGAGGCCGCCGCCCAACGCGAGGGAGCCGACGTCCCCCATGAAGACTTGCGCGGGATAGGTGTTGTACCAAAGAAACCCGATCCCGGCCCCGACCATGGCGCCGCAGTAGATGGAGAGCTCCCCGGCGCTCGCGATGGACGGGATGTCGAGGTACCTCGCCACGACGAACCGCTGGGCGACGTGCGCAATGCCGAACGTGGCGCCCGCGAGGTAGGCCCATACGAGGTAGGTGCCCGCATTGATCATCACCGGGCCAATCGCGAGACCGTCGAGGCCGTCGGTCAGGTTGACGGCGTTGGACGTCCACACGACCACGAACACGGCGAAGGGCAAGTACAGCCAGCCGGGAAGCACCAAAGGATGCTTGGAGAAGGCCAAGAAGGGGATGCCGAGGTTGAAGCGGATGTCCCACCAGTCCGAAGGCAAGTGCTCTCGCGCAAGAAACGCGTAGGCGAGGACGGCTCCGCCAATCGCGAACTGGCCGAGAAGCTTGTATCGGGCCGGCACACCGCGAGAATTCTTGGCTTTGATCTTGAGGTAGTCGTCCAAGTAGCCAATCACGCCGTAGCCGGCAGTTACCGCCGTCGTCGCCCAAACGAAGACGTTGCGTGGGTCGCACCAAAGGATCGTGGGGAGAAGCACGCTGAGAAGGATGAGGGCGCCACCCATCGTCGGCGTCCCTGTCTTGACCTTGTGCGACTCGGGCCCGTCCTCGCGGACGACTTGCCCGATCTGCTGGCGGCGCAGCTCACGGATGAACCAGGGCGAAAGTACGAAGGCGAGCAGCATCGCGGTCACCGTCGCGGCAATCGTGCGAAACGGCACGTAGCGAAGGACGTTCAACCACCCGAGCCAAGCGGCGTCGTGACGGAGGGGGAAAAGGAGCTCGTAGAGCACTTAGGGAGACCCCGGGGGCACTTCGCCGCCGCCCGCGCGCACCAGAGCCTCGACCACGCGCTCGGCGCCCACCCCGCGCGAGGCCTTCACGAGGACCACGTCACCCGCATTCACCAGCGTCTCCGCCAGCTTCGCTGCCTCTGCCGCGTCGGCACCGAGCGCGGACGCTAGACCCGCCTCCTCGGCCGTGCGCACGACGAGGTCTGCCAGGCCGCCGCAGCTCACGGCGAGCCTCGCCCCGGCTTGGCCAAGCAGCCGCCCGAGCGACGCGTGCTCGGTCGCGGCGATGGCTCCGAGCTCTCTCATCTCGCCGACGATGACCACCGCCGGCCGCCCTCCCGCGATCTCGGCGAGGGTCTGAAGGGCGGCGCGGAAGCTTTGCGGATTGGCGTTGTAGGTGTCGTCGAGCACAATAGTCCCGTTGACGAGCCGGCGTACCTGCATGCGACCCGCCGGCCGTCTAACGTGCGTGCGAAGCGCCTCGGTCACCACAGGCTCGTCGAGCCGCGAGGTTACGGATTCGACCGCGGCAAGCGCGGCGCAGAAGTCGATCGCCGCCGCCTCTCCGACCAAGGGCAGACGCACGCAAAGCTCGCTGGCGTCGCGCCGTCGCACAACGCGAACGTCCGAGCCGTCCACACCCGCTGGATGGCGATCCACTAGCCGGTAGTCGGCCCCGCGGCTCAAGCCGAACGTGACAGCTCGCCCCGCGCGCGTGCGCGCCAACTGGGCCCACGCCGCGGCATCGTCGGCGCTCACGACGGCCACCGCGTGAGGCGAGAGCGCGGCAAACAAGTCGCCTTTCTCTCGCGCGACGTCGGAGCGCGTGCCGCCGACACCCTCGGCGTGCGCGACGCCTGCGTTCGTGAGAATCGCGAGGTCCGGCTCGACCAGGTCTGCGAGCTTGGCAATCTCGCCGCGGAGGCTCATCCCCATCTCGAAGACGGCGAAGCGATGGTCGGCGCCGACACCGAAGGCGACCGCGGGAACACCGACGCGGTTATTCAGGTTCCCGGCGGCTGCGTGACACCCTCCGAGAGGCCGCAGGAGGGCGGCGCACAACTCCTTGGTAGTCGTCTTGCCGGCGCTCCCCGTGATGGCGAAAGAGCGCGCGTCGGGGCGCGAGCGGCGCCACCGACGCAGATGGGCGCGAGCCAAGTCCCCCCACGCGAGGAGAGTATCGCCCACTTCGACGACATCGACAGGAGCCCGGACGTCTTGGTGTCCCGCCTCGAGCACGAGAAGCGCGGCTCCTGCCTCGAGCGCTGCGTCGACATATTCGTGCCCATCGTGGAAGGCTCCCCGGAGCGCCACGAAGGCCGCTCCGGGCGTCACTGCGCGACTGTCGCTCACCACACCCTGGGCCAAGGCGGCTTCCTCGCCCGCGAGGCGGAGGCGCCCTCCGGTCGCTGCTGCGGCCCACCAGGCCGTCAACGTCGCGCTGTTCACGGGAATGGGCGTACCCATGTCAGGGGGCTCTTCGCTGGCGCCTTTGGGCCAGCGCGTCACGAGCCACGACGCGGTCGTCAAAGGGATGCTTGACGTGGCCCACCTGTTGGTAATCCTCGTGCCCCTTGCCTGCGATCAAGACCACATCGCCGTCGGAGGCCGAGCTGACGGCGAGCTCGATCGCCCGGCGACGGTCGACCTCGACGGTAGGACTCGCTCCCACCGCACGAATGCCTAGAGCCACTGCTGCGGCAATGGCGCCCGGGTCTTCGGTGCGCGGATTGTCGCTCGTCACGATGACGTCGGTCGCTAGGCGCCCAGCCACCTTGCCCATCGCCGCGCGCTTGGTCGAGTCACGGTCGCCTCCGCACCCAAAGACGCACCAAATGCGTGCCGGCGCGAGCTCTCGAACGGCCTCGAGCACTCGGGCCAGGGCGTCAGGCGTATGCGCGTAGTCGACGAGCACTGCGATGCGATCGCCCATCGAATCGCACCGCTCGAGCCTGCCGGGAGGCGCGGGTGCGCCCGAAAGGCCTTCGGCGGCGCGGCCGACGTCGAGGCCGAGGGCGTGAACGATCCCCACCGCGAGCAGCAAATTGTCGAGATTGTGGGCGCCAACGAGGCTCGATGCGATCTTCACCTCGCCCGCGGGGGTGGCGACTGTCGCGTCGATCCCGGATGCATCCAAGCGCCGGCTGCGCGGGAAGACGTCCGCACCCAGGCCGCTCGTCTGGGCGCTCACACGCACCCGGCGGCCATGTTTTCCCCGAGCGAGCTCACGTCCGAAGGGGTCGTCCACGTTCAGCACGACGCTGGCTGGAGCAAGGTCCGCGAAGAGCCGCCCCTTCGCACGCGCGTAGGCCTCCATCGACCCGTGAAAATCGAGGTGGTCCTGCGTAAGGTTGGTGAGCGCGGCCACCCGGAATCGCACAGCCTCCACTCGCCCGAGCTCGATTGCGTGCGACGAGACTTCCATCGCGACGTGGGTCGCGCCGAGACCGCGCATCTGTGCCATCGAGCGCGCCAAGTCGTCGGCCTCCGGCGTCGTGTGCTCGGTGCCCGCTTGCCAAGTCGCGAAAGAGTGCCCGATCGTGCCCATCACGCCGCACGCCGCCCGGCCCAGCGCCGCATCCACCGCCGCGCGCACCAGGAAAACGGTGGTGGTCTTGCCGTTGGTACCGGTGATGCCGACGACGTCGAGGGCTTCCGATGGACATCCGTAGACGAGGGCGGAAGAGTGGGCGAGTGCCGCCGCGAGGTCGTCGACGAAAACGATCGGCACCGTCGCGGCGACGGGCGGGGCCGCGCCCGCGGCGATCATCACGGCGGCGGCACCCCGCGTGACGGCATCGTCCACGAAGCGCACGGCGTCGACCTTCTGGCCCTTGCGGGCCACGAACAGATCGCCGGGCAGCACCGAACGCGAATCGTGCCTTACCCCTCGGACGCGCACGGAGGGGTCACCGGCCACGCTCGAGCGCACAGGAAGCCGCCGGACGAGCTCGTCGAGCCGCACGCCCGCGGGCGACGCGTCCGAAGCCGCCGCGTTCATGACGCGGGCTCGAGCACGACGCGCACGTGGCTCCCGATAGGCGCAGGGCTGCCTGGGGCAGGGTTCTGCCGCACGGCGCGCCCCCACCCCTCGATTTGCGGGACCAATCCCAACTTGCTGAAACTAACGACCACCTCGTGTGCCGGCATTCCCGTCGCGTCGGGCACTCGTACGCTTCCCGGCGGGGGCGGGCCGACGGCGGCGAGGGCTGGCACGGGCGCCGGGCGCGCCGGCGGGTGATCCACCCCATCAGGGCCGGCTTTGGCACCCCCCAGGCTGGACGAGGCGAGCGATGGGGTCACGCCTAGATAACGCAGGCTCGCTTCGGCGACCCTGCGAAAGACTGGACCGGCCAAGTCGCCCCCATACCGTCCGATGCTCGGCTCGTCGAGCACGACCGCAACGACCAGGCGCGGGCGATCGACCGGAACGAACCCGACGAAGACCGCCGTGTACTTGTCCGGCGAATACTTCCCGGTCGCCGGGTCGACCTTCTGCGCGGTCGACGTCTTCCCCGCTACACGGAAGCCCGGGACGGACGCCTCGACGGCCGTACCCCCATCCTCGGTCACGGCGACGAGCATCTCGGCCACGGTCCGCGTTACCGAGGGAGGCGCGACTTCGCGCCGCACGTGCACGCTCGCCTCGCGAACGACTTCTCCCTGACTGCCGGTGACCCTTTTGATGAGAATGGGCTCGAGGAGCTTGCTGCCGTTCGCGATGGCCGCCATCGCCATCGCAAGCTGCAGCGTGGTGACCATGATCCCCTGACCGAAGCTCGCGCTCGCAGTCTCGGCGTCGTACCACGGCCGCCCTTTGGGTCGGAGCAGCCCCGCCGGCTCCCCGGGCAACGGCACACCGGTGGGCTCACCGAACCCGAACCGCCGGTAGGCGGCGTAGAGCGCGGCCTCCCCGAGGCTCAGGCCAATCTTGAGCGCACCGATGTTCGAGCTGCGGGCGAGGATCTGCGTCGGGGTCAGCCAGTCGTTGATGTGCGTGTCGTGAATCGTGATTCCGCCGACCTCGTAGACGCCGTGCTCGCAATTGATGGAATCGGTGGGTTGCACCGCCCCGGCCGCGAGCGCCCCGGTGAGCATGAAAGGTTTCATCACCGAGCCCGGCTCGAAACGGTCGGTGACGACGCGATCTCGGCGAGCGTCGACCTCGCTCTCCGTATAGTCGTTCGGGTTGTAACCGGGCGAGCTGGCCAAAGCGAGGATCTCCCCGGACATGGGATCGATCACGGCCAGCGAGCCACCCTTGGTCTCGTAGGTCCGCATGGCCCCGTCGAGCTCACGCTCGGCGATGTGCTGAATGCCTTCGTCAATCGTCAGGTCGATGTCGTTGCCTTGCAGAGAGCGCTCGTCGCTCTGCCCCTCGAAGATCAGTCGGCCGCTCCGATCGCGAAGCCCGTGGACCTCCCCGATCTTGCCCCGCAGCTCGTCATCGGCAGCGAGCTCCACTCCATCTTTGCCTTGCCCATCGGGCGCCACGAACCCGAGGAGCGGACCGGCCAGCTCGCGGCCCGGATAGTAACGATGGCCCTCGCCTTCAATCGCCAAACCGTGGACGGCGAGGGCTTGCCTCTTGGCATCTCCCAAGTCCCGGACGGCATCGGCTTCGGCCTCGGTGATCCGTCGCTTGACCCAGACGAAGCGGTGACGGAGCGCAAGCCGCGCATAGAGCTCGGCCGGGTCGAGCGAGAGGGCTTTACTCAACCGATCGGCCGCGTCGTGGAGCTTCGCGTCTTGCGCCGGCGCTCCGTCGATCCCTCGAAGCATCTCGCCCACGTCGGCGCTCACGCTCGGCACGTCGATGCTCACGGCAAGCGGGGTGTGGTTTCGGTCGTAGATCGTTCCGCGCTTGGGCTCGATGTGGAGGCGACGCTGGCGCTGTTTTTCCGCGATTTCTCGCCACGCAGGTCCGTCTTCGACTTGAACCCTCCACGCGCTGGCGACGATGGCCCCCAACGCCAAACCCATCAGGCCGCACAGCACCCCCATCCGCGCCCGGACCCATCGGACGCGCCGCGGGTCCAGGTTGTTCATGGGGGCACCACCGCGAGCTTCGCTTGCGCGCGAGCGAGCGACCCGACAGGCCCCGAGGCTGTGGAGCGTTCGTCTGGGGCGCTGGGCAAAGGACCCAGCGAAATGATGCGATCCGGGGACGGAGGCTCCATGCCGAGCAGCGTTCGCGCGACGATCTCGACGCGCTCCGGCGTTTTGTAGCTGGCCGCCTCGAGCTGCATCACGCGCTCGACTTCGCGCAGACGGCTCTGCTCCTGGCGAGCCTTGCCGAGCTCGTAGCCGAGCTGCATCGATCGGCCCCGAAGCGCAAGGTGCAGAACGAAAGCGCTGACCGTCGCGGCTACCGCCAGCGTCCAAAGCGGCAAGAAGGCATCGCGCCTATCGTTCATGCCGTCTCCTCGACCTCCGTGCGACGAGCCGCGCGGAGCTTGGCACTGCGCGCGCGGGGGTTCTGCGCATATTCCTCGTCGGTGGGGCACAGAGGCTTCTTGGCCATCAGCGTCCAACCCGGCGTCAGAAACGCGCGCTTCACCAATCGATCCTCGAGCGAATGAAAGGAGACGACCGCAGCCACACCACCCGGCGCAAGCACGCCCGGAAGCTCGGCGAGAAAGTGTGCCAGCTCCTCGAGCTCCTGGTTGACGGCGATTCGAAGCGCTTGAAACGTCCGAGTGGCGGGATCCACACCCCCCACGCGAGCTGGACCCACCGCGCGAACGATGGCGCGCCTGAGGTCGAGCGTGGTCCGAAGCTCGCCAGCGCCGAGCGCCTTCTTGATGCTCCTCGCGATCCGGCGAGAACGCCTCTCGTCGCCATATTCGAAAATGACGTTGGCGAGCTCATCGTCTGACAGAGTGCGGATCATCTCGAAAGCCGTCTGCTCGCCGTCCGGATCCATGCGCATGTCGATGGGGCCCTCGCGGCGAAAGCTCATGCCGCGCTCCGCATCTTCGAGCTGGGGAGAGCTCACTCCAAGATCGGCCACCACGCCGTCGACCTGGCCAATCCCGAGCTCATCGAGTTGCTCGCGCAGGCGCGAAAACACGCTTCGCACGAGCACCACCCGATCGGCCACCGGAACGAGCCTCTCGGCGGCGGCGGCGACGGCGGCCGGGTCTCGGTCGAGCGCCACGATCCTCGCCTTCGGCTCCGCTTCCAGAAGCGCGACGGTATGGCCACCCGCCCCGAGGGTGGCGTCCACGTAGAGCCCCCCGGCCTTGGGTGCGATTGCGCGCACCACTTCGGCCTTCATCACGGTCGTGTGCTCAAAGCGTTTCACTTCGGATCCCTCGTCGAAATCGTCGCTCCAGACCCATTCGACGGAGCCGTCCGCGAGCAGGCCCGGAAGCGCGAGCTGGGCGCTGGTGGTCATAGCCCGAGCTCCGAAAGGCGCGCGGCCATGTGCCTGCGCTCGTCCTCGGTGGTCTCGCAGCGCTTCAACCATTCCTCTTTGTCCCACAGCTCCGCATAGCGCCCTGAGCCCGCCCAAAGGACTTCCTTGCGCAGCCGGGCGTGCTCGCGGAGCGCGGGGGGAATGAGGATGCGGCCGACGTCGTCGATTTCACATTCGACGGCCCCGGAGACGTAGATCCGCTTTAACTTCTGAACGGCTCGGTCAAACTGCGGGAGCTTGCCGAGCCGCTCTTCGAAAGCGATCCACTCCGGCTGAGCGTATGCGACCAGACACGGGTCGAGAGCGCTCGTGAGGACGACTCGCCGCTCGCCTGCCGCGTCCAGCACATCGCGATAGCGGGCGGGGACGCTCGTGCGACCCTTGGCGTCGATCGTGTGCTCGTGTCGCCCGCGGAACATAGACGTGCCTTCGCCCTTCATGGGCCGCTACGTCGTGGCTTGGCACTTCTTGCCACAATTTCCCACGCCTGAAGCGACGGTATGGGTCGGCTCTTTCATTGTCAATCTTTCTCGCGTGTGGGCACACGTGCGCCACGGAGATTCCTCCGAGGACCGCCCTGCTCTTTCGAGCAGTGCCTTGCCTTACGGCCCTACCGAGCGAGCAAATGCTTGGCGATGACCATGCGCTGGATCTCGCTTGTTCCCTCGCCGATTTCGCAGAGCTTGGCGTCCCGCAAGTGCCGCTCGACGTCGAACTCGCGCACGTAGCCGTAGCCGCCGTGAACCTGCACGGCCGCGTTGCACGCGTGACTCGCCGACTCGCTCGCGAGCAGCTTGGCCATGGATGCCTCCTCCGAATACCTGCCCCCCTGGTCGCTGAGCCAAGCGGCGCGGTATGTAAGGAGGGCGGCGGCGTCGAGCTGCGTCTTGGCGTCGGCCAGCATCCACTGGATTGCCTGATGCCCGGCGATCGCCTTGCCGAAAGCGCTTCGCTCCTTGGCATAGCTCACCGCCTTTCCGAGCGCGCCGTAGCCGAGGCCGAGGGCCATCGCGGCAATCGAGATTCGTCCGCGGTCCAAGATCCGCATCGTGTCGGCGAAGCCGCGATCTACGTCCCCAAGGCGCTGATCGTCCGAAACGCGTACCTCGTCGAGCGTGATTTCGGCCGTATCGCTAGACCGGCAACCGAGCTTGCGCAAATGTTTGGATGGGCTGAACCCCGGCGTCCCGCGCTCGACGATGAATGCGGTAATCCCGTCTCGATTCGCGACGCTGGGGTTCGTTCTTGCGAGCACTACGCAAAAGCCACACACAGAGCCCTGGGTAATGAAGGTCTTGCTGCCGCTGAGGACCCAGTCGTTCCCATCGCGCCGAGCCGTGGTCCGAAGCGCCGCCGCGTCGCTGCCGCTTCCAGGCTCCGTCAGCGCCCACGCCGCCAGGGCCTGCCCGCTCGCGGCTAAGGGCAAGTAGCGGCGCTTTTGCTCCTCGGTTCCGAAGGCCAGCAAGTGCCCCGTACCCAGGCCGTTGTGCGAGGCCACGGTCAGGGCGATTGACCCGTCGACGCGGGCGATTTCCTCGATGGAGAGGGCATAGGCTGGGGTATCCATCCCCGAGCCGCCGTATTCCTCGGGAATGCGGATCCCGAGCAAGCCCATGCTCGCGAGCTTGGGGACCAGCTCCAGGGGGAAGCGCTCTTCCGAGTCCCAGGCCGCGGCGTAAGGCGCAATCTCCGCGCGGGCGAACTCGCGCACGCTCTTTCTCAGCAAGACATGGGATTCGTCGAAGTCGAAGTTCATGGAGGCACTGCAGGATACCCGCGCCCGGGACGCATCGTCACGGACGAGCGTACGCTCAATCCGCGACGCAGACCGGGACCCCCTGCGCGCTCGTTTCGCACCTGAAGTGCGCCGGACAGTGATCGTGTGGGGAGCACGAGCGCGAGCAGTACCTGCGAGCTGCATCCGTCACGCAGACGCCCGCGGCGCAGTCGGCACCGTCGGTGCAGTTGGCGCCCATGTCGACGGGCCCCTTCTTCTCTTTCGAGGCTCCCACGATAGGCCTGCTCGAGCCGGCTTCGGCCAGCTCGGCTTCGATGAACGGCAAGAACGCGTCGGCGCGCGTGGCAACGTCGCCATCGGGGCCGCCGCGCGAGACGACGCCAACGATCTCACCCGTCGCCTCGTCGATCGCGGGACCCCCGCACCCACTGGTGCAAACGGCCTCACGAAGGAGAATCTCGGTCGCCGTCGTGTCCGCGACGACGATGTGGTCGCGCACGCGCTTTTCGAAGCCCGCGGAAACGCTCGCTTCGACCTCGAAACCCACGGAACGGACGTGGCCGCCGACCGCGATTCCTTCCTGGTGAACGACCAGCGGCTGCACGGTGTCGACGGGCTGTTCGAGCTCGAGTAGCGCGATGTCGGCCCCGCACGCGCTCGCGACGGGCGGAACGATAATGCGCTGTACGCGCACGCGCGGCGCGAAGAAGTCGCCACCGTCGGTGACGCGAACGCCGAGAGAACGGGCAGGTAGAAGCGCGGGAGCCGCCGGGGCAGCCGACGTGCACGCCACCTCCGTGTCCCGAGACGACACGCAGTGGCGCGCTGTGAGAACTACGTCCGACGCCACGAGCGCGCCCGCACAAGCGACCTGCCCGCCCCAGTCGATCGCCACGACCGCCGGATCGGTGCCAAGGTCGGCCACGCCGGCCACCGGCTCGGCGACATCGGCCGAGGGCGCGACCGGGCCGACAGGTAAATCGCTCGTCGTTCCCGAGCAACCGACAAGGCACATCACAGCGCCCACAACGTCTGCGCACACGTGGATCTTCATGCTGGCCGCCTCCGCCGAGGACATGCCCATAGCGAGGCGCGTGCCTGCGCGAAGCCCTCTGCAAAGCGGGCCTACGGCGTAGCGAAGACTGGCACCCTCGGGCCCGAGGCTGTCCTCGGACAGCCCTCTACGCGCGCGGCGCCACGTGGACTCACGCGCGCGGTGTCACGTGGACCTTCACCCACTGGATGATCGTCTCGAGCGAAGTGCCGGGGGTAAAGACGCCGCTCACACCCGCCGCCTTCAGTCGCTCGATGTCCGCGGAGGGGATGACCCCTCCCCCGAAGACGATCACGTCGCCCGCTCCGCGCTTTCTCATCTCGTCAATTACGGCCGGAAAGAGCGCGTTGTGGGCACCGCTCATGATCGAGAGCCCGATGGCGTCGACGTCCTCCTGGACGGCTGCGCTCGCGATCATTTCCGGCGTCTGATGCAGGCCGGTGTAGACGACCTCGAAACCCGCATCGCGGAGCGCGCGAGCGACGACCTTGGCTCCACGGTCGTGACCGTCGAGCCCCGGTTTGGCAATCAAGATGCGAACCTTGTTGGCCGAAGCTTCGAGAGGCGTGGTCAAACAAGCCCCTCGCAGGCTTCAGTTCGACGTCGACTCGTCGCCTTCGCTGTCGTCATCGTCATCGTCATCATCATCGTCGTCCGGCTCGTCGGGCAACTCCATCGACGAAGGCTCGGGCGGCAGAACTCGGCCTTCCTTTTCGGCCTGCTGACGCGCCTTCTCTTGGGCTGCGCGCTGCTGGGCGACCCGCTGCATCACGAGGGGCTTGGGCGCGACGACGACGGACATCGCGCGAGCCTCCATCATCGGACGCGTCTCGACGTTCGCGACGTCGTCGACCGCCTTGAGGATGATGTCGAGCTGCTCGTGAGCCTTCTCCGGATGCGTGATTTCGCGACCACGAAAGCGCACCGTGAACTTGACCTTGTGGCCGCCTTCGACGAAGCGGCGCGCAGCTTTCACTTTGAAAGCGATGTCATGATCGTCGGTCTTCGGGCGAAGCTTGATCTCTTTGATCTCGACGACAGACTGGTTGCGCCGAGCTTGCGCTTGCTTCTTTTTTTCCTCGTACTTGTATTTGCCGAAGTCGAGAATCTTGCACACGGGCGGCTCGGCCTTGGGGTTGACCTCGACCAGATCGAGCCCCTGTTCCTGCGCCATTCGGAGGGCCTCGTGCGTCTGCAGCACACCCAGCATGCCGCCGTCTGCCCCGATGACCCTGACTTCGGGAACGCGGATGCGGTGATTGACTCGGATCGGATACCCGCGCTGCTGCTGTCGCGGATCGAACCGGGGGTGACCCAATGCCATTTTCGGTTACTTGACCTCCGTTGGTTTCTCAGTGGGAATGATGATGCGTCGAGATAGGTGCAATCGGCGTACCGCCCGCCCCAAGCGGCCGGCCGCCCCCGGGCCCAGTGTCGGCGTGAACCCACGCTCTCGTCAATGCGCGAGTGCTCCTGGCGCCCCGGCCTCGGCCAGCAGCCGGGTGCCAAGCTCGTCCACCTTGATGGCGCCGAGCTCGCCCGCGTCGCGAGACCGGACACCTACGGCGTCGGCTTCCGCTTCCTTCGGCCCCACAACGAGGAGATACGGTGCTCGCCAAAGGCGAGCGTTTCGGATTTTTGCGCCGAGCTTGTCGCTCGAAAAGTCGGCCTCGATGCGTAGGCCCTTGGTGCGAAGACGATCTACGACTTGGCCCGCGTACGCGTCGCTCTTTTCGCTGACGGTAAGCACAATCGCCTGTTTAGGGGCGAGCCACATCGGGAAGTTACCCCCACAGTGCTCGAGATAGACGCCGAAGAAGCGCTCGAGAGAGCCGAATATTGCCCTGTGAAGCATGACCGGACGGTGCTCTTTGCCGTCTTCACCGACATACGAAAGCTCGAAACGAGTCGGCAAGTTCGAGTCGTACTGGATGGTGCCGAGCTGCCACGAACGCTTGAGGGCATCCTGAACGTGAAACTCGATCTTCGGGCCGTAGAAGGCGCCCTCCCCTGGGCTCACTTCGAAGGGGAGCCCGCGTCGCTCGAGACCCTGGGCAAGGGCGCGCTCACTCGAGTCCCACTCCGCGTCACCGCCGAAGCGCTTATCGGGGGGCGGCCGCGTGGCAAGCTTGATCTCGAACTTCTCGAACTCGAAGGCGCGATACACCTCTTCGAGGAGGCCAATAAACTTACTGATTTCGTCGGGGACTTGCCGCTCCTCGCAGAAGATGTGCGCGTCGTCCTGGCAAAACGTGCGAACGCGGGCCAGACCGTGGACGACCCCTCCGCGTTCGTAACGGTGAAGGCGCCCGAAGTCCGCCATCCGCCAGGGCAACTCACGGTACGACCGGCGCCGGCTCCCGAAGATGACGCAGTGGCTTGGGCAGTTCATCGGCTTTAGCGCGAACGAGCCTTGCTGCAGGTCGGCCTTGAGCTTCTCGGGAGGGGACGTGAGCTCATCCTCCGTCCAGAGCCGGTACATGTTCTCGTTGTAATGACCGAGATGGCCGCTCGTGCGAAAGAGCCGAGGGTCGAAGACTTGAGGCGTGATGACCTCTTCGTACCCGTGCCGCTCGTAGAGGCCGCGCACGTACCCGACCATGCGCTGGTAGACGAACGCACCGCGCGGCAGGAAAAAAGGCATCGCGGGAGCCACTTCGTCGAACATGAAAAGCTCGAGCTCCTTGCCGAGCTTTCGATGGTCTCGCTGCTTGGCCTGCTCTAGCCGTTTGAGGTGCTCGTCGAGAGCCTCGGGGGAAGCGAAGGCAGTGCCGTAGATACGTTGAAGCATCGGGTTGCGCTCGTCGCCGCGCCAGTAGGCACCGGCCACGTGCGTGAGCCTGACTGCCTTGAGAAACCCCGTCGAAGGCACGTGGGGACCCTCGCAAATGTCGACCCACTCGTGGGGGGCTGCGCCGTGCCTGTAGAGGCTGACCTCTTCGCCCGGCGGAATCGCGTCGATGATTTCGAGCTTGTAGCTCTCGCCCATGTCGCGAAACATTTGCTTGGCTTCGTCGCGGGTGACGACCGCTCGCCGAAACGCCGAGTCACCGCGGACGACATCGACCATCACCTGCTCGATCTTGCGCAGATCCTCCTCGGTGAACCCTCCGCCGGCCTTGTCGAAGTCGTAATAAAACCCGTCTTCGATCGCCGGACCAATGGTGACTTTGGTCCCGGGAAAGAGGCGCTGGACGGCGTCCGCCATGACGTGGGCGGTCGAGTGGCGAATGACCGCGAGGCCCTTGTCGTCGGTCGCACGGATGGGGGTAAGCTCAGCGGCGGACACGCCGGCATCGAGCGGCGTGTGCAGATCGACTGTGCGCCCGCGGTAGCTGACGGCGACGATGTCTTTGTCGAGCTTCGCGGCGTCGGCGAGGATTTCTCGTGCAGTCTTTCGGTCGGGCATCAAGCGGGGGGCGGCCCTCTATAGCCTGGGTCGGGGCGGGGCGCATCGACGACGGACTAGGGGGCGCCGTGGGACGCTCGGCCGATGACGTCGAGCAGAGCGTCGAACTCGTGGCGTATAACCCAGGCTTGGGCGGCGACTTCGGTCGACGATGCCGCGCGGGTTTGCGCTTCAGCGAGGGCAGCCGTGGGCCCGCGACAGGCGCGCGGGAGCTTTCGCTGGATGTCGGAAGCCGCGCCGTCGTACACGTGATAGCAGCCCTCGGGCCGACCTCGATTGTAGAGCGGGGCTCCGACTTCGACGGCGTCCAGGATCATCTTCGCAATGAGGCCTCGGGCCGCGGCCGTGCAGCCGTCGAGGACCGCCACGGGATGACGCGCGAAGCCAGACTCGCCGTCGGGCGCGCTCGATCCTCGCAGCTTCGACATCTGGAGCGCGAACGCCGAAAATGGGATCGGTGACGGGTTTTGCATCATCGGCACGAGGTAACGCACCGGCACGCCGAAGTTCAGGTTCTGTCCGCCATGCGCGAACGCGGTGGCCACTCCAACGACCTCGCCGCGGTCGTTGAAGATTGGGCCTCCGGAGGAACCGGGCGCGATGGGCGCCGAGATCTGAAGCACTTCGGACCCCTGGTGGATCGTGCGCACCGCGCTCACGAGACCATTCGAGACCGTGTCCTCCAGACCGAGCGGATTACCGATCGCGACGACGGGGTCCCCGGGCCGCATGGCGCTGCTATCGCCGAGCGCCACAGTAGCGAGCCCTTGGGCCTCGATGCGAAGGAGAGCGAGGTCGTGCTCAGGGCTCGTCGCGAGGACTTCGACGACGTCGAACTGGCGCGCGTCGCCCATCGTGACGGTGACGCGTGCGCCTGAGACGATGACGTGAAAGTTCGTGGCGATCCAACCATCCGGACGAACGACGAAGCCCGTGCCGAGCCCCGGGCCCGTGTGAATAGTGACCACCGCGGGCATGGCCCGCGCGGCGATGTCGGCGGGAGTGAGGGAGACGTGTCCCGCGACCGAATCCGCGGAGGGCGAGCGCGGGGCCGCCGCGGAACGAGGGGCCGCCGACGGGGAGGCGGTGGCGCACGATGCGACGCCGAGAAGGGTCGCAACGAAGAACAGGCGGGCGCCCATGGCCGAGACCGCAAGTGTGGCAGGCCGGGGCGCGCTTGGCGACCGCAACCCGCTTCGCGGTCGCGCATCAGAACACACGTCCTCAAATGCGTTCTCTTCTCGCCCTTCTCCCTCTTGCGCTCCTGGCGGGGCCTACCGGTTGCCATCGTGCGGAGGGGGCAGCCGCGGCCCAGACGCAAGCCCTCTCGCCGCTTGTTCGCGTGCAAACGGCCAAGGCCGTCGAGCGGTCTGTCCCCAAGTACGCGACGCTGACCGGTTCGCTCCGCGCCAACGAACAATCGGATATTGCGGCCGATGCCAACGGAAAGGTGCTCCAGGTGCTCATCGAGCGTGGACAGGCCGTCCTGCGAGGCCAAGTCATCGCCACGCTCGATGCTCGTTCTGCATCGCTCAGCGCCACGGCGGCCCACGCCCAGTCCAAGTTGGCCGAGAGCCAGCTCGAGCAGGCACGGCGCGAGTGCGAGCGCGTCAACCATTTGCTCGAAACGGGCGCCATCTCACAAGCCGACTTCGACAGGCAGACGGCCCAGTGCACCGCGCAGCAGTGGTCCGCCGCAGCGGCCGAGGCCCAGCAGCAGAGCGCGACGAAGCTTCTGGGTGACACGCGCATCCGCGCGCCCTTCGACGGAATCATCGGCGAGCGGATGGTCAACGTCGGCCAGTACGTCGAGCCGAGCACGCGCGTGGCGTCCGTCTATCAGGCCAACCCGCTGCGGCTAACGCTGACTGTCCCTGAGTCGGACCTCGCTTACGTGAAAGACGGCCTGCCGGTCACCTTCACCGTTGCCGCATTCGGCGACACACGGTTTTCGGGCAACGTGAAATTCATCAGCCCGAACGTTCGCGAGTCGTCGCGCGACCTCGTGGTCGAGGCCATCGTGCCGAATCCCGACGGCCGGTTGCGTCCCGGGATGTTCGCGCTCGCCCGCCCCCACCTGGGCGAAGAGCCCCGCCCGGTCGTCCCCGCGGCGGCGGTGACGCGCGACGACACGGAGACCCGGATCTTCGTCGTGGGCGCCGACAAGCTTGTGCAGGAGCGTCTGGTCCAGCTGGGCGAAGAGGTGGGCGGCGACGTCGCCGTGCTCAGCGGAGTGAAGCCGGGGGAGGACGTCGTCATCCATCCGACCGCCGAAGTTCGCGACGGCGTCCGCGTCGAGTAGGCCGACCATGCAATGGCTCGCCGGACTCTGCGTTCGCCGCCCGATCTTCGCATCGGTCCTCATCCTGGTGCTCTGTGTGGTCGGCATCGCCGGCTACCTTCAGTTCGGTGTCGATCGTTTTCCGAACGTCGACTTTCCGTATGTGGTCGTGACGACCGTGCAGCCAGGGGCGGCGCCCGCTGACGTCGAGACGGAGATCACCGACAAGGTCGAGGAGGCCGTCAACACGGTCAGCGGGATCGATGAGCTCCGATCGGTGACGACCGAGGGCGTGTCGATGGTGCTGGTCTCGTTCGTCATGGAGAAGGACGTCGACGTGGCTGCCCAGGACGTTCGCGACCGAATCAACTCGATCTTGCCCAACCTGCCCAAGGATATCGACCAGCCCACCGTTCAGAAGCTCGACCCGGACGCCGCGCCGATTCTCTTCTTCGCGCTCCGTTCGGAGGGACACGGCGTCGTGGAGGCCACCGAGGTTGCGGACAAGCGGCTGCGGCGCGCTCTCGAATCGGTCGACGGCGTCGGCCAAGTGCAGCTTGTCGGCGGGCGCAAGCGCCAGGTCAACGTCTTGCTCGACCCCATTCGGTTGCGAGGCGCCGGGGTGACCGCGCTCGACGTCCAGCGAGCCATCGTGTCGCAGAACCTGACGACTCCCGGCGGCCGCGTCGACACCGGACCGGGTGAGCTCACCGTGCGCATCCATGGTCGCGTGCGCGACCCTGCCGAACTGGGCGATCTCGTCATCCGCCAAGACGGCGGCCATTCCATTCAGATCCGAGACGTGGGGCAGGTCGTCGACGGCGAAGAAGACGCCGAATCGGCCGCGCTGCTCGACGGGGTGCCCACGGTCCTTCTCGCCGTGCGAAAACAGTCTGGTGCAAACACGGTTCAAGTTGCCGACACGGTCAAAGAGCGCGCCGAGAGCCTCCGCAAGGCTCTGCCCGCCGGCTACTCCCTCGACCTAGTGCGAGACGAGTCGGGCGTGATCCGAACGAGCGTCGACTCGGTCAAAGAGCACCTCATCGTGGGCGCGCTTTTGGCGGCGGTCGTCGTCTACTTCTTTCTCGGGAATCTCCGCAGCACTCTCATCGCGGCGATTGCGATCCCGACGAGCATCATCGGCACTTTCGCGGCGATGTGGTTTGCGCACTACACGCTCAATACGATCACCTTGCTGGCGCTGGCGCTCGCCGTAGGCATCGTCATCGACGATGCCATCGTCGTTCTCGAGAACGTATTTCGTCACATCGAGGAGAAGAAAGAGGCGCCGATGGTGGCCGCGGTCGAGGCCACCAAAGAGATCGGCCTCGCCGTCATGGCGACGACACTCTCGCTCATCGCCGTCTTTCTACCCGTGGCTTTCATGAACGGTGTCCCTGGCCGGTTCTTGCGGTCGTTCGGGGTGACGATGGCCTTCTCGATTGCCGTCTCGATGCTCGTCAGCTTCACGCTGACGCCGATGATGGCTTCGCGCTGGCTGACGGTCCACAAGGCGGGCGTCAAGTCGGCCGGCGAGCGCATCGTGGATGCGTTCTACAGGCCCATCGAGCGCGCGTACGTCGCGGTGCTCCGCGTCGTCATGCACCGCCGATGGATCGTGGTCACCGCGGCCATCGTGACCCTCGGTTCATGCATTCCGCTCGCCGGCGCGACGAACAAAGGCTTCCTGCCCGTGAACGACGAGGCCCGATTTCAGATGCAGGTCCGAGCGCCGGAAGGCGCGAGCCTCGGGGAGACGAGACTGACGGCCGAACGAATCGCCCGAGCCGTTCGTGCCTACCCCGAAGTGGCGCTTACGGTGACCACAGTCGCCGACGACGCGGCCAAGACGCGCAATCTCGCGACCCTCTACGTGGGTCTCACCGATCCGAGCGCGCGGCGGGCATCGCAAGATGAGATGATGGACCGGGTTCGTCGCGAAATCATCGCCTTGCAGCCCAAGGATTTGCGGCTGACGGTCGGCGAGGTTCCACTCTTCGGGGGGGGTGGGTTCTCCAGCGCGCGCACTCAATATACGGTCCGGGGCCCCGATCTGAACCGGCTCGAGGCGGTTGCGGCCGACGCCATGACCAAGCTGCGCGCCGTCCCTGGCGCGGTAGACGTCGATAGCTCGCTCATCGTCGGCAAGCCGGAGATCGGGATCTACATCGACCGCGAGCGCGCAGCCGATCTCGGCGTGCAACCGAGCGACATCGCCAATAGTCTCCGCCTGCTCGTCGAGGGGCAGCGTGTTTCCGACTACGAGGAGCGCGGCGAAGAGTATGAGGTCCACGTCCGGGCGCTCCCGCGTTACAGGGCCGACGAAGAGGGTCTGCGCTTGCTGACGGTGCCCTCGGCTCGGCTAGGCTTCGTATCGCTTGCCGACGTCGTCCAGCTGCGCAAATCGACGGGGCCATCGCGAATCGACAGGTTGAACCGCGAACGGCAGGTGACCCTCTTCGCGAACGCAGCGCCGGGCCACGGCGACGGGGAGATTGCGGCGGATCTCAAGAAGATCCTCGAAGACGAGCACCTGCCTGCGAGCTATGCGGTCTCGCCCACGGGGCAGACGAGAGAGATGGGCAAGGTCTTCATCGCCTTCATTGGAGCTCTCGTCATGTCCTTCATCTTCATGTACCTGGTGCTCGCGGCCCAGTTCGAGTCGTGGCTTCACCCCATCACGATTCTCCTGTCACTACCCCTCACGCTGCCGTTCGCGTTCTTGAGCATCATTCTGTTCCGGCAGGCCATCGACATCTACTCGGTGCTCGGCATCTTGGTGCTCTTCGGAGTCGTCAAGAAGAACGCGATCCTCCAGATCGACCACACGAACCAGCTGCGCGCCGGGGGGATGCCGCGACTCGACGCCATCCTCCAAGCCAATCGCGACAGGCTTCGCCCGATTCTGATGACGACCGCGGCATTCGTCGCAGGCATGATCCCGCTCGTCTTGTCGCGAGGCATCGGCGCCGGCTTCAACCGCGCGACCGCAGGCGTCGTCGTGGGCGGGCAGATTCTCTCCCTGATGCTGACTCTGCTCGCTACACCGGTCGCCTACTCGCTCTTCGACGATGCTTCACAGTGGTTCGCAAGACTCTTCGCGCGCCGCTCCCCGAGCAGCGCGAGCCCCGTGCCGAGCGGCGCCGTCGCGGGCGAATAGCCATCGCAACGAGCGCCTCGCGAGGAACGAAGAAAGCGAGCGCGCAAGACCGTGGATTAATGAATCCCCACTAGATAGCGGGTGCACGATTGCCGACTGGGTTTCGGCGCTCCGATTGCCCGACCGAGGCGCGGCAGCCACCCCTGGATGCAGACCTCTGTCGCATCGCGTGGATTCGCGCTATACGCCACGAAAATATTGCGCTTGGGCTCGGACCGTGCCTGACGACCTCAGCATCCCCCTTGCGCTTTCCCCAGCGCTCAGCTTCCCTAGCTCCGCTCGTGCCGGCCCCCCGGGCCCTCGTAGGTACTTTGTGACGCTTCAACCACCTCCGCTTTTCCTACTAGCGCCCTCGCGGTTTCAGGATAACGCGGGCGCAACCTCCTTCTTCCGATTATGACGTCGACCGAGATGAACGAGTACGTGCAGCAAACCCCGCCAAGCCGTGCGCCGATCCGTCGCGCGCTGCCGCCGGCGGAGCAAGGCTTCGATGGGCACGGCCTGGTTCGCTCGCCTTATCCTCGATTCGTTGGGCGCGCGCTTCGCCAGCTCGCCGGACGGCAGGTCGGGGCGTGGGACGCCGCCCTCCAGCGAGTCCGCGACACGCAGGAAGCCACCCTTCTTTCGCTACTGCGCCACAGCGAGAACACCGACTTCGGCCGCACCCACGGGTTTTCGAGCGTCCGCGACTACGAGGGGTTCGCTCGGCGGGTGCCCGTCGGCGACTACGACGCGTTCTCCCCGATGATCGAGCGAATGCGAGCGGGCGAGCGAAATCTCCTCGTCCCCGAACGCGTGCGCTACTTCGGCAATTCGTCGGGAAGCTCGAACCAGGGCCGATCGAAATTCTTGCCCATCAGCGACCGGCAGGTCCGTTTTCAGCAACGCGCGGGCGCGGATACGTTCATGCGCTACCTCGATTGGTCCGGCGACGAAGAGATCATGTCCGGGTTCACCCTGGGCCTCTTTCCGCCGACGACGATGCGCCGGGAGGGGCCGACGTTCGTGACATCCAACCCGGCGCTCATGATGACGCGAATGCCCCTGGTGACTCGCCCGGTCTACCTGCCCGAAGGCGATGTGCGGACGATGGCGAGCTACGACGAAAAGCTCTCGGTGATCGCCAATCGATACATCGATTACGACGTTCGGGCGATCGCCGGCACGACGTGCTGGTTTACGCTCCTCTTCGAAAAGGTGCTCGCGGCCGCGCGCGCGCGCCGACGCAACGTCCAGACGGTTTCGCAGCTCTGGCCGAACTTGCGGGTGCTCTTCGGAGGCGGCGTCGCGGCCGCACCGTATCTTCCGGTGATTCGCGAGCTTGTGGGGCGCAGCGACGTCACTCTGGTCGACACGTACAACGCCACCGAAGGGGGCGTGTACGCCAGCTCGGACTTCGCGGGGGCGCCCGGCCTGCTCATGCTTCCCCACCGCGGAACGTTCTTCGAGTTCGTGGCGCTCGACGACCGCGAGGCGACGAGGCGGCCGCGCGTTCCGCTCTGGGCCGTCGAATGCGACAAGGCCTACTCCATCGTCGTGACGACCTCGTCGGGCCTCTACGCCTACGAGCTCGGTGACATAGTTCGTTTCACGTCCTTGAGCCCTCTACGCATCGAGTTCATGGGCCGCCTTTCGGGTTGCCTTTCGGTGACCCAGGAGCTCACGACCCATGTGGAGATCGAGCGCGCGGTCGCGCACGCCGTCGCGTCCGTCCCTTGCACGACCCTCGATTTCGGCGCGGCGGCCGACGTGGGGGCCGACAGCTCTGCAAAATCGCGCTATGTGCTCTTCGTCGAATTCCAAGACGGCGCGGCGCCCGCGGACATGAGCGCTTTCGCCGCTGCCTTCGACGAAGGTCTCTGCCGGGAGAACCGCGTTTACCGTGAGCACCGACGCGACGAAGTTGCCCTGCTCTCCGCTCGCGTCGTGCCACTTTCGAGCGGCGGCGCTCGCCGCTTCCTCGAAGAGGTCACCGGCGGCAACGTCCAGGGGAAGTTTCCGCGCATCATCGACGATACGAAAAAGAAACTGCTTTGGAGGCAAGCGGCCACCGTCCGCTAGCTCGCCAAGGCATCGCCACGAGGCAAAGTAGCCATGAACCGCATCGGGGTCGCGATCGTAGGAGTCAACGGAGCCGTGGCATCGACCGTGGTCGCCGGCGTGCATCTCATGAAGCGAGGCCTGGTCCCGCGTATCGGGATGGTCACCGAGCGAACGGAAGCTCGAATTGCCGAGTCGCTCACCGAGCTGCTCGACTTTGCGCCGCTCGAGAGCCTGGTCTTCGGTGGCTGGGACCTCAAGTTCGCCAACTGCTACGAGGGCGCGCTGCACCATCGCGTCCTCCCCGAGCACGTTCTCGAGAAGGTAAGGGCCGACCTCGAACGCCTTCGACCGTGGCCCGCCGTTTTCGCCCGCTCGTACGTGCAGAACCTCGAAGGCGCGAACGTCGTCGGCGCGGGCACGTACCGCGAGCAAATAGCCGTGCTCGAGCGCCAGCTCGAATCCTTCAAGAGGGAAAACAGCCTCGATCGCATCGTGATGGTCAACCTGGCTTCGACCGAAGGGTTTCTCGAAGTTCAGGCGGTGCACCGTGACTTGCGTTCGTTCGAGGCTGGCCTCGACGCCAGCGACGCTGCCATTTCGCCGGCGATGCGTTACTTCTACGTCGCGAACAAGCTGCAGATCCCTTACTGTAACTTCACCCCGAGCTTGACCAACGTGCCCGCGCTCGAGGAGCAGGCACACGAGATGGCCAACCCCTTCGCCGGCATGGACGGCAAGACCGGGCAGACGCTCATCAAGACGGCCCTGGCCTCCATGTTTCGGGCACGGCGCCTGTTTATCGATGGTTGGTACTCGACCAACATTCTCGGAAACAGCGATGGCATGGTGCTCGATTCGCCGTCGTCCAACAAGACGAAGGTCATGAGCAAGGCTGCCGTGCTCGATTCGATCGTCGGCTACCCGGTAAAAAACCACCAGGTTCACATTCACTACTACAAGCCGCGCGGAGACTCGAAAGAGGCCTGGGACAACATCGACCTCGTTGGATTTGCGGGCATCCCCATGCAGATCAAGATCGATTTCTTGTGCCAGGATTCGGCGCTTGCGGCGCCTCTCGTCATCGACCTCGTCCGCCTGCTCGACGTGGCCAAGCGCACGGGTGAGCGCGGCATCCAGAGGCAGCTGTCGATGTTCTTCAAGTCGCCCTACCACGCCCCGGGCGAGGCCCCCATGCACGACTTTTTCAAGCAAGAGAAACTGCTTCTCGATTGGGCGCGGGCGCATTCGACGGGTCGGGTAGCCCACGCCAACGGAGTGAAGGCGCACGCGGAGCCCACGCAATGACGTCACCCGTGGACTCCGCGCCCTCGGCTCCACCCGGGCGCGGTCCACATTCTGTCGATCTCGCTCTGTTCGGCGCAAAGCCCGTCATTCGGGCAGGCGCGCACACTCTCTGGCCGGTCATCGGCGAACGAGAGCGTCGCGCGCTGGGGCGGGTTCTCGATCGCGGGATTCTTTCGGGGCCCTTTGCACCCGAATCCGTCGCCTTCGAGGCGGAGTTTGCAGAGTTCGTCGGCGCCAAGCACGCCGTGCTGACCCACTGCGGAACGAGCGCGCTCGCTGTAGCCCTCTCGGCTGCCGGAGTTCGGGCCGGTGACGAAGTCATCGTTCCGGCCTACAGCTTCGTGGCGACACCGCTCGCGGTCGTACAGGCGGGAGCCATCCCGGTCTTCGCCGACGTCGACATCTCGACCGGATGCCTAGACCCTGCGGCGGCGGAAGCGGCGATCACGGCGCGCACCCGGGCCATCATGCCGGTGCACATGCACGGCTGTGCGGCCGACCTGGCATCGCTCTTGGAGGTTGCTCGGCGGCGGGGTCTCTACCTCGTGGAGGATGCGGCCCAGGCCCACGGAGCCCGATGCGGGGGGCGGCGGGTGGGCGCGCTCGGGGTTGCCGGCGGCTTTTCGCTTCAGTCGAGCAAGAACCTGGCGGCCGGCGAGGGTGGCATCTTGGTCACCAACGATTCGCAGCTCGCGGGCGAAGCGAACTCGGTGCGAAACTTCGGACAGGATCTTCCGCTCGAGGAGGCGACGCAGTTCGATCCGGGTCGGCCACTCGACGGCACGCGCGCCCTCGACTCGCGCAGGCTCGGCTCGATGTACCGCGGAAACGAGATGATGGCGGCGTTCGCGCGAGCGCAGCTCTCGCAGTTGCCGGAGCGCACGGAGCGGTGCGTGAGAAGCGCCGAGCGTCTCTCGCGCGCTCTGGCCCCACTTGCCGGCGTCTCACCTCCCGTCACTCCACCGGGGCGGACTTCGGTCCACCACAAGTTCCGAGTTCATCTCGATCCCGCGGCGGCCGGCGTCGATCTGTCCCCTCAGCGCCTGCGCGATGTCATGGCGAAGGCGCTGCGCGCCGAGGGGCTCGAAGTCGTGCTCTGGCAATCGGTCAGCTTGCCCGCACAGAGCGTCTTTCAGCGGAGAGACCCTGATGGGGGCTTTCCGCGACCTCGAGAAGGCGGGACCGATCTCTCGCAAAACTACGACCCGGCACGCTACCCCAGGACGAACGCGCTTCTGGCCGGCTCGCTCGTTCTGTTCTCGCAATCGTTCCCGCTCATCGGTCAATCCGACGAGGTCGTGGATCAGTATGCCGAAGCTTTTCGGCGCGTTTGGCACAACCGAAGCGCTCTCGCCGACTGGGCATCTCGGCAGTCGTCGTGAATGTGCTCCGCGGCTGGCTCGGCCGGCTGCTGCTCGCAAGCGTCGGGCTGGGGCTCGTCGCCTACCTGGTGCGCGGCGCCGGGCCCGATCGGGTCGCGCGGGTGCTCGTACAGGCGGGCCCTTGGCTGCCGGTCATCGTCGCTCTGGAGATCGTTCAGATCCTTTCCGACGTGCTCGCTCTACGCGGCCTGCTCCCGGCCGAGAGAAGGCACATTCCCTTCGTCACGTGGCTACGGTCCTCGGCGGCAGCCTACGCCATGATGATTCTTCTTCCAGCCGGACGTGCCGCGGGCGAGGTCACACGCGCCACTCTCATCGCGAAGCACATCGGTGCGCCTCGGGTCGCGATCGCGAGCACCCAGCTTCAGACGGCCTATCTCATCGCCATTGCCACGGCTTCGGCCGGGGCTTGCATCGGCGTGGCCTCGAGCGCTGGACTTCGAACGCTCCTCGTCGCCTTGCTCGCGGTCAACGTCGTTATCATGACCGTGGGCTCTTTGGCCCTGCTAGGCGCTCTCTCGGACGCACGCGTGTGGCGCTGGCTGGAAAGGCTTCGGCGCCGAATTACCCAAGACAAGGGGCAACCTTCGGGTAGCGACGCCGCGACGCGCGGGCGCTTGGGATGGCGTACGATCGCGGTGTGCTGCGGCGGCCGGAGCGCGCAACTCGCGCAGTACGGGATCATCCTGACGGCAATCGGCGGCGCAAGGACGGTGCACGGCGCGCTCACCGCGCACGGAATTCACCTGGTCGGCGCGACCCTCGGCGACGTCTTGCCAAACGGGCTCGGGGTCGTGGACGGGACGTATCGCGCCTTTGCCGCGGTGCTCGGGCTCGGCCTCGCGCCCGAGCGAGCCCTTTCCATCGCATTCGTCGCTCACGCGGTGCAGCTCTCGCTCGCCGGCGTTTGCGTCGTCGTTGCGTCGATCGTCGGCCAGATCGGCAAACCCCGACCGGCGCCCGCGGGCGCGCGCCGTCCGAGCCCGAGCTCTCTCAGCCGGTCTTGAAGTCGATCGCGGCGTGGCTCCCGTCGCAAAACGGCTTGTTCGACGAGTGGCCACAGCGGCAAAGGGCTACTTTGGTGACACGCTTGAGCGTGCGGCCGCTTCCCGCGCAAATCTCGAGGTTTCCTTCGACGAGCAAAGGACCGTCGGCGAGCGGCCGGACGTTGAGCAGACCTGCCCGCGACGCGAGCGCCTTGGACTCTTGCGTCACGGGCTCCCCGGTCGCCACGAAGCCGACCGATTCGTGGCTGTTGTCGCAAAAGGGCTTGTTTTTCGAACCCCCGCAGCGGCACAGCGTCGCGCGATACGTATTTCCGTGTCCCTCGATGGCCATCTCGGCGTGGAAGGCCAATGGGCCATCCTCCCGGAGCCGCGCCACGTTGACCCGGGGAGCCGGCTCCCCCTGCCCGCCGTCGAGCCGCTCGTAGCCAATCGCGCCCGACGGACAGGACTGCGCCAACGCCGCAATCTCTTCGGGGGTTGCCTCGTCGGGGTGGATCCATTCGCCCTCGACGTTGGGCACGAAGACATCGGGCCGAGACAGCACGCATTGACGCGAGTGAATGCACTTGCGCCCTTCGAATCGAATGACGACGCGCTTGCCTCGGACGGCCTCTACTTCGCTCATGGCATCCTTCCTCGCGAGCGGGCCCGCTCAGCCCCAGCACGCGCCGCGCGCACCAGCGAAGCACATGCCTGTTCGCGAGGGAAGGCGACCGCGGGGCATCAGAGAAGCGTGCCGTCCGGAGCGACCGCGAAGCGAAAGGCCGCGTCGCGCTCGCCACTTTGCCAGTCGACCATGTCGACGACGATGGCGCCGTCCGGGCCCTGAGCAAATAAGCCGAACCCGAAATTCTTGCTGGTCAGCGGAGCGCCACCGTTGCCGATGAGCACCTCGCGCGGGCTGTCGGGATAGTGGCCGTACGTGTGATCGTGCCCAACGATGGCCAACGTGTACGGGTGCCGCGCCATGATCGTTTCGGATGGCTCGACTCCCGGCGCCTCGCTGTCCGAAGCGGGCTCGTGGCGAACCACGAAAGTGTAGGTCGTCGAGACCGAAAGCGTCGCCTCCAGCCAGCGCTCTTGCGCGCTGGACCAGGCGTTCGCTGCGACGAATACGATCTTCGCCGTCCAGGAACCATCCAGCGAATCGAGGCGCACGACGTAGTAGGGAACGGCCTTTTCGATTGGGGCGAGCAAGCGCAGCATGAACTCGGAGTAGTTCGCGGTCACCCGGGTGCCGCAATTGGAGAGGGTGGCACCCGTGCATTCGTGGTTGCCCATCCCCGCAAAGAACATCCCGGAATACTGGGCTCGCGCCTGCACGTAGAGATCGAGCTGCGCCGCAGCCACGTCTCCACGTTCGCTTGACGCAAAGAGATAGTCGCCCGTCGAGATGACCAGAGGCGGGCGAGGACTCAGACCTTCGATGTCCGCGTAGATACGCGAGATGACCCCCGTCGGATAGGCGTCGGTGGCATCCTCCGTCGGCGGGCGCGTGTCGCCGACGCAAGCGAAAAACAAGCGTGCCAGTCTGCCGCCGTCATTGCCGATGGGGCCCGGCAGACGCCCCGTAACGTCAGGCGATGACGCGACTGCACCGGCGCGATGGCTGCTCGAATCGGCACAGCTCGCCGTTGCAGCGACGAGCGCGACGACCGCTAAGCGTCCCATGATGTGGAGTCTCCTCGCAGGCCCCTTCGGGCATCGGAGCGCTCGCGTTGCGTAAGTTGCGAGCCAAGTTGGCTGTAAAATTTAAGTGACACTGTTCCATGGGGCTTTTGTGGCGTTCTTCGCGTGCGACCGGCGGCGCGATTTGTCATGCTTCTGCTCGACCTACGGAGAAGCGCTTCATGCCCGACGCCGACCTTTGGTACGTGATGCTCGCGGACGGAGACGTGCATCGAGTCACGCTCGATCAGCTCGATGAGGCGTTCCAGGCAGGCCACATCGACCAAGAGACTCTCGTGCTCGCGGAGGGTGCGCGACAATGGACGCAGCTCGGGAAGCTTGCAGGTCTCGAAGAGACGCCGCCGCCACCGCGCGTGCCGGTGACCACGAGCTTTCGTCCCGTCAGCGTCGATCTCAGCGAGGTCGATCCGAGCGACCTCGACCTCGAAGACGTTCCGTTTCGCACGCGCTCGGGCAAGAAATGGTTCGCGGCGGTCGCAGCGATTGCCGTGGTCGGAACGATCGCGGGCGTGGCCACGACCCAGCCATGGTGGGCGCGGGGTTACGTGACTGGAGTCGAGAGCGTCGTGAATCGGGCTTTGCACCGAAGCCGCACATCAGGGCCTTCTGTCGCGGCCGTTTCTCCGCCACCGGTGGTGGCGGAGCCGCCGCCTCCGGTCGTCAACCCGCCTTCCCCTCCGGCTGCAGGCGTTGCCGCGGTGGATGCGTCTGGCCGAAATAGCGCGTCCTCGGCCTCAGCGACGGATCACCTGTCCCCCGATCTCAAGCAAAAGCTCCTCGACGCGGACAAGCAGCGCGATCTCAAAGCCAAGGCGCGCGCGCGAAACGGCGTACCTGCGACCTCGCACACGAGCGCCAAGAACAAGTTCGGCGGTTTCACCACGGGCGGCAACAAGTACGACCCGCTAAACAGCGCCATCCAGTAGCGTCGGCTGCATCGCTGAGTCGAGCCCGAGAGGGCGCCGGCGTCGCCTAGACCTTTTCCCAGACCGTCCAGCGCTCGTCTCGCCAGCGGACCCGGTAGGTGCCTGCCGGAGGCCTGAATCCCGAGCCGCGCGTGAGCACATAGTCGTAGTACGGATAGATTTCGCTGATGGAAACGCTTTCGGGCGTCCATTCCCAGCGCTGCCGCGCCGGGCGACCAGGCGGAGGATACCGGTCGGGCTGAAAGTCGACGGGCCAGTGCGCATAACCGGCATAGGTAAACATCACCACGCCGCCCTTCTCGGCTTGGTAGTACGACCCGAAGTGCATGAAGGGGAGATTGTTGGTGACCGACGAGCCCTTGTCGTAGATGAGCGCGCACACGCGCCGGTGCGGCTCCATCGCTTCGATGGCGCCTTCGATGTCGCCGACATCGCTCCGCTCGAAGCGAATGAAGTGCTGGCACATGTTGACCACCGAGGCCAACGCCACCGCGAACGCCGCGCTCGTCACGAAGACGCCACGCGCCCCTCGAGGCATCCGGAGCAGAGGGATCGCCAAGATGGCGAAGAGAGTCGGAAACCGCTGCGCGATGATCCAGATGTAGCCGTGCGACTCCGGAAGGAGGAAGTAGAGCACCACGCACGTCAGTGGGAGCAGCACGTAGCCACGCACTCGCGGCTTGACCGCCTCCTTGTCGCCCCACGAGAGGCCGATGGCGGCGACGACGACCATAACTAGAGCGATCGTGGTCACTTCGTCGCTCGTGTCGCGCAGTACGTTCGTAAACCAGTTGGGCAAGTCGAGGATAGCGCCGTCGAGATTGCGTCGAGGGTCGGCGGCGTTGTCGGTGGCGGCGCCTCGCGCGAGGCGGCCCGCGGCCGTGAAGACCGACCACCAGGCGAGGACCAAGACGGCCGGGACGACGGGGCCCGCGCTCACGACCCATCGCGACGGCCTCGTCCAGGGAAAGAGCACCGCCAGTCCGATGCAGAAAATCCCGAAGGGAAAGATGTGCGAATAAAAGAGCGCCAGCGCCAGCGCCGAGAGGAGAGCCCCGCTGCGAAAGGTCGGCCTCTCGAAGTGCGAGATGGCCGTCGCGAGAGCCCAGAGCATGAGCGGGATTCCGAGGAGGAACGGAAACAGCCCGTAAAAAAACATCACGTTGTAGAGCAGCGGCACCACGAGCAGGCAGAGGCGTTCGTCGCGTCCTAAGGCGCGCAGAAGCGCGCGAAGCGCCACGACCGTCCCGGCGAGATAGCCCGAGACCAGGAGCACATTGGCGGCGAACACGCCGACCAGCGACGCCAGCATCGCGCCGAGCAGGTAGTAGAGAACGTACTGCGTACGGCCCAGGGTCAGCACGAAGTCGCGGTCGAAGGCGTACGCCGGGTCGTGAAAGCTTTTGATGATGCGAATCGTGGAGAGGTGAAATGGAAGGTCTTGCAGCGGCGGGTGCTTGACGATCCACATCGGGGCCGAGGCGAGCACCGCCACGAGCAGGTAGAGGACGCTGCCCCGCCGCCAGCGCCGAAATAGCGGCTTCACGGCCGGCCAAGTTACACCAAGGGCTGGCCGTGACGAGCCCGAACGCGACGTGTAAGCTCGCGCGCCTTGAGTGGCGAGAGGCACAAGCACCCAGGGGTCCGGCCCTGGCAAACGTGGGCCTTCGCGCTCGTGCCCGCCGTCGGGTTCTTCGAGCTCGGCGCACACGTCATCCAGACGCACTCTATAACCCCCAAGCGAGACTGGCAGGCGGCGCGCGAGTACGTGGCATTGCACGCGACACCCGAAGACCTCGTGGCGTTTGCCCCCCGCTGGGTCGATCCCGTCGGAAGAGAGGTCTTCGGTCCGGCCCTGGCCACGCTCGAGCGCGAGGCTCGTCCCGACGAGACGCGGTTTCCTCGGGCGTTCGAGGTCGCCATTCGCGGCGGGCATGTGCCGGCGCTCGCGGACTGGCGTCGTTCGAGCCGCGAGCGATTCGGAGCCGTCTCGGTGACCGTGTTGGACAATCCCTCTCCAGCCCACGTGCTCGACGACCTGGTATCGAGGGTGAGCCCGGATCATCTGCGCGTCTCGCGCGTCGACGGGGGTCGTGAGGAGGACTGCCCGTGGACCCGAGCGACGGCTCAGAGCGGACAGCTCGGCTTCGGAACCGCCATACCGGCGGATCGCTTTGCTTGCGCGGGCGGGGGCTTCGTAGCGGCGAGCGTGGTCGAGGACACCGAGTACTATCCGCGCCGCTGCATCTATGCGCCGCCCCCGGGCCACACCCTGCGTCTGCGGTTCACCGACGTCCGGATCGGTCGCTCACTGCACGGACATCACGCGCTCTATGTCGAAGCCGAGCACGCGCAGAAGGCGCCCGTGACCATCACCTTCTCGATAGGCGGCACCGTAGTCGGCACGGCCGTGCATCGCGACCTCGAGGGGTGGAAGCCGTTCGATCTCGACACCAGCGCTTTGGCCGGAGCGCGCTCGGAGGTGGTGGCCGACATCGACTGCCCCACGGGCGAGCGACGGATGTATTGCTTCGAGGCGGACACCCGGTGAAGGTTCCTTCCCTTCGTCTCCCAGAACGCATTGGTTGGCGCGACCATGTCATCGGCGCCTCGCTGGGAGGGGTCTACGTCTGTGCCCTGCTCGCGACGGCGCACACCATCGGCTTCCCGCGAGACGAAGGCGTCTACTTTCGCGCGGCCAGCAGCTACGTCGGGTGGTGGCGTCTGCTTCTCGAAGCACCCACCGAAGCGCTGCGCCCGTCGGCGATCGATGGCGCTTGGGGGTTGAACCACGAGCACCCCCCATTGATGAAGACGCTCTTCGGTGTCTCCTGGTGGAACCTGCACGAAAAGTGGCACGTCTTCGCGGACGCGAGCACCGCATACCGGTTCCCCGCCATGTGCATGGCGGGCGGCGCCCTATGGATCACCTACATTTTCGGTGCGCGCGCGTGGAGTCGCTGTGCGGGCGCCGTCGCCGCGATTCTGCTCGGGTTGATGCCGCGAGTCTTCTTTCACTCGCACCTGGCCTGTTTCGACGTGCCCATCATGACGATGTGGTTTCTCTGCGTCTACGTCCATTGGCGAGCCCAAGAGCAAGGCGGCATGCTGTGGGCTCTCGCGTGCGGCGTGGTCTTCGGCCTGACCTTGGCCACCAAGCACAACGCCTGGACGGTGCCTGCCGTGGTCGTGCCGCATGGCCTATTCGTTCATCGCCGCGCGATGATTCGAGCTCTGAAGGTGGGGCGCATCTCGCTACCCGCGAGCCTGGTGTCGATGGCGCTCATTGGGCCCCTCGTGTTCTACGCGCTCTGGCCCTACGTGTGGAGCGACACGCTCGCGCGCCTTCAGTGGTACGGCGAGTTTCACTTGAACCATGAGTATTACAACATCGAATATCTCGGTCGAAACTACTTCGGGCCGCCTTCTCCAAAGAGCTACTTGCCCGTCATGGTCCTCGCGACGGTTCCCGCCGTCACGCTCCTTCTCTTCGGGATCGGTGGCGGAGAGCGAATAGCGGCCGGCGGGCGGCGTCTTTATTCGTGGGCGCGCACGAAGCTCCCTCGCGTCCTTCCTCTCCTGCGCAAAGCTACCGGCGCGACACCGTCCGACAGGGGAGAGACCGATCTACTCATAGCCCTCGCGATCGGCGCCGCCGCGGGTCCTTTCTTTCTCTCGAAGACGCCGATTTTCGGCGGCACCAAGCACTGGTTTCCGGCCTACCCCTTCGTCGCTCTGCTCGCCGGACTTGGATTCGACCGGGTCCGGTCCGCGATGCATCGAGCACTCCCTGCGCTCCCGCGGTCCACGCGGTCGGCGGCGGAGGTTGCGCTCTTCGCGAGCGTCCTGGCCGCGCCGCTGGCGGTCACGGCGCATTCCAACCCGTTCGGACTGTCATCTTACGTACCGCTCGTGGGAGGTACCGCCGGGGGAGCCGACCTCGGGCTCAATCGTCAGTTCTGGGGCTTCACGTCGCAAAACGCGGCCGAGGAATACTTGAACGAAAACGCGCCCCGGTCTGCCACCGTCTTCATCCATGACACCACGTGGGACGCCTGGGCGCACATGCAGGACGAGGGACGCGTCCGGCGCGACTTGCGTGCGGTGGGGGCACCAGGCGAGGCACAATTCGCGCTCGTCGAGCACGAGCTTCACATGAACGAGCTCGACTACGCGACCTGGGTGACGTTCGGCACGGACGCGCCGACGTACATCGTCGAGCACGATGGAGTGCCCATCGTGAGCATCTACAGGCGGTAGTTTACGAGTCCTTACACGAGTCGCGCGCGAAGGAAAAAAGGGCTATCGCCGCGTACGGCCTCGCTCGTGATGGCAGGCCCCCAGACTTGCGCGCCGCGCAACGCGCTTCTCCGCCCATGGCGTCCCTTGCGTCCTGGCGGTTCCCCGGCCTCCGTATCGTAGGAGAGTCGCTTCGTGTGGACAGAGGCTCGCACTCTCGTAGGGAGGCGAATCGTGTGCCTTGCGAGGTGAGCGGCGTTCTCTGAGCACGGGGGTCGCCCCGCGCGCGATGCGGGTCGAGAGGATTCCCTAGACGGAGCCCTTCTCGTCGAAGGAGGGCCGATTGTCCTGGGGACGCGAGGCGTCTTGCGTCCGACGAGACCTGAGGCTCCTCGGGAGGCGAGGCGTCTTGCGTCCGACGAGACCCGATGCTCCTCGGGAGGCGAGGCGTCTTGCGTCCGACGAGACCCGAGGCTCCTCGGGAGGCGAGCCTTCTTGCGTCTGACGAGACCTGAGGCTCCTCGGGAGGCGAGCCTTCTTGCGTCTGACGAGACCTGAGGCTCCTCGGGAGGCGAGCCGCGTTGTCTCCGAGGAGACTCGGGCTACCTGCCCATGGGTTTCGCATGGCGCGCGAAGACAATCCGTTCTCTTCCCCGGGAAAAGCGCTTTTCGTGGCCAGGCAAGCCCGTTCTCCTGGATACGCGAGGCCCTCCACGTCGATTGAGAGCTGGGGCTCGTGCCGATGGGACGCACATCGCGCGCAAGGCGGGGAGAAAACCGCGAGGACGCCAGGCGTCACCCCGACCCGAGTCTTCTGCTCACGCTCCGGTGAAACCCGTAGGCTGCGTAGATCACCAGCCCCACGCACAGCCAAGCCGCGAAGCGCCACCACGAGGGCGGCGGCAAGTAGACCACGAGAAACAGACTCGACGCGATGCCGGCGCACGGAACGAGCCACGCCCCGAACGGAACTCGGAAGGGGCGACGACGATCGGGCTCGCGCAAGCGTAGGATGATGATGCCGGCGCACACCAAGATGAAAGCAAAGAGCGTCCCGATGTTGGTCAGGTCGACCATCTCGTCGATGTTCGCGAACGCGCCTACGGCGGCCACCAGGACTCCCGTGACGATGGTCGCCACGTGCGGCGTGCGAAACCTCGGATGAACGCGCGCGAAGACGGGCGGTAAGAGGCCGTCTCTCGCCATGGCCATGAGAATCCGCGGCTGACCCAGCTGGAACACGAGGAGCACGGCCGTTTGCGCAATGACCGAACCGCCAGCGACCAACCCCACGGTCCACCCCGGCATCCTGGCGTATTGCATGGCGGACGACAGTGCCTCCGCGCGATGCGCCGGGTCGAGACGGACGGCTGCGGAGTACGGCATCAGGCCGGCAAACACCGCCGAGACAACCACGTACACCAGAGTGCAAAATGCGAGCGATCCGATGATCCCGATGGGCATGTCTCGCTCGGGCCGGCGACACTCCTCGGCGCACGTCGAGACGGCGTCGAAACCGATGTAGGCGAAGAAGACGACGGCCGCTCCTGCCGCGACTCCACCGAGCCCATTCGGCGCGAAGGGATGAAAGTGATCCGCGCGCATGAACTTGGCGCCGGACCACGAGAAGAAAGCCAAGATGACCACTTTGACCAAGACCATGATCGAGTTGAAACGCGCCGACTCACGGACGCCGAGAACGAGGATGAGCGTGATGGTCGCGACGATACCGACGGCCAAGGCGTTGAACACGACAGGCACTCCAAAGAGATGGGGCGCGCTTGCGAGGACTTCGGGCGTTCGTCCGGCAGTGCGAAAGTCGGTCACCACCCATCTCGGCAGGTCTACGCCCAAGCCCCTCAAGAGCCCGTCCGCGTAGGCGGACCACGAGATGGCCACGGCCGTGTTGCCGATGGCGTACTCGAGCAATAGGTCCCATCCAATGATCCAGGCCACGACCTCCCCGAGAGTCGCGTACGCGTACGTGTACGCACTGCCCGCGGCCGGGACCATGGAGGCAAATTCGGCGTAACAGAGGGCCGTGAACCCGCAAACGATGGATGTGAGCACGAACGAGACGGTCACCGCCGGGCCGGCGCCGCTCCGGCTCGAGTCGCCCGCGAACGCCGTGCCGATGGTGGCAAAGATGCCGGTGCCGATGATGGCTCCGACGCCCAAGGCGACGAGGCTCGCGGGCCCGAGAGTCTTTTTCAGCCCCGGGCCATCCCGCGTGGATTGCGCGAGCAGCGCGTCGATCGACTTGGTCCGAAAGAGCTCCGAGAATGGGATCACGGCGCCTGCGATACAAGCACGATTCCCCGAAGGGCGGCGACCCGGTGGAGGCCGCGTGCCGCCCTCAGTCGTCGAGGAGCGCTCCGAACATGGTCATCGCCCCCACGATCGCGACGACGTCGAACACGGCAAGAAGCACGAGCGAACCGCTCACCTCACCGAAATTCACGGGCTGGTTGGTGGCGGCTGCGTAGAAAACTTCGCGGGTTGCGACGACGCTCGACATCAAGGTCGGCGAGAGAAGCGGAAACAGAACGGCAGCCAGAAGCAGCTCGCGTGCGCGCGTGCGAACGGTCATCGCCCCGAATAGCGTCCCGGCGGCGGCCACCCCGACGGTACCGAGCAACATTACGGGGGCAAGCACCCAAGCCACCTCCGGCAGATCGACATGAAAGAGCAGGGCCACGAGGGGAACCAGCACGAGCTCGACGGCCATCACGAAGGCAAGAACGCCCAGGGCTTTGCCGCACCAAATGGCCGCTCGCGGAATCGGCGCGACGAGCAGGCCGGTGAACGCGGACTCCTCTCGCTCACGCTGCCAGCTTCGTCCAAGCGCGAGAACCGAAGCAAACACGATCGCGAGCCATAGGGCTCCGGGGCCCACCCGGGTCGTCGCCTCGTTGCCCGTGGTGAACGACACGCTCGCGAGAATGGCCACGAGGACCGCGAAAAAGCCCGTCGTGGTGAGGATCTCGCCCGTAGAAAGCTCGATGCGAAGGTCTTTCAGCAGTACGGCCGCGGTCGCCCGGAAGAAGGCGGACGCTCCGCCTTCGCGCTCGCCGCCGCGTCCGCCCGATTGGTGCCGAGGATCTTCCATCTTGACCAGGAGAGGTAGGCCGGTAGATTCGCAAAGAAGCGCATGTGTTACCATTGGACGGAAGCGCGCTCGCGATAAGGACGACAAGGAATGACGGTCGAGGAAGCGCCTGCCGCTGCGACACCGATGACGTCGGAACGGCGGTCCCCACTAAGACGTACGCGCATTAGTAAACGGATCGCCGTCCTCCACAACATCGATTACGAAGACACGCGCCCCGACACCGACCCCGCCTGGGCGGCCCGGGCCGAAGTCGGGCACGTCGCCGAGGCCATCGGCGCGGCTCTCCGAGACGCGGGCTACGACGCGCAACTGATTCCGGTCGACGGCGATCTGGCCGATCTCCGAGCGCGGCTGCTCGATCTCGATCCCGACTGTGCGTTCAACCTGTGCGAGTCGCTCGCCGGGGACGCCAGGCTCGAGAGCGCGGTGCCTCTGCTACTCGAGCTACTCGGCGTCCCTTTTACCGGCTCGCCACCGGAGGTGCTGAGCTTCGGCCTCCGAAAAGACCGGGTTAAACAACGCCTGCGGGCCGCCGGCATCTCAACGCCCGAAGGCCGCGTCATCTCGCGAGCGGGGGCTCCTTGCGACCTTCCCTTCCCGCTCATCGTGAAGCCCGTTCGGGAAGACGGCTCGGTGGGCATTTGGCGGACGAGCGTGGTTCATGACGAGGCCCAGCTTGCTAGCGCTGTGGGGGCGGTCATGGCGGCGCTTCGGCAGCCCTGCCTCGTCGAGCAATTCATCGACGGCAGGGAGTTCAACGTCGCCCTTCTCGGTCACCCGACTCCACGGGTCTTGCCGCTCAGCGAAATCGACTTCGGCGGCCTCCCTGCGGGCGCACCGCACATCGTCTCCTACGATGCGAAGTGGTCGAGCGGTTCCGAGGACGATTTGGGGACAGTGCCCGTCCTCCACCCGGTGCTCGGCAGCGCGGTCGCGGCGCGCGTTCGTCGGGTTGCGACCGATGCCTTCCGTGCGGTTGGAGTACGCGACTACGGGCGCGTCGACGTGCGGCTTGCCGCAGGCGGTGTCCCCTACGTCGTCGACGTAAACCCGAACTGCGACCTGTCGCCGAGCGCGGGGATGGCGCGCGCTGCAGGGGCTTTCGGCATCGACTTTCGCTCCCTTGTCGGGCTTCTCGTGCGTTATGCGCTGCGCCGCCGGCGTTCGGGGTCGATTACTTCCGGCACGGCGGCCGCTCGCTCGAGCGCGCGCCGATCGCTATAATTTGAAGGGATGACGCTCGAGGAGGCCATCCGCATTCTGCGCAGTCCCGAAGGGCGGGACGAAACCAAGCGCGTGTACCTCCTACGGCGGGCGGTCGACTGGGCGGAGATCACCATCCGCGCCGGAGGCGTGACACGGAGCGACGCCGAAGCCATCGTCGACGCTGTGGCCGACCGCGCCGAGGAGCTCTTTCCGAATAGCCGGGCGACCTTTGCGATCGTCTACGGATTCCGGCTCAAGCGGGTGGTCGACGAGGTTTACGGGCAAGCCGACTAGAAAATGAAGACACCGCACGCAATGACCGTCGACCACAGACCTTTGGGGTGGCCTTCGGCGCTCTGGACGATGTTGCGGGTCTTGAGAATCGTCTTTTCGAGCCGAAACACCTGCTCGCGCTCGTTCCATTGCTTCTCGGGGTCGAATTCGATGCCGAGCGTGGTCGCCAGCATTGTGGCCGCGAGGTCCTCTGCGTAGTCACCCGATTTCCGAGCCGTCTCGCCGTAACTGTGGTGCTCGGAGAGGTAGCCGTAGCGATCCTTGTCGGCAGGCCGAGCCAGGCCGATGGCGGCCGAGATGAGACGGTTAGGCTCGTTGGTGTCCTGACGCGCCATCACGCAGTGGACGATTTGCCCCGGCATGATGAGCATTTCACCTTCTTTGCGACTCATCTCCTTGCAGTGGGGCGGAAAGATCGAGCTCACCGTCACGAGATTGGCCTTCTCGATGCCGGCGTCGCGCAGAGCCAACTCGAAAGACGAGAGCCGATCCTTGTGAACGCCGACACCGTTCGTGAAGAAGATCGCCTTGGGGACGAACATCTCGTGAGTGACCGGAAAGCCGCTCTCCCCAAGGACAATCCGTTTTTCCTTCTTTGCCTTCATCGCTTTCCGGAGCCTCCCGATCGAGTGCTACGCGCACGCGCGCGTCCGCGTCGGCGCGTGCCAGGTTACCCGGTTCGGTCCTTCGCAAAAGCGAAAAAGGAGGTGCCGTCCGAGAGGTGAGTCGGAGTCTGTCGCGCTAGCGCGACTCTTTCTTCGCGACCTTCTTGGCCGCCTTCGGGGACGCGGCTTTCGGGGCGACCTTGGCCGGCGCCTTGGCCGCCGGGGCCGCTGCAGCTTTGCGTTTCGACGCGGACTTGTAGGCGTCGAACAGGCGCGGCACCGGCCACGCCGAGAGCTTCTCGCGAAGCCCGGTATCTTTGACGCGATTGTCGATCTCGAGAATGGCTTCGACGAGCTTGTCGCGAGTGCCAAACTTCTCTTTGACCAGGGTGAACGTGGCGTGCAGTCGCAGGAGCTTCGCGTTCGAAACGTGTGCGAGACCCTTGTCCTTGTTGGTCCGCGAGACCCACAAGTCGTCGCCCGTGAGCTTCTCGAGCGCGGCGACGAGCTTGGCCTTGTCGCCGAACTTCTCTTTGACCGCGGCGTGCGGTGCTTTGGCTGCCATGACGCAAAGTCCTTTCGAGGGTGCGCGAGATGACTCGCGCGGCGATAACGGGCGCGGAACCTACCAAGGACGCCTTCTTCGCGCAACAGGGCGAAGACGCGGCGACTAGTCCGTCGAGAGACTGGCTTGCGCGGTGTCGCCTATCGTTCGGTAGCGGCGGTAGAACTTGGTCACGTTGGCAACGTAGTCGCGGGTCTGCACGAATGGGGGAATTCCGCCGAAGCGGATGACCGCGCCGTCGCCCGCGTTGTAGGCAGCCACGGTCAGCTCGAGGTCCCCGTTGAACTCGTTGGCGAGCACACGCAGGAGGCGCACGCCACCAAAGATATTGTCACGTGGATCGTCCATGTCGCGAACCTGCATGATCGAGGCTGTATCCGGCATGAGCTGCATGAGCCCGCGCGCGCCCGAAACGCTGACTGCCCGCGGGTCGTAGTCGCTCTCGCACCGGATGATCGCCCGAACGAGCTGCTCGGGAATTTGGTAGAGCGTCGCGGCCTCGAGGATCAACTCGTCGTAGCGTGTAAAGCGTGCGACGTCGTGATCGCTCGGAGCGACGGGGACCACTCCCGGAGCGACCCCCGGTTTCTGCCAGCCGTTGCCGCGAATGTACAGCCGATAGCGCTTGTCGCCGCCCGCTGAGTTGGTGAAGTGAACGGTGCCGTCACCGTCGGTGAACGTATAGATGTCGGCCTGGGCGAGCCCCGGCACGAGCGCAAGCAGCACTGCGACGACGTGGGAAAGTCGGGGCAAAGAGGAAGCTCCAAGCAAATGGTGACAAGAAGCACGCCGGCCCGCAAGTTCCAGCCAAGGCACCCGCCGAAACTGGTCGACGGCGGGCCTTCAGGCGTTAGCCTGGAGGCGAGCATGCAGGACTGGTCGATTCCGCTCGCTTCAGCCACGGCCGCCTTTCTGGCTCTCGTCGTTTGGCGGGTGCGGCCGGCGCTGCCGTGGGGTCAAGGCCGACACACCCGTCGCGAGGCCTTGCGTGCCGCGAGCGCGCTCATCGAGGCTGCGCCCAGTGACCACGCCCGCGCTTTGGCTCTGTGCGATGCGGCCGACGTCGTCGGCAAGAGCCTCGCGGGGTCGGCCAACGCGACAGGGCTCTACCTTCGCGCCGTACGCGCCGACCCGGGCTCGATCGAAGTCGTACAGCGCGCGACCGCGGGGCTCGCGAACCGTCCGCGCGCGCTCGAGTCGCTCCTCTGGCGCCACCTTGGGGTCTCGGCCTGGACGGGCGCCTCGATCCCCGCCGTGCGCGCGTCGCTCGACGCGTTGCGGGTTCTCTACGAGGGCCGCCTCAGAAACACGGCCCGCGCGCGAGCGCTCGCCCATGCGCGCGATTCACTGGAAAGAACGTGACGCCGGGCGCCGAAGGCGAGCGCTAGCGTGAGCGCGAAGACTGCGAGACCCCAGTTGAGAGCGCGGGGATAGTACGAGAAAACGACGCGACCCGCCCCCCCGGGGGTCACCGTCGCCACCGCGTGGCGGTAGTCGATGGCGGGTCTCCCGTCGGCGCGCCAGCTGGGGTCGAAGTTCATGTTGTAGACGAGGACCGCCCCGGGGGGTGCGCCGTAGTATTCGACAGTCGCCGTATTGGGCGTCCAGTGGACGACCCTCGCGCCGCCTGCACCCGACGCGCCCGCGAAGTAGGCCTCTCCACGGTATTCCGGAGTGCCCGTGGAGATGGCTCCCGGCTCGAGCGCGGGCAACCCGTAGCTCCCGATGATGCCGACGTTGGCAAAGGTGGCCAAGAGCGAAGCGCCCGCCCAATCCCCTGGTACGTAGTTGTAAGGCGACACTATCTGGTGATGAAACTCGGGGTTGGGCTGAATCGGAGGCGCTTCCATGTAAAACGAATGCATGGTCGACTTGCGACCCACCGAGCCGATATCGAGCGCCGCCCCGTAGACGGGGATTAGCAGCAGCAAGTCGACCCACCCTCGGGAGGCGACGAGCCTATCGAAGTAACTCCCGGCAAAAGCGGCGAACACCAGCATCAGCAGCAGGATCGCCGGAAAGAGAAACCGGCTAGGCACGTGTTGCGACGAGAACACGGGCATCAGATGAAGGAGCGTCCAGGGGGCATGAAGGTGGAACGCACCCATGCCGAGCACGAGAAACACGAGCCCCGTCACTCGGAGCGCCACAGTCTTTCTCGAGCGGGCGCAAACGAAGCCCACCACCATCGCGAGCACGACCCAGGCTCCGACGTAGATCCCGTATTCGTGCCATCCCCAGCGCGGAACCGCGATGGGCGCCTGCGCTGGCGACTGGTTCGGATTGGTCAACATCTCGGTAAGCTGGCCGAGGTCGATGGCTTCGGTCGAATCGATCTTGCGGGGATACCGCATCATGAGATCGACCATCGGGAAGAGCTTCGGCGCGGCAAACCCGATCCCCGAAAGCGACGCAATAGCGAGAGCGCGAATCGGCTCCCAGGTGCGTTGCACGGCCGCCGACGTCGTCGCATAAAGGACGAGCAAGAGAGCGGTGTGCGGAAGCGGGTAGATGCCCCCCATGTACACGATGACCGCCAGCACCCCTCCCGCCGCAAGGGCGTAGCGGCGCCTGCCGGGGTCCAACGACAAATCGAAAAAGAAGAGCACAAGCGGGAGCCACGCATACTGCATGTGCCACGAGTGCCCGACCGACACCTGCAAGGCCCATCGGCCGTTTACGGCGTACGCAACGGCCACGAGCGCTCGCAGGGCCGCGCTCCGCGTCACGCGTCCCGCCAGAAGATAGGCGGAACAGAGGCCGGTCAACGTGGCGCCGAGGATTTCGAAGCGCTCGGCCACCTGTACGGGAAGCGTCAGGTAGAGCGGCAGGTAGGGCGAAATGAAGTTTGTGGCGCCCTCGACGTAAGCCCAGGCGGGAAACCCTCCGCCTAGCCAAGGATTCCACCACGGCAGCTCGTGGTACCGCTTCAAGCTCGCGACGGTGGCGTAGCGATATGCAGAATGCGAATCCCAGTCATGAAACCCGAACGTCGACATCGACTGGAACAGGGGCCCGAGCAAGGTCCGAAGCGCGGAAAAGAAGACCCACATGACGCCCAAGAGGGCGAGGAGCCGCCACCCAAATCCCGGCGACGACGTCAGCCTCCGTACGGCTGAGCGCGCCGCCACCAACGGGCTCCGCGTGCTTGACCGGTCTGGGCCCATGACGAAGGGCACTTTATACACGAGCCGGCCGAGAGGTTGATCGCCTGACGCGCCCTATTCGCGGCTCTTGATATAGGACCGCATCACGTCGATGATCTCCAAGGGGAGCGCCAGGACCACCGTATTGGAAGCGCTGGGGCCAAGGCCGTCGATGGTCTGCAAAGTCCGAAGCTGCATGGCACCGGGACTCGAAGCCATGGTCGCTGCGGCCTCGGACAGCGCGGTCGCAGCCTGACGGTCTCCGTCGGCCTTGATGATCGTGGCTCGCTTCTCACGCTCGGACGACGCCTGCCTGCTCATCATCTTCTTGAGCTCCTCCGGAACGGAGATGTCTTCGAGCTTGATGGCGTCGACCTGGAGGCCCCAAGCGCTCGCCTGCGCGGCGACGTTCTGGGCGATTTCGGTCTCGAGGCGAACCTGATGGGAGAGCAACTCGTCGAGCGATAGCCGCCCCGCCACGTCGCGCAGCGTCGCCTGCGCGAGGCGCCAGATGGCAGCGCGGTAGTCCTGCACCTTGAGTGCCGCACTCTCGGGGTCGACGACTTTGAAAAAAATGACGCCGTTTACGACGACCGGAACGTTGTCCTGCGTGATCGCCTGCTGCTGCGCGATGGGAACGGTTTGCACGCGCATTTCGACGAACATCGGCGTGTCGAAGACGGGAACGAGCAGACGCAGGCCCGGATCGGCCACGCCCTGAAACTTGCCCAAGCGCAGGACGATCATTCGCTCCCACTGCGCGACGACCTTCACGCTCGATGCCAGAACCACACCCAAGAAAAGCCCACCCAGAGCCGACGCCCCCACAAGTGCGGGCGGACTGCCAGACATCTGCAGCCCACTTGCCAGTAGACCGCCGGCCACGACGCACACGATCAAGAGCAAAGTGGACACGGCTGCGGAGGGGCGCATGCGCGCCACTCTAGCGGGTTTTTGCGGCGAAACCGACGCCGCCTCTCAACTCACCCCTCGTGCCGGGGATCCTTCGACAGATCGGCGATGACTTCTTCCCCCAAACAGACCCCGGAGTCGGCTCTCGGGCGAAACTGGGGTTCCGCCGACACCTGAATACCGGACGGGCGAGCGGGGGGCCGCCATGTGGTGCGCTTTTCAGGTCGCAAATCAGAGACAGGACCGGGTTCAGGCGGCCGCAAAGCTTTCGGTCGAATCCGGGCCGGTTGCGCCGGGCGGGGAACGTCTCGCCTGGTTGCGTTGGCCATATGTACTCTCCCACTCGCGAATGCGAGTCTTCTTAGAGTTTGAGGGCAAGCATCTTTCCATAGATTGCTCTATCCCAAGTTTCAGCAACGTTTCAGCAAACTCAAAAGGACTAATCAATCGCTAAGAGGGCGCTAAGAGGGCGCATCCTCTAAGGCTATGTAGTCGCCCCGACCGACGAGAGCCGACATGTGCGCAGACGACAGGAGCGTCTCTCGGTCAGCCCAGGGGCCAGAACACCTTCGGAAGCGCGTGACGTTGGGAGAGCGCCAGCCAATCCATGAGCCCGGCCACCGTGATGTGGACGAGAAAGCCCTGGTAGATGCTCTTGGTCTTCATGCTCAGCGACCCCAGGGCAATCCCCGCCACGATCGCTCCGTTCGCTTCGAGAAACGGCTTGCCGAAATGAATCATGCAATAGGGGACCGCCATGGCGAAGATCGCTCCAGAGCCAAAGCTACGACGGAGCGCGCCGAGCCAGAAGCCACGAAAGAAGACTTCGAGCGCGAAAAACTGCGCGAAATACATCCCTTCCCAAAGCAGAAGGTCGTACCAGGAACGGGAGCTGTTCTTGTAGAAGGGATAGTACGTGCCAAAGTCGGGCTGGCGCGAGACGAGGAAAATAGCGAGCACGACGATCGCGAGAAACAGCAAGTAGATGCGTGCGTGCTTGAAGAAGCCTTGGAATCGGAAGCCCATGTCCCGCAGAGAGTCCTCGCGAAAGCACGCCTTCCACACCACCAACGGGAAGAGATACCCGACGATGCGCGTCGCGGCCCACCACCCAAAGCTATAAAGCTCATCGTACTTGGCAATCTTGATGGTCTTCGGATGCGTCGTGCCGACCTTGACGAGCCACGGGCGAATGACATCGTCGTACTGCGCTCGGCCTCCGTAGTATTCTTGGAGGGTTAGGATGACGGCGCACATCGCCAGAGCCACGACAGGCCGGAAATCCGTGCGTCCCTCGGCGGCCATGCGAAGCCGCCAGCGCGTGGCGTCGGCGTCGAGCTCCTTCCAGGTGTCGCGAAAGAACCACCAGAGAGCCGGCAGGACAATGAGGAGCGCCGGAATTGGGATGAGCGGCTTCATGGCCGACAAGGCCACCTCGAACGCCCCGGGCCGCGGCGCTATGGACGACAACATCGACGCGAGCTCGAGTTCTGGGGCATCTTCAGGGGCGGCGAGCCTAGAGCAACCGCCGGTACGATGGTAGCGGCGCTTGGCCGAGTCTTCGGACTAGGATGCCTGAGGCCGCGAGCATGGGCCGAGCGTGAGCCATGACGGAAGCCAAACAGAGCACGGCCGGTAGGGTCGAACCCGACAAGCTGCCCAATTTCGTTCTCGAGAGGGTCGAGCACGACGTGGCCACGGGCGCGAGCCGGGGCCCGATCATGACTCGTTTTCCCCCTGAGCCGAACGGCTACCTCCACATCGGTCACGCCAAAAGCATCTGCCTCAACTTCGGGATCGCGGAGCGCGTTGCCGGCGCGGTATGCAACCTTCGCTTCGACGACACGAATCCGAGCACCGAGGAAGACGAGTACGTTCGCTCGATCCAGGCAGACATTCGCTGGCTCGGCTTCGACTGGGGGACCCGGCTCTACTTTGCTTCAGACTACTTCGGCAAGCTTTACGACATCGCCGTGAAGCTGGTCGAGGCCGGAAGGGCGTACGTCGACAGCCAGTCGCTCGAAGAAATGCGGCAGGGACGCGGGAGCTTCTACGTGCCGGGGCGGGTCAGCCCCTATCGCGATCGATCCGTATCCGAGAATCTCGAGCTCTTGACACGCATGCGGGCAGGCGAGTTCGCGGACGGCGTCCATGTGCTTCGGGCCAAGATCGACATGCAGTCTGCCAATCAAAACATGCGCGATCCGGTGATGTACCGCATCAAGCGCGAGCGCCACCACCGCACAGGCGATGCGTGGTGCATCTACCCGATGTACGACTTCGCCCACGGTTACTCGGACGCCATCGAGGGCGTGACGCATTCGATTTGCTCGCTCGAGTTCGAGAATCATAGGCCGCTTTACGACTGGTTTCTCGATGAGGTGCCGTTCGACCCACGGCCCCGGCAGATCGAGTTTGCTCGCTTGAATCTGACCTACACCGAGCTCTCCAAGAGAAAACTGCGCCTTCTCGTCGAAGGAGGGCACGTCACCGGCTGGGACGATCCGCGAATGCCCACCCTTGCCGGGCTGCGGCGTCGCGGCTTCAGCCCGGAAGCGATCCGCGCCTTCTGCGACCGCATTGGTGTATCCAAGCGAAACAGTTTCGTGGACGTGACGCTTCTCGAGCACGCAGTCCGCGAAGACCTCAACGCGCGGTGCAAGCGAGCCATGGGCGTTCTTCAGCCCCTGCGCGTCGTTCTGGAGAACTACCCCGAGGAACAGCACGACTCGTTCGAGGCTCCCTGGCACCCGGAAGACCCGAGCCAGGGCAGCCGCACGCTGACGCTGTCGAAGGTGGTCTATATCGACCGAGACGACTTTGCCGAGGTGCCGCCGAAGGGTTGGTTTCGCCTGTCACCGGGGACCGAGGTGCGTCTGCGCTATGCGTGCATCATCAAGTGCGTGCGGGCCGTGAAAAACGAGGCGGGCGATGTCGTCGAGCTCCGATGCACTTTCGATCCGAGCTCGCGGGGAGGCAACGCCGCGGACGGCCGCAAAGTCAAAGGGACCCTGCACTGGGTCTCTGACGTGAATTCAGTGCCCGTCGAGGCGCGCATCTACGATCGTCTCTTCAAGACCGAGCACCCGGGACAAGACGGAGGTGATTTTCTCGCCGACTTGAACCCCGACGCCCGCGTGGTGGTAAAGGGCGCGAGGGTGGAGCCAGCCCTGGCGAGTGCCCGCGTAGGCGAGCGCTTCCAGTTCGAGCGAGTGGGCTACTTCTGCGTGGATCCGGACTCGAAGGCGAATGAGATGGTGTTCAACCGAACGATTGGCCTACGGGACTCGTGGGCGGCCAAGCAGGCCAAGTGAGCCAAGACTGCTCGACGGGCGCGTCGTGACCTTTACTGGGCTGCGCATGCAAAAGACGTCACCTGCCACGTGCCGTCCGCGCACTCCAGTGCCACGCCTCCAGAGCACGCGCCGTAGTTGCAGATGTGGCCCGTATCGGAGCACGGGGTCCCGATATCGGGGCGCGGGCTGCGGCAGCCGGGCTCCATCGGAAAGCATTCCCATCGGACCAAGGAATCCACGCGAACGATAGGCCCCGCCGGCACCGCGCAATTGCACGTTCCTTCGGCGTAGGCACAAACGAGCCCGACTGGATCGCACGAGGTCCCAGCCGTGATGTCCGCGTAGTGCGCCGCGCAATGGCCAGCGGGACAGGCGTCGCGAGGAGCAAGAGTCCAACCGCCGGCGGCGCACTGCGCCAGCTGATTGCACGCCAGCTCCGGGCTCGTTCCGTATTCGCACTCGAAGCCGACGCGCGGACATGGGGCTCCTGCCGCGGGCACGTCCGCAGGACAGCCCGCGCCCGCATCGCCACCCGGGGAGCCACTGCTCGTCCCTGAGCTTCCAGAGCTCGAGCCGGTGGCCTCGCCGGAGCTACCACTGCCAGCCCCGGAGCCCCCGCTCGACGAGCCGCTGCTGGCGCCGGAGGCTCCGGTCGAGGAGCCGCTCGTCCCAGAGGCGCTGCCGCCCGAAGCACTCGAGGACCCACTGCTGGCGCCAGAGCCCGACGTCGAGGAGCCTCCGCTGCTTGCCGAGCCCGACCCGCTCGAGCCCCCGGCTTGGCCGCTTCCGACGCCGGTGCTCATCGGTGTGCCCGACGACCCACCGACTCCGACGCCACTGGTAGTCGTCATCGACGAGCCACTGCCCGAGAGCGACCCGTTGCCGCCCGATGCGGCGCCCCCGCCGTCGAAGTTGCTCAGGAGCGGGAATGTTCCGCCGCTGCAACCCCCTGCACCCGCGGCTGCCACCGCAAGCACGACCGAGAGCTTGGTCTGACTGAATCTCATGTGGCGTCCCTTCACGTAGTGATGTGCTTCGTAGGCGTGCGTCGCAAGCTCTTTGGCCACAAGGTCTTGCCTACATGGCCTGCACGCTTGCGCACGTCGCCGCACGCTTGCGCATGTCACGTGGCCGTCGTCATTGTTTAGTACCGGGCGTCGGCCCCGATGAGGCATCACCCGACCGCGGCACCCAGCAGACGACCAACGACCGCCGTAACCGCCATGGCCAAACCACCTCCCAGCGTCACCCGCAGCGTCGCGGGCACCATGCGAGCACCGCCGAGGTACGCCCCCAGGGCGCCGAGCACCGCGAGGCTCACGAGCGACCCTGCTGCGATTGCTGCAATGTGCCACCTAGCCGGCGAAGCGAGGAGCGCCACGATGGGCAGCAGGGCGAATGTAGAAAAGCTTATCGCAGATATCCACGCCGCCTGCCTCGGCTGCGCGAGCGCAAGCGGGTCGATGCCGAGCTCGTCCCGCAAGTGGGCGCCCAGGCGATCATGGGCACTCAGCTGCTCTGCGACCTTCAGGGAGAGCTCTTTGTCGAGACCCCTTTTGGAATAGATCGTTGCAAGCTCGTTGAGCTCGGCCTGAGGGGCCGTGGCAAGCTCCTGCTCTTCTCGGTCGATGTCGGCCCGCTCGGCGTCACGCTGCGAGCTTACGGACAGGTACTCGCCCACCGCCATCGACATGGCTCCGGCCACTAGACCCGCCAACCCGGCGATGAGCACAGCGTGCGTCGACGCCGACGACGACGCCACACCGACCATCAGGCTCGCGGTCGACACGATCGCGTCGTTTGACCCGAGCACTGCCGCGCGAAGCCAACCACTGCGTCCGGACTGATGCATCTCTCGGTGACGACGAGCGCGATTCACGTTCCCACCTCGGTTGCGGCGGCGGCAGCGCGCAAGCGACGGAGCGTCGTCTCTTTGCCGAGCGCCTCGATCACTTCGAAGAGCCCCGGGCTCGTCGAGCGTCCCGTGAGCGCCACGCGGGCTGGCTGCGCCACGTCCTTTATCGCAAGCTCCTTGCTCGCGAGCCAGGTCTGAGTCGCGGCTTCGATGGACCCCACGCTCCAGATTTGCACGTCCGCGATGACATCGGCGAGAGCGCGCAGCCGCGAAGCGCATGGCGGCTGAAGAAACTTCGCCGCCGCGACGCTATCGACGACAGGAGGTTCACGGAAGAGAAAATCGAGCCGGTCGGCGGCATCGGCGAAGGTCGTCGCGCGCTCGCGCACGAGCGGGACGACACGCTCGGCGTCCTCGGGTTGTACACGCAAACCTCGAGCCTGCAGAAATGGCAACACCCCTCCCGCGTAAGTTTTGGCGCTCGTCAGGCGTGGGGATTTCAAATGTTCATGATTGATCGCCAAAAACTTCTTCGCGTCGAACTTGCCATCGCCTCGGTTGCAGTGCTCCCAATCGAACGCCGCCGTGAGCTCTTCGAGCGAGAACACCTCCTGGTCTCCGTGCGACCACCCGAAGCGGGCCAGGTAGTTGAGGACTGCGCCGGGCGAGTAGCCCTGGTCCCGGTAGTCGGTGACGCTCACCGCGGCGTGCCTCTTGCTCAGCTTCTCCCCGCTCGGGGCCAGCATCATGGGCAAGTGCGCAAAGTCGGGCACCTTCGCTTCGAGCGCCTCGTAGAGAAGGATCTGAGGAGGCGTATTGACCATATGATCGCGTCCGCGAGCGACGAGGGTTATGCCCATCGCCACGTCATCGACGACCGCACCGAAGTTGTAAAGGGGTACGCCGTCGGACCTCAAGAGAACGAAGTCTTGTTGCGCTGAGTTGGGCGTCGCGACACTACCGAACACTTTGTCGAAGTAAGTTACGCTCCCGGTATCCGGCGTCTTGAAGCGAACGACGAACGGACGATCCGGGGCATCTCTCCGGTCTCGGCACGTGCGAGGGTACTTGAAGGACGCTTTCGGATCGCGCGCCTTGAGAGCCACGCGCTGCGCGTCGAGCTCTTCTTTCGTGCAGTAGCACCGGTAGGCCTTGCCCGTGGCAACAAGCTTCTCGGCCTCTCGCGCGTAGAGACCCAGTCGCTCCATTTGGCTGTACGGGCCCCGCGAGCCACCAACCCCCGGCCCCTCGTCCCACGCAAGCCCGAGCCAGGTGAGCGAGTCGAGGATGATGCGAACACTCGCGGCGGTGCTGCGCTCCTGGTCGGTGTCCTCGATACGAAGAACGAATGCGCCGCCCGTCTTTTTGGCCCAGAGCCAGTTGAAGAGCGCCGTTCGAACCCCGCCGATATGCAAGTAGCCCGTCGGCGATGGGGCGAAGCGGACGCGCACGCTCATCGGCGACGAGTAGCAGAGCCGACCAGGCAATACCACCGCGCGGAGGCCGAGCTATGCTGGCCCCGCTCTCCAGGACTTACCCATGACCGAGAGCGCGACACATCCCCTACTCGGCAAGACCGGTCGCGCGCTGCTGGTAATGCTCGGAGCGCTGGCGATCCCGTACTCTACTCCAAGGCTTCACGCTCTACGGGTCGTGACGCTCGGCGAAGGCGACGCGCCACCTTCGCCCACCCGCTCGCCTCCGCCCGAGCCCGTCGCGGGCCTTCAGTCCTTGCCCGCATCCGAGAACCGGGAGACCGTCAACAACGCCCTTTCTCCGTCGGTCGCGGCGGTCCCCGTCCCCGAAATCGATCCCGCGGCCGACGCAATGGTCGTCAAGGTGCCGATCGAGGATCCGAGCGGCCACGCGCTCGACGCCTTCTTCGCGCGGCTCAAACGCACCGAGAGAGGCGAGCCGGGGGCGGTGACACGGCTGCTCTATTATGGAGATTCCACGATCGCGAGCGACTACATCTCGGGGACCGTGCGGCGAAGGTTGCAGTCGCGCTTCGGCGACGCGGGACACGGATTCATTCTCATCGCCAATCCGTGGGAGTGGTACTTTCACAACGACGTATCCCACGGATCGGGGAGCGGATGGAGCGCGAGTCGACTCGCCGGACCTATCTCAGCCGACGGAATGTACGGGCTCGGCGGCGTCTCGTTCTCGAGCTACGGAGGCGGCGTGGCATGGTTCGGGACGGCCGCGCGCGGAGACGCGGGGCGCAACGTGTCCCGCTTCGACCTCTACTATCTGGAGCAGCCTGGCGGCGGAGACGTCGAAGTGGGGGTCACGGGCGAGCCGGCAGAGCGCTTCTCCACGCGAGGCGAAGAGAAAAAATCTCGCGTACACGCCGTACGCGTCAACGACGGCGAGGCCAAGCTGACCGTGCGTGCCGCGGGCGCAGGTCCCGTGCGTCTCTTTGGCGTGGCGCTCGAACGCGATCGGCCGGGAGTCGTCTGCGACGCATTGGGCTCGCACGCAGCCATGGCCGTGTACTGGAAGCGACAAGATCGCGACCATTGGCGACAGCAGATGGCGCTTCGGGACCCCGCCCTGGTCGTTTTTCAATACGGGACCAACGAGAGCGACTTGTGGAAGCTCGACCGCGAGGAATACGAACGCGCGCTGGCGGAAGTGGTCGACGAGCTTCGGGACGTGGCAGAAGGGGCATCCCTGCTCATCGTAGCCCCACTCGATCGGGCAGAAGCTCGAGGGGGCCAGCTCGAGACCAAGCCGGTAATCCTCGATCTGGTGGCCATTCAGCGCCGTGTCGCTCTCTCGCACGGCGTGGCGTTTTGGAGTGCGTTCGACGCCATGGGCGGACGGGGGTCGATGGCTCGATGGGTACGCGCGAAGCCGCAGCTCGCGGGCGGGGACCTGACGCATCCGACCCCCCTCGGCGCCGAGCTGCTCGGTGGGCTCCTGAGCAGCGCGCTCGTCGCGGCTTTCGAGCAATGGGAGAGCCTGGGGAACTAGCGCGCGGCGACTCCCCAGGTTTTGTGAGCCCCCGCTCCATCGCTGCGCCACGCCTCGTACGCACGAATGAAGTCCGTGGCGATGGCCGTCCCCAGCTGCGTATAGCCAATTCGGGTCATGTGGACGCGATCCCGGCCGCCCCGTGGCTCCGGCTCGGACGCCCACGCGGCCATGCTGCCTGGGCCACCCATCGCCTCGAGCTGATCGTAAAAGGCGCAACCCGCGGCTTTTGCCACGCGCCTCTGCGCGGCGACAATGTCGAGCAGGCGAGGCCACGTGACCCACGCGTCGCCTGCGGCAGCGCTGCGTCGCGCGAGGTCGGGTGGACCCAGGAGCAAGCAAGAGGACCGAGGAACGGCTCGGGAGACGCGACCCAGCAGATCGACCAGCGCCCGCTCGTAATCCTCGAGGTCGAGCTTCGGATCGAGCGCCTCGTTGGTGCCGTACGCCAGCACGACCAGGTCGGGCGCGCGGCGACTGAGTTGCTTGGCGAAGTGTTCCTCGCTCCATCGAAGCGCGGTAAACACCTGAGCTCCGTTGATGCCGAGCGCATCGAGCAGCACACCCGCTCGAGCGCGGTCGAGCGCCATTCCGAAGACGCGCACGTCGCCGTCACCCACCGTGCGTAGCTCGACCTCGTGCGGCGCATCCGCGACGTCGAAGGCGAAAAAACCTCCCTCTGGCTGCTCCGAGCGCGTCTTGATCCGGCCCGTATGGCTGCCATCGATGAAGACATCGAAGCTCCCACCCCGCGGTTGCTGCCAGTAGTCGATCTCGACGCGAGAGGACGGCAGCGCCACCTGGGTCCAAGCCCGCGCTCCAGGGCGATCGGAGCCGATCGCGACCCCCAGCAGGCCGTAGCAGCCGTCGCCGGATTGTCGCCCATCGTCGAATCGCGTCCGCCGCGGCTCGAACTCCTTCGTCATGCCGCCGCGAATCCCGTCCTGAACGTAGGTCTTCCAGGGCTTGCCGACAGAAACGAACCCTCGACCACCGTCGCCAAAACGGGTCTGGAGCTGCCGACGCAGCGCCGCCGACTCCACATCGCTCGCCGTGTGCGAGTCGCCGTATTGCAGGATTCGGACGTCGTCGTGACCGCGACCGTCCTCCAGGCCCTCCAGGGCCTCGAACACGTGAGACAATCTGTCGGAAGCCTCGAGATGTCCGAAATGAGACGCCCCTCTAGACGGTGAGGAAGGAGGGCCAGAGGCCTCGGTTTGCCCGCCGGCGACGCCTGGAAGCGCGGACGCAAGTCGCGCATCGCTGCGCTCGACCACCGGAGCGAGCCCGACGTCCGTCGGTGGGCCCCGGACTGGCACGGGCCGAGCATTGCCGCAGCCCAGCGCGGCTACGACAAGAGCAACCCAGCACGAACGGGGCACGACAACCGAATCGTTGCACGCGCATGCGGAATGAGGCAAATCGGACGCCGGTTTTTCTTTCGACGATCCGCTACCTTCGGCCCGTATGCTCGACTTGCGTCCGACGGCGCGCGTCGCCTTCGCCTTCCTTTGGGTCATCGGCCAGGCCGCGCTCGTGCTGACGGCCGGGCTGCGCGCCGACCATGTCCTCGGGTTTCGCATGTTTCCCGAGGCTTCGACGCTCGAGATTCACCTTTCGCGCGTCACACCGGACGTCATCCTTCCGGCCCCACGCGGCGAGTGGGCCGCGAGAGATGGCGCCGGGCAGCTTCGACACTTTTCGTGGCGTGACCGAGTGCGCGATCCCGTCTTGCAATCGATCGACGTTACGGTTTTCGCCGCGTATGGAGTCGACGCCCAGCTTGCGCGACTACAGCACGCCCTCGACGACGTGGCGGACCACATCGACCAGGATGAGGACACGCTGCGCCTGCGCGCAGATGTCGTCGTTTCCAAAAACGGTGGCGATGCCTATAACGCAACGCTTTTCAGCCACGTTAGGCGGGAGCGCTAGGTGGTCGGGGTGCTGCGCAGATGGCGTGACGAGGTCGGAGACACGCATGGGCTAGCCGTCACCCGAGTGGCGCTGGGCGTTCTGCTTTTCAGCAACGCGCTGCGCGCGGCTCGCGAGCTGAGGGACGGCTACTTCGGGGACTTCTTTCACTGGCCCATTCTCCCGGAGGCCCTCGTACCGCATCGCAACCTGTACGCGCTGCTGGTCATGGCACAGGTGCTTCTGTCGGCGTTCGTCGTTGCCGGACACCGGGCACGCGGAGCACTCTTCGCGAGCGCCATCGTCGGGCTCTACATCCTGCTCTGCGACCGTCTCCAATTTCACAACAATCGAGTCGCGCTCTTTCTCTACTCATTGCTGCTCTCGCTTTCGCCCTGCGACCGAGGGTTTTCGGTTGCCCCCGCGCTGGCAACGGGAACCGGCCCACTATGGGCCGCACGCCTCGCGCAGTTTCAGCTCGCATTCATCTACGTAGCGTCCGGCGGTTCCAAGCTGCTCGACGCCGACTGGCGTAGCGGCCGCGTGCTCCTCGAGCGGTTCGTCCTTTTTGGACAGAACGCCATCGCGAACGGCATGCCCAACAGCATCGTGCGATGGGCTACGCAGCCCGACTCGGCGAGCGCGCTCGCAAAGATCGCGATCGCCACCGAGCTTGGGCTCGCCATCGGGCTCTGGTCGCGCAGGGCTCGAATTCTCGCGCTCTGGTGGGGGGTGTGGTTCCACCTGGCCATTGAGGTCTCGAGTCGCGTCGAGGGCTTCACCTGGCTCACGCTGGCCGTCTACGCCCTCTTTTCGACGCCGGATGTTCGCGCGCGCAAGTTTTACTATGACCCTTTTCGACGGCGCAGCCGCATGCTGGCTCGCGCGGTTACCTGGCTCGATTGGCTCGCCCGGTTCGACGTCAGGCCGTGGTTGCCCGACGGGCTGCACAAAGGCCATAGCATCGTCGTCATCCGGCGCGACGGAACGTTAGCCACCGGTCTGGGGGCCGTCGCCATGGTCACGCGCTGCATCCCTGTGTTTTTCCCACTCTGGGCACCGCTCGCGCTGGCTGCGAGCTTCACCCGGGGCGGCGATACGAGCGCGAGGTCTTGACGCCACGGCCGCTGGCACGAGATACGTTCGGGCCAGCGCGGAGAAAGAGCGAGGGGCGCTTCATGATGCTTTCAGGAAAATCGGTGCTCATCACGGGAGGCGCCTCCGGCATCGGGCGGGGCATCGCCCTTGCATTTGCGCGCGAGGGAGCCAACGTCGCGATCACGTACATGACCAGCGACCCTACGGTGACTGTCGACACCATTCGATCGAGCGGCGCTCGTGCCCTAGCCATGCAGGCCGACCTCACGAGCGAACCAGCCGTCGACGATGTGGTCCGGAAAACGATCGAAATGTTCGGCGATCTGGACGTCCTCGTGGCCAATAGCGGTGGCCTGCTGAAACGCAGCCGGGTCGTCGAAACCTCGGTCGCCTTGTGGAACGAGGCCATCGCAGTCAACTTGACGGCGACATTTCTTTGTTGCAGAGCCGCCCTCAGGCACATGGAGCCGCGGAGAAAAGGCAGCCTGATCCTCATGAGCTCGCTCGCAGCTCACGACGGCGGGGGGGCGGGCGCGAGCCACTACGCAGCGACCAAAGGAGCTGTGCTCACCTATACGCGAGCGCTCGCCAAGGAGGTCGGCCCCTTGGGCATCCGCGTCAACGGGATCGCGCCGGGGCTCATCGCCACGCGATTTCACGACACGTTCACGCCCACCGAGGCACGACAGGCCACGGTGGAGCGGACGCCTCTTCGTCGAGAAGGAACGCCAGACGACGTGGCCGGGGCGGCGCTCTTTCTCGCGTCGCCGGGAGCGTCTTTCGTTACGGGCGAGACGCTCGAAGTGAACGGCGGGCTAGGCGTCTACTAGTGAATCTCGGGCTCCGGGATCGGAGCTGTTCCTTCGAGAAAGTCGAAATCGCACCCTTCGTTCGCCTGACGAATGTGCGTCGAGAACATGTGCCCGTAGCCCCGGGGATAGATCGACGGAGGAGCACGCCACGCCCGACGGCGCTCAGCCAGCTCTTGCTCGCTGACGCGCATGTTCAGGGTGCGCGCTTCGACGTCGAGCTCCACGACGTCCCCCTCTTTCAATAGGCCGAGGGGACCGCCGACGAAGGCTTCGGGGGCGACGTGCAGAATGCACGCGCCGTAGCTAGTCCCGCTCATGCGGGCGTCGGAGATTCGCACCATATCGCGTACGCCGGCGCGAAGCAGCTTCTGGGGGATGGGCAACTGCCCCCACTCGGGCATCCCGGGGCCACCTTTGGGGCCAGCATTGCGCAAGACCAAGACAGAGTCGGCCGTCACCTCTAGCGCGGGGTCGTCGATTCGCTTGGCCATTTCGTCGTAGCTGTCGAAGACGACTGCGCGCCCCGAGTGCTTGAGCAGACGCGGCTCGGCGGCCACGGGCTTCATGACGGCCCCGTCGGGCGCGAGATTTCCGCGGAGGATGACCAGGCCTCCTGGGGGCGCCAACGGATTGTCGAGCGCGCGAATGACATCGGCGTTGTAAACTTCTCGGCCCCTCACGTTCTCCCGGAGCGTCTTGCCCGTGACCGTTGGACAATCCAGATCGAGAAGCGGGCCGACCACGTTGAGCAGGGCGGGTAAGCCGCCCGCATAGCAGAAGTCCTCCATCAGGTATTTGCCGGCAGGACGGAGGTTGGTGAGCACAGGTACGCGCCTCGATAGCTCGTCGAAGCGATCGAGGCCGAGGGGGATCCCCGCGCGTTTGGCCATCGCGACCAGATGCACGACGGCGTTGGTCGACCCGCCGAGAGCGAGCACAATCGTGACGGCATTGTCGACGGAGGCGGCTGAAAAGAGGTCCGATGGCTTCAGATCCTCCCAAACCATTTCGACGATGCGCCTTCCGGCGCCTGCGGCCATTCGGGCTGCGCGCGAATCGACCGCCGGCGTGGAAGATGCTCCTGGAAGCGAGAACCCCAAGACCTCGACAATGGCAGCCATCGTCGACGCGGTTCCCATCGTCATACAAGTGCCCGGCGAGCGCGCAATCCCGTTTTCGATGTCGATCCAATCGTTCTGGGTGATGTTGCCGGCACGAAGCTCGGCCCAATATTTCCACGCGTCGCTCCCGCTGCCCAGGAGTTGCCCGCGAAAGTCACCGCGCAACATCGGTCCGGCAGGAAAGAAGATCGCCGGGAGGTTCATACTGGTCGCCCCCATCATCAGGGCCGGAGCGGTCTTGTCGCATCCGCCCATCAGCACGACGCCATCGGCCGGATACGAGCGCAAGAGCTCTTCGGTCTCGATTGCCAGTAGATTGCGGTAGAGCATCGTCGTCGGCTTCTGAAAGTTCTCCGACAGCGATATCGCGGGCATTTCGACGGGAAAGCCCCCTGCCTCCCATACCCCGCGCTTGATCTCCTCGACCCGCACGCGAAAGTGCTGGTGGCACGGGTTGATGTCGCTCCAAGTATTGAGGATGGCGATGACGGGCTTGCCGGCGTAGTCCTCGCGGCTGTAGCCCATCTGGGCGGTGCGCGAGCGGTGACCGAACGAGCGGAGATCGCTCGCCCCATACCAGCGATGGCTCCTAAGCTGCTCCGGCGTCTTACGCTTGCCGCTCATGGCTCGAAGTTCTATCTCCGCGCCTCCAGCCGCGCTACAGCCAAACGCGGGGACGAAGGACGACCATGCTACCTCTCACGGCGATCTTTCTAGAGGTCGCGCGGCGCGTGGACGGCGCCACGCTAGTTTTCGACTCGCTGTCTTCGCAACCGGCCCTCGTCGCCACGGGACCTCTGCACGTGCTCGCAGTGGGCAAGGTCGCGTTCCCCATGTTCGACGGCCTCGTGGCCCGAGTAGGAGAAAGCGACGTTGCGAGTGGCCTGCTCATCGCACCCGAGACGCGCTTCCCGGATGAACCCAAGTTGCCCGCGAGCGTTCGCGCACTCGTTTCGGACCATCCAGACCCTTCCGAGCGCAGCGTGCTCGCCGGACGTGCCGCGCGCGACATGCTGGCCGGCCTCGCACCTTCCGCTCGTTTGGTCGTCCTGCTCTCCGGTGGCGGCTCCGCGGCGATGGCCGTACCTGCCAACGATCTATCTCTCCACGAGAAGCGAGTGACGACCAAGGCGGTGGCACGCGCAGGTGCGTCGATCGCGGAGCTCAACACCGTGCGAAAACACCTGTCCGCGGTGAAAGGGGGACAGCTCGGTCTGGCGACGCGAGCGCACACGGTGGTCCTCGCGCTCTCGGACGTGGTGGGGAGCGATCCGGGTGTCATCGCTTCCGGCCCGTTCTCGGCAGACCCTTCGACGTTCGCGCAGGCGCTCGCGCTCGTCGAACGGCTTGCCCCTGGAGCCCCTGCACGCGTGCTCGACCACCTGCGGCTCGGAGCAGCCGGCGTGCTACCCGAAACGCCCAAGCCCGGCGATCCTCGGCTCGGACATATCGAGTACAAGCTCCTGGCGGGCCCCGAACGGGTGCCGGAAGAAGCGAGACGAATCGTGGAGGCGCAGGGCGGCGCGGCCGGCACCCTATCGCTCAACACGGAAGAACCGGTCATCGACCTTTCGAAGCGCTACGGCGTGCGAGCGCGGCAAGAAAGGCAGGCCGGCGGACCCGCGCGCATGCTCATCGGCAACGGAGAGCCATCGATCGTGGTACGAGGCGAGGGGCGCGGAGGCCGCGCGACGCATCTGGCGCTCCTGATGGCCCGCGAGATTGCCGGGATGTCGAACGTCGCCTTTCTTGCGGCGGGGACCGACGACCGCGACGGTCTGTCCGACGCGTCCGGAGCCGTGGTCGACGGCGCGACTTGGGAGCGCGCGCAGAGCCAAGGGCTCGACCCGCTCGGTGCGCTCGATCGCTGCGATAGCGAAGCGCCACTCAAGGCGCTCGGATGCCTCGTGCGCGGCCCGGGGACCTCGAACCTTCTCGATCTGCACTTGTTGGCAGTCGACTAGAGGGCGGGGCTACTCCGCGATCTTGTGATTCGCCATGCCCTCGAGCGCTCGCACCATGCCGGAGTGGTCCCACTTCGCACCGCCAGCCGCGGCGCACGCGTTGAAAAGTTGGGCGCACGTGGCCGTGACGGGTAGCGCAACTTGCAACTCGCGAGCGCCGCTAAGCGCCAACCCCAGGTCTTTCTGGTGAAGCTCGATGCGAAAGCCGGGTTCGAAGTTGCGTTTGATCATTCGCTCCCCGTGAACTTCGAGAATGCGTGACGACGCGAACCCACCCATCAGCGCCTGACGCACCCGCGCCGGGTCGGCGCCGGCCTTCGATGCGAAGAGGAGGGCCTCGCCGACGGCTTCGATCGTAATCGCCACGATCATTTGATTGGCGACTTTGCACGTCTGCCCGTCGCCGTTGACGCCGACGAGGGTGATGTTCTTGCCCATGAGCGCAAAGAGCGGTTTGACCTTCGTGAACGCGTCTTCGGGGCCGCCCACCATGATGGTCAGCGTGGCTCCCTTGGCTCCGACCTCGCCCCCTGAGACCGGAGCGTCGAGATACGCGCAACCTAGCTCGTTGATCCGCGCCGCAAACCGTTTCGTCTCCATCGGCGAAATAGAGCTCATGTCGACCACAACCTTGCCCGCGCTCAGGCCCGAGGCGACGCCGTTCTCGCCGAAGAGAGCGGCCGCCACGTCCGGGGTATCGGGCACCATCGTGATGATGATCTCGGCCTTCTGCGCGACTTCTTGGCTCGACTTGCAGGCCTTGGCGCCTTTTTCGACCAGCTCAGGCGGCACGGGACGCACGTCGTACGCAAAGAGCTCGTGGCCACCGGCGAGCAAATGCCCGGCCATCGGCCGCCCCATGATCCCCAGTCCAATGAAACCTACTTTGCTCATGTCCGTTTTACCCCAGGTACGGTTTGGCCCAGCCGAGGCCTGCCGTCGTTGTCGTTTCGGGCTTGTACTCGCAGCCGATCCACCCGGCGTAGCCCAGCTTGTCGATGAATTGAAGCAGGAACGGGTAGTTTATCTCGCCGCTACCGGGCTCGTGTCGACCCGGATTGTCCGCGAGCTGCATGTGCGCGATGCGCGAGAGGTTCCGCTGGATAGTGGGGGCCAGATCACCCTCCATAATCTGCATATGATAAATGTCGTATTGAAGCGACAGATTCGGTGAGCCCACGGCATCCATGATCTCGAGCGCTTGCGCCGTGTGGCACAAATAGAACCCGGGGATGTCGCGCGTGTTGATGGGCTCGATGAGCAAACGAATGCCCGCAGCGCCAAGCGCGCTGGCCGCGAAGCTCAGATTGCTCGTGAAGGTCTCGCGAACGCTCTCGAGCGAGACGCCTTTGGGGGCGATGCCCGAAAGACAATTGATCTGCTTGCAGCCGAGCGTGGTCGCATACTCGATCGCGCGACCGACGCCCTCTTGAAACTCTCCGACTCGGTCGGGCAAGCAAGCGATTCCGCGCTCGCCCGCGGCCCAGTCGCCCGCGGGCAGATTGTGCAGGATCTGCGTCAGTCCGGCCTTCTGCAGGCGCTCGAGCAGCTGCTCTTTCTTGTACGGATAGGGAAAGAGGTACTCGACGCCGTGGAAGCCCGCCTTGGAAGCGGCTTCGAAACGGTCCAAAAAGTCGACCTCACCAAACATCATCGTCAGGTTCGCGGCTAGCTTGACCATCGGAGCTTCTCCTCGCTTTGCGTCAGGACGCCGTCAGGCGCCGTCGGTCTTGAAACGATCGGCCAGCGTTTTGGTCGCCGTCTTGAAAATGCCTACGTCGCCGCCCACGGCGACCATCGTCATGCCCATATCGAGATAGCGGCGCGCGTCCTTCTCGCCGGTGAGAATGCCCACCGCCTTCCCCGCTGCCTTTGCCGTGGCGACGACGCGCTCGATCGCCCGAACTACCTCGGGATGGCTCACCTGACCAAGAACCCCATAGTCCGCCGACAGGTCCGACGGGCCAATGAAAAGCCCGTCGACGCCATCGACCGAGGCGATCGCTTCCACGTTCTCGACGCCTTTGCGACTTTCGATTTGAACGGTGACTGAAATGTCTTCGTTGATGCGCGTAAAGTAGTCCGGCACGTAGCCATATTTGATGCTGCGGTGAACCGTGCCGACACCGCGCATTCCCTGGGGGGGGTAGCGTGTCGCAGCCACCGCGGCCCTCGCTTGGTCCTCAGACTCGACGTTCGGCATCAAGAAGTTGAAAAACCCGATGTCGAGCAAACGCTTGATGATGACCGGCTCGGCCCACTGCGGCCGTACGATGGGCGCGCTCGGACTGTCTTTGAGCGCTTGGAGCTGTCCGATGAATGAGCCCCAATCGTTCGGGGCGTGCTCCCCGTCGATGAGCAGCCAGTCGAATCCGGCGTATCCCAGGATCTCGGTCGTAATGTTGTTGGCGAGTGAGGCCCAGCAGCCGATGAGCGTCTTTCGCGCCCGCAGGTCGCGGCGGAACGAATTGGGCATAGAAACGTAGGGTGTGGTCGTCATGGAGGGTCCCGCGGGCGCCCGGCAGAGTAGAGCTTCTATCCCGTTTCCGCTACGGGTCGGTCCTCTTGCCCAATCCGAGCGAAAAGACGACGACGGCAGACAGCGCCATAGCCAGGGCGAGCACCGTGAGGCCTCCTGCAAACGACCCGGTGGCCGATTTCACCCGCCCCATCATCGACGAACCGAAAGCTCCGCCTAGATTGCCCACCGCGTTGATGAGGCCGATGCTGCCCGCTGCGGCCGCCTCGGATAGCAGCAGGGGAGGAAGGGCCCAGAACGACGGTTGATACGACTTGATGCCCGCCGCGGCGATGACGAAAAACGTCACCGTGAGGGCAAGATGCCCCTGGGTCTGGCTCACGAGCAACAGCATCACGGCGCCCACGACCAGGGGGACCACCGTGTGCAGCCGGCGTTCTTTCTTCAAGTCCGAGTGCCAGCCTGCGAAGAGCTGGCCCGCCAAGGCCGCGGCTGGGGGGAGCATCAGCAACGACGTGATCGTGTCGATCGGCAGCTTGTACCAATCCTTCAAGATGCTCGGCAGAAAGAACTCGAGGCCGTAGTTGGCCGATACGCCCAGGAAGTATGCGAGCGCGAGCAGCAACACCTTGGGATGCGCGAGAGCCTCGAGCACGCCTATCTTGGCTTTGCCGGACCGGATGAGCCTGTCGCGGTCGAGCTCCGCCTCGAGCGCATCTCGCTCTTCGACGGTGAGCCAACGCGCATCGCGCGGCCGATCGGGGAGAAAAAACAGGATGAGGCACCCCAGAATCACTGCAGGGACCCCCCAGTAGATGAACATCCACTGCCAGCCCTTGAGCCCCAAAAAGTCGAGCTTGAGCATGGCACCCGAGATCTTCGGGCTGACGATCTGCGAAAACGGGGTTGCGACGATGAGGGCGGCCGTGGCGCGCGCTCGGTCACGGCTCGGGAACCAGTGCGTCAAGTACACGAGCATTCCGGGGAAGAACCCTGCCTCAGCCACCCCGAGGAGGAAGCGAAGCGAGTAAAACTGGAAGGGCGTGGCGATAAATGCGATCGCGGCGGCCACCACGCCCCACGCAAACATCGACATCGTGATGAGTTTGCGAGCGCTCCACTTCTCGACGATGAGCGCACCCGGAATCGCGAGCACGACGTATCCGGGGAAAAACCATCCAGAGCCGTCGCCGAAGACGGCATTGGTGAACCATGGCAGGTCCGCCTTCATCGTCAGCTTCGCGATCGAGATGTTCGTTCTGTCGACGTAGCTCAGCACGTAGCAAAGAAAGCAAAGCGGCAGCAGGTGCCAAAAGGCTTTGCTCCGGGCACGATCGAGCGCGGTCGGCGCCTGAGGAAAGACGGGAGTCATGGGCGGGGGTTCAGGGCGAGTCTACTTTTCGGGCAGCACCTGCCATTGCCTGCGAGACACGACGGGAAGCTGCAGGGCACGTTCGCGCTCGAGGTCCAGATTGCCCACGTGAAGCGATATCGGCGCCTGCACCCATTTGTAAATAGACTCGGAGAAAAGACTCACGAATCGAACGCCCCACTCTTCGAGCTGCTTGGGCGGCTCCTCCGGGAACATAGTCTCGAGCGCCCCCACGACGTCCGCTATGGTCATTTTTTCACCGACAAAGAGAGCGAAGCACGCGTCGAGCACCGGAAAGGGCATGAGATCGCGCTCGTCTTCTTGGTCTTCCGCCAGCTCGGCGCTCGCCGGTTTCCGGAGTGTGAGCCGGATGCCCTCCGACTTCGTGCTCTCGTAGAGCCAATCGATGACGTAGTTGACGACTGTCTTCGGGACGTTTGCGATGACGCTGAGCGCTCCCTCGCCGTCGCCCCCGATCGTCACGTAGCCCACGGCCTTCTCGCTCATGTTGCTGGTTTGCAGGAACAAGCCGGCCGCCGAGTTCGCCCACGTCCACATGCGCGCCGAGCGCACGCGGGCCTGGATATTCTGGCGAGCCATGCGCGAGAGGCTCTCGCCAGGCTGAAGCATCTTTTCGACGGCCCCGAGCTCTCGGTCGAAAGCATCGTCGATTGAGACGACTACGAGAGGAACGTCGAGGTCGCGCGCGGTCTGCTCAGCCGCGGCGCGCGTCTCGGGCGAGGAGTATCGGGTGGGTAAATAGAACGCGCGAAGGATCGAGGACGCGGTTGCCCTGCGTTCGGTTTCCGGTAGATGCCCCCAACGTTTGTCAATCCAGCGCCGAGCGATGGCGAGCACGAGAAGGCTGTCGCGCCCACCGGAAAGCGCAACCCCAATGGTCTTGAAGCAACCGTTCTTCTCGAAATAGTCGCCAACTCCGAGGGCCAGAGCGTCGAGCAACTCGCGGCAGAAGTGGTCCCGAGCGCTCTCCGCGGGCTGCTCGACGGGCAAGAAGAAACTACGGTGCGATGGAACGGGGTACGAAAGCGAAGCGCGACCTGCCGTGGGAGCGTCGACGCAAACGCGCGCGACGTTGGAAGCCGCCGCTGCGAACGCCTGGTTGTCTTCACGCCAGGTCGTGTTCTCCGTGCGCAGCCGCCGCGTCCGATCCAGATCGACCGTGACCGCGCTGACGCCTTCGCGAAAGCGCGGGGCCGCCAGAAGCATTCGGCCGTTTTGCACCACGTATCCCCCGCCGTCGAACACCAGCCCATCGTTGGCGCCCACGAGATTGACATAGGCCACCGTGGCCTGGCAGTCGGCGGAGCGCGTAGCCATCATTTCGCGCCGGGTTTCGCTTATCCCGAGCCGAAATGGGGACGCGCTGACGTTGACGACGAGCTCAGCGCCGGCAAAGCAGCGCCGACGCATGGGGCCATCAGGCGACCAACCGTCCTCACATACCTCGAGGGCGACTGTCCCGAAATCGAGGTCGAAAACCAGGTCTCCAAAGGGCACACCTTCGATGGCTTCGACGGTTCCGGAAGCTCCGCGGGAAAGCGTTCGCGCCTCGTAAAAGACATTGTAAAGCGGTAGTTTTTCCTTTGGGACGAGCCCCCAGACACGGCCCGCGTGCACGAGTGCCGCCGCATTGTAAACGTGGGCCCCTCGCGCCACCACGAGTCCGATGACCGAGACACACCCGAGCGTGCCCGTCTCACGGGCAAATCTGTGAAGCTCCGCCCACTGGGCTAGGACGAAGGCCCGCCACTGCACGAGGTCTTCCGGCGGATAGCCACCCACCACTTGCTCGGGCAACGCGACCAGTGTCGCGCCTTCGGCGGCTGCCGTGCGCACGAGATCCACAGCGCGATCGACGTTGGATGTGCACGCGCCAACGGTGGCGTTGACGTTGGCCAGGCCGACCCGGACGAGCCTCATCTCATTTCTTGTCGGGCTCGATCGCTGGCAGCTGAGGAATGTGCGGGACGAGCGTGATCTCGATGCGTCGGTTCTTCGCTTGGCCGTCCGGACTGGCGTTCGAAGCGACCGGATCGTAGGGACCGTAGCCGGCGGCCGAAAGCGTGCTCGCGTCGACACCATCGGCGACCAGCAGCTTGACGACCGCGATGGCTCGCGCGGTCGAGAGCTCCCAGTTGGTCGGATATTTTTTCTTCGTGGCCGGCGTGATGGGGACGTTGTCGGTGTGTCCTGCGACCTGGAAGCGCTTGGACCCGACACTTCGGAGGGCCGCGGCCACCTCCACGAGCCCTTGCCTGCCCGCGGGCTTGACGTCTGCTTCGCCCACGTCGAAAAGGACGTCGTTGTGCAACTGCAAGACGGCGCGCCCGTGACGGGTCGCTACCTTGAGGTGCCCGGCGTCGATCAGCTTTTTGAACTTGGTCTGAAGATCTTCAAGTAGCTTGCCGCGCTCTTGCGCCTCTTCGACCGCGCGCTTTGCTTCCTCGAGCTGAGCCTTCTGTTCGTCCGTGATGGCCTGGGACTGAGCCATCCCGAGAGAGTTCTTGAGCTCCGTCTGCTGCTGGCTCTCGGTGGTGAGCTGCTGCTGAAGCTGCCCGACTTGGCGTTTTGCGGCTTCCGCTTCGTGTTTGGCCGTCTCCGCCTCTTGCGTCTTCGCGTCGTAGTCGGCCTTTGAGACACCGCACGCACAGAGCCCGACGGCCAGAAGGGTACCCCAACGCGTCGCCATGGGACGGGGAGGTTAGCGCAAGCCCCCGCATCAGGCGAGCTTGCGGGACCCATTGACGAGAGCCACTCGCAACACCTCACGCACCGGCACACCATGCTCGTAGGAGGCCCGAAGGCACGCGTCGAACTCGGGTTTGATCTGCGGCGGACCGTACGGCCCGAGCGCTATTTTTACAGGAATGCTGCCATAAGGCGTCTCGACCATCTCGATGTGGCGTGGGCGTTCGCTCCGAACGACATCGTAGCGCCGCACTCCGAGGCTCGTCGTCTCTCGAAGCATCGCATCGACGAGTGCGTCGGCCTTGTCAATGGGAGCGAGGACGGCAAGGGTCAAAGCTGGGCGTCCCTTCTTCATGGTGATGGGAACCGCCCATGCGTCCAGCGCTCCGGCGGCGAGGAGCGCCTCGATCCAACTGGCCACGAGCTCGCCCGTGGCGTCGTCGACATTCGTCTCGAGCACCGCGTGTGTGACGCGCGTGCCGCGATCGAGTTGCCCGGCATCGGCAATACTCAGAACCGCACGCAGAACATTGGGCCGATCTGTGAGGTCGGCCCGTCCAGCACCCCAACCGACGCGAAGAGGCGTCATCGCGGGCCATGAGGCCGACCGCGCCGCGTGCGCTCCGACGATGGCAGCACCGGTGGGTGTCACGAATTCGAAGTCTAGGCCGCCATCACGAGTCGCCAGCCCCTCGAGGCACTCGACGGTGGCGGGTGCGGGCAGCGGAAGCACGCCGTGCGAAGCTCGGACGAAGCCGCGACCCATCGGAAGCGGCGAAACGACGAGCGTCGCGCCGATGTAATCGAGCGCCGCGGCGCTGCCAACGACGTCGACGATGGCGTCTATCGCCCCTACCTCGTGAAAGTGAACCTGCTCGAGGGGAACGCGGTGCACTTTGGCTTCCGCAGTCCCCAACCGGAGTAACGTGCGCTTTGCACGCTGTTTGACGGCTCCCGTAAGAGTCGAGTCATCAATCATCGTCCGGATGTCCGCGTACGTGCGAGGAGGTTGCACCTCGTCGACGTGAACATCGAACGACGCCGCCACGATTCCGTGCCGCACGCGGCTCCCAATCTCGATGCGATAACCGACCAAGGGAAGAGAGGTCAACGCGCCTTTCACCACAGCGTGCGGGACGCCGAGGTCGAGCAGCGCGGCAATGATCATGTCCCCAGCCAGCCCACTCGGCGCGTCGAGATACAGAAGCTTTCCCTCCCCGGCTCCGCGCGCAAGCTCGTCGTGCTCGCGCTCGTGTTCGTGCCCGTGCACGTGTGGGTGTCCGTGCTCGTGCTCGTGCTCGTGCTCGTGCTCGTGCTCGTGCTCGTGCTCGTGCTCGTGTCCTTCGTGCGCCATTTCCGCCCCTTACCGCTGCTCGCGCGAGCGCAGGATTCGAGCGGCGGCATACGCAGCGCCAAAGCCATTGTCGATATTGCAGACCACGACGCCCGAGGCGCAGCTCGAGAGCATCCCGGCAAGCGCCGTCAGCCCGCCCAAGCTCACCCCGTACCCAATAGACGTCGGGACGGCGATCACCGGGCCACCGAAGATGCCTCCGACTACACTCGGGAGCGCACCCTCCATGCCCGCCACCACGATGGCCATGCTCGTGCGTTCGAAGACCTCGCGCTTGTGGAGGAGACGATGGATCCCCGCCACGCCGACATCGTAGACACGCTCGACGCCGATCCCGAGGATCCGAAGAGTCTCGGCGCACTCTTCGGCGACAGGCAAGTCTCCGGTGCCCGCGCTCACCAGTGCGACCGCTTGCGCCCCAAGCGCCACGATTGGCACCGACTCGAGCGTGGCGATGCGGGCGAGCTCCACATAGCGAAGGTCGGGCAGGGCCGCGCACACCGCCCGCGCCTTGTCGGCTTCGAGCCGCGTAATGAGCACGTTCTGGCCGGCGCGCTGAAGCTCGCGAGCAATACCGACGACTTGCTCGGACGTCTTGCCAGCCCCCAATATCACTTCGGGGGCCCCATGCCTGAGGGCTCGGTGATGGTCGACCGACGCGTAACCGAGGTCGGCATAAGGGAGATCCTTCAACCGCGCGACGGCATCCTCGATGCGCAGGGTCCCCTGGCTTACGCCCTCCAAGAGCTCGCGCAACCTGCTCTCATCCATCGCGTTTGCGCGCGAGCGTAGCACCGCCGTACCCTCGCACGCACCGTCGTGCCCATCATCCTCGTACATCTCGTTGGCCTTTCGCTAGGCGCCACCTTCGCGTGGGCGGCGGGGCCCGAGCTTGCGCGAAGCGAAAAGCCGGCTGCGCTCACGCCCGCGTTTGCCGTGGTCGCTGCATTCACGGCATTCGTCTGGGTGCCCGTGGGAGGGTACTTCGCGATTTTCCACGGCGACTGGTCCTACCTTTACCTCGTCGCGCAGCATCCGAGCGCGATCGACCTAGCGCTCGTGGTGTTGTCGGGCGCTTGTGTCGTTGGCGGCTTTCTCGCCACCGCGAAGGCCGCACGCAAGCGACGGCTGGGGCCCGTACTTGCCGCCGCCGCCTTGCCCGCGACGATCGCCCTCGCCGGACTGCCTTTCGTCCTGCGAAGGCTGTCGGTGAGCGCCACCTACTCTCAATTCCACGGCGATTTCGGCACCCAGCCCATCGGCTCGAGCCTGCTCGGAAAGGGCGTGCTCGTCCTGGGGGCCCTGGTTGCGCTTGCTACCGTCTGGACCATGCGCGCGCTCACGCGTCTCACATCCGCTGCGTGAGCCCCAAGGCCCGGGCGACTCCTGCTACCATGACCGCCATGTGGGCAAGAGGCGCCGCGATTCGCCCGGTACCCCGGTATGCCGTCGTCGCCGCTGCGACACTCGAAGACATAGAGCGCGAGCTCGCGGAAGACTCCGAAAACGCAAGGGGCCAGCTCGACTCGGCCTTCTCTCGCTTCGAAGCGACCCAGCCCCAGCTCGCAGACGCCCTTTCCCGCGTGCTCGCCAAACCGCTCGACGAGACAGCCTTGGCGCTCGGTTACTTCCTGACCATCGCCACGTGGCTCGCGTTCGAGCGCGAGTTCGGCAAGACGCGGCTGCGTGAGGTCTCCGACGATGCGCTCTGTGCCACGCAGCAAGCGATCGATCTCGAGGAGGAGCTTCGCGCGTCCCAGGGCGATGAGCCATTCGACGTCGACGATGTCGTTTCCATCGAACAACCAAGTCTGCTCGCGTTCATCCACGAGCACATCGACGCGGCGCTCGACCCGTCCACGAGCGAAGGGCAGCAGGCCGACGAGGCGCGTGAGGTCGACGTCGACGACGTTCACGCGGTCTACCGAGCTGTCGTGCTGCTCGCCCTCTGCCTTTCGCACGCGGTTCTTCCGGTCGACGACGCCTTGCGCGGGACCCGGGAGCTTATGGCATGAGGACGGAGGCCGTCGTCCTGAGGACGCACGGCGGCCCCGAGGTGCTCACCCGGGAGACGATCGACGTTGACGACCCACGTCCCCGCGAAGTTACCGTTCGCGTCCGGGCTGTCGCTCTAAACCACTTGGACATTTGGGTACGCCGCGGCATGCCCAACCTGAAGCTCGCCTACCCCCACGTTCTCGGGAGCGACGTGGTGGGTGAGGTCGAGGGCCTCGGGGCGGGAGCGCAGCACGTAAAGGTTGGCGATCGGGTGGTGGTGAGCCCCGGTCTCTCGTGTGGGCTGTGCGAGCGGTGCTTGTCGGGCCACGACAACCTTTGCGTCCGCTTCGGCATCCTCGGCGAGCACGTCCGCGGCGGCTACGCGCGTCACGTCGTCGTTCCGGACACCAATCTCCTGCCCTACCCAAACGATCTGCCCTTCACCGCGGCGGCAGCCATCCCGCTCGCGTTTCTCACCGCCTGGCAGATGGTCGTCATCAAGGCTCGCGTCGAGCCGGGCCAGACCGTGCTCGTCCAATCGGCCGGGAGCGGCGTGTCGAGCGCGGCCATCCAGATCGCCAAGCTTTTCGGAGCTCGCGTCATCGCCACCACGGGCCATGGCGGCAAGGTCGAAAAAGCAAGGTTGCTTGGGGCCGACGAGGTGATTGACCGCTCCTCCTGTGACTTCGTGAGGGAGGTCAAGAACCTGACCAGCGGTCGCGGCGCCGATGTCGTCATCGAACACGTTGGGGGAGAGGTCCTGACCGCAAGCATTCGTGCCACGGCCAAAGGTGGGCGCATCGTCACCTGCGGGGCGAGCGCGGGGCACTCACCCGCAATCGACCTGCGGCACGTCTTTTTCAGACAGATCGAGATCCTCGGCTCGACCATGGGGCCAAAGGCCACGCTCTTCACGATTCTGGACCACATCCGTAGCGGCAAGCTCCGACCCGTAGTCGATCGCGTCCTGCCGCTTTGGGAGGCTGCGCAGGCGCACCGCAACCTCGAGTCGCGTGATGTCTTCGGCAAGGTCGTTCTGGAGGTCGATTGAGACTCGCACGGCCTGCGACCGCAGCTGCCCTCTTGGCGGTCGGGGCTATCGCGGTTGCGGGCTTCGTCGCCGGTGCGGTTCGCGTGCTGCCCTGGGTCTTGGACCCGGCAGTTCCGCTTCGCGCAGCGATGCCGTTTGCCCGCGGCCTTGCGGCCGTGGCCATCGAATCTGCGTTCCTTGTGGGCTGGCCACTCGGCTGGACGGTGGCATTCTTTCGGATCGTCGAGAGCGGCGAAGCGCGCGTACTCCAAACGTTGGGGCAAAGCCCAGCGGTCACCGTGGCGCGCTTGGCTCCCCACGGTGCTGCCTTCGCCTTGGCCTTGGCAGCCGTCGGGATTGCCTGGGGTCGGGATGCGAGCGCGCCGGGGTGGGTCGCCAACGATCTCATCGCACAGGCGCGCGCGTCCTGCGAGACGGTTGAGTCGCCGGTCGCCTACTCGGTCCCGTTCACGAGCCTGACCTGGTTATGCGCGCCTGGAGGTGAGCCGCGCCTGGTTGGTTCGGTTCCCGCGGCGGCCGAGCGCGCGGCCTTCTCCGCGGCAGACGCCCACATCGCTGGCGACTTTCGCTCGCTCGAATTGCACGATGCCCGGCTGCTCGTCGCGGGCCCAGCAGCTCCCCCCATACAGGCCCACGTGCACACTCTCGCCATTCGCGGGCTCGCGCCTTGGGCCCAGGCATCCACGCTCCCCGCATCGTTACGCGGCCTTGTCCTCGCGCTAAGCGGCATTGCTGGCGCGTTTCTAGGCGCCTATGCGGTGCTGAGAGGGGCGGCACGGAGCCGCCTCGAAGCGGTCGTTCTGGGAGCCGCAGGGCCGCTCGTAGCGCTGGGGCTCATGCGATGGCTCGAGCGGATGGGCTCGCGGCCGGCCTTCTTCGCAGTTGTCCCGATGGGAAGCGGCGGGATAACGCTGCTGGTCGGCGCCTTGGTCGAGCGCTTGCGCGCCGCGCCTAGGATTGCTAGCACATGAGGGGAATAAAGACCTTCGGGTGTCCCTTGTGGACTCGAAGGCTTGAGTGCGAGTTCGTATCTACAGATAGGCAAGGAACGCCATGGGCAACTTGGGTTTCGGGGAGATTATGCTCATCGCGGGGATTGCCGTTCTCCTCTTTGGAGCCGGCCGCATTGCGGACATTGGTAAAGGCCTCGGCCAAGGCATCAAGAACTTCAAGCAAGGCTTGAAGGAAGCCGGCGAGCTCGACGAAAAGAAGTAGGCGCCGGAGGCGAGCTGAGATCCAAAATGGGCAACCTGGGCTTCGGGGAAATCATGCTCATCGTGGGGGTGGCCGTGCTCCTCTTCGGAGCGGGTCGCATTGCCGATATCGGCAAGGGACTCGGCCAGGGCATCAAGAACTTCAAACAGGGTTTGAAGGAAGCCGGTGAGCTCGACGACGACAAGAAGAAGCTGCCCGAAAAGACGCCCGAGGTTGCGGCTACCGCCCCGGACGACAAAGGCGGTAAGGCTTCCTAACCGCCTTATTGCCGTCCACGCGCCGTCCACGCCTAGACGAGCCGACGCGACATTTCTGGCCCTGCGCAAGCACGCGGGCGTCCGCCGGACGGCGTGCTAGACGGAGTTGCAACCCACGTGCCCCGAACCTTCGCTTCCAGACTGAGCGCAGTCGCACCAAGCATCACGCTTGCCATGAATGCACGCGCGCTCGAGATGAAATCGCGCGGAGTCGATGTCTTCGCATTCGGCGTTGGCGAGCCCGACTTCGAGCCGCCCGAGTATGTGCGTGAGGCCGCCAAGAGAGCCATCGACGCGGGCTGCTCGAAGTACACGGCGGTCACAGGCATTCCCGCCCTCAAGGAAGCCATTTGCGATGCCACGGAGCGCATGCGCGGCTGGCGGCCGAAGAACGAGAACGTGTGCGTGAGCGTTGGAGCAAAGCACGCGCTCTTCAACCTTGCGCTGGCTCTGTACGAGCCGGGCGACGAGGTCGTCATTCCCAAGCCCTACTGGGTCAGCTATCCCGAACAAGTTCGCCTGGTCGGCGCGACTCCGGTGCTCGTGGACACTCGCGAGGAGGACGGCTGGAAGCTTTCGCCGGCTCAGCTCGAGCACGCTCTGGGCCCGCGCACGAAGGCCGTAATCCTCTGCTCGCCCTCGAATCCCACCGGCATTACCTATACGGAAGACGAAACGCGGGCGCTTGTCGACGTTATCCGCAAGCACGATTGCTGGCTCATCGTCGACGAGATCTACGCGGAGCTCGTCTACGACGGGCTACGCTTTGCCTCCGCCGCGAAGATCGCTCCGGATTTGCGCGACCGCCTCATCGTAGTCGATGGTGTGTCCAAGACGTTCGCGATGACCGGCTGGCGTATCGGCTGGGCGCTCGCGCCCGCACCTCTCGTCAAGGCGCTCGACGTGATTCAGGGCCAGAGCACGACCAATCCGACCGCGGTGGCGCAGCACGCCGCGATAGCGGCCCTCAAAGGCCATTCCGACGACTTCGCGCGCGTCCGCGGCGAGTTCCAAAAGCGGCGTGACGCGATGGTCTCGGAGCTGAACTCGGTCAAAGGCATTCGCTGTCGCACGCCGGAGGGAGCCTTCTATGCCTTCGCCGACTGCCGTGGCCTTCGCGGCCTCGACTGGAACGGCAAAGCGGTCGACACCGACGAAGACATCGCGTTCTGGCTGCTCGACAAGGCCCACGTGGCCGCGGTGCCGGGAGGCGGTTTCGGCGCGCCTGGCTATCTTCGCTTCAGCTACGCCGCCAGCGAGCAGCGAATCGCGGCGGGCATCGCTGCGATCCGAGCCGTCGTCGACGAAGCCCGCCAAAAACGCTGACTGCCCGATATCCAAAGCTCCGCGAGTCGCGAAACGGGGCTCACCTAGGGGCGAGCTTCGAGAACTTGCACGTCCTTCACGAGAGCGTCGAGATCCGACGCCTCCCGGACCGAATAGTATCCTCGCAGGCGCCCCTCGGCGTCTACGAGCACGAACCAGTCGCCGTGAACCACATCGTAGTCACCCGCATCGCGAGTGATCTTCTCGACGGAGACCTTGAAGCCGTCGATGGCGGCGCGCTCGATCTGCGCAAGTGAACCGGTGACGAACGACCAACGCGAGAGGTCCGCGTGGGCCTGCGCCGCATACTCGGAGAGAACCGGGGGAGTGTCGTTCTCCGGATCGACCGAAAACGAGACTAAGCGCGCACGGCTCTTCTGTCGGGCCAGAAGACCTTGCAGCTCGCCCATCCGCGCCGTGAGACGTGGGCAGGAAGAAGAACATCGCGTGAAAATGAAGTCGACGACGTTCACGTGCCCGACCATCGATTCACGGCCGAAGGTCGCGCCGCTTTCGTCAACCAGGCGAAACCCCGGGAGCTGCCCCAGGATGGGAAGGGCCGGTCGGGGCCGAGCCGCACGCTCAAACATCGCCAACCCGAGCCCGGCTGCGAGAGCCCCGACCACGATGATCAAACGCAGAGGCCAGGTCACGAAAGGTCCCCGACAACACGCGTCGACTAAGCGGATCCTCGATCAGCGAGCAGAACCAAGAGGAGCACGACGAGATAAGGAATCGAGAACGCGAAGACATAACGCGCCCACCGCTGTGCGTTCGGGTGCCGCACGCCGACGGAGCCTCGAAAGGCCAAAGCGAGGAAGGCCGCACCGAAAACGCTCGCGACGAGCTCATAAGCTCGGCCCGCGAAGCCGAACGGCACGAAGGCGAACGAAGACGCCACGAGCAGCACCGTCCAAAGAGCGATCATGTGACGCGCAGCCGGCTCGCCCTGCTGGACGCTGACGACCTGTAAGCCAGCGCGCGCGTAGTCGTTCGCCCGGAAGATGGTGATCGCGGCAAAGTGCGGCACCTGCCAAAGAAACAGGAAGAGAAAGAGGAGCCCCCCTCCGAGACCTAGGCCACCGGTGACCGTGGACCAGCCGAGAAGGGGCGGAATTGCGCCCGGAACGGCGCCGACGAGCACCGCAAAGTAAGTGTGCCGCTTGAGCGGAGTGTAGACCAGCACGTAGCTCGCCAATGCCACGAGACCTAGAAGGCCCGTCGTCGCATTCACCAGGAACAGGATGGGTGCAGACAAGGCCGCCAGACAAAGACCGAACGCAAGCGCCACGTCAGGCGAGAGTCTGCCGGCCGGCAAGGGGCGATTGCGCGTGCGCTCCATGAGAGCGTCGACGTCTCGCTCCCACCACATGTTTAGCGCGTTGGCCGAGCCCACGATGAGCGCAGTGCCGAGGAGCGACAGCCACCGCGCGCGAACGGACGCTTGTCCGGGGGCGAGATACGCGCCCGCCTGCTCCGTCAGCAAGACCAGGGCGGTGATGCGTGGCTTGGTCAGCGCGACAAGATCCCGAGCGAGCGGTAGGGCGCGCGCGCGCTGCACAACCGACCGCACCTCATGTCCGTGAGTGACTAGGATCTCGGTACTGTCCACGCTCGAACGACCTCGCGACGCAACACGGATCTAGGACCCGCCGGGGCTCTTGGCAAGCTGGGCGCGATGGGCCTCGGGTTCGCCTGATTCTCTCAATCGACGTGCCCGGTCGCCCAGTAGGACATGCCACATGGCGCGCTCGTCGGTGCCCGCGAGCGCCGCCCACGCTGCGGCGGCGACCGCGCAAAGTGCGCACAGAGGAACGTCGAAGGAGCCTCGCGAGACCAACGTCAGAGCCATCGTGGCCACGACGGCATCCATCTGGTTACGCAGCGTGGCCGCCACGAGCGCCAAGAGAAGCGATGCCGGCACGACGAACGTGGCCAACGCGTCGAGCCCATACGGAGCTGGAACTCCCGGGGCGTCCGCGAGAGCGGTGTGAAGCATTGCCTGCCAAGGCGAAGCGCCCGAGTGCATGCCGCTGGCAACCCCCCGCGTCAGCAAGTACGCGCCCACAAGGGCGAGCGCGGACGCAAGCTGTCCCCCCCATCGACCTCGCGTGCCAAGCCACATCACCGCGAAGAGCTGGGCGCAAGCCTCGAGCAACACGCCGAGCGTCGCCAGCTCTCGGCCGTGGGCGAACATCGCCAGGCTCGCCGCATCCCCGGCCCGCATGGCCAACACCCAGGCACCGAGGCGAGCAATGGCTGCAAAGGCGACGAGCGCCAGGACGCCGGCCAGTGCACGCGTGTGGACAGCTCGCGCGGCGCAATAGGCCCCTACGAGGGTCGTGACCGCTGCGCTGGCCGAAAGCCAGACCGGAATGGGCGGCATGGATCGATCGCGGAGAGACGGAAGCGACATCGCAATGGCCGCAGCTCCACCGCCGACGAGCACCACTTTTGCGAAGGGGCTTACATCGCGCGTGCGCAGGAGCTCGATCCCCCCGAGCACTATGACCGGGACCAGCAGAAGGAAGAGAAAGCAGCCTAGAATCGCGGCTGCCTGATCGGACGCGACGACGATCGCGTCACCTGCATTTCCGTGCACACCGGGCGCCACGATGACGCCAGCCACGGCAGCCGCGACCGCCACGAGCGCAGCAACACGGAGCAACCAGCCGAACGCGAGCGGCCCCGATGTGGGGGCGAGCGAAGGGCGCTTCGCGTCCTCGCCTGGTGCGCCGTCCGCGGTCGTGACCTCGGCTCCCATCATCTCAGGAACGAGCGTAGCTCAACGAGCGAACGCTCAGCTCGCCCATCCCGCGCGCTTGCGGGGGCGAAGTAGCGGAAGCGCCCCTTCGCGCGCATCGTTGGGACTGGTCGGAACGTTCTGTTCTTTGCCCGGACCCGGAGGCGGCGCGGGCGGCGTCCGTGAAGGCCCCTCCGGGATCGACGGTGGCGCGCTCAAGACGAACGGGCGCGCGCCTGCCGTCGAGCATGCGAACTCATCGCGATGAAACTCCCAGTGCAGGTACACATTGCCGTCCGGAGAAATGATGGCGCTCGGCGCGGGCCCGAAGGGTTGTGCGCGATCGACGGCGTCGAGCGCAGCAATGTCGAAGGCCGTGATGCCGCTCGTGCTCACGACGCCCATTCTCCTCAGGTGTCCTTCCCTTGTCAGGACGATCTCAAGACGAGTCACCAGGTGCCTATCGTTCATCGGATGGTTGGGCGGCAAGTTGTCGAGCGATCCTAGGAACGACTCGGCAAAGATGGGGTGAATCCGGTTGTGGATCCCGTTGAGGTAGGAGGCGAACGGCACGGCTGCCGTATTGAGCGCCGTCTGGTTGCCCGGCTTCACCGACGAGACGTAGTTCTCGATAGCCGTGCGCCAGCGGTCGAAGTTGGACGCCGCCCAAGACCCACGGTGCTCGCTCTTGCGCCGCTCCCCGTCGGCTTCCCGCACCTTGCGCAAGTTGTCCGATCCGACGATGACCGCGACTTGTGACTGGCTAAGGTTCACGTTGATCGCACCAGGGGGTGAGCTCTGACCGAGCCCGGGAAGCGACCAAAGCTTGCCGCCCGGCAGGTTGGAGCCTGCCGCGCCAGCTTCGGGAAGAACGGCCGCGCCGGCGGCTCCACCTGGGCCGGCTCGGTTGAATGTCCATCCGCCCTCGGCCACGCTTTCGACGTCGGGAGCCGGTGCGGTAAGGCCGCCCACGCCCGGCTGCGGCTCCGAGCGCTCTGTAACGGGGGATGACGCCTTCGCGGCGCTGTCCAGGCTGGCGGCTCGAGCTTGGGGGGCCGATTGGGGCGCCAGGGCCGTCTGATTCGGCGTCGTGGCTTTCGGGATCTTCGGCTCGTGCACGACGTCGAAATCGGTCCCACGTTCGCCGGGCGCCCGGTTTCTCGCCCCCGCGCGCTCCTCGTTCTCGGCAATCCGCGTTCGCTCGGAGTCGCCCGGCTGCGCATTGCTTCCGGGATGGTTGCCTCCCGGCGTAGGCCTCTCGTCGTCGCGATCGTGCGAGGTTTGCGTGGCGGCTGTCTCGGCGTCCACGTGGTTCGCCTCGTCGGCGACGAAATGGGCGTTGGGGTTATCTTGCTGATTCGGTTTGGCATGTTGGCGCACAGCGATGCGCCGATCCTTGAGCGGATCTTCGGGTAGCACCATCGGGGCCTTTTCCGCCGGCTTCGCCTCGACGGTCAGGGCGTGTTTCTCCGGCGCTTTCTTCTCGGAAGGCTTGGGAGTTTCCCGCTCTATGGGCTTCGCCGAGGCGACCGGAGGTGGCACAGGCGGCACGGCCTTTGGAGGAGGGGGAACGGCCTCGTCGGCCGACTCGCCGAGCGAGACTTCAAACGTCTGCTCGCCCTGACTCGCAAGACTCCCCGCCTGGCGCGCGAGCTTCCATAGCTCTGAGCGGTCATCGTGGACCTTGGCGACCACGAGACCGCCCGTGCCGAGGAAGAAGTGCGCTCCGACGGCTGCGCAAATCCACAAGGCCAGAGGGATGGTAACGTCGCGAGTCCGCATTTACGCCCGCTTGAGATTGCGCCGCTGCCGGCCTCCGCACTGAGGCACCGAAGCGTACCACAGTGCGCCCGGGCACGCCCGTGGTAAGGGGATCTCTCTTATTCATGCGCCTTTCTTACGAGATACGCGGCGCAGTGCCAGCTGATGAGGACCAGCTCCTGGCTGTGGCGGCGCACCTCAACACGGTGAATCTGCCCGCGGACAGGACCGAGATTCGAGGGCTCCTCGAGAGCGCGCTCGGAAGCTTCACGGGGGCCGTCAAAGACCCACGGCGTCGCGAGTACGTCTTCGTCGTCGTCGACCTCGCCGAAAATCGGATCGTTGGCACGTCGATGATCATCGGCCAGCTCGGCCGGCGCGACCATCCGTACATCTACGTCGACGTCTCCGAAGAGGAGCGCTACTCGGCAACTCTCGACAGGCACTTTCGGCACATGGTGCTCAAGATCGGCTACTCCTACAATGGCCCGACCGAAATCGGCGGGCTCATCGTCGAGCCCGCCTTTCGCAAGCGGCCGGAGCGGTTCGGGCTTGCGATTTCGTACGTTCGCTTCCTCTTCATCAAGATGCATCGGGATTGGTTTCGCGACGAGCTGCTTGCGGAGCTCCTGCCTCCGCTCGAGCCGGACGGCACGTCGCACCTGTGGGACGCAGTCGGACGCAAGTTCACCGAGATGACCTATGCGGAAGCGGACAGGCTTTCGAAGAAGAACAAGGAGTTCGTCCGGACACTCTTTCCCGAAGGGCCCATCTACGCCACACTCCTGCCGCAGAACGCACAAGAAGTCGTCGGGAAGGTGGGGGCACAAACTCGGAGTGTCGAGCGAATGCTTCGTCGGATCGGTTTTCGCTACGCTTGGCGCGTCGACCCTTTCGACGGTGGGCCGCATTTTTCCGCGACCACCGACGAGGTGAGCCTCGTCAAGCGCTCGCATCGCGCAACGGTGAAGAAGTTGCTCGACCCGCACGAAGAGCCGGCGTCGCGCGCCATCGTGGCGATCGAGACCACCGGGACGCCTTTTTTTCGGGCGGTGGTCACGCCTTGGCAGGATGATGCCTCGGGCGCACATATCGCGCGCGCAGCCGGAGCGCACCTCGGAGCGCGCGAAGGAGACGACATCTGGATCCTTCCTCTCGAGTGAGCCGCATGTCGACGCACATGCTCAAGACGCTCACAGCCCTCTCCGTCCTGTTGGGCGCGTGCTTCCCCGTCGCACGCCCGGATGGTGGGAAAGGTCTGCTGCAGGTGGGGGCGCTGGCGCCCGACGTCACAGCAAGCGCAAGCGACGGTGGGACGTCGAGGCTCTCGGCCGCACGGGGTAATCCCGCCGTCGTCTACTTCTATCCGAAGGACGAGACGCCTGGCTGCACTCGCGAAGCGTGCGCTTTCCGAGATGTCTTCAAGAAATACCAAGCGCGTCGCGCAGTCATTTTCGGGATCTCGCGCGATTCGGAGGAGAGCCATCGCAGCTTTCGGGCCAAGCACGATCTACCGTTTTTGCTCGTCGCCGACGAAGACGGAAGCATCGCGCGCGCGTACGGCGTCCCGAGCACTCTCGGGATGACCTCGCGTGTCACGTTCCTGGTCGGCAAAGACGGTCGGATCCTACGTGTGTGGCCAGATGTCGACCCCAGCGTGCATGCTGACGAGGTGCTCGCGGCCATCGACGCGGCGCAGCGTCCGTAAGCCGAGCGCTCTCAGCGCCCGGTCCTCTCGGACAGCCGTTTGGCCTCGCTCGGACCACCGACGTCACGACGATGGCGCCCGCGGCGCCGGTGAGCGTCCATCTCCGACTCCCCTGGTAGGCGCGTCTCCACGGCAACACCGCCCATGATGGCGAGACCGTGCACGCGGAGCAGAGGCCGGTCCGGATCGAATTGAATTGGGGTTCGCTCGACGTGCCCGAAGCCGCCCATGATCGCGGTCCCCGACACTTCTACGGAAAGGCCCGGGGGCACAATGAGCTGCACGCCCCCCATGAGGGCGACGATGTGGATCTCGGTCACCCCGGGCAAGAACTGGGCTTCGCGAAAATCGAGGCTCATTCCTCCGAAGACCGCCACCGCCTGCAAGCTCCGCGGCACCGTCCAAGCCCCGTGTCGCTCGACCCCGCCGAAGATCGCCATGACGCTGTCGCTCTCGCGCCCTCCTGGAAGCGCAAGCAAAGGTGCCGCTGAAGGCGTCAGCGCTGTGACCGACCTGGCTGGCGAGAGGTCAGACACCGTCTGAGCCACTTCGGACAGCGAGCTCGCGCGGTGCGCGAGCGTAAGCCGCCGCTCGAACTCATCAAGCTCGATGACGTCGTGAGCGAAAGCGTCCGAGAGCGCGGCGATGGCCTGCTCGCGCGCGGTTCGCAAGCTTACGAGGTTCGACGTGGGTTTCTCGTCAGGCGGCATCGAGACCGAGATTAACATCTTTGGGTCAGCAAGGCCCGTGACCCAGCGATGGGAATATCTTCCCTGGATTGAGCAGGCCCTTGGGATCGAACGCCCGCTTGATGTCCTGCTGGAGCATGATGAGCTCGTCGCTCTGCTCGAGCCGCAAGTAGGGAGCCTTCGAAACACCAATCCCGTGCTCGCCCGTCAGTGTTCCTCCGAGGGTCACGACGGCCCGCATGAGGCGCTCGATGGCGCGGTCGACCGCGGGCCGCTCGGCGACGTCGTCCCAGAGAAAATTGACGTGAATGTTACCGTCTCCGGCGTGGCCGTAGGCGAGGTGACGCACCTTTCCTTCGGCGCAGATGTCATCGGTCCTCTCCAGCAGCTCCAACATTCGACTCCGCGGTACGACGACGTCCTCGCTCAGCTTGTAGCGAGCAAGCTTACGGGTCGCGCGCGACAGCGAGCGGCGGGCCGCCCAGAGCCGATCGCGCTGCGAGCCATCTTGGGCCACGACGACATCGATGCAGCCTGGGCATGCGCTCGCGATCTCGCCGATGCGGAGAAGGCTGCTCTCTACAGATTCGCCGTCCACTTCGATGAGCAACATGGCGCCAGCGCGCACGTCCACGGGCACTCCCGCGGCGCGCACGGCCCCGAGCGTGGCCGAATCGAGCATCTCGAGACACCTCGGGACCACTCCCGAGCCCACCACCGCTGTCACGGCGCCGACAGCCGAGCGCAGGTCAGAAAAGAGCGCGAGAGCCGTCGCCACGCACGGGGGCTTCCGGATCAGACGTAACGTGGCTTCAGTGAAGACGGCGAGAGTCCCTTCGCTCCCGATGAGCAGCGCGGTCACGTCGTAGCCTGTAACGCCCTTGACCGTCCGTCGACCCGTCCTCACGAGGCGTCCGCCCACCAAGCACGCCTCGAGCCCGAGAACCCAATCTCGCGTGACTCCGTACTTGAAGGCCCGTGGTCCTCCCGCGTTTTCGGCAAGATTGCCCCCGATGCAACAACTGTCGAGGGAGTTTGGGTCGGGCGCATAGAACAGCCCTTCGCGTTCGAGCGTGGCGTGAAGCTCACCCGTAATCACGCCGGGCTCGACGACGGCGACGAGATTCTCGCGGTCGATATCTTTGACGCGCGCCAGCGCGTGGGTCGCCAGGACAATGCCGCCCCCGACCGGGACGGCGCCTCCCGTCCGCCCGGTACCGCCGGCTCGAGGGGTAACTGGCACGTCGCACGCGTCTGCAATCGCAAGCGTGGCCGCGACGTCCGCGGCGCACGCGGCAATCACCACCGCGTCGATGGGCCTTCCGGCCACGTCGCTTTCGTCCGTTTCATAGGCTTTGCAGGCCTGCGCGTCGGTCACGACCTTGGACGGCCCGAGGCGCCGCTCGAGCTCGCTCTTCGCGCGGTCTACGGCACTGCGAGCCGGGAGTCGGACGTCGGGAGCGCCGAGCAGCACGGTACGAGAACTTAGCGCAAGCGGCCCCCGACCGCCTGAACCCCACGGGTTACAAGCGAATGTCGATGTAAGTGCCGCGCCTCAGCTCCTTGAGCCATTGCTTGCGACCGCGATCGACGGCCTCCAGCATCGCTCGCTGAGTCATGTCGTTTTTGACCTCTTCGAACGGAGGAACGCGCATTTGCCCCATGGGCATGAGAATCACGACAGCCTCTTCCTGACCCGTCGACATGGCAATGGGATCCGACACGCTACCGGCCTTCGTCGTGCGCACGGCGTCTTGGATCTTCGGCATCAACGTGGCCATGGGCTGCGCGCCACGTGAGCCGCAACTATCGCGGGTGGAGACGTCGTCGCTGTACTTGGCCACGAGCTGACAGAAGTCGGCCCCTTCACGCGCCCGCCTTCCGAGCTCCTCTGCCAACGCCATGCGCGCGTCGACCTGCTGCTTGGACGCCCCCGGTACGATTCGGAGCGCCAGAATGCGCACGTCGACCGGCTCCTTGTCTCGGACGTCTTGGGCCCAGTGCTGGTAGGAGGCACGGGCGTCTTGGTCGGTCACTCGAACTCTGGGGCGGACGCGAAGGTCGATGAGCTTTCCCTCGAGAATCTGGCGGCGAAGCTCCTCGCGAAAGTCTTGCTCCGACAGACCTTGGCGACGCACTTCGCCGAGCACATCGCTCACGGAGACCGGGCGCCCCTGCTGCCCTTGAGCCTGCGCGGCGATGTTGGTGATCGCCCTGTCGATTTCGTCTTGCGAGACGCCGAAGTGCGCTCTCTCGGCCTGCTGCTCTTCGAGGCGATCGTCGATCATCCGATCGAGCAGCTCCTTGTACATCTCCTGCTCTTGAACGCTGATGACGTTCGCGTCGCGCGTCTGCAAGCGAATCTGTACGCGCCCCGCAACCGCGCGGTGCAGGAGCTCGGTCCACAGGACCGGCCGCTCACCGACGACCGCGACTACCCGCTCGACGATGGTCGCTCGCGCATCCACCGCGCACAGCAACGCGCCGACAGAGAGAGCGATCCGAAGGAGCTTCCGCGCCATCGCACCGACCAAGCTCTACCTCTTGCTGTACTGGAACCGTTTGCGGGCGCCGGGCTGACCGTACTTCTTGCGCTCCTTCTTGCGCGCATCGCGCGTTAAGAAGCCCGCGCGTTTGACCGCCGAGCGCTTCTCCGGGTCGAGCGTAATGAGCGCTCGCGCGATTCCGTGGCGCATCGCTTCGGCCTGGGCGCTCTTGCCGCCCCCAATGCACGTAGCCCAAACGTCGAACTGGTCCTGAGCTTCGATGAGCTCGAGGGCCTGGCGCAGAATCATGCGCGACGTCTCGCGCTCGAAGTACTGATCGACGGGCATGCCATTGACCACGATCGTGCCATTGCCCGTCTTGAGCCAGATCCGGGCAATCGCGGTCTTGCGCTTGCCGGTGGCGTAGGTGCGAGAATCAGCGCTGGCGGTGGCCATTGTTATCCGTTTGCCTTGGCGTTCGCGGCATCGCTAGCGGCGGACGCCTTGCTGCCGAGCGGCCGTGGTTGTTGAGCAGCGTGGGGATGGTCAGGAGTCACGTATATTTTGAGCTTCGTAATCATCTGCCGGCCGAGAACGCCCTTCGGGAGCATGCCGCGGACTGCCTTCTCGACGGGAAAGGTACCCTTTCGCGCGAGCAAGTGGCGATAGCTCTCGGCACGGAATCCGCCGGGAATGCCGGAGTGGTGATAGTAAAATTTCTTGTCGAGCTTGGCCCCAGTCAACGCGACCTTGTCAGCGTTGACGACGATGACGAAGTCGCCCGTGTCCTCGTGAGGGGTGTACTGGGGCTTGTGCTTGCCACGCAATACGCTGGCCACTTCGCTCGCGAGGCGGCCGAGGGGCTTGCCCGCCGCGTCGACGACCCACCAGGCGCGTGAGGCCTGAGCCTGGGCTCGGGTCATCACGAACGTGCTTTGAGACCTGTGCGATGAGGAAGGCTGGGGGGATGGCATGACGAAAGGGGCCGCGGAACTTACGTGCGGGCGCCCCCCGTGTCAAGGCGACGGGCGGCCTAGGCCCGCGCACCAGTCGGCGGGGGCCTGCAACGTCTCGGGGCGCCCTCGCAGTAACTCGTGGGGCCTGAAGGCGGCCTTGTATCGAAGCGAAGCGCACTCCGCTACGCGGTAACCAAGGTAGACGTGCGGCCGGCCGGTCGCCACGGCTTCGCGGACGAGATGGACGACGTTCGCGGTGCCGGGCGATAGCCGCGCGTAGTCGGGGTCGTAGTAGAAAAAGATCGCGGACAGAGCTCGAGGGGTTTGGTCGAAGAGAGCGACAGCAACCAGCGTCCCTCCCCGCTCGTCGTCATAGAACGCGGCCTCGCGCGCGCACGGATGCGGGAAAGCGAGCTCGAGCGCATAGCGCTGCCGATTCTGAGGGTTCGGCTCCCAACCTCGACGCTCCTCCCGACCCGCGTGCCATTTCGCGTACAAGGCCAATCGAGCCTCGTCGACGAGCGGTGCACCGACCACGCGCCTTAGCCCGGCGCAGGCACGCTCGGCCCGGCGCTGGCTCTTGCTTGGCTCGAATCCATCGACGCGCACCCGCAGGCTCACGCATTCGGTGCAGGCGGCGCACGCCGGGCGAAAGTAAATGGGCCCAAAGCGGCGCCAACCTCGCTCGAGCAAGAGGTCGAGCTCCGAGGGTGTCACGTCGAGGATCACGCTGACGTCGAGTCTCGCCAGGCGGTTCGGCAAGTACGCGCAGGCGCGCGGACTCTCCACGAATTGCTCGAGCACCCGCACGGTTCCGAAACCAAGGGTAGCGCCATTTGGCGATGGTCCCAGCGGCCGGCGCTCGACTCGGGCCCGGTCGCGGGGGCTGCCCGCAGGCCCTTGTCGGCCGGCGTCGTGCTAGCCTTGTCGGCCGTCGGTGAGCCTGCCCGCGCCCAGCAGCCCAATCACTTATAGCGTCGTCGTCCCTCTCTTCAATGAGGAGGGTAACATCGAGGCGCTGGCTTCTCGGGTGCTTTCCGCCATGGACCGGATCGGCGAGCCCTTCGAGCTACTTTTCGTGGACGACGGGTCGCGCGACCGAACCCCCGACATCTTGCGCCAGCTCGCCGCTCGCGAGGGGCGCGTGCGCGTCGTGCGCTTTACGCGAAACTACGGGCAGGAGGCCGCCGTCGAGGCCCTCTATCTCAATGCGAGCGGACGTTGGCTGATCCAGCTTGATGGCGATCTGCAGCATCCCCCCGAGGAGATTCCGAAGCTCATCGCGAAGAAGAACGAAGGTTACGACGTCGTCTACGGAGTGCGCGAAGAGCGGAAAGACTCGGCATACCGAGTCGCGGCTTCACGAACGATGCAATGGGCGATGCGGTCGCTCATGGAAATCGAGCTCCCCGAGGACGTCTCCACCTTTCGGCTCATGAGCGCCCCGATTGCGCGCCTCTTGGCGGCTCTCCCCGAGCGCCGCAAGTTCTTCAGCGCTCTCATCGTATGGAGCGGTGTCCGCATCGGCTCGGTCAGGGTAAAGCACGCCCCAAGGCACAGTGGAACGACGCACTACGGCTTCTCCAAGCTTCTCAACCACACGTTTGACCTCGTTGCAGGCTTCTCGAGCAAGCCTCTTCGGTTCATCGGGGCGCTGGGCTTCGGTTTCGCGGGGGCCGGTCTTGGTCTCGGCGTCTGGGTCATCGCCCGAAAGCTTCTCTGGAACTACGGAATCATGGGTTGGCCGTCGCTCTTCGCGGCCGTCGTGATCCTTGGCGGCGTTCAGCTCATGGCCACCAGTGTCATCGGCGAATACATTGCGCGCATCTACGTTCAGGCCCAGGCCCGACCGCTGTACAACGTCGCAGAACGGATGAACTTCGACTCGCTCCGTGGCTCCGACGAGCTGCAACGCACATCGGTCCCCCCGGCGGTACCGAGTCCCGCGGCCGTGGCGCCTGCCGCCGCGAAAGGCTCGGGGGCCAGCGCCGACGCTGTCGTCAAGGGAGCGGCAGTGTGAAACGGATTCTGATCGTGGGGTGCGGCTTCCCGCAGCTCTCTTTGGTGAGAACGGCGAGGCGACTCGGTTTGCACGTGATTGGAGCCGACGCCAATCCGCAGGCGGTCGCCGTAAAACATTGTCACGAGTTCTTCGAGGTCTCGACAAGCCACGTGGAAGGCCTCGCCGACCTCGTGCGGCGTGTCGGCGCCGACGCCGTGACAACCACAGGTAGCGAGGTTGCGCTCCGGGCCACTGCGCAAGTGGCCGCCCGCGAGAAGCTACCCTTCTACGCGGATCCGGAGACCGTCCGAAGGTGCCAAGACAAGGACGTCATGCGCGCGGCTTACACGGCGGCCGGCCTTGCGGCCCCGGCGTTCGCGCGATGCGAGACGTTGGACCATGCGAGGGCATTCGCAGACGCTCGCGGCTTTCCTTTGGTCGTCAAGCCGTCGCGCGGGTGGGGACAGCGCGGGGTCGCCAAGGTCGAGAGCGAAAGCGAGCTTGCCGTCGCTTTCGACGAAGCCCGCATCCATTCAACGAGCGCCGGGCTACCCCTCGTGGTCGTCGAGAAGTGGCTCGTAGGCCGCGAATATTCCGTCAATGGATGGGTCAATGAAGGACGCATGGAGAGCTACTGCGTCACCGAGCGCCTCACCGTCCCCGGGAATAGGCCCCTCGGCGTCATGATTGCGGAAGTGTATCCGTCGGGCCTCAGCACGGACGACGAAGCACGCGTCGTCGACGAGGCGCGCCGCGGAGCCGCCGCGCTGGGCCACGTTCGCGGGCCCTGCTACTCCCAAGTCGCGCTCGGCCCTGCCGGTTGTGTCCTCTTCGAGACCGCCGCGCGCCTCGGAGGCGGCTTCGACGCCGACGTGACCCTTCTCGCCTCCGGGATAGACCTATATGCCCGCGTGATCAGCCTAGCGGTCGGCGATGACTCGCTCGAGCCGCGGGGCACCATCGGCGGCAGAGCCAATGCCGCAATAGCCAAGTTTCTCATTGCAAAGCCGGGACGCGTTCGCTCCGTGGCCGGGGTCGACGAGGCGCGCGCCGAAGAAGGAATCGACGACGCACAAGTCTTCGTGATGCCCGGAGGCCGCGTAATGCCACTGACTGACAGCGCCAAGCGAGCTGCCTATGTGCTGGCGCACGGGGGCACGCGCGAAGAAGCGATGGCGCGCGCGGACGCCGCGCTGGAGCGCCTCCGCATTGAAACCTACGACGACGCGAGACCTTGATGGGCACGCAAGGTGGAACCGGCTCGGCGGGGGTCTGGCAACTCGCCAAAGAGCGGGCTTCGCGCGATGCCCTCTATGGCGACCCCTCGTATTGGGACGCACGCGCAGCCGCCCGCCAGGGCATGGCCCGATCGCTGTGGCCTTCCAATGCGTTCAACGCCGTGTGGAACGGGCGGCAGCGTGAGCTCATCTCCAGATCTCTGGGAGACGTTACGGGCCGCCGCGTGATTGACATCGGCTGCGGGACGGGGCGCATCTCGAGGTGGCTGGCTGAGGACCTCGGAGCAAGCCACGTCGTAGGCATCGATTTTTCGGCGGCGACGGTGGATGCCGCGCGGTGCGAGGGCAGCAAGTCGTCGTCCGGTCTCATTCGTTACGAGCAAGGGGACATCGTCACGGGCTTGGACGCCCTTGCGCTCGGCACCTTCGACGACGCCATCGTCCTCGGTTGTCTCTCAGTGGCCTGTGCGGAGCGAGCCGCCCTCGAGCGGGCCATGAGGAATGTGGCGGCACTCGTTCGCAAGGAGGGCCGAGTTCTCCTCCTCGAGCCCATTCATCGATCGCCTCTTCTGCGACGCGTCCTCAATTTGGGGCTGGAAGAGTGGGTGACCTACGCCAACCGCGCCGGTCTGGCGCTTCGTGCGGCCGATCGGATGGGATTCGTCCCGGTGAGGCTCGTTCTGAGCGTGAGGGACCTGCCGATGTTCATGGTGTCGCCCATTTTCCGCGCGGGCGAACGCTGCCTCGACCGCGCCCCGTGGCTGGCACCTCTGTCCGACTACAAGCTTCTCCTGTTCGAAAGAGTTAGCTGAGCCACTTCGTACCCGTATGGCGGGCGTCCGACGACACGCGCGCGAAACGGCGCCGCAACGTCACCGCCGTCGGCTCGGAGCAAGCATTCTTGGTATGTGGCGGGGTGACTTCGATTGGGCGCCCGCCAATCCCGGCGCCCAAGAGGGGCCAAGCGCGGAATTTCAGGCGACTTTCGCAGCGTCGATGCCGGCCCGCTATCGGGTCTTGTTCGACCAGCGTGCCATCGCGCGTCATGCCGCCGTGGCCCTGCGGCGCGGCGGCAGGCCTGCATGCGCCGAAGTGTGGCGCGCTTTACCCGACGGCAGCGCCGCGCTGTGCATCGTGGCCGAGGATCGGCCCGGGCTCCTTTCGGCGATCGCGGCAGCCCTCGTCTTGCACAAGCTCGACGTCCTGACGGCTCTGGTTTTCTCGCGTTCGCTCCCGAGTGGAGAGAGCGAAGCGGTCGATCTCGTGTGGGTCCGTCGGGCGAGCCAAAAGGACACGGATGCGATTGGAGCCGACGAAAGCGAGTCCATCGGCGAAGTGCTGGGAGCGATCGTGTCCGGCAAGATCTCCACCGAGCAGATCGCCTCGCAAGCGACGGCTCCGCCGTCCGAGGCCGACCCCACGGTCTTCGTTGGCTTCGACCCCGTCGACGAAGACACGCTCGCTTCGTTGCGGGTCGAGGCCCCGGACCGTCCGGGGATGCTGCTGACGATCACCCTGGCTCTCTTCCAGCAAGGGACACAGATCGTGCGCTCGCTCGTACGCACCGCGGGCGGACGCGCCTTCAACCGCTTCGAGCTCGCAGAGTTTAGTGGCGGAATCCTCTCGGAAGAACGCCGGGAACAGGTTCGAACGGCCGTGCATGCCGCCCTCACGTTGGCGTCGGACGACAAGGTCTCCAGCAAGACGTGATCGCCCCCGCGGACCGCGACGGCGCGCGTTTGACAGGGCCGTCTCTTTCCCTAACGTGCCCGTGAATCATGGCTTCGGCGAGGCCCCTCACCCGCAGCGCATCCGGCAAGGTCAGACGTGCTTCGGTTGTCGGGGGTGGACTGGCGGGTCTGATGACCGTCATTAAGCTTTGCGAGTCCGGAATCCCGGTAGACCTCTTCTCGCTCGTCCCGGTGAAACGTTCGCACTCGGTGTGCGCTCAGGGCGGTATCAACGCGAGCGTCAACACCAAGGGTGAGGGCGACTCTCCCCAAGTCCATCTCGAAGAGACAATCTACGGCGGCGATTTTCTCGCCAATCAACCCCCCGTCAAGGGGATGTGCGATGCCGCGCCGGGGATCGTCTCCCTACTCGACCGTATGGGAGTCCCGTTCAATCGGACACCGGAGGGCCTCCTCGATTTTCGACGCTTCGGTGGGACGCTGTTTCATCGCACGGCCTTCGCCGGGGCAACCACGGGACAGCAACTCTTGTATGCGCTCGACGAGCAAGTCCGTCGGTATGAGACGGTGGACGTCGAAGACGAGCGAGGAGAGCGCGTCGCCGGGGAGCGCATGGTGCGGAAATTCGAGTTTTGGGACTTCGTGAGTCTCGTGCTCGACGACCAGGGGTCTTGTCGAGGCCTCGTGGCGCAAGATTTGAAGACTATGGCGATGCGCGCCTTCCCCAGCGATGCGGTCTGCCTTGCGACAGGGGGCTCGTCGATCATTTTCGGACGCTCGACCAACAGCGTCATCAACACCGGCACGGCTGCGAGCATCGCCTATCAACAAGGTGCTTGCTACGCGAACGGTGAGTTTATCCAGGTCCACCCTACGGCGATTCCCGGAGCGGACAAGCTCCGCCTCATCTCGGAGAGCGTGCGCGGTGAAGGGGGCCGTGTGTGGGTGCCACGCGATCCGAGCGAACGTCGTTTCGGCCGGGACGTTCCGGAGAGCGCGAGAGACTACTTTCTCGAAGAGAAGTATCCGGGTTACGGCAATCTAGTCCCGCGTGATATCGCCAGCCGCGAGCTCTTCAAGAAGTGCTTTCACGAGAAGCGCGGCGTCTTCAGCGCGGAGCGGGGCAAGAACGAGAACGAGGTTTACCTCGACGTGACCCACCTCCCGCGCGAAGTTCTGCGAAAGAAGCTGGCGGGGGTACTCGAGATTTACGAGAAATTCGTCGGGGAAGACCCCTACGAAAATCCCATGCGGGTTTTCCCTGCCGTGCACTATTCGATGGGCGGAGTCTGGGTGGATTTCGAGCGGTCCGCGAGCGGCTCGCTGACCGAAGGGTCCCCGCGCAATCAAGCGACCACCATCCCGGGCCTCTATGCCTGCGGAGAGGTCGACTACCAGTACCATGGCGCCAACCGGCTCGGCGCGAACTCGCTTCTCTCGTGTCTTTGGGGAGGCATTGTCACAGGACCGGCGATGGCGGCCTATCGGTCGAACCTCGCGCGTAGTGCTTGGGACATGCCTTCGTCGTTGTTCGAGCGCGCGGAGCAGAGGCAGACCCGAGAGTTCGAAGCGACGCTGTCGCTCGGCGGTGCCGAGAACGCCTATGCGCTGCACGATGAGCTTGCTCAGACGATGCTCGTGGATTGCACCATCGAGCGTCACAACGATGCGCTCGACCGCACGCTCGCGAAGATTGAGGAGATAGCCGAGCGCTCTCGGCGCATCGGCGTCACCGACACCGCGACGGGGAAAATGAATCAGGGCGCTCAATATGTCCGGCATCTACGCAACATGGTCGTTCTTGCTCGAGTCATCGCGCTTGGTGCGCGCAACCGCGACGAATCACGGGGCGCGCACTACAAACCCGCTTTCGAGCAGCGTGACGACGCGGCATGGCTTCGCAGCACGCTCGCCTTGCACCAACCGGCCGTCAACGGAGCGCCTGACGCGGTACGGTTCGTCCGCGAGATCGACACATCGAGCCTCGGGCAGAATAACCAGGTGACAGATAAGGTGGATTTGACGCTCGTTCGGCCTCGTGCCCGAAAATACGAGACGGCAGGCGCAGCGAACAAAGTCACGTCCTAGCCAAAGCGAGCAAGAGATGGCGGAAGCCGGAGAAAGTCGAAAGGTTCGATTGAGAATCCGCAGGCGCGACGCCGCCGGCGAGCCTGCGTACTGGCAGAGCTTCGCCGTCCCGTGGCAACCGCGCATGAACGTCATCAGCGCTCTCATGGAGATCCAAAGGAGGCCCGTCACAGATACCGGCGAAAAGGTCACGCCGGTCGTTTGGGAGTGCGTCTGTCTCGAGGAGGTCTGCGGCTCTTGCACGATGGTCATCAACGGTCGGGTTCGGCAGTCGTGCAGTGCGCTCATCGATCGAATCTCCCCGAACGCAGAGGTCATCACGCTCGAGCCCATGACGAAATTTCCCGTGATCCGCGACCTCGTCGTCGACCGGTCGCGCATGTTCGAGGACCTCAAGCGCGTGAAAGCTTGGATTCAGATCGATGGTTCGCATGCCCTCGGGCCAGGGCCCCGCCAAGCCCCGGAAAGCCAAGAGACGTCGTACCCGCTCTCCCGATGTATGACCTGTGGATGCTGCCTGGAGGCCTGCCCTCAGGTCAATCCGTCCAGCGATTTCGTGGGGCCGGCAGCAATCAGCCAAGTGCGGCTCTTCAACCTACATCCAAGCGGGGCCATGCACGCGGACGAGCGTCTCGAGGCCGTCATGGGCGCAGGTGGCGTGGAAGGTTGCGGCAAGGCTCAAAACTGCGTCGAAGTGTGTCCCAAAGAAATTCCTCTCGTTGACTCTCTCGCCGCCGTTGGGCGCGACGCTACCAAGCGCATGCTCCTCGGCTGGTTGCTGAAGTAGCAAACTTGGCCGGAGGCGCGTCTGCCGGATATGTCCGCCAGGTCAAGCTCGCAGGAGGCGGACCATGGCTGAAGTATCTACCGCTGTGCCCATTGCAAACGGACGTCCCCTTGCCGATCGCACGAGGGACGCGGCCCGAAATCTGGGCTGCACGATCGTTTGGACGCGCGCGATTGGGCCTCACGTTCTGCTTGGATTGGGCGACGGCGAAGCGTTCGCGCGTGTAACGGCCCTTGGGGGAAACGCTTTCGGGCTAGCGTTCCGTTGTGAGAGAGAGAAAGCCGAGGCGGCGACCGGGGGCTATGCCGAATCGAAATGGCAGCCCATGCTTCTCATCGACGACCTCTCGGACGTCGTCGAGCATGCGCTGATCGCCGAAGGCGCGCTCGCGCTCGAAGCTGCCTGCATGTGATAGCCTCACTGTGTGGGCAAATCGGCCGTCTTTCTAATCGGCGGCACGGCGGCGTTGCTCGTCGTAACCCCCGCTTGGGCGGAGGAGCCGCAGCTCGACATTTCGCCCCAAACGCTCGAGGGTCCCCCCTCCTCGCCCGAGTCGCAGACCTCCTCTCGTGATGAGGGGACCGATGGGCCGCTAGAGCGTCCCCGGCGCCCGGGTCTGGTGCTCGAATCCACTTTGGGGGTGCTCGGTTTCGCAGGCAACTTTCGGCATGTCGCGCCGCCGGCCTGTTGGCTCCATAGCCAGCTCGGTTACGAGGTGACCCGCGGGATCATGGTGTACGTCGATGGCGAGCTTGGGTGGACGGATACGAGCGAGTCGCAGGAAGAAGCCAACACCTACGCGATGGCGTTGTGGGGCTTCGGCGGCGGTGTTCGCGGGACGGTACACCTTAGCGAGCGCGTAACGGTCTACGTGCAGGGCGACGTTGGTGCGTTCACGGCGGACGTCAAACACGACGAGCTCACGGTGCTTGGCTTCCGGAACGCTGAGAGCATCAATCCGGCCGGCGGGGGACGGCTCGGGCTCGAGTGGTACCAAGTGGACCGACACCTGGCGCTTGGCGCTGCAGCCGGCGCGAGGTACGCCGAGGGGTTTGCGAGAGTCGTCGGACCGAGCGATATCCCACTCATTTGGGACGCCGGGCTCAGCCTTCGCTACTCGTTCTGAGCCTCGAAGACCGGGCGGGGCGCTCGTGGAGGAGGCCCCCGGAGCTATTGGAACGAAGTGAGAAACACGTAGACGAGGACACCGGTTACGGACACGTACAGCCAGATCGGTAGCGTATATCGCGAGAGGCGCTTGTGCGCGGCGTAGCGGCCCGACAAGGACAGGAAAAAGCTCGAGAGAATGAGCGGCAGCGCGACCGCCGAAAGCCCCACATGCGTGATCAAAATGAAGAAGTAAACCGGGCGAACGCCGCCATGACCCGCAAACCTCGAGTCTCCGTGCACGGAGTGATAGAGCACGTAGGACACCAGAAACGCCGCTGAAGCCAACAGCGCGCGAAGCATGTGGCGCGCGTGGTCCACGAAGGCGCGACGGCGCGCGGCTCGGTAGGCAAGCACCAGGAACGAGGCGCTGGTCGCGTTCAGGGCGGCGTTGAGCGCGGGCAGGCAGGCAATCCAGCCGGGCGGCGAGCGGGCGCCCCGGTGACCATAGAGAACGACCACGAGTAGCCCGAGCATCGTCGCGCTCGCGGCGGCGATGACTTGGGCCGCGCTTCTCGGGCTCACGCCCCGAAGCTCGTTCAGTCTCGGAATTCCGGCTTGCATCTGCGCCGGGTGTCTTAGGGCACAATCGCCCGGCACGGAAGGCCCCCCGCGGTGACCCTTCGCACACGTGCCGGGTCGGCCCGCCGCCGCATGGGGCGGGGACGACGCGTGGGGCCTTTTCTTCCTTTAGTTTCCGCCGTTGACCTTCGCGCTCGCAACCAGCTGATTCGCTTGCGCGATCAACGCGGCGTCCTGTGCCCCGTTGGCGGCGACCACGTCCGGCAGCGTGAGGAAGATCTGCGCCTTGGCGATCTTGCCCTTCAAGATCGTCGGATTCCAGATCGAGGGCGTCGCCTGCAATTCGCCCACGAGCTGCCAGAGAAACATTCGGTACATGTTCGCCGTGTAGGTCTCGTAGAGAGCCTTATGGGTCGCGTTGTCCGACGGCATGTACATGATCTGGTAGTTATTGATGACGTTGAAGTTCTTCTGCTCGGCAAAGTTCGTGAGCTCGGGGAAGTAGCCCGCGCGCATGACGAGCGGGGTTACCGGGAACTTGCCCAGATCCGGGTGCGAGAAGGGGAAGACGTTCGGCGAGCGCGGGAGCGGGTTCGTCCCGTATCCCATGACCGAGACCGAGCGCTTGCTGACGATGAACGCCCCGTGGATTGGATACGAACCGTTGTCGAGGAACGTCTCTTGGGTAAAGTACTCGTCGCCCTCGGCCACGTAGTCGGCCTCGACGTTCAGGGTGCTCGGGTCGAGCGAGAATCCGAGCCAGAACCAGGGGACGATGATGCGCGTGAGCTGCGCATTCGCGTTGTTGACCGCGAGTCCGGGGATCGTGTCGGGCGGCACGTTGAACTTGCCGTCGCCCACCGTAAGAGTCGGACCGTCGTTGTGGATGAAGTCGCGCTGATTGGCGCCCACCATCCAGATGGAGTTCAGGATGTAACCCATATTGTCGACGGGGAACGGCACGGTGAAACCGGTAGTAGTCGGAAGCGAGTCAAGCAGCGGCATTCCGGAAGCTTGCTGACGGAACAGGTAGTTCGCGATCTGGACGGATAGGTACTTATTCTTGAACCAGCTCGTGTTGTCTCGCGGCCCGGCCCGAAGAATCGCGACGAGATTGTCGAGGGTGGGGTTCGCGAGATAGGCGTCCTGAATCGGGTAGAACGTGGTGGCTTCCGCGGGTGTGAGCACCGGAGCATCCGTGATCCAGTCGGCGATCGTGCCGTGATCGTCGCACTCGTGAAGATCGGGGCACGGCGGGATAACGCCGTCATTGTTGAAGATGTCCTCGGTGTACTTGTTGAGCGGAACGCCGACCTTCAGCTGTCGCAGATTGATCGCATCGAGCTCCTGCCAAGCCTTCTGCGCGGTGGCCAAGGAGTTGATGGCGGGACCCATGAGCGTCAGGCCCATGTCGCTCAGCTCTTGGCCGAAAGCTTGATCGCGCTCCATCGAGCTGCTGCCGGGTAAAACGTCGCCACCCGGCTGGAAGGGTCGGTACGTGAGTGGATCGGGCGGCGCGGTGATTTGGTACTTCGCGCGCAGGGCATGCACCATGTCGATGATCGCGTCGACAGTGGGCTGTCCGATGTGGCTGAACGACCGGCGATAGATCTGGCTATCGGTGTAGCCGATGAACGCAAGGTCCATGGGGTCGGGCCCATGGCAAAACGCGCAGGCGTTGCCGTCCACGGTCCCCGGTGTGCGCCACGCCGTAATGCCATTTTGAATGGCGGCCTGGACCTGATCGCTCGTCCACGCCGCTTCCGGTCGCGAGAGGCAATAGGGCGCGGGCGCGGCGTTGGGGTCGGGCGCGGTTGGCGGCTGGCTGATGTACGTGAAGATCGCCATCAGCTCGGCGTCGCTCAAACGAGTGGGCAAGAACGCAGGCATCTGCGCCTGAATCATCTTGCCCTGCGCCGTCGTGATCGTCGTCTTGGTGCTGACGATGCCGCCGCGAACCGCTGCCTGCACTTGCGCGAACGTGTAGCCCGTGCGAAGCGGCGGATAGTAAAGCCGACCATTCGCCGTAGCTCCGTGGCAGCTAGAGCACTCCGTGATGAAAGCCGCGGGAGCAGCACCATTCACACTTAGAGTCGCATCGGTCGGGCAAGCTGCCGCCGTAACGGGACCCGTCGTCGGCGTCCCCGGAGGCGAGCTCGGCGTCCCTGTCGAGGTCGCCGTGGAGGCCGGACCGACCGTCCCGGCCGGGCTGGTCGAGGTCGGCGAGGCCATCGGCGTTCCAGTGGGATTGTTATTTGCGCTCCCGGGCGCATTGCCTGCCGTGGTTCCAGGGGTATTCGGCGCATTCGCGGTACCCACCGACTGCCCGCCCCCGTGAGTCCCGGGCTCGCTCGAGCAGCCGGCGGCCAAGAGAACGGGGACAACCGCCGTGAAAGCGGCGACCAACACCGTCTTCGACAAAACCCGGATAGCTTTCGTGCCTGTCATCATGGGATCCCCCTAGGGGTGGAATTAGAAACGCGGCGCGTCGTGACCGACGGTGGGAAGTGAAGCCCAGGCGGTAATTTGCATAAACGATCCAGTAATCCGTCTTTGCGGCGGAATCGGAAGGCTGCTCGGAACTGTCGTCACGATCGATACCCCCTGTCAAGCGCGATTGCATCCTCAAAAGCAAGTAAACTGCCAGGTATTCCCTCTAAAGTGGAATTCTCCCGCAGCGGTCAATTCGATACTCCGGAGCGTGCGCCTGCAGCGGAATCGGACCCCCGGGCGCGACGGACGCTGCAGCGCATCTCGAATTCGACTTGGCGCCATCGGCGGACGCTTGGAGGCGAGCCCGGCCGTCCGGATCGACGAAACGGGCAGAGAGGCTCGTAGCGCCCCTGCCGACATCGTAACTGATATGCTCGATGCCGCGATGGCGGCTTGCTCCAACTGTGGCGTCGCGGTCCAGCCGGGCGACCGCTTCTGCAACGCCTGCGGCGCACCGATCGGCCGCGTGGGGACGCCCGCTGCCCCGCCGAGACCTGCGCCAGCCGCTCCAGCTTACGCTCCCCAGGCGCCCGGTCCGGCCCCCGCGTATATGGCGCCGCCGCAGACCGGGGCCCGCTGCCAACTCGGCCACGAGATCGTTGCGGGCACTAGCTATTGCGGCCTGGGACATCCGATTGCGCTCGATCAGATGCAGTTTGCCAACGAAGCCTCAGCCGGCGCCTTCGCCATGCCTACGCCGCACTCGTACGCTGCCCCCCAACCAGGGCCTGGCTACGTTTCGCGCCCTGCGCAGCCCGCCGCCCCACTTCAGCGCGCACCTGCCCCCTCGGGCGAGCCGCAAAAGGGATATCCACCGCGAGCTCTATCCCCTGCACCACGGGCGGGATACGTCTCCCAGCCTCTCCCTGCGCCAGCGTATGAAAGGCCTCTGCCGCAAGGCGGCCCGCGCGACGCGTACTCCGCAGACGTGGCGCCACCCAAGGTGCTCCGAGGCTTTCTCGTCGCGTACGGTCGGAATCCAAACGGAGACTTTTGGCCGCTTACAGGGGGCCGTCACACCATTGGCAGGCTCGGCAGCCAGGACGGGATCGAGATCCCGATCCAGGATCCAACCGTCTCATCGCGACACGCGACTCTCATCGTCGACCCCGCGAATGGCTCGATCGTCGTCGAAGACGCCGGCTCGACCAATGGCACATTCGTGAACGACGAGCCCATCGGGCGGGCCGGATGGCGCGAGCTACGGGACGGAGATCGCTTGCGCGTCGGCGGGTTTACTACCGTCGTGAAGGTCATCGGGCCGATTTGAAACCAGCCGACGCTCGTATGCCTTCCCCGCCCGCTCTTCCCCCGACGCAGTACGCAGAGCGCTCCGACCCGGGTCTTGACCCGGAGAAACAGGCAAACGAAGACGCTTGCATACGGCACGAAACCAGGCTCGGGCATCTGTGTGTCGTCTGCGACGGGATGGGCGGCCACGCCGCGGGGCGCGAGGCGGCCGAGCTCGCGATTGCGACCATTGGCATGACGTTCGAGCAGGTGCCCGAGGGCGCCGACCCCAGCGAAACTCTCAGGACGGCGATTTGCGAAGCGAATTGCGCCGTCCATACGATGCACACCAATGAGGTTGCCTTCGGGCGGCCCGGATGCACCGTCGTCGCCATACTGATGCACCCCAATGGCACCGAGGTCGCCCACGTTGGCGACAGCCGAGCCTACCTGGTTCATGAGGGTCAGATCACGCGAATCACGCGCGACCATTCGATCGTTCAGGAGCTCGTCGATCGCGGGCTCATCACCCCGCAGCAAGCCGCCCGTCATCCGGACGCGAGCCGAATCACGCGCGCTTTGGGAATGGTACCGGACGTCGAAGTCGACGTGCTGCCTTCGCCCGTAACCCACGTCGCCGGCGATTCGTTCGTGCTGTGCTCCGACGGTCTGACGGATTTGGTCGACGACGAAGAGATAAAGACCGCCGTCGAGGCCTCTGGGCCGGCCGAGGCCGTCGATCGGCTGGTCGATCTGGCAAACGCGCGTGGAGGGCACGACAACATTACCGTGCTCGTGCTGCGTGCGGAGGCGAGCGCGCGCCCGCCGAATACGACCCCCGCCGGGGACGACCCCGACGATCCGGGAGAGCTCTCGCGCAAGGGCCGCCCCGAGGGTGACACGTCATGCGCGCCCCCCGCGACACCGAGCGAGAGTGCCGCTTCGGGCTTCGATTCGGTCGCCGAGCCGCTCGTCGATGCCGCGCCCACTTCGGAGCGGCTCGACAGAAAAGGCTCGAGATCGAGCGCTGCGATCGTCGCCGGCTTCCTGCTGGCAGTCGTTCTCTTGGGCCTTGCGCTCGCGTCCCATTTGCGGCACCTCCCCTAGAGCGCCGAATGATGCGGGCGACGCTCTTGCTCTTGGTAGCCGCCGCCGTTGGGGGCTCGCTCTCGTGCCGGCGCGGCGGCCCATCGCGTCGCGACGTGGCGGTCCCGACGATTCCCGCGGGTTTCGTCGAGCAAAGCGGCGGCGGCTGGCGACTCGCGATGCCCTCCGCGTGGCAGCGCGCGGGAGACGCACCATTGGCCGTGTGGGTCGCGGTGGATCCTCAGCCTGTCAATGATTATCGAGCCAACGTGAGCGTCGTCACCGAGCCCTTCACGGGCGAGTCTCACGACTATGCGAGAGCCAGCGAGCTCCTACTCCGCAGTCAGCCCGGAGCCAGCGTCGAGGCTTCGCGAGAGGACACTGTCGATGGAGACCCGACACTCATCGTCGAAGCGCGGTGGCCGGCAAAGACGCCTGCGGCGGTGGCGTACCGAACGATGCAAACCCATCTTGCCTCGCGTGGAACAGGTTACGTCGTTACGTGCGCTGTCGCCGTCACGGCGTTCGAACGCTTTCGCTCGACGTGCGAAGCGATCGTCCGATCGTTTGCCGTGGAGCGGTGAGCCGAGCGCCTTACACCGAACGAGCTCCGGCGTTAGACTGCGCCCGTGAAAATCACGCTCGCCTCCTCTCTCGTTCTACTCTTGGCGCTCGCGGCCGGGTGCGGCGGCTTGCAGCTGCAGACCATCAAGACTGCGGAGCGGCGCCCCAGTAACGTCGCCATCTACTTCAAGGTGCAGACGCGTTCGGGCGAGCCTGTCTCTGGGCTTACCGCCGATGGCTTCCGTATCTACGAGGATCGGCAGCTTGTGTCACAGTACGAAAGCAAGCAAACCATCCTCAATCCAGAGGTGGCGGCTGCCCACTACACACTGCTGCTCGTCGACATGAGCGGAAGCGTGACTGGGAGCGGGGCCGTCGACACTCTGATACAAGCTGCGGGCACGTTCACCGACCGCGTCGAGAAGCAACAGAGAATCGGGGTGTACGCGTTCGCCGGTGGCCCGGACCTCTATCCTATCGTGCCCTTTACGGACCAACCGGCAGGTGCAAAGTCTGGGCTCGGGCAGCTCGCGACCTTCAAACCAAACGACCCCAGCACCAACTTGAACGGCGCGGTCGTCAAGGCGCTCGACCAGCTCGACGAGTCGCTCGGCCGAGCCCCGCAACCACTCAAGTTCGGCACGCTCGTAGTGTTCACCGACGGAACGGATCGAGCGAGCCGCGTCGCCGCCGCCGACATGGTGCAGCACGTTCGCGAGAAGCCGTTCGACGTCTTCGCCATCGGCCTCGGCGGCGAGATTCAGCCCTCGCAGCTCGCGGCCATCGGAAAGAGCGGCACCGCGATGGCCGCGGACGGACGCAACGTCGTCAAGGCGTTCGACGACATCGGAGCAAGGGTCGAAGGGCGCACCCGGAGCTACTACCTACTCTCCTATTGCTCGCCCTCCAGAGCCGGCCAGCATCGAGTTCGCATCGAAGCCGTGCTCAGGGATCCCCAGGGCAACGGCGAGCAGACCGGAGGCGTCGACAGTGACTTCGATGCAACGGGATTTGGTCCAGGTTGCGACCCGAACGCACCTCCGAGCTTCGACGTGACGCGCGGTGACGCTCTTGCACCCCCAAAGCCCCCAGCGAACCTCGCCGATTCGCCGAAGCCAAAGGAGCCGAAGAAAGAGAACAAGCCCGCTCCGCGGCCGCCCACCCCTCCATCCCCGCCGCCGCAGGCAACCAGCCCTGAGCCGCCCCCCCGGCCTGCGGATTCAGCTCAAGACTTCAACCCTTGAGCTCGCACGCCAGGAGCACACCAACCCGTTAGCTTCTGAGCACTGCATGCACGCGCGCGCGCTCCGCTTGGAGAAGCTCGATGGCTCGTGTGAGGCCAAGCTCGGCGCCAACGGCACGAAGCAGATGCTCGGTCGATAGCGCGCCCTGGGCATTGAGGGCGACGGGCCTCGCAACGACTGCCGATCGAAGCGACCCCGTTCGTTTGCGTTTCGCCGCCTTGGCTGCGCCGCGGACGTTGTACACGTAGCTCTCGGTGAGCGACATGCCTCGCTCCTTGGCTTTCGCCACCACCTCTTTGGCAGGGATGGTTGCCGCGAGACTGCGCACGAACGCAGCCTTCGACATCGCAGGGGCTTTCTTGGTCGTCGTAGATTTCTTTGCTGCCATGGGCTCCTCGTTTCGAACGGCCTCCGGAACGTGAACGCGCGACGCTAGCACCCCGCGCACCGTCGCTGGCCGTTCTTTTCACGAAGCTCGCGTGTGATACGTCCCGCTGCCGATGCCCGTAGGCGTGAGCGCACGCCGGTCCAATACCGTTAACTCGACTGTATCCCTTCACCCACCAAGGCACTTGCCACACTGTCAGCCGTTACCTTGGACAGGAGAATCCCATTTCGGTGGTGACCGGTAGCTACGAAGAGGCCTGGTAGCGGCGAAGGGCCGACCAGGGCCCCGCGCCCGTGCACGTGGGGGCGAAAGTTACTCCAAGTGGCCGCAAGCTGGGCAGCGCCAAGCGAGGGAACGCACGCGAGCGACCCGTTCAGAATCGAATGGACACCGGCTGCCGTAACCTCCCTACGAAAGCCGACTTGTTCCATCGTGGACCCGCACAGCACGCGCCCATCTCCACGCGGAACGACATATGCGCCGCTACCGAACACGATCGTTCGCAGGCGCGGAGGACGTTCGTCGAGCAAGACCATCTGCCCGCGCACGGGGCGAACTACCGGCAACGCCGCGGGGATGCCCGCGATGAGCGAGGACCAACTACCCGCTGCGAGGACCGTGGCATCGACGCGCAGCTCGCCCTCGTCGAGCGAGACACCCACACACCGGCCATCTTCGACGAGCAGTCTCTCGACCGTGGTTCCCGAGCGCACCGAGACCCGGGCGCTTCGCGACAGCGCGACCATGAGGGCGCGAAGGAGAGCGGGGGGATCCACTTGAGCATCCCTCGCAAAGTAGGCGGCTCCGACGACTTCGGGGGTGAGCTCGGGCTCGATTGCACGGGCTTCGGTTCCGTCTAGGAGCCTGGCTTCGAGGCCGCGAGAGAGCTGCCAAGCGACCTCGCGCTCCAGCGCGTCGCGTTCGACGTTCGTGCGCGCGATGCGCAGGACTCCGGTCTCTCGATACCCGACATCAATCCCGGTCGCTTCACGGAGGGCGGCCGCCCAGGGACCCCACCCGGCCCGCGCGCGGACGAACAGCTCCAGATCATCGGACCGTCCGTCGAGCTCGACCTGAGCGCCCAAGATGCCCGCCGCTGCGCTCGAGGCCTCGGCCCCTGGAACCGCGCGCTCGATCACGACCGCGTCGGCCCCGCGATCGGCGATGGATAGCGCGACGCCGCACCCCATGACGCCGCCGCCGATGATTGCAACTCTCACGCGAGCTAGGTGCCTCGACGCCACCCGGAGATCAAGAGCCGACCTTTCGCACGACTCGCACGATGGCGACCGAATTGCACACCGCACAAGTCAGAAAGACCATCACCAAGACCAGCACCCAGCGAGCTTGAGGCGGATCGTCGCCATCCACGATGAGCCACGCGTCGCTGGGCACTCGCGTGTGGGTCGCCTGCTCAATGGCGTCTCTCAACCCTCGGTGAGTGGGCCCCACTTTATCGAGTCTCTCGAGACGTCCAGTGAACGACCGCGGCGGCTCCCATCGCCCGCTCTCCTTGCCCGCCGGGACGCGAACCTCGACCCAGAGATCGAAACGACCGAGAACGGGCAGGACCCGAAATGTGTCTTCGCGCAGGGGGCGCTCATAGCGAAGCGCCCCGACAACCCCGAGGAGCCCGTCGGCGACGACCGCACGATTCTCATGCTCGGCGAGCGAGGCCGGGCCGACCGAGCCCAGCTCGCCCAACGGAAAGGGCCCGCCACCGCGAAGCGCGTAGCCCGCGTCGCGGGCCAGAGCCACGACCATGCCAACGGCGGCCACGACCCCTAGCGCAAGCACAAGCAGCGTGAACGCTCGACCTTGACCCTTCGAACGCGGCAAGCTCACGAGCTCGGGGTCAGTGGCGTACCGCGCCCGCGAGCGCGCCAAGTCGAGGGCGGGCGAAAGGGGCGGAGGCTGCGGAGTCTGATAGGGCACGCCGGTCACAGTATATCTCGACAGATGGCGCATGCGGTTGTTCCCGCTTGGCGGAGGCCGCTCGCCGGCGGTACTCTAGTAAGTGATGGTTGCTGCCAAGTCCGTCCTGTGTCCGTCTTGCGGATTCAAACAAAACCCGCCGGGTTCGGCCCGCTGCGCCTCGTGCGGGGCGAAGCTCGAGGAGCTGTCGCGAGCCCGGCGGACGGCGGCCGAAGACCGCTACCAGCAAGAGGGCGTGAGCATTCAGTGGCTCCTCATCGCCTTCCTGGTACAGGGCGTGCTGACGGCTGCTCTCGTTTTCGGTCTTCCGCTGGTGGTCCCCGTGTTGGATTTCGAGGGGCAAAATGGAATGCTCGTCTGCATTCCGGTTTGGTTTCTCGGGGGCCTCTTGGTCGGGATGATATCGCCCGGCCGAACGTTCATCGAGCCCGCGGTGGCCGCGCTTCTCGTCGCTATCCCGACGACGTTCATGCTCGTCCAGAGCCAGACGGTCCGGATCATGCCGCTTTTTCTTTATCTCATCTTCGCAGGCATCGGGATTCTGCTCACGCTCATCGGCGCCTATATCGGCGAACGCATCCAGGTCGGTCCGCCGCCGAAAACGGCGGAGTGATCGACGTTGCGGTCATTGGCGGCGGCCCCGCCGGGTCGGTTTGCGCGGCACGTCTAGCTGCGCTTGGCCGCGAGGTCACGCTGCTCGAACGAGCGCACCACCCGCGCTTCCATCTCGGCGAGTCGCTCCTCCCTCATAGCCTGGGTGTTCTGGAGAATATCGGCGTGCTGGACGAGGTACGCCAGCGCTTCTTGACGAAGAAGGGCGCTCGGTTCGTCGACGGTGCGGACGAAGGGCGGTCCGTGCGTTACGCGTTTGCCGAAGCCTTCCATGCGCGGTGGGACCACGCGTTCCAGGTCCCACGCGACGAGTTCGACGCTCTACTCTTCCGGCGCGCCGGACAGTGCGGCGCGGAGCTCCGCGAGGGCTGCCAAGTCACGCGTGTCCTGCTCGATCGGGGAAAGGCGCTCGGCGTCGAGACGCTCGGGCCCGACGGGGCCGGCGCGCTCGAGGCCCGCTTCGTCGTCGACGCCACAGGGCGAGACGCCATGGTGGCGCGGTCGATTCAGCCGGTCGATCGCATCCAGGGCCTCGATCGCACCGCGATCTTCACGCAAGTACGGGGCGCGTGGCGTGACGCGGGCGAACGCGAGGGCGACATTCAAATCGTCATCTTTGGCGAGGGCAGCGGCGTCGGTTGGTTCTGGCTCATCCCGTTCTCGGACGGGCGCACGAGCGTGGGCGTCGTAGTCTCTGCCGACTGGATACGAGCTCGCGCTGCGCGAACGCCGGAAGACCTATTCGACGCAGCGGTCGAGCAAGCGCCGCTCGTCCGCCAGATGCTCTCGACGGCAAAGCGGCTCTTCGAGCCCCGCGCCACCGCCGACTTCAGCTTTCGCGTGCGGACGCTTCGTGGCTCTGGCTGGCTCGCGCTCGGCGACGCGGCAGGGTTCATCGATCCGCTGTTTTCGACGGGAGCTCACCTGGCCATGTGGGGGGCTCTGCAGGCGGCTGATGCGATCGACGCCGCGCTCGCCGCAGACGACCTGTCCCCCGAGCGCTTCGCGCGTTGGGAAAACGAATTGCGCGAAGGGGCGGAGCTCTTCATCGGTGCCGTGCAGGCTTTCTACTCGGGGCAGCTCACCGAGCTGCTTTTTGCGCAACCGCAGCATCCGTTTCTTCGGCGCGCCATCACCTCAATGCTCTCGGGAGACGTCTTCGACGCCGGTAGGCCCTGGGCCCGCGAGATGAGGACCCGGTTCCCCGCGCGTCTCTAAAGGAGCGGTCGCCGTCAGTCCACCTGGTGCAATCGAGTCCCGCGAGGGCGCAACGCGAGGACGACGGCCCTCGTTGTAGCGAGCTTTCCCTCGTCCGCGGAGCCGAACGCAACGTCGACCTCGTCGTTCAACGTGGGAACGGCGCTTGCTCCGACCTTCTGCGTTACGCCGTCGAGCGTCCCACCCCAGACCTGCGCGACCGCGTGGGCGGGGCAGATCGGCATGCGACAGGTTCGCGGCACCAGGTCGAGAGTGGTTTGGAACACCCCGTCCACGATCCGGGTCGTCACGGCCGTCACGCGCGCGGTGGCGTCGACGGATGAGGCGCTTGCGGTGTGCTCTTGGCCCGAACCGGCGACCAGAATCACGAAAGCGATTGCGCAAGGGGCGAGACCCCGGCGACGCCGCCGAGAAACGAGCCATCCCGCCGCTCCAATCATGATCAGAGCCGTGGGCCACGAGTGGTTCGTTGCGCGGCGACCCGCCACGCTCGCACCGCCGCCGCAGCCCTGCGCGGATCCCGAGCTGAGGTCGGCCCCCGCGTAGTCCTGGTCGATTCCGCTGAGGTCATCGCTACCGGGAGTACGTACAGAGGCGTCGCCGGCCCTGGTGTACGGGTACATGAGCGCCGCGGCGTTGCCCGATTCGTCGGCCAGGCCAAGTGCGTGTCCCACTTCATGCGCTGCCACATGGGTCAAGTCGAAGGCCTGCGAGCTCGCGTCGCTGGAGTTGCCTTCCGTGGACACGAGCGGGCTGCTGCTCGACGGTCGAGCCCCCGACGGCAGGACGGCGAACGCATGGTCGGCATTGATCACGATGTCGGTGTCGACGATGTATCCCGTGGACTCGTCCGCGGTCACGATCGTGACGGCGAGCGCGCCGTTGGCCGGAGCGAAGTTGTGAAGAAAGAGGATGCTGTTCTGCTGGTCCACGGCCGGCATCGAGCCAACAGGCCCAGTAGTCGCGGAGATCGAGGGCGCGCCAGCCACTCCGCTCCAGGATTGCGCCGCGCTGGCGACTGCATCCGCACCGCCGGCCACCGCGTCGCTCAATTGCGGATCGATTACGAAATCGACGTGCGAGACTCCCCATCGCACATCGAGCCCGCTCTGGGTTTGCTTGATGTTGAACGCCTCCGCGTTGGAAGCTCCTGTAACCACCAGCGCCGCGGCGTACACGAGCACCGCCGCGCGGCTGAGCCGCACGCGAGAATTTCCCATGACGATTACTCCCTGCGGGACAGCTGCGCGACCCCTAGGCCAACGCGCTCGAACCCCACATCCCGGTTACGGGCGTCGGGAGGAAATCTTGAGACGCGATCGCGACACTTACACGCGATTCAGAGGGAGCTATGTGCAGACGTGGGCCGAGGGACACACGTGGCGCGAGCGCTAAAACCAGCTCGCGGGGGGGCCCTTCAAACGTCTTTCTGGTCGCGCACGCGCGCAGCCTTGCCGGCCAGGTCGCGGAGATAGAAGAGGCGAGCCCGCCGGACGACACCCTTGCTGACGACCTCTACCTTCTCGATGCGCGGCGAGTGCGTGAGGAAAATGCGCTCGACGCCCACGTTGAAGCTCACTTTGCGGACCGTGAACGTGCTTCGAGCGCCCGCTCGATGACGCTTGACGACGACCCCTTGAAATACCTGGGTTCGCTCCTTGTCGCCTTCGACGATGCGGTAGTGGACTCGCACGCTGTCGCCAACGCGAAACTCGGGAAGGTCGGTCCGAAGGAAGGCAGATTCCAACTCGGCCAGCTTGGGTGAAGTATGCATGAGCGCCGAGCCTTTCGGTGAAAGGGGGCGGCTTAAAGCACGGGCTACGTGGTGTGTCAACGAAGCGCGAGCACACTCCCCTATCGAACTTCGTCGGCCGCCGAGCTTGACGACTGCGGGCGTCTCGGTAGATTCCCCGGCCCGCCATGAACACGCAACCGGGCATTTTTGGCCGCAAGGTCGGCTCCACGCAACTCTTCGAGCAAGACGGGACGGTGACTCGCGTCACCGTCATCGAGGCGGGGCCCGTCGTCGTCCTCGGCAAACGCGTCCTCGACAAGGACGGGTACTTCGCTCTCGTTTTGGGTCTCGGCGAGCGCAAGGAGAAGCACACTTCCAAGCCGGCAGCGGGTTACTTCAAGAAAGCCGCAGTCTCGCCCAAACGTTTGGTCAAAGAGCTTCGGTGCGACGCGGAGTTCGCCGGCAAATGGGAAGTCGGCCAGACGCTGAAGCTCGACGAGATCTTCCAGCCGGGGATGCTCGTCGATGCGCGTGGCACCACCCGCGGCAGAGGCTTCACCGGCGTCGTGCGGCGCTGGGGCTTCGCGGGGGCAGTGAGCACGCACGGCACTCACGAATACCGCCGTCACCCCGGCTCCATCGGGACCAATATGACGCCCGGGCGGACCTTGCCGAACCTGAAAATGGGCGGGCAATATGGGAATGAAACGGTCTCGATCCTAAATCTCAAGGTTGCTCGCGTAGACGCCGACAAGCATCTTCTGCTCATCGAAGGGGGCATCCCCGGCGCGCGAAACGGCTACGTGCTGGTTCGTCACGCGGTCAAGGCTCGGAAAAAGTCGACCAAGCGATAGGGCCGCTGAGACGCAAGGCGCACGTTGAAGTGTGCGCTTCGAGGTTCGCTTCGCGCCTTCGCCTAGGGAACGAAGTTGCCGCAGGAGTGCTAAGCGATGGCGTCGCACGCGATGCCTCCGCGGAAGAACCCGTACGCAAAACCTGACCACTTCACGCGGTCCGCAAAGAAAGCGGGGTTTCCGGCGCGGAGTGTTTTCAAGCTCGAGGAGATCGACCGGCGCGTTCGCCTGCTCGGAAGTCAAATGCGCGTGCTCGATTTGGGCGCGGCGCCGGGGAGCTGGGCCCTGTACGCCGCCACGCGGGTGGGAAGCGGGGGCAGGGTTCTTGCGGTAGACCTCGAGCCCCTACGAACGGCACTACCCACGAACGCCGTCTTCATCGAGGGCGACGCCCTGTCGCTGTCGAACGAGGCCATGAGCCGCTTCGCACCCTACGACGTCGTGCTCAGCGACATGGCCCCGCGGACGACGGGAAGCCGAGTTACCGACCAGGCCCGAAGCTTCGAGCTTTTCATGCGGGCCCTGGCGGTTGCCGCTAGCCTTGGAGCGCCCGGAAGCGCGTTCGTGGGCAAGATCTTCATGAGCGACGACCTGCCCATCGCGCGCGACGAGCTCAAGCGCCTCTACGCGTCTCAACGGCTGATACGGCCCGAGAGCACCCGGGCCGGCAGCATGGAGATCTTCTTCGTCGGCTGCGGCAAACGGCCATGACCCCTTCCCCTTTGCGGCCGCTAGCCGGGCGCTTCGTCGTCGAGCGCGAGGTCGGCCGCGGGGGGGTGGGCATCGTCTACCGGGCGCACGATCAGGTCGGAGGCAATGCGGTTGCGCTGAAAGTCATCGCGCTCCCCGGCGTGGACGCCGGCGAAGAGGCGCGGTTTCAGCGCGAAGGCCGCGTTCTTGCGGGCCTGAATCATCCCGGAATCGTGCGCGTCGTGGCTTTTGGCCAGCTCGACGAAGGGCAACCCTTCGTCGCCATGGAGTGGCTAGAGGGCGAAGACATGGCGCAGCGTCACCGCCGCGCGCCGTTGCCGCTCGCGGCAGCGTTGCGTGTCGCGGCCGACGTGGCCGACGCCCTCGCGGCCGCCCATGCCTCGGGGATCGTGCACCGGGACGTCAAGCCGTCGAACATCTTCCTGGTCGGAAGCCAGCGTGACTCCGACGCTCCGTTCCAGGTCAAGCTTGTCGACTTCGGCGTCGCGTCGACCGAGGACGCGAAGCTCACTCGTACGGGAGCGATCGTCGGAACGCCCGCGTACATGGCCCCCGAGCAGGCCCGAGGCGACGGCGAGGTCGACGCGCGCGCCGACCTCTATGCGCTCGGTGCAACTTTGTTCGAGATGCTCACCAATCGCCCTCCGCACGTCGGGCCTACCGCCATCGCGATCCTGGCCCGGCTTGTGACGACACCCGCGCCCCGGCTGGCGGAAGTGCTCCCGAGCGCGCCGGTACGGCTCGACGAGATGATGGCCAAGCTGCTCGCCACCCACCCTGGCGATCGGCCCACCTCCGCGAGCGAGGTCGCGCGGGACCTTCGCGAGCTGGCCGACGCGCTGGCCGCGGGAACGGGCGATCGGTCACCCCCCGCCGGATTCTACGAGGCCGCTCCCACGAGCGCATCGACGACTGGACGCGCAGGCGGCTCGAGGCTCGTAACGACGATCGTAGCCACGCAGGTCCCAAAGGGCGCGCCCCGTGCGAGGCTGCTCACCCACCTGCGTTCGAGGGGGGCCGACGCGACCGAGCTCGGGGGAGACGCCATCGTGTGCCATCTTGGGGCGCGAAAGGCACAAGGGGATGAAGCGATGCGCGCGCTCGACTTGGGCCTTCGCATCGCAAAGCTGGAGGCCGCCGTCGGCGTGGCGACGGGGCGCACGCGCATCGACCGCACGCGGCCAACCGGAGAAGTGGTCGACCGCGCCGCAGCACTGTCACGCGACGCCTCTCGCGGGCAACTGCTCGCGTGCACGACCACCACCGAGCTGACGCGAGGCCGTTTCGAGCTGCAGCTTCGCGGGGACGGGAGCGCCATCGTGGGCACTCCCCTTCGCGGCCGACGCGAAATCGTCGGCGGCGCTCCGTTCATCGGCCGAGAAGCCGAGCTTGCGCAGGTCGTCGCCGCGTTCGAGCGCAGCGTCGAGGACTCCACGCCGATCCTCACCTCGATCACGGGCGCACCAGGCATGGGAAAGACGCGACTCCTTCGCGAAGCGCTCTCGCGCGTCGTGAGTCACGCGCGCGGCCCGCGGGTCGTGCTGACCCGCAGCGAGTCGTTCTCTAAGGGTCACGCGCTGGGCGCCGTCGGAGACATGGCCCGCGGGTTGACGGATGTCGGTCGGGGCGCCGCTCTCGACGACGCGCTCGAAGCAACCCGGGCCCTCCTCACGAGCACCGCGGTATCCTGCACCGACGCGGCGCGAGAGCTCCTGGCGCGGCTCATCGCCAACGAACCACTGCCCCACATCGACGAAGCGGGGGGCGCGCGTGACGCGCTGTGGCTCCTCCTTACCGACATCACTTTGGCCTCCGCGCGGCGAAGCCCACTCGCCGTCGTGCTGGAAGATGCGCAATGGGCAGACGCCGAGAGTCTCTCGTGGTTCGACCATCTGCTGGCGCGAGCGACGGACCATCCGCTCTGGGTCCTTGCGGCCGCAAGACCGGGGATCTGGAGAGACGAGCCCACCCGTTTCGAGGGCCGCGATCATGTTCGCATCGAGCTCCGACCCCTGTCACGAAAGCAGGCGCGCGCCATCGCCATCTCGATCCTGGGCGACCGGGCTAGCGGCGAGCGTGGCGAAAGTCTCGTCGACTCCATCGCGCAGCAGTCGGCCGGCTTGCCTCTCTTCACAGAAGAGCTTGCACGAATCGCGGCGGCGGGGCGCGACGCTTCCGTCGCTCCGACGATCGAGGCAGCCATGCAGGTGCACTTGGATCAACTCGACGAGTTCGGCCGGGACGCCGCAGCCAAGCTCGCGGTTTTCGGGCACGTTGGTTGGGATGCGGGGCTCGACGCGATCGGCGTGGCCAACGCCGCCGAAGTGTTGCGCGAGCTCGCGGCGGCGGAGATCCTGGTGGAACAGGCCCGTGCCCGGTTCGCGGGAACGCGCGAGTTCGCGTTCAAACATGCGCTCATGCGCGAGGTCGCGTACGCATCTCTGGGCGAGGACGGTCTTCGCGAGTTTCACACGCGCGCCGGACGCTGGCTCGCGAGGGTCGGCGAGGACGACGCCGTCGTCGCCCGGCATCTGGAGCTGGGCGGCCGAGGCGCGGAGGCGTCGGCGTATGTCGAGAAGGCGGCGCGCAGATCGCTTGCCGCGCACGCACTTCCAGAAGCTGTCGCCCTCGCCGAGAAGGCCCTGGCCTTCGCCGAGGACAAGCCCACCCAGTTTGCCCGTGCACAACTTCTCGACGAAGCCTGGAACCGACTCGACGCCCGTGCCGGAGAGCGAGACACGGCCGTACGCGCGATGCAAGAGGCCATCTACGACGAGGCGAGCGGCGTTCGCGCGCGCGGCGCGCGCGTGAGATACGAGGACGCGTGTGGGGGAGGGCCCGAGACCAGCGGGAGGCTCGACGAGGTGCGCCGCGCGGCTCGCGACGCGCTCCTTCCCGACGAAGAAGCTCGCTGCGCTGCGGCGCTCGCGGCGCGCTACGCCTATGCGGGCGAGCTCGACGCTGCCGAAGCCGTAGCGGGCTCCCTTCTCACTTTGTCGCAGCGGCACGGAATCGCGGGTGCCGGAGTCGATGCCTGGCAAACGCTGGCTGTCGTCCGACAGGCCCGAGGCGAAGTGGGCGCGGCCCTCGACGCCCGGCGCAGCGCGGCGTCCGCCGCGAATGCCGCGGCGCTCAAGACGCGAGAAGCGACCCTGACCATCAACGTCGGCTTCGCGCTGACGACGGTGGGAGCGGAGGCGGACGCTCGAACCGCCATCGAGGCCGGAATCGCGCTCGCGCAGGCCGTCGGTTCTCCAGGGGTCGAGCGGCACGGCAGGATGATTCTTCTCTGCTGGGCCGCCACGTTCGGCGCGAGCGGTTCTGTCGACGCCTCGCTCGCGGAGCCCCGCGCCATGGCGGACGCCGCTCTCGCCGGCAGCTGGGTCCCTCACGACCGCGCAACGCTCGGAGTCCTCTTCTATCGCGGCATGGAGCTCTTGCGCGCACCCGGTGGAGAGACTGGCGCACGGACCTTGCTACGCATCGCGGCGCAAGGGTACCGCGCGACCAAGATGCTGGATGTCCTCCCGGTCGCTCTCGGGCTCTGGGCTGACGCCGAACGCCGCTGCGACCGCGCGGAGCAGGCGCGTGCGTTGGCGAGCGAGGCCGCCGCTCTCTTCGACGACGGATCGCCCAGCCTTCTGAACGAAGCGATCGTTTTTCTGGCGTTGCACGATGCGTGCGTCGTTCTTGGTGATCCGCAGGCCGCGCGGCAAGCCATCGCTCGGGGCCTGCCGAGATTGGTCACGCGCCTCAAAGGGGTATCGACCACGCCGTATGCCCTCGCGTTCCTTACGCGACTCGCCCCCAACGCCGGCCTACTCGAGGCTGCCGAGGCCTACGGGCTCGTGCCCGACGAGGTCACCCAGGCCCTCGGCGGTGCGGTAAGCTCGCTCGCGCCATGAAGATAGCCAAGACCCTCGCGCTCTGCGTGCTCCTCCCCGTCGCCGCGTGCGATGAAACGAAATCGAGCGCGCCGACGGCCGCGACGGTTGCCCTCCCAGCGCCGAGCCCACCCCCGGCACCCGTGCCGGTGCCGCCGCAACCGACGCCCGATCCGATCAAGACCTTGAAGAAGAAGCTCGCATCGGACTGCAAGCCACACCCCACAGTCATTGACTTCGGTGACGACGCTGCGCTCGAGCACGAAGTGCGCCGAAAGGTCGGCAAAGACGCCGGCTCGATCACCCCCGCGGATCTGGCGTCCATCAAGTCGATCAATCTCGTCAACACGCAGGTTCACCAAATCGACCCGTGCATATTCCCGATGTTCACGAGCCTCAAAGACCTCTTCCTCGGCAACGGCGAATACGACGACCTCACCCCCCTTCAGAAGCTCACGACGCTCGAGTCGCTGCGGCTGTCGTTCAGCGTCGTCAAAGACATCCACACGCTCGAGGGCCTCAAGCGACTCGACCGGCTCGACCTCTCCCACACGCTTGTCGGCGACGAGGACCTCAAGCCTCTGGGCTCGCTGGTCAACTTGACGGAGCTTCAACTCGACGAGGACTCGATCTCGGACCTGACGCCCATCGCCAACCTCAAGAAGCTCGAGCGGCTGAGCATCAAGAAGACCGAGGTCAAGAACCTGGCTCCCGTCGCCTCGCTCCGGACGCTGAAGTTTCTCTATATCGCCGACACCCCCGTCAGCGACATTAGCCCCGTTCAGCCGCTTATCGCGGGCGGGATGAAGCTCATCCAAAAGTGACGCCAACCATTGCTGACGCTCTACCACTTCACACACTCCCCGTTCTCGCGACGCGCGCGCCTCGCCCTCGCCCACAAGAGGCTCGAGTGCGATCTTCGCGAAGCCGGCGAAGGTCGGTGGCGCGCGCAAGCCGGGCGCCTCGTTGCGCAGAGAACCATTCCCGTCCTCGTCGACGGCGAAGTGGCCCTCGGTGACTCGGCCGCGATCACGCGATGGCTCGACGCGAAGTACACGCTAGCCCCCCGCATTTGGCCGGAGGGGGACGACGCGCGGGTCTCCCTGGAGGTGGCCGCGCTCGTCGACACCGCATTGAACAACATCGTCGACTTGGGGACGCGCTATTACGCGCTGCGCGACCACCCATCGTTTCCGGCCGTGAAGGCCGAGATTCTCGGTCGAGCCCAACGGGCGCTCGACGCGCTCGCGATCCGTGCCGAGGCAAGACTCGGAGTCACCCTGGCTCCGGGCGGCTGGTCGGCGGCCGACATGTGGCTATATACGGCCGCCGTCTGGTTCGCGGGATTACCGCGGCGAGTGCAGAGCAGCCAGAATGCCGCACAGATTGTCGCGCTGGGGGGCTGGACACTGCCCGAGGCGGTGCGCCGGTGGGCCGACGCGCATCACGAACGCGCGGACGTGAAGTCGCTCGCCTGAGTCGGGATCGGAGCGCGCTCTCATGAGCCGCCGGCGGGCGCCGGATATCGCCGATCGACGAAGCAGAGCCCCTGCGAGTTGAGATGCCCCTGCGTCGACTGCGTGTACCGGACGTAGTCGTAGTAGTCGCGAATCGCGGGGCAGACGTCCATGGTGTAATCGGCGCCCACGCTCCCCGTGCAGGTACCATTCGGATTCTGCGGAACGCTGAGCGTGCTGAAGTTCATCTGGCCGTTACCCGGCGGGAGGTAGTGAGCACCCGAGCAATTGCGCCACGGAAGCGGGGTCCCCGTCCGATCGGTGAAGCCATTGAAAGGGACGCCCCGCATGTCCTCGATGGTCGCTTGGGGGATGCCTGGAAGGCCGACGTATTGAGCCGCGATTTGGTCCCAGTGCACGGGGGTGTTCTCTGCGAAGCTCTCCCAGAACGGATGATCCATGTGCACCGTCACCTGGGCAAACACCGACTGGCTCTGTGAGACCTGAACGCCGCGCGGGTAGTCTTCCCCCGCAAGGGGCATTCCCTGCAGCGTCATGTTCTGGCAGTTGACGTAGTTGGTGGGAGTCGAGAACCCCAGACGAAACGTCATCGTCGGGGGCATGTCCGAGAAATCGTATCCACCGTCGTCATAGGTATCGAGATTCGCGCCGCCATCGCCTTCGACGGCACCGGCCTCCCCTTCGGCGACTCCGGCCGAGCCAGCTCCCGCGTGGGTCTGCGCGCATCCGTACGGAGACATGTTTCCCATCCACTGGGCGACGCCGACGTACATGACGCTGTAGCCCTGTTGCACCATGGTCGCGAAGTCGGCAGATTCGTCGGAGGTTAGATTGACGTTGTAGGCGTCGTAGGTCGCCTGGACCGTGCTGAAGCCGAACCCGTACGTTGTCGTCGGATCGAAGGCCGCCCCACCGTTGTCGTTCTGGCTGGTAAGACTCCCGATGGGAGTGGCTTGTTCGGCGCCACCCCCCTGTCCGAGAATTGTCCCGCCCTTGTGAAGATCGACGATGAATGGACCGTCGATGTGCGCGACTTGCGGGCCATGCTGCGACTGATCGCTCGGGATCTGGTTTGGGTTGGCCCAAAGCGTCAGCTTGTCGACGGCGACGATGAATTCGTAAATTTGGAATTGCCAACCGTCGAACATGTAGGTGTCGTTCGTCCAGTCCGCGGGCGGAAAAGGGTAGCCGGTGAGCGCATTGACCTCTCCCGAGATGGTGACCCAGACGCCCCCTGCACCGGGATCGCTTGGAGCGGTGAACGGTTTGAGCGAAAGTCCGGCGTCGTTCGTCACACTCCCGGTCGGCGACTGCGAAGTCAGGTTGCCTGCGTCGGTGTAGATCGAAGCTCCGTTCGGCGGGGCGGTGGAGCACGCTGCGGTCGCAAGACATCCCCATAGACACCAAGCCGTTGTCCTCGCTTGGATCATCACGGGGACCTCGAATAGCTTAGCGAATAGGCAGCCGGGCCCGCGTTGTACATCCCCGTGAAGAGTTGTTCTCCCTGCTCGGCGCCTTGCCCTGTCGCAAAGTTCGTGTCGGGAATGCAGTGCTTTGGGAGCTCACAAGGGCTCTCGGGGGCTGCGCAGTCGACGGGGTTGTACTCGGCATCGGTCGGACACGCGCCTGCGCCCAGCCCCGCCACGCAGACCGGTGGCCCGAAGTCGGAGACACTGAGAGGGACGACCGGGTCATCGCTCAGGCACGAAGCCACGAGGGGCAAGGTCGAAAAGTCGAACGTGGCCGAGAACCAGGCCCGCGGGTCGACCGTCACGTTCACGGTTCCACCCTGATAGAACGTCACGTCGAGGCTTCCGATCTGAAGGATTCTCTTGGTGCAGATCGGATTGAGACCCGGTTGCGCGGGGTCGCTCGCCGTCCCGAGGCGGTTCGCCGTATTGATCGTGACCACTGCGCCGAAGGCGAACCTCATCCCGTCGGAGCGCGTGGCGACTCCTTGCAGGTCCGCGATGTGCGCCGCATTGGCCGCATTGACGTCGCCGTCGGTGAGCCAGAGCTGCCAGCTCAGGGCGGTGTCGGCCGTCCCGTTGCCGATGACGGAGAACTCTTGCGGCTGGCTCGAGAGAAGCTCGAGCTCGATGGGGCCCGGGACTTGAGCCGCGTAGAGACTCGGAGCAATGCAGCTGGGGCCATCGAATCCGGTGAGCGGGGGAGCCTCCAGGAAGTAAACGGCTCCGATGCGCATTTGCGCGGCCGTAAGCTGAACGCTGTAGCCGTTCGTCGAAAATGGCTGCGAGGCTCCGCGGACCCCTTGCGCGTAGGCGGGGAAGGTCAAGAGCTCGTCGCCCGTAGTCCCACTGCACGACGAGCTTGCCAGCACGAGGCCGAGGAGAGCCGCGGTTCTCGTCATGACGGGCCGCCGAGGGTTGCCGAGAGCGTGAACATCACGGTCCGTGGTGCACCGGCGGTAAACGATCGCTCGGGCACCAGCGTCGGCTCCGGGGCGGACTTGAAATCGGAGGCATAGTTGTATTCGCCGAGCTTGTAGCGAGCGTCGAAGAGGTTCTGCGCTGCGAGCCTCACGTTCCAGATGCTCCAGCGCAGGTTTGCCGACGCATCGGAGACGAAGATGGTGTCGCTCATCTCTCCGTACGGAAGAGCGCGACGGCCCACGTAGCTGCCGCCATAGCCGAGACTGCCCACGACAGGTGCGTGGTCGAGGCGCCAGGGCAGATCCCGGAAGACCGCGATGTCGGCGCGGAGCACCAGGTCCGGGATGTAAGGGACGAGCAAGTGCGTGTCGTCGAACGTGGCCTTGACGACCGTGGCGTTGGCGTTGATGTCGAAAAAACTACCGAGCAGACGCGCCGAGCCGGCCCATCCTGTTCGTGTGGACCCGGACGCCAGCGTGTTGCGTCCGGCCGACGGGTCGAAGATCAGATCTTGGTCGACGTGAGTCTGAAAGAAACCCGACTTGACGGCCAAGGTCGCGTCGCCTCCAAATTGCCCGTTGTAAGACGCCCCGAAGTCGCGTGACTGCACGCTGACGAAGGGGGTCGCCAGGCCCTGGGAGACGTAGCTCGGATCGACGGTTCTTACGCCGCTGCCCGCGCTCAGCGCGAACTCGAAGTGTTGGATCGGACCGAGGGTTAGCGTGGCGCGCGGCATGATGGCGCCGCTTCCAGTCGTGGCGCGCTGCTGGGGCTCGCGGTACGCCCCGTTCTCGAGCTCGCTCTGGCAGGGCGAGTCGACGCCCAAGGTTCCCTTCGGGTTATCGACGCTCTGAACCGCGCAGTTGTTCAAGATGTCGAACAGGAACATGTCCGCGCGCACCCCGCCCTGCACGCCGATCCAGGGAAGCAAGTGAACGTTGCCGTCGACGTAGGTGCCGATGTCTCCGAGCGTCGAATCGTAGTCCGCGTCGGTCTTGTACGGGTCGCCGTTGGCGGCTTCGAGCCGGTACTGCGTCGAGGTGGTTTGGTCGAGCCTCGCAAAGTACCCGCCTTCGAACTCCTGCCGAAGGCCGAAGGCGCTGCCGTGCCATCGTGCCAGTCCGCGCGCGCCCACCGTGACTTCATCGAAGTGAAAGTCGATGAGGTCTCCGCGTTGAACGTGCAGGTTCTGTGTGGGGAGTTGAACGTCGTCGATTAACCCCGTCCAGTTCTCGCGCAGGCGCATGGTTCGGTCGATGACGAAGAGCTGTTGCGAAACGTCGGTGTCCTTGAAATGCGATTCGTAAGTCGCCGATACGGAGGCGCGGCTCGACTCGTTTCCCGTTTGGTTCGGGTCTTCGGTGCCGTAGAAACCAACGCGCCCCGAGTTGTAGTCGTCCTCCCGGACCACGCCCGCGTTGTTGTATTCCGTCAGATAGGTCGTCACGTTGATACGGAGCAGGCCCTTGGGCCCGACGGGAAGCTCGTATTGCCCGATCGCGGTCCCCCGCTTGGCCTGTCGATTCGTGCCGAATCCGTCCGTCGTGTAGTACTCGGCGGCCGCGAAGGTGCCGCTCGGGGCGTCACTCGGCCCCCAAAGAAGTAGCAGGCGCTGCGTGTCGAAGTTGCCGATCGTGTACGCCGCCGTCAGGCCGCGCTTGTCGAGCCCGAGCTCGTAATCTGCGCTTCCCGCCACGGCGAAGTCGCCCTGCTGAGGGGCGTAGGGCCCCTCGAGCACGCGGACGGAGTGGATAAGCTCGGGAATGATGAAGTGCGTGTCGGCATAGCCGTTACCGTGGTAGTTGCCCGCGTCGTTGATGGGGACGCCGTCGACGCTGAACTCCAAGTCTTGCCCCTCGTGCGCATCGAACCCACGAAGGAAGACCTGCTCGGCATGACCGGAGCCCCCCTCGTTCGTGAGAAGAAAGCCCGGGGCCAGCTTGAGAACGTCGGAAGCGTTGCTCCGCGGGATGACGGCAAGCTGACCCACTTCCACGTGATAGTCGGCCGCGCCCCGCGAGCGCGCCTGAAGGCGGCCGACGACGTTCACGTCCTCGACCTCCTCGGGGCGCGGAGCACGCTCGGCAGGAGGGGCCGCCGCGGGGGCCGGCGCCGGCGTGCTGGGGGTGGCCGGCTGGGGCGCGAGCTCGTCCGGAGTGCGCGTTTCCACGAGCTCCGGCGGCGGCTCGGGAGGCGCGAAGTGAAATGGAACCCGGATGCGACTGGCCACCGGCTTGTCACCTCGCATCGCAGGAACGAACGTCCACTGCCGAACGGCAATGAGCGCGGCCTCGTCCAGGTCCGCGCCGCCAGACTCGGCCACGTCGACCTTGGTCACATGGCCGTCCACATCGACAGTGACCACGAGAACGACGTCGGTGTGCTTGCGCTCCGTGAGCGCCGAACGAGGGTACACGGCATCGACATGCGTGAGCACTACCGGCCGCGTCACCTCGGGGCGCGGCGCCTGCGCGGCGGCCGGCGCGGGCAGTGCCACGAGAGCCGTCGCGGCCACGCACACGGCTGCGCCTCGCGAAGCCGCCGCTCTCACGACGAGGATGACCGAACCCAAGATGGGACTCACTTCTTACTCATTGCGATCGTTTTTGCAAGTGATACGTTTATACAACTCGATTGCGAATACAACCAAGACGCGGCCTCATCCCGCAAAACTCGGCGCCCCAGGCGCTTGCCTCCGAGCTCCCGCGCGGCCGAGCGTTGCCTCGCCGGAGCGCGCGCGCTAATTTGGATCACGTGGTCAAGCGCAAGATGTCGCCCAGCGCGCGCCCGGTTCGGCCGGCCACAGAGCTGACGAGCACTCTTCGAGCCGCAGGGCTTCGTCGGACCGCGCCGCGCATCGCGGCCTTGCAGCAGCTCGAAGCCGCGGTGACACCCCTCAGCCATGGCGACATCGCCGAGAGGCTCGCGCCCATCGGTTTCGACCGCGCGACGGTGTACCGCAACTTGATGGACTTGGTCGAAGCGGGCCTCGTCACCCGGGCCGACCTCGGAGACCACGTCTGGCGTTTCGAGCTCGTCGGACGCAAAGGCAAACCGCACGCCGTCGAGCACGCCCATTTCTTGTGCACCGACTGCGGCGACGTGGCGTGCTTGCCCGATTCGGCAGTCAAGGTCGTGGCCGTTCGGGGGGCTCCGCGCTCGGTCGGAAAGGCTAGCGTCGAGGTCCAGCTCAAAGGCCTGTGCGACGCCTGCGCTCGCTGAGCGCGCGACTAATCGGCTCGGGCAAGATCGCGCAAAACGACGGCGGGGACCCATACGTCCGCCTGGCCAAAGCGCACGCGCGCTTGCGCCCCGTGCACGTCGACCCTCTCGACGCGAGCCCCCTCGGGCAGCGGGTGCGCGCCAGGGACGGTGATCCCGCGCTCGTCGGTCGGCCGAGCGCCGCCGCTCACGACCACGGCCTCGCGCAAGCCCAATCGATCCGCGCGGGTCGCCAAGGTCATCGCGACAGCCAGAAGAAGAAGAGGCGCGGCGACGCCCGCCATCACGCCGCCGGCGATACGAAGACGCGGGCCGCGACCCACCCACTTTACGACCAGGCCCACGGAGAATGCCAAGGCGGACAGGGCGCACGATACGGCCCAGGTCTCTTCGGAGAGGAGGGCCGCGAGCACCCGACCGAGCGATCTCCCCGGATCGACTTCGACCGATTCGCCCGCAAGAACCCTGCGGCGAGCCACCTCGCTCCGAACGACGATGAGCGCGCGACCGGCGTCGTCGACGAGGTGCGGATCGCGCGAGAGGTCGGCGGCTTCTTCGAAGCCGTGCGCGGCGCGGCCGAGGTCTCCCGGCAGCTCGGCGCCGATACGCACGCGCATGGCGTAGGCCAAGCCGCGGTCGTAGCTCAATGTGGCATCGACGACGCCGCGATCGGCCAGGGATTCGAATCCCGCCACGGCGTCCCCTGCGCGGCCCTCGTGCATGGCCTTGACGGCTTGCGAGAAGACTTCTTCGGGGCTTGCGTCGTCCTGGGCTCGCGCCGAACGGTCCGTTCCGAACGCCAGCATGCAGACGACAAAAAGACAGCGCGCGACGTGCCGGCGGATGCCCGCTTTCGACCGAGGCCCGGCCCTCATGCGCTCTTCTCGAGATGCCCGATGACTTCCAACGCGCGAGTCGCGCGAGCTCGCGACGCTGCGGCGTCGGAGGCCTCGGGGGCAAAGCGCCCTTTTTCGCATTCGCCCAGTAGATCGGAGATGCCTACGGCCACGCGTGGGTCCACTCCGGCGTGCTCGAGACGCCCAACGACCTCCGCGGCGAGCGCCCCGCGAACGCCGACCCTCGCGTGCGCCACGGTTGCCGCCTCGAGCGCTCGGGTGATCGTGGCATCGATGGCGCGCGGGTCGCTTCGTTGGCAAGCGGCACGCACGGCGGCCACTCGCTCTCTCAGCTCGGCTAGGGGGGACGCCTTACGGGTTCGCCAAAGCTGCCGTACGCGGCGCGCGCTGGCGCGACCGGCGACGGCTACGCCGAACGCGAGCGGTCCTCCCCCCACGCCAAACCACCAGAACACCGGCGAGTCGTCCAAGTGCCGCTTGGCGATCTTTCCTCCCTCGAGAGCGACGCGCAGCGGGGGCAAACCGGTCAAACGTTCGGCCGGCGCCTCCGCCTTGGCCGCTTCGAGTGCCGCCGCATTGGGCTTGGCCCGTATCGCGCCGAGCGAAGCGCGCGCCACGCTGTACCGTCTCTGCTCCGGGTCCCAGAAAGGCAAACTGACGTCGCCGAGATCGACCGTTCCGGCGCGCTTCACGTGGACGACGAAATCGAACGTCCGCTTGCCACCGTAGGCCCCCTGACTCGTCGGCCCGAGCTCGGTGTGCACCTCGGGGGATAGCCACTCGACGCCCTCGCGCACGGGAGGGGCGATCGCCTCGGGCACGTTGCCGGTTCCCGACAGCTCGACATGAACGCTGACGGCGCCTCCTTGCTCGATGTCGCGCGGTTGCACCTGCGCCGCGATCGCGAATCGTCCGACGTCGCCCACGGAGAAGCCAGGAGGGCGACCGGCAAGAGGGGGCTCGACGACGCGCACTACGAAGGACTCGGTCGTCCTCGCCTGTCCGGCCGCCGCGCGCGGGCGCACGAGGGTGACGCTCATGGGACCTATCGCGAGATCCCCCGAATGCAACGGAAAGAGCGCCCAGCGGCGCACGATCTTGACCTGCCAGATGCGGCCTCCCACCGACGCGTAACCGGCCACCGGCGCTTCTTTGTCCTCGGGGATCAGGGGATGTTTGACGAAGTCGGCGGCTTGCGGATCGTGGACCGCGTCGCCATCGACCTCGATATCGCCGGCGCTCGTGTCCGCATACTCGTACACCGTGAAAGTGACCTGCTCGCCCACCATCGCAGCCGACTTGTCCACGGTCGCATGCAGAAAGAAGTAGCTGCCCCGAGGAGGCTCGAAAGACAGCTTCGGATCGACGGCCACGGCGGGCGCAGGCGGGGGCTGCTGCGAGCCGTCGTCCATGCCCGGAAAGAGCCCGCGCCACGGATCGAAGGGGGAGAGCGAGAACGGATCGGGCCGCGGCGGCGCCCGCGAGCGATGCGGCGCCTGCCCAGCGGGAACGACGTGGATGGTGACCTTTTGAGCCGCGTAGCGACTCCCACCCACCACCGCCGTAAGGGGGCCGACGGCGAAGGTCCCAGCGCGCTGGGCTTGCAGCGCCCAGTCGACGGTGAGCGTGTAGCGGTCCATCCGAGACCCGTTCGCGAGGATGTGCGTTTGCGCCGGTGATGCGTTCTGCCCGCGCACGACGAAGCCCGGAGTGGCTCCGATCTGAGCGTCGGAAGGCATCTCGTCGGCGCTCGTCACGCTCATCTGCAAGTGGACCAGATCTCCGACGCCCACCGTGTCGGCCTCGAGCTGTACCTGCACTTCGGGCTGGGAAGCCTGGGCTCGCGCCGAGCCGAGCGCCGTCAGCGCCAGGACGAGGCACACGGCCCAGGCGAGGGGCTTCACTTGTCCACCATTCCGCGCGCCTGTCTCTTGTGGTGCTTGGCCTCTTCCTGCTGCACGGTGGGCGCGTTCTCGAGCTGGTCGAGCATTCGCTCGTCTTGGCTCCTGCTGGGCGGTGGGGGCTGCGCGTCGGGTTCGGGCGGCGGCGCCGCGTCGGGCTCGGAGGGGGGAGGACCGGAGTCCTTGTCGTGATCGCCGGCATCGTCGGAGCCATGATTCGACGCATCGCGACCCGTGTCGCTCGATCCGTCGCCGCGACCGGAGTCCGGCGCGCCCGCATCCGACGAACCGTCGCCCGCGGCGGCATCCTGACCCGCGTCCTTCTTGTCCTCGATGCGACGCAGCGCGATCGCCCGGTTCCACGCCGCGTCTCGGCCTACCGAGTCGCCCGCGTCGACCCTGCCCGGCGCGAGGACGAGCGCGCGATCGTAGGCCTTTACCGCGTCTTCGTACTCACCGTCGAGAAACTCGAGGTTTCCCTCCAGGTAGCGCGCGCGGGCGCGAAGCGCGGGGTCGACCGCATCCCCCTCGAGGACCTCCAGCAAGCGACGCGCGCACTCGATCTGCGCATGGCGCTGACCGTGCGCGTTCTCGTCGGCACCTTCTTTCACGTCTTCTTCGCCGAATCGGCGACCGTATCGTTCGGCGATGCGAAACAGGGCAAGACCGAGATCGAATGTGCCGTCGGGCCGACGTTTGAGCGTGTCAGGAGTCCCGATGCTGCCCTCCGAGCATCGTCCGGTCGACAGATACTCTTCGAGGCGCGAGCTCGCCGAGGCCGCGTCGCCGGCGTCGAGATCCGCAATGGCCTCGTTGACCGCGGGCACGTCGCGGTCGAACGGGCGCGACGGGTTCCACCCGCACGCGATGCCGGCGACGGCCATTGCCGCGCAAACGCTCAGGCGCACGTACCTCACGCGAGCCTCCGCCGCCGCGGCGCTTCGGACAGCAGCGCTTCGCACATGAGAAGCAAGGTGGCCAAGCCGAGAGGCCATACGTATTCTTCGGCGTAGACGGTCTCCACCTTCTCGCTCAGCTCTTCGCGCATCATCCGCTGAAGGCCCTTGGCCACTTGGTCGATGCCCGTCTCGCCGTGCTCGGCCCGAACAATCGTGCCCCCGGTGGCTTGCGCGACGCGAGCAAGCTGCGCCTCGCCTTCGGCCGACAGCTCGGTCGTGAGCGGCTTGCCCTCCTCGTCGCGCCTCAGTCCTTTGACTTTTCCGTCCGGGCCGACGTCCGGAATCGTTTCGGGAGCTCGTCCACCGATCTGAACGACATCGATGCGCGTGCCTTCCTTGGCGCAGTTTTCTGCGACGCTCGCCGGATCTCCCTCGAGATCCTCGCCATCGGTGACGAGCACGATCACGCGAACGTGGTCCTTGGAGAGCGGGTCGCGTGCGAAGACTTCTCGCGCCTGTTCGAGCGCCCGAGCCGTCGCCGTCCCCCCGACGGGCATGTCGTTGGGCTCGAGCTGCCTGAAGAATTGCGCGATCGCCGCTCCGTCGCTGGTGAGCGGAAAGCTCATGGGCTCGCCGGCGAAGGCCACCGCCCCGAACCGCGCTCCCGGCAGGTCGTCGATGAGCCGGGCGACTTCAGCCTTCGCGCGCGCGATCCGCGAGGGCGTTACGTCGCGCGCGTACATGCTCTTCGAGTAGTCGAGCACGATGACGACATCGAGATTCGTGGCGGGGACGATCCTCGTTCCGCTCCCGAACTTGGGGCGCGCGAGCGCCGCGAACGCGAAGACCATCGCGAGCACCAGAAGCACCGCTTTCACGGCGCGTCTCGCCTTGGCGTCGTAGGTCACCAGGGGCGCGAAGACGGCAGGCTCACCGAAGCTTCGTGCCGCCCTCGCTTGGCGAGCGCTCGCCCACGAGACGGCCGCCGCGTAGGCCAGAAATGAGAGGGCGCAGAATGCCGCCACGAGGCCCCCGAGGAGCGACCCGAAGTCGTGTCCCCACTTCATGGGAACCTCCGCACGAGGGCGAGCCGCACCAGAGCCTCGAGAGCGATGAGAACGACCGCCGGGACGAGCAAGAACGGAAAGAGGTCCTCCATCGAGGCGGCCTGCGACTCGAACTTCGTCTTCTCCAGGTGGTCGAGTATGGCGTGCATGCTCTGTTCGAGCCCGGATCGATCTGTGGCGATGAACGATTCGCCGTCCGTCTCGTGCGCCATCGATTGAAGCAGCGCCGGGTTCACCGGGAAGTGCTTGCGCGCATACATCGGTTGGCCGAATAGATCCGTCCCGGCGAAAACGTCGACATCGTCTCCGTTGCCTATCTGCACGGTGTAGACCCGAACGCCCTCTTTCTGCGCCAAGTGGGCCGCATACTCGGGCGAGATCACCCCCTCGTTCGAGTCGCCATCGGTGAGAAGCACGACCGCCTTGCTTCGCGCGTCGCTGCGTCGCATCCGGGCCACGGCCGTTCCAACGGCGTCGCCGATCGCGGTCTTGCTGCTGTCGATGACGCCGAGCTCGATGCGCGAAACCAGGGATGCGATGAGCCCATAGTCGAGCGTCGGCGGCGATAGAACGAAGGCCCGCTTGGCGAAGACGACGACGCCAATGCGGTCGGTCTTGCGCCTCCGAACGAAATCGATGAGCACTTCCTTGGCGACGTCGATGCGGGTCGGCCGGTGGCCCGGGTCGCGCACACCTTGCGACGACGCGCCGCCCGGAGCCGCGTTCATGATGGCGGCCATCGAGCCCGAGAGATCGAGGACGAGGACGATGTCGATGCCCTTTTCCTCTTCGGTCTCGCCGCGCAGAACGCTTTGTGGGCGCCCCAGCGCCAGAACCGCGAGCACCAGAGCCGCCCCGCGGAGCACACCCGGCGCGTCGCGAAGCGGAGTCCGCCAACCGCGCGGCCCGAGCATGAGCGGGGCCACGGTGGCAAGGCCCAGCCGAGGAACGCGCGCATCGGCGCCGAGCGTCATCTTCCAAACGAGGTAAGGGATGGCCAGAACCACACCCGTCAGCGCCAGCCCCCAACCCGCACGAAGGAGCCAAGAGACGGTGTCGGCCGTCGAAGGGTGGAGCCCGAGCGGGCCGGGCCAAGCGTTCCAGGTCGCGGACCGCCACGCCTCGCCCCGAGCGAGGACGGGGCCCACCAGGGCCAGCGCCAGGACCGCGATCGTCGAAAGAGTGACCATCGCTCCACGGACCCGACGTTCGCTCGACGGGTTCATGACCGCGCGGGCTCGCCGGTGGCGACGTACTCGTGCACCACGGGGGTGGTCACTCGCACGACGCGCTCGGCCTCCGTCAGGGCGTTCTGGCATTCATCGAGCGTCGGCGTGACGTCGGCGAACTTGACGAGATCGCATTGCTGCAAGAAACCCGCGAGCTCCGGCAGCGGCAAGGAGAAGTACGGCAGACGGGTCAACGCCGCGAGCGTCTCGTCGGTGGTCGACTCGAGCCCGTCGAATCCGTACCGGGCGCCCAGGTATTCTCGAACGGCATCGTTGACACGGTCGAAGAACTCGCCGAACCGCGAAGTCTCGAGGAGCCCGGCGTGACGCACCTCGTAGAGGCGCTCGAGGGCGACTTCCCAGGGCACGCGAGGCGGGGGCGGAGGCGGCACCGCCCGCGGCCGCTTGAGCCAGCGGTAGACGGCCCACGCGAGCGCCGAGCCCACGACGACGCCGAGAGCGGCCCACCCGAGAGCGCGCTTGAGCGTCACCCACTCTTCGCGCTGAGGCCGCGGCGCAGGATTGAGCTGCGGCTTTGCGTCAGGCGTCGACGCCGTCGGGTCGTCGACCATGAGAACGTGCGGCTGCGTGCAGAGAGTGACGAGATCTCCGCTCGCCCGGGCAATGGCGATCGGCAAAGGTGGCAGCCGCAGCATGTGTCGACCCGGGCCGCTCGGAAGCGCGAGAACCGGGAGGTCCACCGTCGTCTGGCGTCGCCCCGTCTTCGGATCGACCGCGAGGCTGGACAGCAGCGGACCGGCCCCGGCCATGGGGTCGGGCAGCTCGAAACCGGCGCTCTTGATATCACGCGCCGAGTCGCTGTCGCGCTGAAGCCCGAGGCCGTGGGGCAAGACCGTTTCGCCCTGGCCGTGGGTGACGACGACGTGCAGCGTCGCCGCATACCCGCTCAGACCTCTCGAAGGAAACGTGTCCTGAATCTGCGGCCGCTGCGCGCCCCCGGGCACGGTTTCGACGCACTCGGCGCGGGCTCGCACGGATCCGAGCCCCAGAGCGGATGCGAGCGCAGAGACGAAGAGGTGCTGGCGACCCCTCATCGCCGAATCCTCCGCGCGCGACGCGCGAATAAATCGCGCAGGGGGCGAACGAACGAGCCCGACGTCTCGATCTCGACCGAGTCGAGCCCGAGCTTGTGAAAAGCCTTGCGCCGCGAGTCGGCGAGCTTGTTCATGGCCGCCGCGTACCACGCGCGCACGCGCGGATCGCTCGTGTCGACGACGACGTTCTCGTGGCTCTCGAGATCCTCGAAGGTGGCGAGGCCGACGTCGGGAAGGGCGCGATCTCGCGGATCGCCGAGCACCACAGGGACGACGTCATGTTTGGCAGCCGCGAGGGCCAGAGCACGCTCGTAGCCCGTGTCGAAGAAATCGCTCACGATGAACGCGACGCTCCGGCGGCGCGAGACGCGCACGACGGCTTCGAGCGCGCCCTTGAGGTTGGTGGCCGCGCCGAGAAGCGGGCGCCCGGAGGCGTCGCGGGCTTTCACGTCGTCGACCCCCTTGGGCTCGAAGCCGAGAATCTCGCGTACGACTCGCATGACGTGCTTTTCGCCCTTCTTGGGCGCGACGATGCGCTCGATCTTGTCGGTCGCCACGATCAGGCCGACGCGATCGTTGTTGCGGATCGCGCTGAACGCGAGCAGCGCAGCGACTTCGCTGGCGACCCGAACCTTCGCGGCCCGCCGAGTCCCGAACCGCTCGCTCGCCGACAGGTCGACCACGAGCATCACGGTCATCTCCCGCTCTTCGACGAAGACTTTGACGAAGGCGTCGTTCATCCGGGCCGACACGTTCCAGTCGATGGAACGCACGTCGTCGCCGGGCTGGTAGGGGCGCACTTCGCGAAACGCGAGGCCCTGGCCCTTGAAGCTCGAGCTGTAGGTGCCCGTCAACTGTTCGTTGGCCAGGCGCGCGGTATGAATCTCGATGACCCGCAGGGCCGCGAGCAGATCCTTGGGTATCACGGGACCTATGGGACCTCGACGACCTCGAACACGCGCTTGACCACTTGTTCGCTCGTCACTTCTTCGGCGTCTGCCTCGTAGGTCAAAACGAGGCGATGGCGGAGCACGTCGGGCCCGACGGCCTTGACGTCTTCCGGCGTGACGTACCCCCGGTGCTTGAGAAACGCGTGCGCACGCGCCGCGAGATTGAGCGCGATGCTCGCGCGCGGGCTCGCCCCGAACTCGATGAGGGGGGCCAGGTCTTTCATCCCGTGCTTGGCCGGCTCTCGCGTCGCAAAGACCACGTCGACGATGTACTCCTTCACCTTCTCGTCCACGTAGACCTGCTTGACGACCTTACGAGCGTCCAAGAGCTCCGCCGGCGTCACCACCGGCTCGGCGCGCGCCGTCTCCGGCTGCGTCATGCGGTCCATGATCTTTCGCTCTTCCTCGCGGGTGGGATAGCCCACCTTCACCATGAGCATGAAGCGATCGATCTGAGCCTCGGGGAGCGGATACGTGCCCTCTTGCTCGATGGGATTTTGCGTCGCCATGACGACGAACGGCTCGGGCAGCGGATACGTCTTCTCGCCGATGGTGACCTGCCGCTCCTGCATCGCCTCGAGCAGCGCGCTCTGCACCTTCGCGGGCGCGCGGTTGATCTCGTCGGCCAGAACGAGGTTGGCGAAAATGGGGCCGAGCTTCGACGTGAACTCGCCCCTCTGCTGATTGTAGACGACCGTGCCGACGAGGTCGGCCGGTAGCAAGTCGGGCGTAAACTGAACCCGGGCGAACTTCGCGACGATGGAGTCGCACAGCGTGCGCACCGTCAGAGTCTTGGCCAGCCCCGGCACGCCTTCGAGGAGAACGTGCCCGCCGGTGAGCAGACCCACCAGAATTCGCTCGACCATATAGTGCTGGCCGACGATGACTTTGCCGACTTCATTCAGGAGTCGATCGACGAAGGCGCTTTCTTTGGCAACGAGCTCATTGAGGGCGCGGACATCGTACATGGCGGGAGGGCTCCTCTTGGACGCGCCGGACATTAGCGCATATTGGGGCGCCGGCATTCCCGCCCTGCTTGACGCGGCTGCCGCTCTGCCGCGATTCTTAGCATCGTGAGCTATAATCGCCGCGAGCTGAGCGTGCGAGCCGAGGCCCGTGTCGGGGAGACGCTTCGTGGCAAATGGCGGGTCGACCGCCTGATCGACGTCGGCGGCATGGGGGCGGTCTACGCGGCCACGCACCGCAACGGGCGGCGGGCCGCGCTCAAGCTCCTCCATCCGCAGTTCGCGCTCGACCCCGAGGTCCGAAAGCGCTTCTTACGCGAGGGCTACGTCGCCAACAAGATTGATCACCCCGGCGCGCTCGCCATCCTCGACGATGACGTCGCCGAGGACGGCTCGCCATTTCTCGTCATGGAGCTGCTCGAGGGCGAGTCGCTCGCGGGCTGGCTCAAGAGGTGCGGGGGGAAGCTTCCCGCCATCGACGCCGTGGCCGTGGCCGGGCAGGTTCTCGAAGTGCTCGACCTCGCTCATGCGCACGGAATCATTCACAGAGACATCAAGCCGGGCAACGTCTTCGTCATCAAGAGCGGGCACGCCAAGCTCCTCGATTTCGGGCTCGCACGGGTAAGAGATGGGGTGCTCTCGCTCATTCCGACCGCGGCGGGTCTGGTCATGGGAACTCCGGGCTACATGGCTCCCGAGCAGGCGCGCGGCCTCACCGACCAGGTCGACGCTCGCTCCGACCTCTTCGCGGTCGGAGCGGTCCTATTTCGAGCGATCTCCGGTCGGCCCATCCACGAGAAGGCCACGCCCTTCGACACGACGATCGCAGCGATGAAGGACCCTGCCCCCCCCTTACAGGTCGCGGTGCCGGACGCGCCCCCTCTGCTCGCCATGGCCGTCGACCGCGCCCTCGCGTTCGACAAACATGCCCGCTGGCAGAGCGCGAGGGAGATGTTCGAGGCGCTGCGAGCCGCCTACGAACAGATGCGCCCGCGAGGAGCGCGCGCCGACGCGCCAGACCGAAATCCCCTGCTCCGAATCGACGACGAGCCATCGAGCCTCGTCGTCGATATCGCCTTTGGGAGCGAGCATGACCAGGCCCTGGCTGTCGAACGCAAGCGGGCCCAGGAAGCCCTCGAAGCGCTGTCCATCATCGCCGCCGTCGAATGAAAAAAGACACCCCGAAGAAGAGGAGGGAACAAAAAGGTCAGAAGATCAGAAAGGGGAGAACGGGCGGGGAGAAACAGGGCCCCAAACCGCTCACGCTTCCTGATCTTCCCGGCCTTTCTGTTTTCCCTCTCGGCGGCAGCGATCCTGAATCGCGCTCGGTCGTTTTAGGAGCGGAAAGGTCAACCGCCGTCGATCGAGACGCACACGCCGTTTCCACCGCGCGAGGTGTGGCTGCAGTGAATCGCGTCCCCCGTGCGCAGGTAGTTCTCGAGATGGTACATGCGACAGTTCAGGGTATTGCTCCCGGCCTGAAACTGCTCGGCGAGGTCGGACACCTCGGTGTCGGTCACGCTAAGCTCGTAGGGATACCCCGCGTAGCCTGCGTCGGGGTTGGGGCGACAAGCCGACAGGCAGTCGTCGACGCTCGTGTACGCGGCGGCGCTGCCCGTGCAGAAGTCGATATCCATCCGGCAGAAGGGCCCGCACGGATCGCCGTCGTCGTCGCAAAGCGTCCCCCCGAGTGGCCCGGCGTGGGGGCAGTGCGTATGCGGATCGCCGAGGCGAGCGGCATTGACGTGCCACACCCTGCAGTTGAGCGTATTGGCGAACATCGGCTCGTGGGCCGGGGTGGTGACCTCGCCCGTGACCTCGAACTCGTTGCACATCGTGGAGCAGATGCTGCTCCCCCCGTCGGCAGACGTCAGGTATTCGGTGTTGTCCCCGTCTTGCGCAGTCGCGGTGCAAGCGGTCGAGATGAGCGAACAATAGTTTTCGCACGTCAGCGCGTAGAGCGACGCGGTGCTCGGCGACGACCCGTCGTTCATCGAGGCCTCGGGCGACGGCTGCGTGACCCCGGCGTCGGAGGGCTCGAGCGTCGCCTCCTGGATCCCCAAGACCGCGTTGCAAGAGGCGAGGAGCCCACCGATCCCGAGCAGGCCCGCTCCAAGACCCGCTCCGAAGACCATGAGCGCGCGGGGCATCACCATGACCCCTCGAGCCGCGCTCCGCCCAGAGTCGGCGCGACGCCGAGCGAGACCCCTGGCTTGGGGGGCTCCGTGGCGGGCGCGGTGAGCCAGAGCACGGCTCCGGCGACGATGGCCGCCGCACCCAGGCCGAAGGCCAGCGTCGCGATGTCGCCCTGCGATCGCGCGTCGTTGCGACCGGAGACTCCTTGCGCCGTGCAGAGCGACGGGGCGGCCGGCTCGCACTCCGACAACGTCGCGTTGTACTTGTTCTTCGCGCTCACCGCGAAGCCGGTTCCGACGACCAGACCTGCGACTCCAACGCCGCCGATGACCCAGGCGATCGCGGTGCGCGCCGAAGGCGCGTGATGCTTGTCGCCCTCTGTCGACGGCTGAAGCCCTTCGACCACAGGGACGACGACAGGCGCAACCGGGGGAGGCCCGGAGGCTTCGAGCGGGACCGCCGCGAGAGGGGGCACGACCAGAGTCACGTGCGCGGCGCTTTGCGTGACCTCGACCGTCGAGCTCCAACTCTTGTGGCCCGATGCCGTGGCAGAGACCAAGTGCGGACCGGGATCGACGGGGATGGCGATCCCCCACTCGGCGCGCTCTACGGCCACCCCGTCGCGCTCGAGGTGCAACGCCTCGATCGGCTCCTCCACATTGAGAGTGAGCCGCGCGAGGTTTGGCTCGAGCGCGCTGGCATGGCGCTCAGCGGCCGTGAGGTAGTCGTTACGGCCCACCGCATTGGCCGCGCTTGCGGCTTCTTTGTAGGTTGCCCACGCGGTCGCCGTCCGCCCTTGCCTCTCGTAGCAGCTGGCTAGGTTGAGGAGCGTGGCCGTCGACGGGTCGAGTCTCTCGCTTGCGGCAAACTTCGGACACGCGTCGGCATACTTGCCCTCCGTCATGAGGCGCCGCCCGTCTTCGAAGAGAGCCTCCGCCGTCACCTTGCTCGATGACGGCGTTTGGGCCTGGGCCGCGGCGCTCGCCACCATGCACCCCGCAACGGGGCCAAGAATGCACGTTCGGAAGCGCATGCTCTTTTTTCTACCCGAAGCGCTCAACGAAGGGCAGGAATGTCGTCGTCGGCCTTCGTCGATCGCGCCTGCGCCGGCGGACGAGCGGGCGCCTTGACCGAACGCCCGGGCCCCGCGGCCATTCGGGGCGCCCCGGCTTCCGCGATCGTCATGTTCGAAGGCACCGGCTCGCGATCCGCCGCAGGGGACGCCCCTACAGCCGCAGGCGACGACGGCCCAGTGGAAGGCGCCGGCAACAGGACCGCGGGCATCGAGGCAGGCGTCGGCGAGTCCGCAGCCACGGGCGCCAAGAAGACCGGCGCCGCCGGGCTCGACGACGGGGCCGCGGCCGCCGGCAATTCACTCGGGCCGCGCCGCGAGAGCCCGAACGCGGTCGCACCGCCGACGACGACCGCGAGAGCGCCCATCCATACGAGCGCGCGCATTCGAGACGCGGACGTGCCGAGCGCGCTCGCGCGTCCCGACGTCGAATCCCACGCCGACGGGGCCGAGGTGACTTGGGACGAAGTTCGCGGGCTGGGGAGCGTGGTCTCCGAGATGACGGCCCCCATCTCTTCGGAGCGGCGCTCCAAAGAGGACGAAGATGGCGACCGGCGGGGGGCTTGCTCGGGAGCAAAGGGGTCGAGCGCCAGGGCAAGCGCGGCGGCGTCGGCGTAGCGGCTCGCCGGATCCTTTTGGAGACATCGCTCGATTACGGCCACCAGACCGGGGGCCAGCTCTGGACGCAGCTCCAGCAGGGATTGAGGGGGCTCGGTCACGACCTTGAGGCATAGCTCGGGCATGTTTTGCGCCTCGAACGGCCACCTGCACGTAAGGAGCTCGAAGAGCACGACGCCGAGCGCCCAAACGTCGGCCCGGGCGTCGACGTCTTTCGCGGAACGCATTTGCTCGGGCGACATGTAGAGAGGAGAGCCCAACATCGATCGAGTGCGCGTGAGCGCGCCTTGGCCGCCGGTAATCATCCCCGAAGCCTTCGAGACTCCGAAGTCGAGCACTTTGAGCTTCGGCAGCCCCGTCACGGTGTGGGTCAAAAAGAGGTTCTGGGGCTTCAGATCGCGATGAACGATGCCCGCGGAGTGGGCTTCGGCAACCGCTTCGCATGCCTGGAGAACGAGCCGCACGGCGTCGTCGGGCGCCATCGGTCCCCGTGTCTCGAGGATTTGACCCAGATCGTCGCCATCGAGAAACTCCATGACCATGTAGGGCGCGCCGGAGTCGAGCTTGCCGACGTCGATTACCCGGGCAACATGGTCGCTCTTGAGCCGGACAGCCGAGCGTGCTTCGCGGAGAAAGCGCTCGATCGCGTCCTCGTTGCCAAGGGCGTCCTCGCGCACGAACTTGATGGCCACGAGCTGGCCGAGCTGCTCGTGGCGCGCTGCCACGACGACGCCCATGCCTCCAACGCCGAGAACCCGCTCGATGCGGTACTTTCCGGCGAGGAGATCGCCCTCCCGGACGGGGGTCATACTCGAATACTTAACACGAGACGTCCTGAGCCACGAGTCGCCGAGCTTGCCCCCGAGCGAGCGCGCTCCGGGCAGAGTTTCTTGGAGCACAAAACCCTGGTACCGTGGCCCTCCTCCGCTAGGGGAGGAGGGACCGACAATGGCACTCTTCGCAGCTTCTTCTTGCACGTTTCGGCTAAGCGCTCTCGCCACCGCCGCGCTCGTGGGTGCCGCCGCCTTCGTCGGTCCCGAGCGCGCGGCGTTCGCCGAAAACGTCTCACCCGATGGCAAAGGGATCGTCGGCGGAGGGTTGCTCGGCGCCGAGCTCGTCACCATCGTCGAGGGCATCGCTGACGTCCGGTCCGGGTGGGCCTACGGCATCGGTGCCGTCGTCGGCGCAGGCGGGGGAGCTGTGGGCGGCTACTTCGTCGAGCAAAACAGCAGCGACGGCAAAGTGCCGATGTACTTGCTCGCGGGCGGGCTCGCCCTCATCATCCCGGCGATCGTCCTCACCCTCAACGGAACGCGCTACAGACCCCAAGAGGGGAGCACGGACGACAACGTCCCCACGGGGCCCGCCGCCGACCCGGGCGCACCCGGTGGGGGCGTCATCGGTCCCCAGCCGCCCGCATCGAGCCCGCCTGCGGCGAGCGCGCCTACATCGTCGTCCGCGCCCATAGAAGCGGCTCCGGTCTCGCTGGTCGACGTGCGAGGCGGCGCGCTTCGCGTCGGGGTCCCGGCGGTCGATGTGCGTCCGGTCTTCTCGATGACCGAGCAGCGGCAGTACGGCATGCACGCGCAAACCGAGCTTCGGATGCCCGTCGTGCGCGTCGCCTTCTGATCGGTTCCCAGACTACCCTCGCCGCTGTTATCATTGTCGGCAGGCTTATCCTTGGCGCGGGCGGAGTAGCCAGAGCAGAGGCGAATGCAAGGCGCAACGCGAGTCCAGACGTCGAAGCCCGTCGACCCGATGCTCAATCGGGTGATCGCCGGGCGCTACCGCTTGGAAGCGCGGATTGGCGAAGGAGGCATGGGCGTCGTCTATCGGGCGCGGCACGTGCTCATCGACCGCGTCGTCGCCGTTAAGCTCATCCGGCCAGACCTGCGAGGCGAAACGCACTTGCGGGCGTGGATGCTGCGTGAAGCGCGCGCCGCCAACCGCGTCGACCACGCTCACATCATCGACATCCACGACATTGGCGAGACCGAGGAGAGCGAGCTTTACCTCGTCATGGAGTATCTCGTGGGCACCTCGCTCTCGAGCGAGCTCGCACGCGGGGCCACACCCCTCGCGCGCAGCGTCGATATTCTCGAGCAGATGTGTGCAGCGCTCGCCCGCGCGCACGACCTTGGCGTCGTTCACCGCGATCTGAAGAGCGACAACATTCTTCTGACGACGCGCGGAGGCCGGAAGGACTTCGTCAAGATCCTCGATTTCGGCCTAGCCCACCTGGCCATGGACCCGCGGTTGGCTCCCAAGGGAGCCGTGTTCGGGACGCCGGAGTACATGGCGCCCGAGCAGGCTCGCGGAGAAGAAGCCACCGCCCAGAGCGATCTCTACGCCCTCGGCGTGCTCTTTTTCGAGATGCTCACCGGCCAACTGCCCTTCCGAAGCGACGACCGCGACACGCTGCTCGAGATGCAGCGAACGGCCATCGCGCCGCGTCCGCGCTCGATCAAGCCCGACGTTCTGCCGGCCGCCGAGTCGATCGTGATGCGCCTTCTCGAGAAGGACCGGCGCAAGCGCTTCCAGGACGCGCACCACCTGCACGAAGAGCTCAAGTCGCTGCAGCGCAGCCTGCCGAGCACCCCGTGGGACGTGAACGCAACCGGGGAGAACCCAGCGCCCCCGCCCCCTCCCCCGCCGCAGTCCCCGGGCGTCATCGAGTGGGCGAGCCGAGCGGCGCTCTTCTCGCGCATGGTCTCGCGGGCCCATCCGGGCAATAACGCCCCGCCCGACGTGCAGGGCGCTTTGGGTCAAGCGTGGGATCTCGCGTCGCGTGCAAGCCGCCTCGAGGGGGAAGTGGCCACTCACACGCGCAAGCTCGAGGCGCTGGAGCGGCGTGGTCGGGCTCTGCGGGCCGAGATTGGTCGCAAAGTCGAGGAGCTTGCCCACGAAGAATCACGCGCGCTTCGCGATCTCGCCTCCGAGCAGGCCGAAGTGACGCGGCTACGCGAAGGGCTGCAACAGGCCGACCGCAATTCGGGGCTCGCCAAGGCAGCCGCCGATCAGGCCGCCGGGTCGGCAACGCAGCTCCGTGCCATCTTCGAGCGGGCTGGAGCCACGTCGGCGCTGGTCGAGGCCAAGCGCGAGGATCTCAAGCTCCACGAGCAGAAGTCGGTCCACCGAGAAGCACAAGCCCGTGACCTCCGGCGCCAGATTGACGAGCTTCGCGCGCAGCTGGCCCGATATGCGGAGGCGCTCGAGGAGGACCTGGCGAGCGGCCGCGAAAAGGTGGCCGCGAGAACCCGCGATGGCCTCGCGTTCGAGAAGGCGTTCAGCGAAGTCTCCCTGCTTCTCCTCAATCACGTCAAGGCAAAGCCCGAAGCGCGCGATCTTTTGCAGGAGCTCATGGCCGTGATGCACGGACAGAGTTACACGAGCCCGAACAAGACCGACTCTCGAATGCCTTAATTACGTGGACTCTAAGGAGATCACCTGAGCCTCACTCCGCCTACGCCTCTCGGCTTGGCTCCGTTACGGCATCAGAGATTCTCAATAGACCCCGGGGGGCGCGGCGCCGCGCCCCCCGAAGAGCCCCCCAGCGGGAAGAGGGACGTGGTGTGCCCTGGTCCAAGAGAGCTCGTGGCACAGGTCCTTTGCTGAGCAGACTCGTATCTGATCGGCACGCCACCCGGGTCTGATCGGCACGCCACCCGGGTCTGATCGGCACGCCACCCGGGTCTGATCGGCGCGCCACCCGGGTCTGATCGGCACGCCACCCGGGTCTGATCGGGATCAGACTCAGGTCTGATCGGGATCAGACTCAGGTCTGATCGGCACGCCACCCGGGTCTGATCGGGATCAGACTCAGGTCTGATC